>MDTG01005013.1_pt1 | contig 16697 bp, 15 predicted proteins | sample 811421 | NCBI WGS metagenome assembly MDTG01 (sample SAMN05326645, study PRJNA326480) | marine metagenome | isolation source: seawater | place: Pacific Ocean: South East | collected 2011
ATCACTCCTCAACCCAATCTGGCATATTCTCTTTACCTTCTTCTTTTGCTTTTAGAGCATACAAGGCATCAAGTGCCTCGCGCGGAGTCATCATGTCAGGATCTAGGGCAGAAAGCCTTTCCAACAAATCTCTTTGTTTATCAGGAATGTGGAATACGTTATTGTTGGGTATTTGGGCATCGGAATTTGTTCCTGGATGAATCATCCACCCAAATAGAGAAGATTGACCGTCAGGCCTTGATATCGGAATCCCTTTCCCTCCTGCTCGGGCACCTTCTGATTGTTGCTCCAAGAATATCAATAAGTCTCTCGCTCTCTCAATGACGGGCGTAGGTAAACCTGCTAGAGATGCGACTTGAACCCCGTAGGAATCATCGCACGGTCCTTCAGAAACAGTATGAAGGAATGTCAATTCCCTATTAACTTCTGCAACTTGTACATGTATGTTATTTAGAGTATCAATTTCCCCCTCTAAACCAACTAACTGATGATAATGAGTAGCAAATAACGACCTTGAACCAATCCTCTTTGCTAAATCCTCAGTTACTGACCAAGCGATTGCAAGTCCATCAAATGTGGATGTCCCTCTACCTACTTCATCAAGAAGAACGAGACTCCTGGAGGTTGCACGACGAAGAATATGGGCGACTTCAATCATTTCAACCATAAATGTAGAGCGCCCTCGACGTAAATCGTCATGTGCACCTACTCTTGTGAACACTCTATCGACTAATCCAATTTTAGCTTTTGTCGCAGGAACAAAAGAACCAGCTTGTGCAAGAATAGAAATCAATGCAGTCTGGCGTAAATAAGTAGACTTACCACCCATGTTCGGCCCTGTCAATAACAGAAATCTTCGATTCTTTCCAAACAAAATATCATTGGGAACAAAGCCTTCAGTATCCTCCAAAACAGGATGTCTCCCCGCAATAATTTCCAGTCGATCATCCTCGAAAATCTCTGGCCTAACCCATGATTTTCGACGTGATTGCTCTGCAAGTGAACACAGCACATCTATGGCAGCAACGCTTCTTGCAATTTGTGAAAGTACTGAACTTTGAGTCTTTACTCTATTTCTTAAATCCAAGAATAAGCGATATTCAATCTCGTTAGACTTACCCCCTGCATTCAAAATAATATCTTCCCATTCGGCTAATTCGTCGGTGGTATAGCGTTCTGCATTTGTCAACGTTTGACGGCGTCGATACTCTTCCGGCACTTTGTCTATATGCACTTTGGTTACTTCTATGAAATAACCAAATTGTCTATTGAATTTGACTTTGAGTGAGGGAATATTCAACCTCTCCCTTTCTCTTTCTTCAAATCCCCTAAGCCAATCCTTTCCTTCTACTGAACGAATACGTAGTTCATCCAATGAATCATCTACACCTTTTCTAAAAAGACCTCCATCTCGTATTGTGTGAGGAGGTTCATCAACAAGTTCATTTTCGATAATTAATCGAATAGATTCTAAATTTGTAAGATCATTTCCCAAAGAGATTAGCAAGTCATTTGAAGATTCATTCACTAATCCTTGAAGACGAGGCATCCGCGACAATGCATCAGAAATCGCAATTAAATCACGAGCATTCGCCCTATCATATGCCAGACGTGTAGATAGACGTTCGAGATCTCTCATTGACTGCAGAGTGGACCTTATATCTGCTAATCTTCTAGACGCCCGGACCAAGGAGGAGATAGCTGAATGTCTCTCTGCGATACGATTCTTATTCATTAATGGTCTAAGCAACCATTCCTTCAACATCCTTCTTCCCATCCAAGTTCTGGTCTGATCGATAGCATGAAGGAGGGAGCCTTTTCTTTCTCCGAGCAAGGTTTGTGTCAACTCTAAATTCTTCAGAGTTGTCTGATCAAGAGCCATATAATCACTATCGTCATCAATTGAAATCTCTCTAAGAGGAACTGCATCAATCAAATGAAGTGAAGATATGTAGGATGCTGCGAGGCCGCATGCCTCCATTCCATATGGTCGCGAATCTAGATCTATCGAACCTAGGTCAGCAATCTCGAGGTGATGACTAACCACCTCCATCCTGCGTTTGGGAGAACATTCATGTGTGGAAATTGAAAGCCCATCCACATTAATGATCACTGAACGTAGAGATTCGTTACCAGCATCTTTACTGGATGTTACCAATTCGGTAGGAGACCATCTTAGCATCTCATCTCGGAGCCTATCAAAACGTGAAGAGCCAGAAAACTGCTGCGCCCATGCCCTTCCAGTTGAAGTATCAAGTAAAGCTAAACCCAATGAATCCGACTTAAGAATTACAGAAGCAAGCAAAGCGGAGCCATCCTCACCAATCAGCGAATCTTCATACAATGACCCGGGAGTATATACTCTGGAAACAACTCTTCGGAGTATCTTTTCTCCGGGGACTGGTTCTGATGACTGTTCGCATACTGTTACCTTGTGACCAGATTGAATCATCTTTCGCAAATAATCCTCTACACTGTGCCAAGGAATTCCTGCCATAGGGACCGGCTGTTCTGCATTCTTGTCCCTACTTGTGAGAGTGATTCCGAGTACCTCGGACCCTAAGACAGCATCTTCGTAGAACATTTCGTAGAAATCCCCCATTCTGAAAAAAAGAACGGTGTCGGGATATTGTTGCTTAATCGCCCTATACTGCTCGAGCATTCCGGGTCCTTTGCTAGCCATTCTTCCACCTCCGAATAACGTGTGACCATCTGCGCACCCCAGCGAAGTATGATGAACATAACGCAAAGTAGTTAGTGATTCAAAATCGATATAATAACTAAATTACCATGCATCAAAACCCATGACTTGGAAATTTCGAACTAATACTAAACAAGCACCCGCTGCAATCGCTAGGAAAATTCCATCGAAAAGAAGAGACGGGCGTAGGATGGGATTAGTCAACGATGATGAATCAATGGCTAACAGATGATTATCATCATGAATTACATGAATTACGCCTCCGTTGGTAACAACATGTTGGGCGAGGAATCCCTCTGGTGACTCAACTTTTAGGGTTTGAACCGAACCATCTTCACCTAAAACAATAACATTCGATTCTTCACCGAAGACCCACAATCTACCCTCTGAATCAACGGCTGACGCTGAACCTCCACCGATGATAATCTCTGACGAAACAGATAAATCATCCGCAATTACAGTTAACTGATCTTTTGAAACAGCGAAACCCAACAACTGGGGGGCATCTGAAATATGAACTGAATGGTATACTGCGCCAATACTATGTTGAATTAGAGTTATTTGTGGAGCAAATCCTATTGTTGCTGAAGCAGCAAAAAGGACCTCTCCTAAATCAGAAGGAGAACCGGGATTGGAAAACGAAGTAGAGAGTCCTCTCACAATTGCAGAATTACCTGAAAGATCTACATCAAAACCGGTTAACTCTATCGAAGAATCTTCGATATCAGCTGCAAAACTCAATGGGTTCTGAATTCTAGAGTCAAAGGTTCGAATTTCCACATTTTGTCCTCTTTCAATTAAAATCCATCCAGAAGAGTCGTCCATTGCATGTAAATCCAGTACTCTATCCCCGGATTCTAAAATCGGAAGTACAGTAGGATCCTCCCCGACAATTCTTACTAGAAGTCCTGATTCGCCACCAACCAACCAGCCTGAACTCGTAGAAGAGACCACAGTAGGTTCAGAAGACAAAGGAATTTCAGTTAATGAAGAACCTTGAATTCTAAAAAGACGATTAGTTCCCAAATCATCGATTACTGCCAATGAGGAACCATCGTCAGTGAAAGCCATGGAAATTATCCTACTTTCATCCGGTAAAGAAAGGCGGTTTTCGGTTCCGGAAGGAATAACATCAGCGACATGGATTAGCGCAGCTCCCAACATCATTACCATTGCAAATGCGACAAAAGAAAGCCATTGTCCCTCGCCTTCCTCAGTTAGGAGTGTCGACAACAGACCATGCTTAGAATCAGTGGCCATACATTAGTGTGCCATGGGTCGGTTCTTGAAGCATAGCATACTATCTCTCTCAAAGTGATACTTCAATTGGAATACTGAGTAGAGAGGGGATTAAATAGAGACTCTAAGTCGCCGAGACCCGAGAGGGATTCCAATGGCAAGAAAGCCCGCAAAGATGTATCGTCAAGTGAAGGGACAATCATTCACACGTCGCAAGTACACGGGTGGTGTGCCAAACAATAGAATTCTAAGATTCCACATGGGTAATCGCACACGCGCAGAAGCAGGTGGTTTCCCTGTAGTCTTACACCTCACTGTCAATAATGCGTGTCAGATACGCCATACTGCTCTTGAGGCAGCAAGAATGATTTCAAACTCTAGAATTAGAACCGGTGCTGGCGACCAAGGCTATGCCCTCAGAGTTCATACATACCCTCACCAGATACTTAGAGAAAACAAGCAGGCTACTGGTGCAGGAGCAGATCGTGTTTCACAAGGTATGCGTCAATCATTCGGAAAGAATGTTGGTACTGCTGCAAGAGTAAAGAGAGATCAGTGCATCATCTCTATACAAACAGACCCAGAATATTACCTCGATGCTCGTGATGCTCTAAGGAAGGCTGGAATGAAGTTCCCTTCATCAACGAAGATTAGGCTAATTCAAGGTGCTGAACTTTTGGCGGGCTTGGTCTAAACGTCTAATTCAATACTGATGGCCAAAGTCGAGAGCCATGTACTCCGAAGTCGAAGCCGTTGCAATGCTAGAAGAAAGCGTACGCATCGCCCCAGTCATATGGAAAGGAGATTATCCATATTTCATTCATCCCCTCACAGATGGAGTTCCAAGAGCATCTAGTGACCTTCTGTCTGCGGCAAGAGACCTTTTACTTCATCGCGTGGACTGGGAGAACGTTGATCTAATACTATCAATCGAGGCAATGGGTCTTCCTCTTGCATCTGTTCTTTCCGTAGTAACTGGAGTACCCACAGTGGTGGCAAGAAAACGGTCTTATGGACTAGAGTTCGAAACTGTCGTCGATCAAAGTACTGGTTACTCCAAGGGATCAATCTGGATTAATGATGTAAATCCTGGAGAAAGAATACTCGTCGTTGACGATGTAGTATCGACAGGAGGGACTATGGAAGCTGTTCTCACTGCATTGGAGGCAAGAGGGGCAATCCTTTCAGAAGTCTGGACTATTTTTGAAAAGGATGACGGAATGATGAATTTAATCAAAAAACACGATTGGCCTCTAAAGAGCCTTGTAAAAATTGAAATGAATGGTGCCGAAGTCAACATACTATCAGAAAACTAAGAGATACAAAAGGAAGTGTAATCATGGACCTCAGCAGACATGAATTTGAATTAGATGATTTAGTTGAAAGAATCAAGAAAAATGATACTAAATTGGTTGCACTTCAGATTCCTGAAGGTCTAAAAATGCAGGCACTCGAAATGATGGACCAGATTGAAACTCAAACCTCAGCGAGAGTCGTTCTTTCAGCAGATCCATGCTATGGCGCATGTGATTTAGTCCACGATAAGATGCAAAACATTGGTGTTGAATTGGTCGCTCACATGGGACACTCTCAAATGAATATTGAATCAGGAATGCCAACACAATTTATTCCGGTAACATATGATGGTAGTCCTGAAATTGCACCGGTGATACCGTATCTAAACGCCCATCGAAATATCGCATTGGAGAGACTAAATAATCCTTCAAAACCAGTTCAAGACGAACTAGAAGCTATAGGTAAATTCCAAGACATGGTGGGGAGAGTTGCCCCGCTAACAGACACGAAATTAGGGTTAGTGGGGAGTATTCAACATCTACATTTGCTGCCTACTTACAAAAAATATCTAGAGGAAGCAGGGTTTGATGTGACTGTTCCTGTAGGTGGAGCCCGTTTGACATTCCCTGGGCAAGTTCTCGGATGCAACTACTCTGGAGATGATCCCACCGTTGGGCACTATATCTTCCTCGGAAGTGGGGATTTTCATCCAATAGGATTGGTTTTACATACTGGAAAACCACTTGCTATGTTAGACCCATATACCAGTGAAGCAACCGAAATGGGGAGAGAACGGATTGAGCTTATATTACGACAGAGGTCCGCATTAATCATGTCTTCAATGGATAAAAATAGATTCGGGATACTTATTGGATCAAAACCTGGACAAATGAGACGTAATCTGGCGCTCAGAATGAAAAATAAGCTTGAAAAACATGGAAAAAAGGGCTACCTGCTAGCAATGGAACACGTCGGACCTGAACTGATTGATTTTTATCCCGTAGATGTATTTGTTAACACTGCGTGTCCCAGAATTGCGATTGATGATGCTGTGAAATATGCGAAACCAATGATTACTCCTTACGAACTTGAAGTCGTTTTAGGTGAGAAAAGGTGGGAAGATGGCTACCGATTCGACGAAATTCCATGATTTGATTCATCGACATTGTCATATCGTCTGAGTACCACCGCAAGGTTGTGTCGGACAGAGATTGGTCAACAGTGACCTTTGAGAGAAGGTTGCAAATGGTATTCCATGGCCTAATAATTGTGGCAATGATAATTTTAGCAGCACACCTTCTAGAAGGCGTTCTCAAACCACTATTCCTTGCTTTTGGTTTATATTTCGTTCTAAAACCCGGTGCGGATTGGCTTAACAACCATGGATTCAATACCCTACAAGCTAATGGAACAATGCTTCTATTGTTGATTTTAGCACTTTCACTTATCGGACTTTTTGCTTGGTTACAAGTGGATGCATTTCTCTCGAATGATGACAAAATTTCTGAGTTAGAAGCAGCCTATTCTTCACTCCTTTTTAAATCGGAGTCATGGCCAATTATCGGAGACTACGTACAGAATATGGATACTTCTCAATCTCCGACACAAATTCTTTCTGAAATGGGAATAGAAATTGGTTCTGCAAGTCAATTAGCATCCCTTTCCAGCATGATATTTTCATCGCTAACAGTGTTATTCTTCCTGCTCTTCATTATCTTTGAAGCAAATCTCCTACCAGGTAGAATCGAAGCGGCTTTTCCAGGAGATTCTCTCGGTAGATTTCAAAACATTACAGAAAAGGCACGGGATGGAATCAATACTTACATTGTGGTCAAAACGGGTGTTAGTATTGGAACTGGAAGTTGTGCTGGTTTAATCTGCCTGATTTTTGGGATTGAATTATGGTTTGTATGGGCTGTTGCTGGTATTGTACTCAACTACGTGCCCTACATTGGTTCATTGATCGCTTCCGTCCCTCCCGCTTTACTTGGAATGCTGATGATGAACGACGACCCGGTAAATCTTTTAATTTTCTTAGGACTTTTAGTGGCCAATCAACAATTCTGGGGAGGATTGATTGAAACGAAGTGGGCCGGAGAGGCATTGGATCTAAGTCCAGTTCTATTGCTAATTGTGGTTGCATTCTCATATTGGCTTTGGGGAGTTGTTGGAATGGTAATATCTGTTCCCTTCACAGTAATCATCAAAATTATATTGGATACAGTAGAACAGACTAGACCTTTGGCTGTGTTAATGTCGGAAAGAAGTCCAGATCTTCAGAAAGTCTGGAATGATGCTCTCAGAGATGGAAGATTAGATGATTGGGAATTTACACGTTTACTTGAACTGCAAAGAAACCTAGAGATTGATGAAAAAGAAATGAATATTGCGGCTGGAAGAGCTGCAATTATTTCAGCACTAGAGAGAGAATCTCTAAGTCCCATCGAAAGAGAGTTTGTAATTAGATACGCAAAAAATACCAATCTTCGAGACAAAGCCACGGACCTACTAGTACCCGGTGTCCTATCCCCCAGTTCAGTTGAATTAATGGAAAGTTTGCTAAATGCAAAACAGGAAGAAGAATGAACTAAAGTTCACCAAGTTCCATCCACATTGCCATATTTGCTGGGTCATCCAAATCAGTAGGGTCCAATGACATTGCAGGGCCATGATTTTGAGTCGAAGAGGTATAATTCCCAGCATCAGAATTGTAATTTTCAGATGTGGAAATTCCTCTTCCTATTAACCAAAGTAAGGCTAACAACACAATTCCTAAACAAAAAATAGTATCCCACATATAACCATATCTTCAATTAAATCAATTGTAATCTTCCCAAGAAGTCCCGTTCCACCATTTAGTGGAACCATCGCTCATAATCTGCCATGAATATCCCGATTCATCAGTCCATTGTTGAATTACTTCAACTATTTTATTTTCAATAACAGGTAATTCTGAGCTTAGAGGTTCGGTCAAGATTGTTGTTTGTTGCACATCTTCGATATCCATCTTACCAGAAGAAAAAGATGCCTCGATTTGCATTACTCTCTCACTATCAATTCCATAAGCAGAAGCTAGAGTGACAAGTAAAGAGCGTTCATTTTCTGTAATAGATCCATCCCTCATTGATTTAGCATATTGTTCTAGATACTCCGTTTCTTCAGAAGAATATTCAGAGGGTATTAATTGTCCTGAAAAACCATCAATTAATCCAAGAATCGGTTTCCTTACAACCAAGAAACCAAGACCAATTACTACTCCTCCTGCTAATCCAAAACCAAGGATATTTTCCATTATTTCGCTTGTTAAAATGAATAAAAACGCTCCAACACCTGTGAATACAGCATTTCGAAATGTCCGCCTCAAATTCTTATCAATCCCGAAAACCGAGTCCTTGAGGGAAGCATGAACGAACATCATTGCCTCAAACGCTAGGCCAATTGGTCCAAAAGCGAAACATAAAGTGAACAAGAAATACTTGAACCGTGACATGAATGTTCGCTCGGCATATCTCCACAGCATTTCATCTTGGAAGTTAGGGACTATTCCTCCGTTTAGAATCGGCAAAATAAGTATTAGAGTAGTGAAAAACAACACACTTCCAATGACTTTTCCTAAAAATCCGATATAGAATGAACGTGAAACCTGGCCCTCCTTCTCTACTTGCTCAGTGTTCATATTCTTCCGAATTGATGACCGGATGAACAATAAAGCCACAATAGAAATTGGTGTTTGTAAAAATACAATCAGCCATATCCCTGCCGGTTCATCTCCGAGTGTGATATCGAATGCAGCCGGACAAGTACCAATTGCACTTAATCCACTCTGTATGGTGGGGGCGGATGAAGTACCAAGGAATTCGTAAACCACTGGATCGGCACCTTTCACAGTACATTCAATCCATGAAAGATTATCCACTGCGAATGGAGGCAGTCCTTGAATCATCAGCCATATGGCTATTCCGATAACAATAGGTAGGTACCAAGCATGCTTCTGCAAGCCATTCCGGTACATGAAAGCCAAGCCTCTAATCTTGTAATAGATTGGAAAACAAAGATAGAGGAAAATTGCAGCAATCTGCATAGAGAAAAAGAAATCAAATTTGATATTCCATGCTACAAGCCAGAAAGAATTCCACTCATGCATCCAAGGGAATATCTCCAATGCTATCCACAGATTCTTAAATCCCTCAACAGACAGTAAAGTCGCAATAAATCGATTCTGAGGGGATTTGGAGTTGGCTCTCCAGACTAGATAAGCAAGAGCGAACAACCACAGCATAACCAGTAAGGTTGCAATGTTGATGGTCATTCTCAAACCAAAGAGCAATTCAGAACTAAATGCTCTAGAATAGTACTCTGCAAGAGAGGTCATATTTACCCGCAAACGTAGGAAGAATATAATCGAAGTGTCTTAGCACTCAATATCTCTAAGAACATTAGAATTCAATTTCAATCTGCATGGCAGGTTACCTAGACCGGATTGGTGCAGGCAAAATCCTAGTGGATTCAGAGCCTCTTTCATTCGACTGGTTGCCAAATGAATTAGTTGGGAGAGACGAAGCACTGGGGGAAATTGCATCGATGTTCATGGGAATCGAATCCCCGAATTTTAGTGGAAGAGCAATAGTTATCGGCCCAGTAGGAAGCGGTAAAACCGCCATAGTTCGTCGATTTTCAGAAGATCTGAGGAAACATCTAGCAGATACTAGGCGCATACTACCTGTACACATCAATTGCAGAAATCACCCCACGACATCACAAGTTCTACAACGTATTGCTCAAATCTTAGATCATCGACATCCAGAAAGGGGTTTTAGCCCTGGAGAGATAATCCAAAGCATACGTAGAAACCTGCAAAATAGTGGCAGACATATGCTTCTTGTCCTAGACGAAGTGAGTGTCTTACTATTGAGAGAAGGTGACGACCTCTTGTATCAACTTCTACGTATTGATGAAGGAAGAGAAGAAACTGGTACACTATCCCTTATTCTAGTTAGCCAAGAGCCGATGGTGCACTTATTTGAAGCAGCAGTAAAGTCACGATTTGGCCAGAGTAATCATATCAGACTTAGGCCGTACAATGAGGAAGGATTACGGGCAATTGTCGATCAAAGAACGTCCGCAGCATGCAGAAAAGGTAGCGTTAGAGATGATGCAAAATCAAGAATTGCAGGATTTGCCGCAGAAACTGGAGATGCAAGATTAGCTATTGAACTTCTGGAAAGTGCAATCAGACGTGCTGAAAAGAAAGGTGTAAGCGAAGTTTCACCTGAACATGTAGAGCCAAGTAGCACGCGCGGAGCTGGAATTGAGCCAGACATGGTGGACGGACTAAATGACCATCAAAAGATGTGTTTGCTGGCATTATGTCGCCGCCTACGAAGAGAAGAATCTGTGACAAGTGGAGATGCAGAGCGGCTGTATCATGTTGTGTGCGAAGAATACGAGGGAGAACCCAGAGGGCATACTTCGTTTTGGGGATATATCAAACGTCTTGAAGAAATAGGATTCATCCATGCAGAGACTAGCAATACCCCGAAAGGGCGTGGTAGAACCACTCTGATTCGTGCAGCAAACATACTTCCTGCAACAGTTGAAAAGAGACTTGAAAAGGACCTAAATCGGAACAATATAGCCTGATTTTACATTGGTTCAGCAGCGAACCGCTCTTATAGGGGTCAATGGTCGGCGAAACGCAGTGAGTACCATGGCGGACGATCGAGTGTTCAAAGCCGTCGTAAATGATTCCACTACAAAGTTGGAGAGAAAGAATGCAAAGGATGTTGTCCGGACGTATTCTCCATCCTACCAGACAGATGTCGAGGGCAACAATTACAATGCGTTACTGGGCAAGAAAATTGGGGACGAAATACCCGGAGAAAATGTCCATGAAGACATGACAGGATATACACTAAAAGTCACTGGAGGAAGTGACAAAACTGGCACACCAATGCGAAGTGACCTACATGGAGGCGGAGTAAACGCAGTTCTTGTAGGACCAGGCGTGGGTTACAAAGGTAAACGCTACGTGCAGAAGAATGGAAAGGTGTACCGTTACAAATACGGAGGAATCCGACGACGAAGAAATCTGCGTGGAAATACAATTTCTACCGACACGCGACAAATCAATCTCACAGTCGTGAAGAAGGGATCTAGACCCCTTGGCGACATCTTCGGAGCCGGCGATGAAGGCTCTGAGTGATTGAGGAGTGGGTGAACACTGGCGATACTCCCCCGTCAACCAGAAGTTAACATCGGTTTGGTTGGACATGTCGACCATGGAAAAACAACTCTAACTAGAGCACTTTCTGGAACTTGGACAGATACTCATTCTGAAGAGAGAAAAAGAGGTATCTCAATAAAACTAGGATATGCAGATACTGCCTTCTATCGTACAGAAGATGGTCAATACTACCCAATGGGTAAACGTCCAGATGGAAGTAAGGATAAAACAACAGAGCTACAGAGAACTGTATCCTTTGTTGATGCTCCCGGTCACGAGACTTTGATGGCAGTGATGATATCAGGCGCATCAATAATGGATGGTGCCCTTCTCCTCATAGCTGCAAACGAAAAATGTCCACAACCACAAACAAGGGAACACTTGGCAGCACTACAAATTGCAGGAATCGAGAATATTGTCATTGTTCAAAACAAAGTAGATTTGGTTAGCAAAGATAGAGCAATGGAATCGCATGAAGAAATATCCGAATTCGTTTCTGGTACAATCGCAGAAAATGCTCCAATAATCCCTGTCTCGGCTCACCATGATGTAAATCTCGATGTTTTAATTCAAGCCATTGAAGCGAAAATACCAACACCTGCTAGAGGAGATGAAGATGGTATGATGCACATTGCACGATCGTTCGATATTAACCGACCTGGAACTCGACCGAATGGACTCAAGGGGGGAATCATAGGTGGTTCCATAGTACGTGGGAAATTCTCTAAAGGTGACAATGTGATAATTGCCCCCGGTAGAAGATCAACACAAGGTTCGAAACAGAAATGGACACCAATAGAAACTCAAATTATGTCATTGAAAGGCGGCGGACTAGATCTTGAAGAAATGAACGCTGGTGGTTTGTGCGGTATTTCAACCCCATTGGACCCTGCCATGACGAAGGCTGACAATTTATCTGGTCAAGTTATGGCACGAAAAGGAGAATTACCTCCAATATGGGAAGTTATGTCGTTAGATCTGACCTTGCTAGATCGGATGGTAGCAAGTGAAGAAGGAAAAGCGGACAAAGTAAAACCATTAGCCCTAAATGAAATGTTGATGATAAATGCCTCTACTGCTACTTCTGTAGGTGTAGTGAACAAAGTGTCTAAAGGGGTTACAACACTATCCTTACGATTACCAATTTGTGCTCCTGTGGGTAGCAGAGTCACACTATCACGAAGAATTGATTCACGTTGGCGTCTTATTGGACACGGAACAATCTCAGGGTGAGATTTTGCCAAATTTGCTAATTGATGCATGTGGTTGGGCTGCAGCTGTAGATTCAGGCATGAATATTGATTTGGAAATTCAGAGAACAATTGGGCCTAGCCGTTGGATTATACCACAACAAGTTAAGGAAGAATTGGATAAAATGGGTGAAAAACGTAATGATCTGTTACTCGATTTATTGTACTCAAGAACAGTGGTGATTGATTCAGAACAGGCACATACCGATGATGCATTGTTGTCCTTAGCTAAGAAAACCGGAGGAAGGGTCCTAACTGTGGACAAAGAACTCAAGAGGAGACTAGTGGCAGAAGGGTGCGGATATTTAGAGGTTGTACGAGATAGAACTCTACGACTAGTCGAATAATCAGGGCAATGTGAAAAGATGATCATCCCCATGACCGTCAAGCCAACCAATTCTAACACCTGCATCTATCCAAGCATGAGCGTAATAGATAGCTCCGAATGCGCGAATATGGTCTCCAATCTCTAAAAAATGTAATGCATCTCTACGATAATCGTCACACATTCTCAACATGTCTTGTAACCGAATTCCTTCTGAAGAACTGATATCAACGATTGGAGTTGCTTTATCTCTGGCTGCATTTGTTAGAGATATAGCCTCCAAGACCATCTTTCTAGAAACTTCAGTATTCATTATTCAGAACCCTCCTGAAGCCCCAGAACTCTTCTTACATCCTCTTCTCTTCCTAATGCACGGTATAATTCCAATGCTCTTGACCAAAGGCCCTCATCTTCTGCCTCTTGTGCAGATTCAAACATAGAGGTTCTCTGCATCCAGTCAAGACGTCTCCTTTCTTCAGTCTGCATTGTTCGGAGATCATCAATCCTTGCTCCGCTTAACGAAGGAGATTCAATCCAGCGAATTAATCCTTCACGAGTAGCAGAAACGATGACACCAGAACCGTCAGAATGTATCAAGTCAACTGAATCTTCTCCGAATTCAGTTTCAGAGTCTTCAATCGAATGATGTATTCGACCCTCAAGGTCCATTATCCACCAACCATCCCCAGCTCTAATTGCCCGATGTGGATCTAATCCTCCGTCAGAAATACGTGAGATCTCATCCCACCCAAAGGGATTAGGGACACCTTCGAATAAAGCCCCGGAAGAATCCAACATCAACATTCTTCCACCAGATAATCTACTGCACCATGTCCAATGACGACCTTCTATAATTCTTTGAGCGTGTTCTCCGTGCAATCTCACACATCGTAGTTGACCATCTTGGTCTAAACAAAGAAGGTGTTCTCTGTCCATCCAACCAACCAACATTCTAGTTGGACCGACCCTAAGGCGACGAACTCCTCTTCCATTTTCTCTAAAAAGATGTAAATGGTCACCTCTATCCGGAGAAATCCACCCTCCTCCTATACGATAGAGTGCTTCCCTATACCCACCTGGAATCGAACGACCATCACTAAGAGGTGAACCTGTACTACGATTTAGGACATGAATCGAAGTACCGGTCAATAGTGCAACTACAGAACCGGATGACTCAACAGAATATGTATCAAAAATATGGTCGCTCCGCCAAGCAGTGGTGCCATCAGGACGAAGAGCAACAAGTGATTGACTCGTACATATCAACATTCCATGTGAATCAACCTTTACATCATTCACTGGTCCATCAATCTGATGACTCCATGCCACACGCCATCCACTCATTGTTCAACCTCCGTCAATATCTGCGATGCTGCTGCTGTCATCCTATACCACCTAGTTCTACCTTCTTTTCGCACAGAGAGAAAACCATTCTTCATCAAATCGTTAAAGATCTGTGACAATCGTGACCGACCGACTTGTAATCTTGCCTGAAGTGCATCGTCACTTGGAGAAATATCTCGAGTTGCGGCTGCAGTTAAAACAACGATATCGGCATCTGAAACATCCCTAAGGCGTTCAGCACGAAGAGGAAAATCTGGATCCCATCTCGGAGAACGGAAGGCGTTGAGGCCGCGAACGATATCTTCAGGGGATGTTTTGGGAATTTGATCCGATTTCTCGGACACTGGTGACTGTGACTTAGAGAGAGGCGACACAGAACCTGCCTGTACCCAAAGATGCGCTCCATCCGATGCAATATCAGGAGGCCTAGAAATCATAGGATCATCTGATAGATTTCTGGAGATAAGAGAAGAGGATAATTTTTCTTCGAATGGCTCAATAAATGAAGGAAAAGGCACCTCAGAGGAATAAGGGTCTATGATTTCTGGAATAGGTAAAGGATCAATGCCCATGATTTTAGAGGTTGGAGGATGAGGAGGAAGATTTGCATTCATTCTAGCGGACATTACCTTGCTTCTGTCAGCTAATCCAGATATACCTCCCCTCCTGGGCGGAGTGGGAGTATTCATACTTGCATCATCGGTTTGAGAATTGGGTGGATAAATCTCCTCAGTATGTAGCGAAATCGGTTCTTCAACTTCAATAACTTCAACATAATCACTGGAATCATATTCTGAGTGATTTAATTCATTTTCCGAGGATTGGGCAATCAATTCATCTGAATTTTTTTCACTCTTATCCCAAGCAGCAAAAGGCTCGACTTGAACTGGCTCTTCTTCTGTCTCAAGATACAGTGGATCCCCTTCAAAATCATCAATTCCTCCTCGTGATGCGAAATGAACTGCTTCATCATCCCAACCAACTTCACTTTCCATGGAGTTATAATCGTCCAAAATTAAAGAGTCTACAATCGGCTCAAATTGTGTATTTGATGCAGAGCTAATTTCAATCTCTAGGTTAGATTCTAATGGTTCTCCTTGAATCCATGCATCATAGTCATTATCCGTTTTTTTGGAATTATGAAACGAGGGGGAAAGTAATGGACGTGACGGCTCGGACACAGGGTTTTTTTGAGGTATTGCAGAGAACATATCACCATTCGAAGAAATGGATTCGGGCATCTCAAGTTTTGAAGTGACATTAAATGTCAGAAATTCGGGTGGCGGCTCATTTTCAGGGTTACCGAGATATCGAAGATGGCGATATAGTTGACGAATAATTGTAGTTGGATTCCCCCTTGAAAATAACCGGAGTTTGTTAATTTCATTTTCATCCGTGACAATGGTTTCATGAGAAACAGTATGCATGCGTTTATCGATTAAATTCCGTATCTGAACCTGATTTAATCCCTCTAAATAATGAATCTTGTCGAAGGAATCAAGAAGCAAAGGATCCCAATTTTTCATCTGGTTAGGTTTAATTGCAAATATAACCATCGCGCGCATCTTTCTAAGCACAGGAAGTATTTCCATAACTAAATGCATTAGTTCATCAGAACTGGGGGTATTGTAATCGAAAGCAATTAACGGAAGAGGACCTTGAAGCGAGGAGAGGTAATTGATTAACTCGTTTGCTGAAGCCTCGGGAGTTGGGGGTATATTGAATTGATTTGTGAATGCGACCAAAGCTTCTGACAAAATACGCGAGATAGGATCTGAAGGTGCCCAGATTGAACCAATGTGTCTCAGTTCTTTCTGAGAGAGGCATTGTAGGATGCTTGTGCGGCCGGAACCAGATTCACCTACAATCAAATGAATCCCAGAGGTACCATTAATTATTTGAGATGCAAGAGGAGTGACAACATTGTCTCTACCAATCAAGAGATTCTGATGTTCGTGCTCGAGAGGGTGCTGAGTAAATGGATTCCCCCTCACGTAGGGCCCACTCGGTAAATGCTCAGCACCAGACATCATATTCCCATCAGGTTCAAGATATAAACAATTCACACAAATTTACACTTAAAAAATCGATTTTTACAAAATAATAGAATCTGCCAAATAACTAAATGTATGACTGGGAGCAATCTAATAAAAAATAATTCACATATGTTAACGTGTTTTAACGTATTTTTTGGAAGCGTTAAAAACGTTAATATCCCTTTTTAAGCCTGAAAAATGGCTATTTTTCCAGCTTCCCTATAGGACAAGGGACATATCCAAGCCACCTCACGCAGAAACGAATGGGGCATGCAAATGGATA
>MDTG01202117.1_pt1 | contig 16692 bp, 14 predicted proteins | sample 811421 | NCBI WGS metagenome assembly MDTG01 (sample SAMN05326645, study PRJNA326480) | marine metagenome | isolation source: seawater | place: Pacific Ocean: South East | collected 2011
GACCGGACAAGACAGTACTCGACGATCGCAAATAGCTGCTACTGGCGTCCTTCATCAAACCACCAGTTATGCAGGATTTGGGAAACTCTGTACCGCGTCAGGCCATCCCATAGCGGGATGTCACGTATCTCCGCGGCGCGGCTTCCATTCATGAATGACGATACTGCCTCCCACGCATCGAAGTCATTGACGAGTGTATTTGATCCACATTCGACAGTTTGCGGGCGCTCGGTGCTTTTCCTGTAAGTGAAACAGCGCTTTTTTAGAAATGCCGCCTCCTCCTGAATGCCGCCAGAATCAGTGAGAATAAACCATGATCGTGCCATCAAGTTAACAAAGTCTAAGTAGCCGAGGGGATTTATAAAAAACAAGTTTGGGATTGCTCGGACACGATCAAGCAAGTCAAATCTTTCAAGATTTGACTGTAAGCGAGGGTGAGCCGGCAAAATGACCCGTGTCTCCTCTGAAATCCTGCCAATTAGGTCGATGACCAAATTGAGGCGCTCTTTATCGTCAACATTGTGCGGGCGGTGCATCGTAACCAACGCGAAATCTTTGTTCTCATCCGGTAGGCCGATGGCTTGTGGGTCCCAAGATGGATCGAGAACTTTCACCACCGAATCGATCATTATGTTGCCTACATTGTGGACTCTAGAACTGTTTCGTGCCTCATCTTGTATCAGGTGCTGATAGGCTGTCTCCGAGGGTGCTAGCCAGATGTTCGATACAGAATCGATCAAGATTCTATTGAGTTCCTCTGGCATTTCGAGGTCATAGGATCGCAGCCCTGCTTCTAGATGAGCGACGGGGATGCGATTGCGGCGTGCAGCAAGCGTGACAGCGAAGGAGGCGTCAACATCACCAGGAACGACTATGAGATCCGGATTTTCTTCCACCATCTTGTCGGAACAGGCTTGTGACATGTCGCCGATGCGGCGAGCAAACCCATCTCTTTGTTCCAGCATGATCTCGATGTCGAACCGCTCGATTCCCAGCGGCCTACTAATTTCTGTGGTCAGAGTTTTAGCTTGGTGTTGGGCGATGTAAACGAACTTTGGGCTGCACCAATTCTGCGCGACAAGCGCGCTGTGAAGCGGTGCCATTTTTACGAAATTTGGCCGCGCGGAAGAAACAAGCCAAATATTGCATTTTCTCTCGGTCTTCATGTTCGATATTCCGTCATTCAAGCAAGAAGCAGATCAAGTTCCTTCTGTATCGTTTGTTCCACGCCCAATCGCTTCCTGACATGCTGTGCACTTGCTTTGGAAAGAGCCTTGAAACGCGCGGGATCGGCCATCAAGGCGAGAATCTTGGTGGCGAGGGCATGTGCATCTTCAGGTGGAGCCAGCAGGGCACAGCTATCGTCAACGAACTCGGGAATAGCGCAAACGGAGTTGGTGGCGACCACTAGCCCAGACGACATAGCCTCGTCACGCGCCACCCCTTGTGAGTCAAATCTGGTTGGTACCAGGAAAACTCCGCTGCTTCTGTGCTCCATTGCCATCTCGGTCTGTGTGAGGTAGCGAGCATCTACTTTCACGTTATGATCATCTTTGAAGGTGTTGGAAAAATCACGAAGGCCGGCTCCTTCCCCAAATATGCTGACAGTAATTCTTGGCCAAAACTCACTACGCTTTATTATTTTGAGCGCCTCGAGCGCGATGTCTGTACCATACTGATATTTATCAAAATTACGAATAATAAGTATTTTAAAGCGCTGATCATCGTATTTTTTTGTGTAACTAAATAGATCAACGTCGATGACGTTGTGAATTATGTGTGACTTCTCTTTCGGGAAAGGTCTGCCGATATCTTCCTCGGCGGAGCGACGCATCCAGTCTGACACGAAGACGAAAGAGCTTGGAAAGTTCGGCTGATCAAGGATGTGTCGCCAGAAATCCATCAGCATAAATGAACGTTCGATGGCCTGCGAAAGCTCGGATGGGGAGTTGGTTGAGTCGAAGCTGCGCGTCCAGTTTCGAATTTCATAGCCATGAAGAAAGAGATGGAAGGTGTGTTCATCTAAATATTCGCGAATGACAGACCACATGTGAGGATTAAAAAAATGCACGCCGACTGACCGATAGCTGCGCGATGATAGAAGGCCTGACAATTCATCGACGTAGCCGTTAAGTACCTGTATCCCATCAAACTCGTAAACTTCGGGCAGCTTTGATCTTCCAAAGGCTACAACGTCTACTTGAGCGCCTTTGCGCTGATATTCCTTGATGCGACGATAGAGAAACGGACTTGTGTAGAGCCTGTCTTCGCTCATGAAATCGTTACACAAAATTAGAATACGCGGGGAGCCAGGATTCTCTGCAGTTCGGAAAAGGTAGGTTTGTAGAACTGAAAAACGTAAATCGTCTTCCAAATCCTTGATCGTTGGCCGCTGATGTGTTGCTTCGAATTCAAATAAATTGCGGCGGCTTTGGAAGTAGGCATTCTCGTAAATCATGCGCAGCAGAAATTGTCCGTCCTCGTACGATGACGCAATTAAATTCTGCAAGCTATCGCCAGTTTCTCGAAGATTTTTCATTCACGTTCGTCCGGCTGGTAATAAAGCTCGAAATCTTCCTGTGTTATTTAGCGCGGATATAAGGAACGTAACTCTTGCTTCCCACGAATTTTCCGCGAGCGCCTTGCTCCAGTCAAATGTCGTTTCACTGTCTAGGATGAAAGCGTTCATAGCTTGGACAAGACTATCCACGTCTTTTGCTACTGCTTTTCCGATACGATTTGACTCGACAAATTCACCAACCGTCGTTTCTTCGTAAGTAAGAATAGGGAAACCCCTTTCCATGTAACTCGCACATTTATACGGGAACCCGGCTGCTACGTAATCGCCGTTCAAAAGAAGCACGCCAATTGTACGACGAGTATACGGCGCATAATGATCGAGGTCGCCGGTAAAAATACGGAAGTTGTTGGTTTGGGTTGCTGCTAACTTAGTTTCCAAAGCTTCCCTTTCCGCTGCCCTCACAATGAAGTCAAAGGCGACGTCATCCCTTTCTGAAAAGTGACGTATTGCTTGAAAGTAATTGTCTAGCTCGTAGATCGGCCCAATGCCGCCAGCATAAACAAATGTTGTGGTAGTATCATCTCTCGGCCCCAACCCGACAGGCACTTGGCTTGACGGCCTCACGGCAGGAGGAAGGGGGGCCCAAGGCTTCGGCACAGGGCCTCGATCCAGCCGAAGAAGCATTCTAAAATCTGCAGCCGATCTCTCGCTGGGTGCGAAAATGATGTCGCAGTGTTGATCAGCGATGTCAGCTTCAAGCTTCGCAAGCGTCCGCATCGCCGACTGGGCTGCGGCAGTGTGTAGGTTCGCCAAAAGACTTTCATGGAAAAAGTGAAGATCTCGTACAAACCAGCCTGCTTTTGCGCCCTTCGCTTTGAGGATTGAAAGCAATTTATTGAGCAAGCTGATACACTTCACATCTCTAATCGGCGTTGTGGAGTTTTCACCGTAAAAATAGACCGGATTGTATCTTTGCGATGTCAGATGAGCGATGAACTGCGTCCGTCGCTCCAAAACCCGAAAATTCGAGGTCACGGGAATAAGGCATTCTGTCTTGTCCAGGAGAGCCTCAAACATGTGCCGAATACGCTGCGGTCGTGCACCTGCTGTGGTCAGGTCTATGCTGGAAGTGGAAAAGAATACCGAAAACCGATGAAATCCTAGCCCGGTGGCTGCCGAAAACTCCTCGAAGTGTTCGTGGGTCTGGGCCCCAGCTTTTGACGACAGGCAGTCCAGGAACCCCTGCGATGAATTCTTGTAGGGGGAGCTCTCAAATGGGCGTGGCTCAATCAGTTTATGGAGCAGATCGAGTGCTGGAACTATATCGTAGACTGCGCCGTGCTTGGCGTTCCACCGCCTAGCCCAATAAGATTGCTCAAGTACCACGTGATTCGCCTGATCGCGCACAGCCTTGAGTAAAACCGAGGTGTTTCGCGAGTAAGAAACGAAGCCTAGGCGAGAGTATTCAGACAGCCGATAGCGCAATGTTCCGGAGAAGTTTCTCGCAAGATTAAAATCGCTGAGGTTGAAAAGTGCTGTATCTTCAATAAAGTCTATTTGCCACCCAGAAGCCACCGAGAGCTCATTCGCTTTCTCTGACCAAAATTGGAGCAATTCGTCGTTAATATTCTTGGGGTGGATTAGTGCGATTTTCTTCTGGTCAGCAATAGGTGCCAAAAACGGTTTGCTCGCCCCCACGGGAATGTCATAAACAAAATGGCGGCTCCTAGATCCATGTGAGATGGCTGTCGTGAAGAGAAACGGATCTTCGAAAAAATAGTCTAGGCATAGTTGAGAAGCGCGTTCGAACTGTTTCGCGAGTTCCTGGCGCTTCTGGGAGAAGTCGACATCATCTTGTTGAAGCACCACTTGTGGCTCCAAGGCGTTGATCTGTAGGCTTTTCCAGAAGTCAGCCGACTTCATGCCGACTGCAACGACCCGCGTAATAACGCCATCATGAATGCACTTCGTAATGTAGCGGCTAAGAAAGAACGTCCTCAACCCACTTTCAGCAACGGGAAATCTGGGCGTCTCAGTTCCTGGCGAACCGGGTAGGAATATTCCATAGTTTATGTGGTAGATGATGACGCGCGCATTTTCTTGGACGATCGCGGTCCTGATAGCGCCCTCGAGAGGTTCATTTTTCGCGATGAGAAGGAGAACGGTTTGCGAGGTGCGCTCTCTTGCTGATCCCAAGATTTCAGTCATTGAGGGATTCCAGTTTTTCTGCGCCGAGCACAATTTGTTTCAAACATCAATGCAAAATCTACATCATTGTCTGAGTGCTGAAAGTTTCCCGTCGATCAGCTCATAAACTTGATTAGTCTTCGGGCAGATGAGATCCGAACCGAGTACTTCGCCACTCTCGCTGACCCAGCCGATTTGCAGTGCGGGCACTCCAGCGACAAGCGCATGGTCGGGAACATCCTTCGTGACAACTGCTCCCGCAGCAACAGTCGCATACCTCCCGATCGTGTTGCCACAAACCACGGTTGCATTGGCCCCGATAGTCGCGCCTTTTTTCACGAGGGTGGATGAAAACTCGTCCTTTCTCTCGACATTTGCGCGAGGCGTTCGGACATTTGTAAATACGCAGGAAGGGCCGCAAAAAACGTGGTCTTCGAGCGTAACACCTTTGTAGATTGCAACATTGTTCTGAACTTTGCAGCCATCGCCAATAGTTACATCAGGCCCGATCATGACATTTTGCCCGATGTTGCAGCCTTCACCGATCTTACAGTGCGCCAGTATGTGGACGAAGTGCCAGATTTTCGTGCCAGCGCCAATTACGACATCGTCATCGATGTATGAGCTCTCGTGAACGGAGAAAGCTAGATTGCTGATCACTTGCAAACGCTCCTCAATAGCGGATGACGCTCTCCCACTCTGGGCTGGAGCGGAGCCGTGCGAAGGTTGCTCACGAGCTCAATCGCTGGACGTACGGTTTCAACACCAAAGCCCCTTCCTTCGAGCACTTGTTGATAGCTCACCGTGTGCAGATCAGTGAACCCACCCGAGAACTCGATTTCCTTGCCGTCAACGGTGATGGAGCGGTAAGTGAATTGTCCATGCGGCGTCGGCGCCGGCAGGTGATCCTTGTTGATCGACATCACCCACCTGACGCGCGCCTTCTCGAATTCAAGATAGCCGCCAGCGGAATCGGCGCTACGGTGATGTGCGACGCTGAGTGCGTTTTTACCGAATAAGAAGCCGAGCATATCAAAGAAGTGAACTCCGATATTTGTCGCTATGCCACCAGATTTTTCTTCCTCACCTTTCCATGATTGGTGGTACCACTTCCCGCGGGACGTAAAGTATCCGAGATCAACATCGAAGATTTTGTCAGCAGGTGCTGCATCTATTTCTCGCTTCAGCGCGACAAGCGCCGGATGAACGCGCAATTGAAGTATTGTATTGACGCAACGGCCCGTAACATTCTCTAGATGTACTAGTTCGTCTAGGTCGTACGGGTTTAAAACGAGTGGCTTTTCGCAAATCACATTTGCCCCGGCGCAAAGCCCAAATGCAATATGGCTTTTGTGTAAGTGATTTGGCGAGCAGATGGACACCGTTCCGACCTTTTCGTCACTCTGTAAGCTGCGAACAAAATAATCGAACTTTTCAAACTCGGTGAAAAATTCAGTGTTGGGGAAAAAGCTGTCGAGAATGCCGACGCTATCGTGTCTGTCGAGGGCTGCTACGAGATCGCCTCCGACATCGCGGATCGCCTGAAGATGTCGAGGCGCGATGTAGCCGGACGCGCCAATAACCGCGAATTTCTTATTCACAAACAGACCCTTCTAAGTGAGCGCACGAGCTCGTGCCTCGGCCTATAAGTGGCTTGGTATCTGTGTTCAAGCCTCGTGCGGGAGGCCGCTTGGAAACGTTGATGGCCATGACGATGCCTCACTTGATTGGGCGAAATAGGATTGTGACCGGTGGCGACCGCGCGAGCGTATATCGGCTGGGTGCTTGCATAGCCAGTGCCATGGCGCTGGCTCTCCCCGTGTCGTCTTCGGAGTCAAGGTGCGGTGTTGCGCAATACCACTCCTTAGACGCAACGGACCAAGTCTTTGCTTATCCCGTCGAGCGGCGAAAAGTCGAACAGGGAGTGCGGATTCATCGCGCTTTAAACCAACCTCGTGACGACGAACCCGTGCCTGGGTCGCGCGCGGAAAAATCCTGCACAGGTCTAGAACCGCTCGTTATCCTCTGGTCAAATCGTTTTGCTGCCTCAGAGCCTCTTTCGCTTGTGGGGGGTAGTCGAGTCAGTCCGCATTGGTCGTTCACCGATGCTACTGGGGAGCCCCTTTGGAGCATCGGTTTGCAAACGCTGGTGAATCTTTGTTTCCACGCCCCCTAGGTTAATAGTCGATGCGCGAGGAATCGAAGCCTGTTGGCCGCAAACGGAGTGCCGATCATTGCGCAATCAGGCCGCACCGCTTAAGCGGAATGCCGCTGCTGCGGCACCCGCGTAGAGGGATAACGTATTAGGATGTAAAGATGCTCGCGAGACGGAACTGGGACAACAAATTAGGCTAACGGAATAGAATTCATGCAGTTCATTGATCTAAAGGCTCAACAGGCGCGCATTTCGGACAAAATCGAAGGTGCGATAGCTGCCGTTCTGGAGCACGGCAGCTTTATCATGGGGCCGGAAGTTGGCCGACTTGAGCGTGAACTCGCTGCATTTTCGCGAGCATCGCACTGCATCAGCTGTGCCAATGGCACTGAGGCAATTGCACTGGTTCTCATGGCTTGGGGAATCCGGCCGAACGACGCGATCTTCTGCCCCTCATTTACGTTTTCGGCCACAGCCGAAACCATTCCGTGGCTTGGCGCGAAGCCTGTGTTCGTAGATGTTCACCCAGAGACCTACAACATTGATGTCGACCATCTCGAAGTAACGATCGCAGCCGTTCGTGACGAGGGTAAGCTTACCCCAAGGGCAATCGTCGCCGTCGACCTATTTGGCCAAGCTGCGAATTATGTCCGCCTGCGCGAGATTGCTGACAGGTACAGCCTGAAACTCATCGCCGACAGCGCGCAAGGTTTCGGAACAACAATCAACGGCAGGCATCCGTCAGACTGGGCTGACGCAACGACAACCAGTTTTTTTCCTGCTAAACCTCTGGGCTGCTATGGTGACGGCGGAGCTGTCCTGACCAATGATGCCGAACTGGCCGAAGTGGCCGAAAGCTTGCGTGTGCACGGCAAGGCGACCGAATCCGATATTATGCGCACAAATTTCACGCACGATCCAAAGTATTTGAACACACGCATTGGCATGAATTCGCGCCTCGACACAATCCAAGCGGCCATCCTGCTTGAGAAGCTGGCGATTTTTCCTGATGAGATTGAGCGACGCAATGCAGTTGCAGCCCGTTACCGGGAGGCGCTAGCAGGGAAGGTCTCCGAGGTTCCTATCGTGCCCGAGGGAGTGATTTCGACTTGGGCCCAGTATACCATTCAGCATGCCAATCGCGATGGACTTCAGGCACATTTGCGCGATGCTGGGATTCCCTCCACGGTTTACTATCCAGTGCCGATCCACAAAAACTTGGCCTATGAGCAGTTTCCGCAGGGCCAAGGTGGCCTGCCCGTTACAGAAATGCTTGCACAGCGTGTGCTGTCACTGCCGATGCATCCATATCTCTCCGGAAAAGACCAAGATCGCGTGATTTCAAGTGTTCTAAAATTTTCTGGCTGATTATTTGGCTGGGCTGATAGTATAGATCCCGCCTTTTCTAGCATTATTAACGCATCAGAATTTCTCGACGCGACGCAAATCAATGAGAGAGATATCAAAGCGCTTATCAGGGCATCTGTGTAAAGGACAAAAAATGCCAGAGCCGGAAGATTCAGAATATCGCAAGGGTGCAACAGGGATTGATGCAGATGAATACGCCAGCCTGAAAGAGCGGTACCTTGATCGGCTTGCTGATATTGCCGAGCTTGGGCATGCAATTGCCAGTAAAGACAAGGAATTGCGCCTTCTCAAGGTCCAGCACGCGGATTGGTCCTTACGGACTCATATACTTTCACGATTGCAGCAGTCACACACCCGAATGCAGCAGATGCTGGCGCAAAAGCACAGGATTTTTGCTCGGCGGGGGTTGAAGAAGCGCTTGGCTGCGGAGATGAATCTTGTCGCGCGATCTGGGTTCTTCGATGCGGAGTGGTATCTGGCAAACAATCCTGATCTTGTAATGAGCGGGGTCGACCCATTGCGCCACTTTGTCATGGATGGCGCCTACGAGCTGCGTGATCCGGGACCCCAGTTTAGTTCCTTCCGCTATCACAAGGCTTATCCAGACGTGACGGGCGGAGCGGTTCCCGCACTTATGCACTTCTTGCGTAATGGTAGAGCTGAGGGGCGCGTTGCTTTTTCGGCATAGGAAAGCAACTGACTTCGGTATTCCTGCGGACTGTGGGCAGAGCGTAGGGCCACTCGGGTCTACAGTTCCTCGTCATTCATAAGCGTCGGGGGACTTTATCAATTTCTGGATCTCGGAGCATGGTCCAGCGGACGCTTAGTATCGTGTCGCGCCGTCGCCATTCGTGAACTTGATGCTTCAAAAAAGTCGCCGCTTGCTCGGCAAGAAGTGACTACGCGGAAAGTTCTTGCTGCGAATGATCTAGATTTTGGGCCTTAGATAAATTTTTCGGGGAGCATCAATGCTGAATCAGTGTCCCCGACTGGTGCCGAAAAGATTGAATCTCAGACTAGAGCCTGTGCCTGTATTTCACGGGCTCGTTCCCGAGCCGCAAGGCTCATCTTTGCCAATTGCAGGCGCGCCGCATCCAAGGCGAGAACCGCATCGACCAGATTGGGGATAGAACCTGCAGGTATGACGAGGCCTGTCTTGGAGTGAACAACCAGTGACGGAGGGGCTCCGCGATTATAGCAAATCACGGGGCGCCCAGCAGCCATGGCTTCGACGACTGTCCTGCCGAAGCTCTCGGCAAAGTGGGATAGGCTTACAACGATATCAGCCTGTCCAATTGCATCTGTCGGGGTTGGCGCATAATCGCAGACATGCAGGTTTGGCGGAATTGGTTGCAGCCGTTGTAAGTCCTGCGTCTGTGGTCCGATCAAGCGGAAGCAAATCGGCTGTCCCATTGCCGAGATCATCCGCGCGGCGGTTACAAAGTCCTCAATTCCCTTCTTGATGATATTGCTGCTTATCATGGCGACGTTCAGGACCCGACCGGGGGCATACGGCAGATTGAATAATGTCTCGTCAATCGCATTGTAGCGCACAGTGCACCTGTCGGCACAGCCGAGCCAGTCTGCCACCGGCTGGGAGGGCATCAGGAAGCGGTCGGCTTGTTGCAGAAGTTGATAACGCAGTGTTTCTGGTCCAATCGCCAAAGAGCGACACAGAGACGGATCTTCGGCAGGCAGTTCGCGCACAAACACCACGCTTGGGACTGCCTCGGCGCGAGCAGCGATGAGCGGAGCTTCGAGGACAAGCGTATTCACATGCACTTCGCGGGCTTCGTAGCGCTTAATCAGCGCGCGGATCGTTGCCACTGTCTTTGTGTTCGGCGGGTAAAGACCATTTCGCCACAGTTGCGGCAGCACTTCGACCATCGCGCTCATTTCCAACACCTGCGCAAGATACTCATCGTTGTGCAACCCGGGAAGGACTGCGACCGGCGCAAAACCGTCGCGCACGAGCCTTTCAAGCATTGCGAGGAAGCTGCGCTCCGCTCCGAATAGCGTTTGTCCTGAAGTATGCGCGAAAACCAGCACCGTCTTTCCAGCCGGAAGCGATCCGGAGAGTCGGCCAGGAATCCGCGGGAGTGGCGCTGTGGGGGAGCCATGCCTCTGTTGCAAGTAGTGCAGCAGCGGGTTTTCCTCTCGCGTCAGCCCATTGGCATGACGATAACCGCTCGAACTGAATAGCGGGCCTGGATCGCGGTTTTCCTGCGCGCCAATTAACAGATAATGGCGTGCTGCGCCCATCCCTGTTTGCAAGACATCGGGGTTAGCTCGGAGATACCATTCCGCGTCCATCAGCTGCGAGCCGAAGATAATATCGTAATCAGTTGGCAAGCCGTCAGTGTCGCCGATGGCTATCGGTTCGGGCACCAAAAAGGGGCGTTCGCTGGGATGTTGCGGCAGAAAGAGATCCCGCGGACGCGCTGCGCGCCGATGCCACTCATGTGCTGCCTCCATGTGGTCGTGACGAATGCCGTGCAGCTGCGTGCGCAAATGCGTAGCGCTTCGATTGGTAAGCGATTCCGGCAACGTGCGTCCGAAGGCGAGTGGAATACCAGGGAATACTTCGCTGATCGCGTTGCGGCCATATGCCTGAACTATGCGATAGTAGTATTCAGTATCGGAATTCACCCGGGTCCGGTCCCAGTAGCCCAACGTTTCGCGGAGCTCAGCGCGAACCATGAGTGAGGACACATTTCGGTTGATCCAGCTTTTCTCGATCCGCCAGGCAGTCGGACTCAGGTCATTCCCTGTCCGTACCCAATGCGATACGGTGGCCTGCACCTTATTATCTTCAAGCAAGGGTCGAACTTGCGACTCTACCTTTTGCGGATGCGACCAGTCATCAGCATCATGAACGGTGATGAATGCTCCAGTCGCTTCGGCAAAGCCAGCGTTGCGCGCGGAATATGCGCCTTCGTTCTCGGTGAGCGGGATGACCCGGACACGCTGATCGTTGGCCGCAAACTGCTGGGCTATCAGCGCGCTGTCATCTGTCGAGCTATCATCGACCACTAATACTTCGAGCCGGGGCCAGCTCTGTGCAAGCAGACTGTGCAGGGCCACCGGCAAAAAAGCCTCTGCGTTATATGTCGGCACTATCACGCTAACCAATGGCAAGCTTTCCCTCTGCCCGCACCGCGAAAGCGGGGATGTCCCCCGAAGACGGTCAAATAACGGACCTTGCCCCTCGGCAATGGTTATCGGCGAAAGCCCACCCAACGCATGTAAATTGCCCAGTATCTTGGCCAGTTCATCCGCCTCGGCACCCTGTGCTTTGGCCAACTGAAAGCGTGCCAGGATGAAGTCTGCCTGGTTGTCAAATCGCCGCATACCCGACACCAATAGGTGATGCGCAGCTCGATACTCCTCGCACGCAACAGCGAGGTCGATCCCGAGCAGGAAGGGACCGGGATGATCGATGACCTCAGGGCCGTCTGCACTGGCGTGAAATACCTTGATGGCGTTCCACCCGGCGTTGAAATCGCGCTCAGCCAGTGCCCACCGGGCCAGCACCCAACCTGCAGCAGCCTTTTCACGCGGTGGCCCATCCGCCAGCAGGGCTTTGAGGAGTGGTAAAATACTTTCGTGCTGGCCTCGCCAGAGCCATTGATCGAGTTCCAGCGCATACAGGCTTTCGAGGGCGTCGGCGGACGTGTCGCGAGGCGTATTAAGCCAAGAGAAATCGCCGCTGAATTCGGCAGTGTGCGGAGCTTGCCTTCGTGGTGTCCGGGTATCCATTGGCCCTGCTTAGTCGAGGAGGTGGCCGCGCGCTCTGCCCAGCGCTTCGTAGTGCACAAGGGCCGGCCAGCCCGCCTTTGCAACGTCTGGATATCGTAGGTAGTAGGCGTAGGTATCAAATCCGGGGCCGGGATTGCGACGTTCGAAAGCGCCAGCGCGGACATAGTGTTCCTCGGCAGACATGCCGGATGCTTTCACATCGGCATAAGTTTCCAAGTACCAACCTTCGTCGAATAGGATACTGCCTTTTATCATCTGGCACTGTTGGTCGGTCGAAGGCAGACCGGCAAAACCATGGTTACTGAATTGGCTCGCGTATGCTGCGCGGACGAGATCCAACTCAACCTGATGTCGGTGACGAAGATCGCGGATCTCTGCTCGAAGGATGCGCTGGATATCCAGATCGCACTGGTCGTCGGTTATTGTCATAAAACCAGGCTCCCGCGGCCTGCCGCTGCTAGCGGATGGCTAATCGAGGAAATACTGGCGCCTCGACTGATCCTATAGCCCTTCATAAATAGAAATCGCTTCATCGACATCTTCGTAAACGGTGGCCAGGCCATTATGAAGCACGATCGCGCGGTTGCAGTATCGTTTGACCGTACCCAGACTGTGGGAAGCAAGCAGCAGAGCGCGATCTTGGCGCTTCACAAAGAATTGATCCCTGCACTTCTCTTGGAAATTCTTGTCACCGACCATGATGACCTCATCAATCAGGTAGCATTGGAACTCAATTGCAAGGGAGAGCGCGAATGCCAATCGTGCGCGCATACCCGAGGAATATTGCTTCACCGGAAGGTGCAATTGCTGACCAAGTTCGGAAAAATCCTCTACGAAATCCTTCATTTCAGAATAGGGCTTTTCGTAGATCCGCGCAATAAACCGAGCGTTATCATATCCGGTCAGACTGCCTTGAAACGCGCCGGTAAAACCTAGCGGCCAAGAGCAGCTCATCTTGCGGATTATCTTTCCCGATGTGGGAAATTCGATACCGCCGATTAGCCGTATCAGAGTCGATTTTCCAGCGCCGTTGCGCCCAAGGAGAGCGATGCGGTCGCGCGGGTTAATTGAGAAATCAACGCCTTTCAGCACTGATTTTCTAATATGACCCGTGCGATACTCTTTGTAGATGTCACGGCAATATATCATGCGAGGGTCAACATCCGGCGAACACGGCGGCTCAATATCAAGCCAAAAACCAAGAAAATCAGAGTAAGTGCAAACGCCCTGCCGATATCGTAATAGGGTGTCACCGCCGAGCCGAAAACGCCATAACGCATCATCTCCATGCCGGTGACCATTGGCGACCACAAGAGGACTTCGCGCACATTAGGTGGCACCCACGATGCCATGTTAAAGGCACCGGAGAACGGGATCGCAACGTAAACACTCACTGGAACGATTTTTTCGACTACTTCGGACATTTCGGAAAGCGGTGCGAGTACGGTGCATACCGCGAAAACAAACGCGACGTAAATAGTTCCACCCCCTACCAGCATCAGCACGTCGGCAGGAATTGGGAAGGACCCAATGAAATAAAGAAACGTTCCAGCAAATACATAGGCCATCATCGCGCCAATCGTTTCGATTGCCACTCGTACGAAAATGAAATCGAGGATTTTAACTTGGCGGTGGTAGAGTAACGCGCTGTTAGAGATAAAAATTTTCGTCGAGCGCCCAAATGATTGGCGCAGAAAAGTCAATGGGATGTAGCCTGTTGCTACGAAGGCGACGACGCTTATGCCGTGATACTGCGGGCCTTTTACGAAACTCCAGACCAGCCCAACGAGCCCTGCAAATAGTAATGGCTCTGCCATGATCCACAGAAAGCCGATGTTCTCGCGGCCGAAACGAGTGACCAGCTCGCGGATCAATAGCGCATGTATGACCCTCAGCTGGACTTGTAGCCCTCTCGAGAAACTCGCCATGCCGCTAGTCTTCGGGAGCGTGTTCGCGAATGCCAACCGACAACATCCACCCAACTAGGTACAGGCAGAGCGTTGCAAAAACGACTGCTAAGATGCTCTTCACACGATTGGGCAGAATGGCGTTGTCCGGTAGGTTCGGCTCGACTACGCGCTCGAGATAGTATTGCTGCTGCTGGGCCTCCACTCGGGCCTGCTCAAGCGAGGAATTGGCAACATTGAGAAGCTGCGTGGCAAACTCCTGTTCCGTAGCCAGATTCTCGTATTCAGAGAGTCTGGATGCAAGTCCGTCAGGCGTGCCGACTGCCCGCCCGGTCTGTGCGGTAACCTGCTGAGCCACCCCGGCGATACGCTGCTCCAGAGCAGGTATAGAAGGATGATTGGGGGCGGCGCGCCGGATCTGCGATAACTGCGCGCGAAGGGCGGTTTCCTGGGCGATTAACTCGTTCGATGCAGCGAGTACGCCCATGCCCTGCTGTTGCGGATCGAGAATTTCCGAACTGTTGCGATATGCACCCAGCTTTATGCGAGCGTCCCGCACGCGTTGCTGAGCTTCAAGAACGCGCTCTTCAGCTTCCTTGATTGCCGTGGAGTTGACGCGCTGGTTGAGGCTGTTGACCAATCCCTCGCTCAAATCGAGCAGTCCGAGGTTCAACGACCGCGCCTCTTCCGGCGTGAAAGCTTTGACGCTCAAGACCGTTAACCCTGTCTCCACATCGGACGACACCGTCGTCATCGAGGTGTAGAATGAGTAGAGGTCTTCGAAAGAGCCGCCTTGATAGATCAGTGGGAAGCGGCTGAGAAAGTCCGCCTCAGGTGACGTATATGCGGAGCGCACATCTACCTGCTTGGACAAATCGGAAAGGGCATCGCGAGATCTAAGATAGCCGATGATCTCGCTAGCCTGTTCTCGTCCGCTACCGAAACCGGAGCCCGAGAGAATCGCGCCAATCGAGCCGCCGCCGCCCGCTTTCTGATCCGGCGCTTTGATAACAAAACGCGATTCCGAAACATAGACGTCCGCGGCGATGAAGCTGTAGTATATTGTGGCCAGAAGAGAGGGCAACATTACAAACAGGCCAAACCAGCGCCAGCGTTTCAACAGCGTAATCGTTTTTTTGTTGTTGCCGGTCTCATGGACATGGCGTTGCAAGTCTGGATCGTGGTGCATCGGAAGGCTTTGAACTCAGCGAAAAATTAGCGAGAATTTTTGACCCTTGCGGTATCAAGTAGCCCAAACTCAGGCCACCAAGGAAGCGCGCCTAGCAGCATTCTGGCGAGTTTCCCATGCATTATTGTCGTCTTGGCGGGCCCCCTACGTGCTGGCTCATGATTTCCCAATCATCTTGGTCTACGGCGCAGGTACACCCGAAGCGGCAACCTGAGCCATCACCGGATAGCAATTGCTGGCATGTGGGTTTCATAACTTACCGCAAAGTCCTCTTCGCAGCCGAGTAATCCTGTCGGCGCATCGATCCCACTGCATCCTGGCACTGCGCCGAAGTGCGAATCTTCCGTTACGCAAGGACTTGAGCAAGTCACCATAGTCCGGCCGCAAACTGCCCCGTTCATCCAGCGCGAAATACATCCGCCAAAACCGCTCCGTCCCGAGAACCTGTGGCATTAGGAACACGCCATGGTAGCCGAAGCTTGAGGTCGGATCGCCTGCGCGTTCGGCCGCAAAGGCATCAGCCACATCGACCGGAGCGAAGCGCATTTGCTGCTGCTCTAACAGAGCGCGGTTCGTGCGACATATCGCAACATCCTCCGGATGGTGCGCCTTGAAGCCGGTGGCGCGGCAGGCCTCCATTAGCCATCTGCTACGTAGCGAGAAGCCGCCATTGCCGACCTCGTGGCCATCATCGAATTGCGGCCAGCTTGCGCCGATATAGTCGTAATCGAGAAACTCTGGCCGCCAGCGAGCGGGATCGATCACGTGTCCGTCCCATTGCACCACAAGGCAATGCTCGGTGTCGACGTGATCGACTAGCCGAGTGAGCATGAACTGCGAGTAGGCCCGGGCCGAAGTCAGGCGTTCAATCGGCACCACTCGGATCGCGCATTCGGCTTCATCTGCGACACCAGCGTCATGCGTGCACAGGACCGCGTCGGCGAAGTCCACGTATTGCATTGTAAGCTGCATCGCTTCGAGCGTTGCGGCTAGGTTGGTGGAGCTGACCGCGCACAGCGTAACGCTCGGCAACTGCAAGCGTTCGGCTGGAGGGGGAGGCATCAATCCTTCGGCAGGCATCAGCGCGTCCTAAAGTCGCATGCCAAACTGTTCGCTGAACGGGCTGAGCGCTGGGTGGTGGAACGGGTCCGCCTGACAGCTGCGCCAGTCGTCGTCCGGGCTAGGCTCGTGCACGCTCCAACGGCTGCGCAGGGCTGCTAGCTCTCCGGCCTGGCGCTTGGCTCCCGCCGGATCACGATCAAACCCCCGTGACACCGATTCATGGTGCACGAGCTGTGCCCGCGGTTCGTAAAGGCTTTGCCAGCCGCGCGCATTCAGCCTCAGGCATATGTCGACATCGTTGAAAGACACGGCGAAATTCTCCGCGTCGAACCCTCCTACAGCAAGGAAACTGCTCTTGCGCATCACCATGCAGGCAGCGGTTACAGCAGAGGCGAATTGTGGCAATGCATGGCGGCGGAAGTAACCCGCTTCATCGGTTTTGAGCAATCGATGCGCATGCGCTGCTCCCCCCCCGATACCGAGGACTACGCCGGCGTGCTGGATTCGTCCATCGGAATAGAGAAGTTGCGCGCCCACTGCGCCC
>MDTG01053925.1_pt1 | contig 16690 bp, 15 predicted proteins | sample 811421 | NCBI WGS metagenome assembly MDTG01 (sample SAMN05326645, study PRJNA326480) | marine metagenome | isolation source: seawater | place: Pacific Ocean: South East | collected 2011
ATTCGGCATGGAGCGCGCAAGGGGCATCCGCAGGGAAGGGGCCAATGCGCTGAAATGGATCGGCGATTTTGTCACCGCCGAAGGGCTGGACTGCGATTTTCGCCGGGTCGGGCGGTTTCATGCCGCCCATACGCCGGAGCATTACGAAACCCTTGCACGCGATGCCGCAGTGCTGCGCCATGAGGAAGGCATCGAAAGCTTTGCCGTGCCGCGCCACGAGCAGCGCAGCCAGTTGGGCACCGATGCCTATTTCGGCGGCGTCGTGTTTTCGGCGCATTGCTCGCTTCATCCCGGCAAGTTTCACCGTGAACTGCTGCGCCTTGCCCTTGGGGCGGGGGCGCAGGTGGTGGGCCAGTGCCGGGTGACGCAGATTGTGCGCACGACGTCGGGCTTCCGGGTCGAGACCGCCAAGGGCGCGGTCGAGGCCCGTGAGGTGATCGTCGCGACGAATGGCTATACCACCGCGCTGATGCCGTGGCTGCAACGCCGGGTGATCCCCATCGGCAGCTATATCATCGCCACCGAGGAACTGCCCGAGGCCACCATCGACAGGCTCTTTCCCGGCGACCGCATCGCCAGTGACACCTGCAAGGTGGTCTATTACTACCGCGCGTCGCCCGACCGGAAGCGTGTGCTGTTCGGAGGCCGGGTATCGGCCTCCGAGACCACGCCGCTGGCCGGGGCCGCGCGGCTGCGGCAGGACATGTGCCGCATCTTCCCCGAGCTTGAGGGCGTGGCGCTGTCACATGCCTGGAGCGGCACGGTCGCCTATAGTTTCGACGAGCTAGCCCATACCGGCGTGCATGACGGCGTGCATTACGCGATGGGGTATTGCGGCTCTGGCGTGTCGATGGCCCCCTATCTGGGCATGCGGGCCGGGCAGAAGGTTCTGGGCCTGCGCGAGGGCATCACCGCCTTTGACGGTCTGCCCTTTCCGACGCGCCCGCTTTATCAGGGCAAGCCGTGGTTTCTGCCTGCGGCGGTGGCCTGGTATCGCTGGAAAGACCAACGACAGTTTCGAAAGGCATTACGCATGAGTTGACGGCCCGGGCAGGGCGCGCAGCGCCGCGTATGCACCGGTATTAACGGATCGAAAGCAAGCTTAAGAAATCGAAATTTCATTTGCTCTGGTTGTGCCAGCACTATCGCGGCGGATGGAGAAGGAGACCGCGCCCCGTCCGGTGAGCCCTGCGCAGATCGGATCAAGCCTGGTATCAAAACCAAAAGGGAGAAAACGAAATGAAAAAGAAAATAATCCTGACACTCACAGCCGCGCTGATGGCGACCACGGCGATGGCGGCGGACAAGAGCGTGACCATCGCATCCTGGGGTGGCTCCTACCAGGAGGCGCAGAGCAAGGCGCTGTTCGAACCCGCCGCCGCCAATACCGGCATCGAGGTCAAGCAGGAAACCTATGGCGGCATGTCGGATGTGCGGCTTCAGGTGCAGACCGGGCAGGTGACGCTCGATATCGTGGCCAGCGGCTCTGGCTCGGCGGCGCGCGCGGCGGCCGAGGGGTTGCTGGAGAAACTGGATTACAGCGTGATCGACGTGTCCAGTTTCTACCCGTCGCTCTATAGCGATTACTGTGTCGGCGGCGACGTGTTCTCGACCGTCTATGCCTGGAACACCAACACCTATGGCGAGGACGGGCCGCAAAGCTGGGCGGATTTCTGGGATGTCGAGAAGTTCCCCGGCAGCCGCGCCTATCGTGGCAGCGTGGCCGGTGCGCTGGAACCGGCGCTGATGGCCGACGGTGTGGCGCCCGGCGATGTCTATGACGTGCTCGACAGTGAAGAGGGCATCGAGCGCGCGATCGACAAGATCCGCGAACTCAAGCCGAATATCTCGGTCTTCTGGTCATCGGGCGCGCAGCACGCACAGTTGATGAAGGACGGCGAGGTCGACATGACCACGGGCTGGAACGGCCGGTTCGACAATGCCAGGGCGGATGGCGGCAAGGTCGCCTATTCCTTCAATCAGGCGCTGCTGGATTACGATTGCTTTGCCATCCCGAAAGGCGCCCCCAACAAGGATACGGCGATGGAATTCCTCGCCGAGATTTCCAAGCCCGAGTATCAGGACGACCTGCCGAAATACATCACCTATGGTCCCACGAACAAGGCGGCCTATGACACCGGCGAGATCACTGCCGAGGTGGCGGCGGGCCTGCCCTCGTCGCCGGACAACGCGGCGATGCAGCTTCCGGTTTCGCTTGAGTGGTATTCGAAATGGGAAACCATCGCCGCCGAGATGTATCAGGAGATGCTGACCGAGTAAGCCGGTCCCACCAAAGACTTCCGACGGCGGGCGCTCCGGCGCCCGCCGGTTTCCCGAACCAAGATTGCGAGGGCCTGCCTTGACGTCCCGAAACTCCGACGCGCTGCCGATCTCGATCCGGAATGTCACCAAGACCTATGGGGCCGTCCACGCGTTGAACGATGTGTCTCTCGAGGTCGAAAGCGGTGAGTTCCTGACGTTGCTGGGGCCCTCGGGATCGGGCAAGACGACGCTTTTGATGGTGCTCGCGGGCTTTACCCGGCCCGATTGCGGCAGCCTGAAATTCGGCGAGCGCGAGGTGATCCGCACCCCGCCGCATCTGCGCGACGTGGGCATGACCTTTCAAAGCTACGCGCTCTTTCCGCATATGACGGTCGCGGGCAATGTCGGCTACCCGCTGAAACTGCGCAAGGTGTCCAAACCCGAGATCGCCGCCCGGGTCGAGGGCGCGCTGGACACCGTGCAATTGGGTGGCTTTGGCGACCGGCGCATCGACCAGCTTTCAGGTGGGCAACGCCAGCGTGTTGCGGTGGCCCGTGCCATCGTGTTCGAGCCGCGCATCCTGCTGATGGACGAGCCGCTCTCGGCGCTCGACAAGAAACTGCGCGACCAGATGCAGATCGAATTGCGCCACCTGCACGAAAAACTGGGGATGACCACGGTCTATGTCACCCATGACCAGCGCGAGGCGCTGACCATGTCCGATCGGATCGCGGTGGTAAATCACGGGCGGATCATGCAACTGGCAACGCCGCGCGACCTCTATGAACGTCCCGCCAACCGCTTCGTGGCCGATTTCATCGGTGAATCCACGTTTCTGCCGGTGTCTCGTCAGGGTCAGATGATCCTGTTCGACGGACAGCCCTTGCTGCACGATGTTCCCGCGCCCGACACCGACACCTTGTCGCTGATGGTGCGCCCCGAACGTGTCGTGCTGTCGCGCGAGGGGCCGCGCGAAGGCGCCAACAACTTTGCCGCCACCGCGACCGACGTGGTCTATCAGGGCGACAGTTACCTGCTGCATGCGGCCCTCGTCAGTGGCGGTCAGATCGTCCTGCGCGGCGCGATGCGCGGGGCCAATGTCTCGTCCCTGCCATCGGTCGGAGACGCGCTGACCCTTTGCCTGGCCCCCGAGGATACCGTCCTGATCGACGGAAGCGAGCAGTAGGATGCAGGCGCTGCGCACAAACGAGGCGGGCCTGAGACGCGATGAATGGCTGGAACGGCTCAAGCTGTTCGGCCTGGGATCACCGGCGATCCTGCTGATCCTGATCATTCTGGTCATTCCGGTGGGCTGGTTGTTCTATGTCTCGTTCATCGGGGCCGATGGCACGTTCTCGCTGGAAAATTACGAGCGGATGCTGAGGCGCAAATCCTATGCGCGGATTTTCCAGACCACCTTCGAGGTCAGTTTCCTGACCACGGGCCTGTGCATCCTGATCGGCTATCCGCTGGCCTATTTCATCTCTGGCCTGCCGAACCGGATCGCCAACCTGTGCCTGATCACGGTGCTGTTGCCGTTCTGGACCTCGCTGCTGGTGCGCACCTATGCATGGCTGGTGCTGTTGCAGAAACGCGGGCTGGTGAATGAATGGGCGATTTCGCTGGGGCTGTGGGAAGAGCCGATCAAGATGGTCCACAACATGACCGGCACGCTGATCGGCATGGTGCATATCATGCTGCCCTTTCTGATCCTGCCGGTCTATGGCGCGATGCGGGCCATCGACCGTGACCTGATGAAGGCGGCCAGCAATCTGGGCGCGAGCCCGCGGCACGCCTTCTGGACGGTGTTCTTTCCGCTGACCTTGCCGGGCCTCTTTGCCGGGTCGCTGATGGTGTTCATCCTGTGCCTTGGCTTTTTCGTCACCCCGGCGGTGCTGGGCGGGGGCAAGGTCATCATGGTGTCGATGAAGATCGTCTCGAATATCGAACTGTTCGTGAACTGGGGCGCGGCCAGCGCGCTGGGGGTGGTGCTGCTGGTCTCGACGGTGGCGATCCTCTGGATTGCGTCGCGGTTCCTCAACCTTGAAAAGATGACCGGGGGAGGGCACTGATGCTGCGCTGGTTCCGAAGCCCCGCGACCGAAACCCAGATCACCCACGGCCAGCGGCTGTGGCTCTACCTGCTTGCGCTCATCATCATGATCCTGCTGGTCACGCCGACGCTGATCGTGATTCCGATGTCCTTCTCTGACAGCCAGTATCTGGAGTTTCCGCCCGAAACCTGGTCGATGCGCTGGTACGATCACTATTTCGGATCACCCGAATGGATGCTGGCGACGCGCACCTCGTTCAAGGCGGCCATCCTTACCATGCTGCTTGCCACGCCCATCGGCGTGCTGGCGGCCTACGGGCTGCATTGCTCGAAGGTGCGCTTTGTGCGCGCGGCCTTTGTGCTGATGATCACGCCGATGATGGTGCCGGTGGTGCTGGTCGCGATTGGTGCCTTCTATGCCTATGTGCAGCTACAGATCCTCTACACGCTGACCGGGCTGGTGCTGGCGCATACGGTGCTGGCCCTGCCGCTGGTGGTGATCGTCACCGGCTCGGCGCTGAAAGGCTATGACATGAGCCAGGAGGCCGCCGCCCGCAGCCTTGGTGCGCCGCGCTGGAAGGCGTTCCTGACCGTGACCCTGCCGCAGATCCGCTTTGCCGTGGTCACCAGTGCGCTGCTGGCCTTTCTGACCTCCTTCGACGAGGTTGTGGTGGCAATGTTCATCTCGGGGGGTGACAATCCCACGCTGACGCGCAACATGTTCAACGCCCTGCGCGACCAGATCGACCCGACGATCGCGTCGATCTCGACCATCATGATCCTCGTGACCACGGGGATGATGGTGCTGGCGCAGCTCTTTGGCCAGCAAAAAGAGCCAACGCGACCGAAAGACTGAATGCGCCCTGACGCGCCCCCTGCACCCGGAAAGTCCGACCATGATTGACCTGCAAAGCTTTGCCGATCTCGCCTCCGTTCCGCTGGGGGGCTTCGCCGACAAGCCGACCACCCTGACCAACGGCCAGACCGAGGCGTCAAGCATGCTGTGGACCTCACCGGAGGGCCGGACCAGGATCGGCGTCTGGGAATGCACGCCGGGCCGCTTCACCGCCGACAGGTCCGCTGCGGGGGAGTACTGCCACATCCTGTCCGGGCGGGCCACGGTCACCAACGCCGACGGCAGCGGCAGCCGCGACATCGGGCCGGGGGACCTGCTGGTGCTGCCGCAGGGCTGGACCGGCGAGTGGGTGATTCACGAACATATGCGCAAACTCTTCATCCTCAGCGCGGACCCCGCTCGCTAGATGTCCGGCGCAAGGGGGCCCGAGCTCGCAATGACCGAATACGATTTCATCATCGTGGGCGCCGGATCGGCGGGCTGCGTTCTGGCCAACCGGCTCAGCGCCGATGGCCGGTTCAGCGTGCTGCTGATCGAGGCAGGCGGCAGCGATCTGAATTTCTGGATCTGGATGCCGATCGGTTATGGCAAGACCTTCTACAAGCCTTCGGTCAACTGGATGTACCACACCGAGCCCGAGCCAGCGCTCAACGGGCGGGTGTCTTACTGGCCGCGCGGCAAGGTTCTTGGCGGATCGAGCTCGATCAACGCGATGGTCTATATCCGGGGGCAGGCCCGCGATTTCGACGAGTGGAAGGCGATGGGCAATCCCGGCTGGGGCTGGGAGGATGTGCTGCCGCATTTCCGCAAGTCCGAGACCAATGATCGTGGCGGCGATGCCTTTCGCGGCGACAGCGGGCCGATGCATATCGCGACCATGGACCGCGACCTGCACCCGCTCTGCCACGATTTCATCGCCGCCGGAAAAGAGCTTCAGTTTCCGCATAACCCCGATTTCAACGGGGCCGGGCAGGAGGGCGTGGGCACCTATCAGAACACTGCTAAGGGGGGTATGCGCATGTCGACCGCACGCGCCTATCTACGCCCGGCGCGGCACCGCGCCAACCTGCGGGTCGAGACGCATGCGCTGGCCGAACGGGTGCTTTTCGAGGGCAGGCGCGCGGTCGGACTGCGATACCGGAAAAACGGTCAGGTCGTTGAGGCCCGCGCCCGGCGCGAAGTGATCCTGTCGGCGGGGGCCGTCAACTCGCCGCAACTGCTGCAACTGTCGGGCATCGGCCCCGGTGCGCTGCTGGCCGCGACGGGAGTCGAGGTGGTCCACGCGCTCGACGGGGTGGGGCGCAACTTGCAAGACCATCTCGGCCTCGACTATCTCTACCGCTCAAGGGTGCCGACTCTGAACACCCAGCTTTACCCGTGGTATGGCAAGCTCTGGCACGGGCTGCGCTATGTTCTGACGCGGCGCGGGCCGCTCTCGCTTGGGGTCAATCAGGCGGGCGGATTCGTGCGGTCGCGCCCGGGGCTTGCACATCCGAACATGCAGCTTTTCTTTTCGCCGGTCAGCTATACCAAGGCCCCGCCGGGCAAGCGCCCGCTGATGAACCCCGATCCGTTTCCGGGGTTTCTGCTGGGTTTGCAGCCAACCCGTCCGACCAGCCGGGGCCATCTGGAAATCCGCTCAGCCGACCCGTCCGAGGCCCCGGCGATCCATCCCAATTACCTTGCCACCGATATCGACATTCAGGAAATGCTCGAAGGCGCGCGGCTGATGCGGCGCTTTGCCGAAGCCCCGGCGCTGGCCCGGCTGATCGAGGCCGAAATTCTGCCCGGCCCGCATGTGCGCAGCGATGACGATCTGATCACTGATATCAGGACCCGGGCCGGAACCGTGTTTCACCCGGTCAGCACCTGTCGGATGGGGCCGGATGCGTCACGCGACGTGGTCGATGCCCGCCTGCGGGTGCACGGGATGAGCGGGCTGCGCGTGGTCGATGCCTCGATCTTTCCGACACTCACCTCGGGCAACACCAATGCCCCAGCGATCATGGTCGGCGAAAAGGGCGCAGAGATGATCTTGCAGGACTGTGGGGCGGGCGGGTGACTTCCGGCTTGATGTAACGAAACCATAATTTGTCTGGCGCTTCATGCGCGGTTTCTTATAGTTTCCGGATGCACCTGAAGCTGCGTCACCTTGAGGTTTTCCATGCCGTCATGGAAGAGGGCTCCGTCTCCAAGGCGGAGGACCGCCTGTATCTGACGCAACCGGCGATCAGCATCGCGTTGTCGCGGCTCGAGGATATGCTGGGTTTTCCGCTGTTCCATCGCTCCAAGGGGCATTTCGCGCCGCGCCCCGAGGCCTATCTGCTGCATATGGATGCAGAACTGTCGATCCTCGCGGTCGAGCAGTTTTCCAACCGGGCGCGGCTGATCAAGCAGGGCGGCACCGGGCTGCTGCGCGTGGGGGCTATCGGCGCAGCGGCTTTCGGCCTGATGCCGGGGTTGGTGGCGCGCTACACGGCGGACAACCCGCTGGTCGAGATCGACCTGAGCGTGCGCAGCTCGCACCAGATTGCCTATCTGGTCGGCAACGGTCAATGCGACATCGGGCTGGTCGAGGCCCCGGTCGCCGCGCCATCGCTGGTGGCCGAGCCGTTTTCCCTGCCTTGCGTCTGCATTTTCCCCGCAGGATCGGATCTTGAAGCCAAGGCGCAGATCACGCCTTCCGATCTCGCGCAGCACCGGCTGATCGGCATTCAGGACAGTAATCAGGTGGATCGCCAGCTGCGCGCGGTCAGCGCCGAGTCAGGGGTGGATTTGCGCGCGCCGGTGCATGGCTTCTTCTTTGCCGTCGTCCGCCGGATGGTGGCCGAGGGTGCGGGGGTCGCCATCGTGGACGCGCTGAACGGCTGCCTGCCAGCGCAGGATGGGGTCAGTTGGCGGCCCTTCGCCCCCGAGATCCGCTATGACACCGCCCTGATCGTGAAGGCGGGGGCGGAGTTGTCGCTGCCTGCACGGGCCTTCATAGAGCTCATCCGCGACGAGATGCAGGCCCGTGGCAAACTGCCGGACATGGCAGCGGTATAAGCCGGGTAAATCCCTCGTTTCCAATTCGGAATTTCATCTGTGTGCCGGTTGCGACCAATATCCGGTCTGATCCAACCCGAGAGGCTGCGGCGTGCAGGACCAGAACTTTCCGAAATCGGCGATAACGGCGTTGCTTGCACCGCAATCCATCGCCCTTGTCGGCATCTCGGACCGCCCGGACTCTTACGGTCATGCGCTGGACCGGATGGTCACGCAAGGCGGTTATGCCGGGCGGATCATGCGGGTCAATCCGCGTCTGGCCGCGCCGTCGGATGGCCGCATCGCCGTCACGCTGGCCGACCTTCCCGAGCCGCCCGAGCATGTCGTGCTGTCGCTGGCCACCGCGCGGGTCGAGGCTGCGGTCGATCAGGCGCTGGCCGCCGGGGCACGCGCCCTCACGGTCTTTTCGGAATGCCCCGACGCGGCCATGCGCCAGCGTATCGGTGACCGGGTCCGGGCGGCGGGGGCGGCGCTCTGCGGCCCCAACAGCATGGGGCTGCACAATATCACCCTCGGCCTCAGGGTCACACCCTTTCCGGTGCCGCCTGACCTGAAGCCGGGCGGCGTCGGATTGATCGCGCAATCCGGCTCGATCCTCGGGGCGCTGATGAACAACGACCGGCGGCTGCGGTTCTCGCAGGCGGTCAGCACTGGCTCGGAAACCGCCACCACCGCCGCCGATTACCTGCGCTGGATGGTCAACCGGCCCGAAACCCGCACCGTCGGCCTGTTTCTCGAAACCGTGCGCGACCCCGAAGGTTTCATTGCGGCGATGGAGGCGGCGGCGATGCGCGACATCCCGGTCGTGATCCTCAAGATCGGCCGCTCCGCGCTGAGTGCGCGGATGGCGATCTCGCATACCGGTGCGCTGGTCGGCGATGACGACGTGTTCCGCGCGCTGGTACGGCGGCTGGGTGGGCATATGGCAGGCTCGCTTGACGAGATGGCTGCGATGCTGGCGCTCTTCGCGCAAGGACGGCGCGCGACCGCGCCGGGCATCGCCTCGATCCACGATTCAGGCGGCGAACGCGAGTTGATGGCCGACATGGCCGAGGATCACGGCCTTGCCTATGCCGCGCTGTCCCCCGACACCAAGGCTGCGATTCAGTCGGTTCTCGAGCCGGGTATCGCGGCGGAGAACCCCCTTGATGCATGGGGCACGGGGCAGGGCGCGCAGAACACCTATACCCGCGCGGTCACGGCGATGATGGCGGATGAGAGCGTCGGCACCGGGCTCTATGTGCTGAACTGGCGCAGCAACTACTACCTGCACGAGATGCATGCCCAGGCCTTGGCAGACGCGTTTGGACAGACGGCCAAACCGCTCGCCGCCGTGTCGAATTTCTCGCGCAGCGATGACGCGGGCATTGCCGATAGGTTCGGCGATCTGGGCATTCCGCTGATCAGTGGCATGCAGAACGCGCTGGCGGCGGTGCGCGCATTGCTCGATCACGAACCCGTCGCCCGGTTCCGCGCCCCCGAAGCGGCGCACCCTCGCGCGGTGCACTGGCGTTCGGCGCTGCGTGGCCGCGACTGGATCGGCGAGGCCGAGGGATACGCGCTCTTTTCGGACTACGGCATCGCCTGCCCATTGCATGGCCTCGCCGGGTCACGAGCCGAGGCGCTGGACCTCGCCCGGAAGCTCGGAGGCCCCGTTGTTCTGAAAACCACGCAGCCGGGGTTGTCGCACAAATCGGACTGTGACGGGGTCAAGCCCGGCCTTGCAACCGCGCAGGCTGTCGCGGCTGCATATGATGATCTGACGGCGCGGTTTCATGGCGAGGTTCTGGTCGCCGAAATGGTTGCGCCGGGTGCCGAGTGGTCGTTGGGCGCGATCAACGATCCCGATTTCGGCCCGGCGGTGCGCATCGCCCCCGGTGGCCAGTTCGTGGACCTGCTGGACGAATACGTTCTGCTGATGGCCCCGTTTTCCGCCGCCGAGGCCGCAACGGCGATCACCGGTTTGCGCGCCGCCCGCGTGTTGGCGGGGTATCGCGGGGGTGCCCGTCTTGCGGCCGGGGCACTGGCCGATGCCGCCGCCGCGCTGTCGCGCGTGGCCTGGGACCTGCGCGAAATTCTGGCCGAAGTCGAGATCAACCCGGTCATCGTGAACACGCAAACCGCGACAGCCGTGGATGCGGTCATCCGCGCCCGCGTCTCCTGATAAACAGGGGATGCCGACCCGCCCCGGATGCGCCGGGGATGGGCCGTGTCAGCACGACCGATGGTCCTGACGCGCACCAAATTGGCAAATCCCGGCGCGCCAGAAATCCATGCGCATGCGGTCCCGGCACCGCCCGGACGTCGCGCAGTCACAAGGTGCGGACCTCAGTCGAGGCTGTAGATGTCCGTTTGAACCTGTTCGAACTCGTAAATCACGTCAGCTGTCTCAAGTGACACGGCCAGCGCATTCGCGCTTTCGCTCAGCTCGATATGCAGCGTGATCGCGTCCCCGGTGGCAGCGAGGTCCTCGAATGCTGCCAGCGTCTCACCCGCATCGAATGTCAGGGTCGCCGAGCGGGATTGACCAGCCCCCCCTTTCCAATGGATCAAAATCTCGTGCGGTGCACCATATCGGGTGTGCTCCACATTGGGTTCGAGGTCATTGAAAAAATGAAAGACCTCACCGTTCAGGGCGGCGAATTTCAGCAGGCTGATCTCCGCCGCCCCGGTTACGCTCAAATCCCAGGTCCAGCGTTGTTGCCGTCTTGGCCATGTTCCGATCTGGTAGCCGGTCCTCAACGCGTCCTGTGCGGCCTGTGGACCAAGCGTGCTGTCCAGAACGCGGCTGATGAAGTCAGACCGCGATATGTCCGGGTTGTCGATCAGTTCGGTCCACTCGATCGGGGCCTCGGTCCCCTTGAAACGGAACACGTCAATCGCATTGGCATGTCCCGAGACCCATATCGCCCCCTCACCCTCGGGGCCGAAGCCAAAGATCAGTCGATTGAACACGTGCTTGGTTCCGCGCTGAGGGCTTTCAATGCGTTTTTCGGCAAACCCTTGTATGACATCCAAGGGCAGCTGAGTGTCGACCGTGTAGAATTTATCCTCCACATAGGAAAACCATGTCGCGCTCAGATTTACGGGCAGCGCCTTTTCGGCTTCGCCCACGATATGTGTCGCGCCGGGCACCCCCCAGCCATGATTGATCGTCCGATTGTCCGGAACGTAGAGTGCGGACCCATCCGCCAAAACCAGGTCTCCCCGCAAGAGCCTGACGGGATAGGCCTTGGGCGCTGAGTTGGTCGCGGTCCATTCGAAGCGGGCCAATTCGGTATCCTTTCCTGAGACATCCGCAGGCGCAACAAGCAGGAAAAACGCCCCAAGACAAAAAAGCACGAGCAGTATGAAGCCACCAAGGTATGCGCGCATCTCTCTACCCTCTCTGCACCACGCGGCGACGAACGCCACCATCTGACGGGTGCGCCGTGTAATTGGGTGCATGCGCCCCGGCGGACTCTCCATAGCGCGATGACATGTGGAAGTATTTGTGGCGCACGGCGTTCAGGCTCGGCTCACTCATTTGCAGCCAATAGTCCTTGTAGGCGTCGCCTTTCGCCACGTTGCCGGCCGCGATGGACGCGTCGATCAGGGCCTTCACCCGCGTGACGATCGCGTCGCGCGGGATGGGATGAAAGGCCGACAATTCCGGTGAGAATGGCACGCCATGGGCCACGGCCTCATCCGCCATCATGTTGAGCGCGAGGTTGGCATAGGTGTTTCTGATATTCCTGCGATTTCCAAGTATTTCCCACGCATAGTTGGGCTGAGACAGCTCGCGTTCCGTGTACCAGCCCCGCTGAATGAGCCAGTTCCGCTCGCGCTCGAGGCTCGCCAAGTCCGCGCTGCGCCTGACGAGGCCGCGCCAGTCCAGATCGACGACCTGATGGTCGCTTTCGCGTCCGTGGTCGTTGTACCCGCCGCCGATATCCGAGTGGACGCCCGGAAGGAAAATCTGTTTGCCAGCGGGCGCGCTCTGGATATCGGTTAGCCTGAAATTCGCCCGGTGCTCGTCACCGGCAGCAAGCTGGAACGTGTATTCCGCGTTCCTGACCGCGTCGAGGTTCAGGTCGCGCGTGTCGTTCGAATGTTGCACGCCATAAGAGGCAACCGTGTCGTAAAGGCCCACGAATGTCACCGTCACATCGTTGACCGTGAAGCCCCGGTCCTCCAGCTGCTTGCGCAGATTGAGCGCGCGGTCGTTCAGTGCAACATGAACAAAATGCCGTGCCGCAGCCGCGCCCCGGCTGAAACCGAACGTGTCGATTTCGACCTTTTCGATCGGTCGTGCCGGGTCCAGTTGGCTAATGTCGGACACAAGTTGATCAAGGCCCGCTCGCATTTTTGCCATGACCCCGGTAATTCCGGTGCCCAGCGACATGCCTTCCGGGATGTCCCTTCCGTCGGTTTGCGTGCCGATCCCCTCGATGTAGTAATGCTGCCCGACATTCTCCACATCGCGATACTGCCCCATCTCCTCCTCGCCTTTGGCAATATTTGAGGGGGCGCTCTCATAGCTTGCGGTGCTGGCCGGAAGGTTGCGCTCAAACCCGACGTGATCGGTAGAGCGCGCCCTTGCATTCACGCGGTTGTTCCCGGTGCCGTCAAAAAACACCGCGGCACGGACTCGCTGCGGCGGCGGGGACGGCGGCTCGTCCGTGCCACAAGTCTCACAGATTGTCGGGTCCATGACCTCCACCTCAACTGATATGGTGCACGATCGCCGTCAAATCCTCGAAAGTGCGCCTGCGACCTCTTCCACGTGACCTGTATGATACGCTCTCGGGCATGCGGTTATTCAACGTCTCAAAAAGCCTACCGCAAAACAAGGCGCTTCTTCTTCGTTTCCAGCGCATAGAGATACGCGGTGACGCGTTCGTCCTCAGAAAACCCCTTGCGGCGCAGCGGGATCGTCATGTGATATTCGGGCGTCGTGATGCCGAGTCTGCAGTGGGCGAGTGCGATTTTCTGCATGTTTCCGGCCTGGAGGATCAGGAACCGTGCGCAAAAATCGGCGATCTCATTTGCTCTGTCGTTCAATCCGTGGGTTGCGTCGCCCGCGTCGAGATCAGGGTGATGCCTGATGATCGCCGCTCTTATGCAACGGGCGCTTTCCTGCGCCCTCGCAGTCTCGAACGTCTGGATCTGGTCCTTCGATAATTTCAGCATCGAGCCAACTCCGGAACCCAAATGGCGGACGGGGACATCTTCCCCTTTTCCAAGAGGTGCATGGGGCAACCAAGGCGGTCATGTTCACTGTCACGGCCGGAGGATGCCGCCGTAATCCACGTTGCGGCGGTCGTCGGTGAAAGTCCAGCGCCATTGCGTGGCCTGCAGATCAGACCGCCAAGGAGTTCATGCACCACGACACCCGCGCAAGACATGCGCGCCGAATCCGTATCGCAGTTGCGGAATGGTGGTAAAATGGCAGCCCGTAGGGCCGCCATAATATGTTCCACTGTGATCCGAGGAGATTCTTAATGCCCTTGTATTACAAGGGGTATACTGCCATCTTGTTCCTGAGGCGTCCACGGCATTCCGCAAAAAAATGTGGGTTGTGATGTGGGTCAATTTGATAGGGGGCGAAAAAATGCCGGGGAAGGCGAAAGGTCAGCACAAGGAAAAGCAACTCTCGGCAGCGTTCGTGCGGTCCATCAGTGAGCCGGGGCGCTATGTGGACGGGAACGGGTTGTTCCTTCAGGTCGACCATTCCGGGGCGAAGCGATGGACGCAACGCCTCGTGGTGCGGGGCAAGCGGCGGGATATCGGGATCGGCCCATTCAGCAATGACCCCAGCAAGAACCCCGGCCTAACGCTGGCGCAGGCCCGAGAGCAGGCAGTTGCCAACCGGACAAAGGCGAGGGCAGGCGGCGATCCGCTGGCTGAGAAGCGCGCGGCGCAGGTGAAGCCTATGACGTTTTCGGAGTGCGTGACCGCCTACGCCGAGGCGAAGCTCGGCGAGTTCAGGAGCGACAAACACCGCAAGCAATGGCTCTCGGCCATGAAGCGATTGGCGATTCCTGTGCTGGGTGGAATCCCTGTGCAGGAAATTCGGACAAGCCACGTTCTGCGGATGCTTGAACCTCACTGGAGTGAACGCACCATCACCGCGAAGAAGGTGCGCGGGCAGGTAGAGGCCGTTTTGACTTGGGCGACTGTGGCGGGGCACCGCGAGGGCGATAATCCGGCAGCTTGGCGCGGCAATCTCAAGGAGCTTCTGCCCAATCCCTCCAAGGTGACGAAGGTGGTGCACCACCCCGCACTTGCCTTGGCGGATGCGCCTTCATGGTTCGCGGATCTGCGCGCCCGATCCGGCACAGCAACGCGGGCGCTTGAATTCCTCGCCATGACGGCGGCTCGTTCTGGCGAGGTGCGGAGCATGACATGGGATGAAATCGACTTTGGCGCCGCCTTGTGGATTATACCGGGCGCGCGGATGAAGGCTGGGCGCGAACACCGCGTGCCGCTCACCAAGGAAGCGGTAGAACTCTTGAAGGCACTGCCAAAGATGCAGGGCTGCGATCTAGTGTTTCCGGCAGTGCGCGGCGGCCAGCTCAGCGACATGGCGTTGTCGGCCTGCATGAGGCGGATCAACGAGGCGCGCGACGGCGGGTATCTCGACACGCGTTCGGGCCGCCCTGCCGTGCCGCATGGGCTGCGCAGCACCTTCCGCGACTGGGCCGCAGAACACGGTATCGAGCGCGATCTGGCCGAAATGGCACTGGCGCACTCAGTTGGAAACGAAGTGGAGCGTGCCTATCGCCGCACCGACATGCTGGAACGTCGCAGGGCTCTACTTGCGCAGTGGGGAGCGTTTCTTGCAGCGCGAGATGGAGCGGATATCGTGCCAATTTCGAAAGCCTCCGCATGAACGATGAGCGCGAAGAAGGTGGCGAATATGAAGGCCTCGCGGCGCTTTTCATGGGCGATCCACAACAACCGCGCAGCATCCATCCAGAACACTTGTTCTCGGACTTTCCGCCGTTCCGGGCAGCGACCGACAACATGGAGTTCTGGCCAGACTTGCTATCAAACAATTGGGAGGGGTCCAGACGTATTGCCTTGATGACTCATGTCAGGCTCTCGACCCTCTACAGGCTTGCCGCCGTAGCGACGCGCATGACAGCCTCTTTTGGTGATCTGATCGAGAGCGCGCAAACGGACTGGCGCGCATTTGAAGTTCTGCGGCACATCGCAATTGAGGATTTGCGGCGCCCGGGCTCTCCAAACGCGGACCTCAGAGCGTGGGCGGCCAGTTACCTTGATGACAAGATTATCGTCCCCTCGAAGAAAAAATACACGCGGCTACACATCCCGGCGCGAGGCGTTTTTCTTGCCACCTTGATCGCCCATGCGGAACGCGAAGGATTCATGCCACACCCGGACGAAGGGGCCAAAGGAGAACCGAAACCAATTGGTTTCGAGATTGTTCAAGAAGCGCTTCGGAAGGAAAATTGGCAATATGTTCCAACGGTTGCCTCCCTTGAAGACGTGTGGGGTAAATTTCAGGACTTCGTTGCACGCTCTGTGGGGCAAAAAGAGAAACGCTCGCTTTCGGAGTTTGGTGTCCATCCTGAAAGCATGCTCGCGATGATGGCGCGTTATCCGTCCGAAAAGTTTACGTGAACTTTTCGGTCTGTTGCTGACCTGTGTTGCTTCACCTTTCTGGAACACAACAGCACCGTGAGGAAGCCATGCAACAGACACTTCTCCGACGCCCCGATGTAGAGAAAGCCACCGGCCTGAGCCGGTCCACCATCTATGCCATGATGGCCGAAGGCTCCTTTCCCAAACCGATCCGAATTGCCAAGCGAGCTGTGGCGTGGCACGCATCCGATGTTCGCGCATGGATCGAAGCGCGGGAGGCGGCGTGAACCATGTCCTCAAAAAGGATTGCCCCCGGCGCTGGGTATAGCGCGCGAGGGCGGGGATGCCTTCCTGGACCGGCGGGCACCCCTGACCTACCCGAAAATCAGCCTTTGCGCCAGAGTGAACACCGATGGCGCATCACTACGAAAGCAGGCGCGTCCTTCTCGATCAAAGCCCGCGGCCGATTGGGCTGGGCGCTGACAGTCCTGCGTGAGGCGGGCGAGCGTGGCGTGACCACGGCCGACCTGCCGCCCGGTCTGCGCTGGTCGGCCTACATCCACAAGCTGCGCGCTCTTGGCGTCCCCATCCATACAACCCGCGAGGCGAACCGAGGGCCAATGGGCGGGCACCATGCGCGCTACAGCCTTGGTTGCCGTATTGAGCGGGAGGGCGAAGCATGAACGCTCTGGCCGAAATCACCTGCGACCATCGCGAAAGCTCTGACGGATACCGGGGCGAACTTCACCGCGTGGGCCGGTGGCGCATCGCTCTTTGCCGCGACGGGATCCAGTACCTTTTGCAGCGCCAGCGACCCGGTAAAGCGGGCGTGGTAGCGGCTTGGGACAGCATTTCCCACTGCACCACCCGAGCAGCACTGTCGCG
>MDTG01137703.1_pt1 | contig 16690 bp, 11 predicted proteins | sample 811421 | NCBI WGS metagenome assembly MDTG01 (sample SAMN05326645, study PRJNA326480) | marine metagenome | isolation source: seawater | place: Pacific Ocean: South East | collected 2011
AAATATGGGGACTATTATCAGAACTGCTGTTTGGTTCGGTGTACAAGGTATATTACTTGGAGAAGGTTGCGTTGATATTTGGAATCCTAAAGTAGTTAGGAGTAGTGTTGGAGCATCTGGGATGGTGGCTCATGCCACTGCTAAATTAGAAGATGCCTTAATGCAGTGCCAACAAAAAGGATGGACTATCATGCTCTTGGATGGCTCAGTAGATGCCATTCAACTCTCATCTGAGCTACCTAAGGGTCCTAAAGTTTGGGTACTTGGGAATGAATCTAGAGGTCTATCAGCCCGTTTAAAAGAAATTCCTGAATCTATTCGCTACCGAATAGAGAAGCAGTGTATAGGGGTTGATAGTTTGAATGCAGCCATGGCTATAGGTATAGCACTTTATCGAAGTATTAACTTTAAATAAGCCATTGTATGTGGCAGGGTCATTCCATTTATTGATGGTGGCTCCCAATGATTTCATATACATCCCCAACGCAAATGCCTAAGAAAAAAATGAGGAAAACTTTCGTATTGGATATACCTATTTCGTTGTACGATTACGAGGCGGTAAAAAATTTTCAAGACAACGAGGTAGCCATTCCCATTAGCATCTTAGAAGAATTTGATACTTTTAAATAAGGCAATTCCATAACTAATTTACATGCAAGGGAATTTATTCGGTATTTGGCTCAAAGAAAAATGATCATGAAATTTTAAATGCTGAGTTGCGTCTTCGAGCCGAGAATCCTGAAGTGCGAGTAAATTTGGTCTCAAAAGACATTAATTTAAGGCTTAAAGCCCGCGCCTTGAATTTAGAGGGATAGGATTATTAGATTGTGCAAGTGGAAAATATTAATTAGCTGTACAAGGGATAAACCGAGCGTTTTCTCGAAGACGCATCAATTGCTGCCAAATTTTATGAAAAAGGGAAACTCAATCCCGAAGAACTTATAGAATAAACACCCACATCGAATCATGTCTACATTTTTAAAAGCCAGGGTTCATCGGCATCAGGATGGTACAATTCAAACAGAGGATTTATAGAAAATATCGAGATAAAGAATATTTATGGTATTCATCCCAAAACGCAGAACAACATTTTGCAATGCATTCACTAATTAATCCAAATGTACTGTCAACTTCCATTACTAGCTCTGCAGGTACTGGCAAAACACTTCTTGCCTTAGCCATAGCTTTAGAGCAGTGAAGTAACTTTAAGCAAATATACCTCGATCGACCTATCATACCATTAAGCAACCGGGATATTGGATGCCTTCGGGATAATGCTAACACCAAAAAAGATCCCTATATGCAGCCATTATGGAATAATCAAAGTTTCATAAAAAATTAATTCAAAGAAAATAGCAAGTAATACAAAAGAATTAATGAAATAGTGCAAGCCGATAACCTTTGTATCATTCCACTAGCATACATAAGAGATCGAAGTTTATCAAATGTGATTTTCATTGTTGATGAAGCCCAAAATCTTACTCCCTATGAAATCAAGACTATCATTACGCGAGCGGGTGAGAAAACCAAAATTGTATTTATTGGAGATATTTTCCAAATTGATATAATCTATTTAGATGCCGAAAGTAACGGACCTTCCTATTTGGTTGATCGTATGCACAGCTGTCCCCTTTATACCCATACAAATTAAGAAAAAGGGGAGAGCTCAGTTTTAGCTAATACAGTAAACAAACCACCGTAGAAGCCTGAATTTACCCATTGTGAACTATCTAGATCTTGGAAGAAAATTTTCGATAACTAATGGACAATTAATTAGACCAGTTATTGGCGTCTAAAAAGGATTCAGCATGCTCTGGCTGGAGTCGTTCGGTCAGATAGCGCATACGAATTTTATTGTAATGCGCACCGTATGCCCCACGAAAGCCATGTCGGTTATCTGGATAAAACATTACATCAAATATTTTATCTGCTCGAACTAATGCGTCTATAAGCATGATGCTATTTTGTGGATGCACATTATTATCGGTTGTCCCATGAATAATGAGTAAATCTCCTCTTAGTTTATCAGCGTAGGTCATAGCTGAGCCAGCATCATAGCCCTTTTTATTGGCTTGTGGGGTATTCATAAAGCGCTCGGTATAAATAGTGTCGTAACTTCTCCAATCCGTTACCGGAGCTCCTGAAACACCGACATGAAATAGATTGGGATAACGTAAGAGTAACATTGCAGTAGCATACCCTCCATAAGAATGTCCGTAGACGCCTACTCTAGATCCATCGGCATAAGAACGTTCGGAGATATGAGCAACAAATGCCGCATAATCATCTATCTCAATTGTACCTAACTTGCCGTAATGTAAAGTAGCAAAATCTTTACCTCTATTACCCGAACCCCGATAATTAGCACGTATCACTATATACCCGAGCTGCGCTAATCGTTGATAGCTGTCGGCATTTTTATATCCGTTGGTTACATCCTGATAGGCGGGCCCACCATATAATGGAAGTAGAATAGGATAACTTGTTGAAGAATCAAAATCTGCCGGTTTATACACTAACCCAACCAATTCTGTCTGACGATCTGCCGCTTTAAAAACCACCTGCTCAGGAGCTTGCAACCCTTGCTCAACCACTCGTTCTACATTCATTTTTTGCAGGCTTCGAACTAATGAACCATCGGATTTATGTAAGTCTGCGGTATAGGGACGATCGAAAGAGGACGATCGTGAAATATAGTATTCTGCTGCCTCATTCATAGAGATTGTGTGGCGACCATCGGACTCAGAAAGCTGAGTTGATTCCCCATCAAGAGTTACTACATGAAAATACTCGTCTAAACCCATATTGTGGTAAGCCGTATAATAGACTAGACTGTTTTTTTGGTCTACACGCACAACCGATCCCAAAGGATTATTACCGCTAGTTAATTTGCGGACTAAACTACCATCAAAATTAAAAAGATATAATTGGTTAAATCCGCTTTGCTCAGAAGTCCACAAAAATTGCTCGCCGTCTTTTAGCTGATAAAAATTATCATGCAGGTTAATGTAGGTATCCTCTTGCTCGGTAAATAGAGTACGTACTTCTTGAGAATCGAGTGAGTAAGATAAAAACTCTAAATTATCTTGCTTTCTGTTGAGTCGTCGAAAGGTTAATTCTTTGGAATTTTCTCTCCATATGGGACGCACAATGTAGGTATCAGGACCGCTATTGGTTGGGATCTGCTCCACTTTTCCGGTTTTTATATCTACAATGAACAGATTTACAGTCGGATTGGCCTCTCCAGCCTTAGGGTAGCGTTCTAGTTCGAGACCTGTTTCAAATTCCAATTCATGAATAATTGGGTATTGATAGACATCAGTTTCATTGTACTGCAAATATGCAATTTTTTTATTATTAGGTGAAAACCAATAAGCATCTCGCTCCCCAAATTCTTCGGGATACACCCAACTTGGGCGACCATTCATTTGTTCTTCACTACCATAGGTTAATCGTTTTTCTTCCTGAGTTTTGGTGTTGACTAAATAAATATCATAGCCTTTAACATGAGCAAACCAATGATAGTCATGAGAATACGTACCATTCCAAAGCTGACTTGTTTCCATACGCCGCATTAGTTCTTCGGTATAGGGTGCTCGCTCCACTTCTGGCTTGTAGAGAGCGCGTAGAGTTAACTCCTCCAAATGAAAAACATGGTCTTGTTCGTTGTATACAAAAAAGATGGCTTTGTTTTGCATCACATAATCAAAACTAGAAAATGGCAGAGCCTGAAATTTTATTCCATGCTCCTGCTCTAATAGTTGCGTTAATATTCGAACCTGTCGATCAGATAATAAAGGGCTTCTATCCTGTGTCTGAGGATCTACGGCGAAAAATTCTGTACCTCCATCAACCTGTTCGGTTTCCAAATATCCTAAATTGCCAGGTAGCCACTGAATATTTGCGGTGCCTTCGTACTTTACGAAACCAGGGGTGCCCATCTCTTGATAAAGGTTATACCCTCTTAATTGATCTTGTGCATATACTAAATCAGGTGCAGAAACTACGTAAGTGTGTAAGGAGGTATAAAGCGCCAAAAATGCAAATAAGTAATTTCTGATAGACATTTTAAATATGGTTTTTTTGAAGTGAATATGTTGAATCATAATTAATTCTATTTCAAGTTATGTTTGTAACTTAGGCTTGACTTTAACGGTTGTTCTAAATATTTGTTAAGCAGTGAAGCCGCCCGGTTACTTAATGTTACTTAAAGCCTTTTATCAAGATCTCTGACTATTTCGATATTGGTCAAGGGTTTACCTAAAAATCGTTCTGCAAGTTCCTGAAATCGTTTTGGTCTATCACTTACATAACAATTAAAAAAACCTCCTTGAGTATTACATCCTCCATGCTCTACTAAATACTGCTTAGCCGACGCCGCTATAGATTCTGCCGAATCTACAATACTCGTCTCCTTAGAGGGCAATAAATCTATTATCAAATTAGTAAATAAAGGGTAATGAGTACAACCTAAGATTAAGGCATCAAGGGAATGCGGATCAAATGCTTGAACATACTCCTTCATGGTTAGTCGTGCGACCTCATGCTCAATCCATCCTTCTTCAGCTAAAGGAACCAACAGAGGACAGGCTTGCTGAATTACCTTTACTGAACCAAGCTGCTGAATTAAGGCTGCCTCATAGGCTTTGGACTGAACCGTTGCAATGGTTCCAATTACCCCAACGGTAGGGGTAGCTCCCAATCCAGATTCAGAAATAGTTTGAGCACCAGCACTAATTACATCCAAAACAGGAATAGAACCAGCCCGAAGTATAATGTCTTCCTTTGCCGACGCAGAAACCGTATTGCAGGCTATCAATATCATTTTAACACCCTTATCCATCAAAAAATGGGTAATTTCAAGGGCATAGTTGCGTACAGTTTCCTCGGATTTCACTCCATAGGGTACTCGCGCAGTGTCCCCAAAATATACTATGTCCTCATTTGGAAGCACTGCTTTAACCGCTTTTGCCACTGTAAGCCCACCAATTCCGGAATCAAAGATTCCAATGGGTCTGTGTTGGTTATGTAGTATATCGCTGGTCAAGTGTCTGAATGATTACAAGCTATTTATTGTATGTAATGTATAAATTTATTTACGCTTTATTCAATTGTATGATACTAAGATTTAATTTTTTTAGAGCTACTTGGGTGCTCACATTACTGTTCGTGGTCACCTTACTTTCTACTGAGAGTGCGCAATCTACCCCACAAAAGTCACTTAATACTGCTAAAGTAGATACCATCATTCAGGTTATTGATTTCAAAGAAATCTTTGTTATCGGATTCCTACACAATCAACGACTATTAGATACTCCGGGGTCTATTCAAACACTAGACCCTGCCGATTTTAGCACCCAAGATCAGCATTCTCTACGAGGTGCTCTTGAAAAAGTCTCAGGACTTCGTTTTGAAGAAAGAGCCCCGGCCAGTTATCGAATTGCCTTGCGTGGAAGTTCACTTAGGGCTCCATTTGGTATTCGTAACATTAAAATCTACTGGAATGATTTCCCCCTAACCGAGCCTACTGGGTCTACCTTCTTAAATCTACTGGATCCTATACAATTTCGCGAAGCAGAAGTGTTAAAGGGGCCATCGGGGAGTTTATATGGCGCAGGAAATGGAGGGGTATTACTTTTTCGAAGCTTTCCATTATTACCAAAACCTACAACCATTAGGCCCTATATATCTTCTCAAGAATCCATTTCTCGGTCCACTATATCAGAAGTAAAACGGGGTCGCACTACCATTCAACAGCAAACCGAAATTGGGGCTTATGGTAGGCAAATTTTTGGGAGCCGTATTGTAAAAGAAGATGAGCATTCTCAGATCGGACTTCAATGGGCGCAATCACAACTAGACGGCTATAGGATGCAATCTGCAATGGACCGATCCATACTTGAGTTCAGTGGCCGGTTCAGAGTCCCAGAAAACGCTCAAACACTCTCTGCTCACCTAATGCACAGCGACCTGGTCTATGAAATCCCAGGTGGCTTGAATGCCAATCAATTTGAAGATAACCCACGACAAGCTCGACCAGGGAATCGGTTTGTATTAAGTAGTGAGGACGCTGAGGCTGGAATTGATCATGAAGCGATTCTAGCAGGAGTTCATTGGGACTGGGCCTTTTCAAAAAAATGGAACCAAAGAATCTCTTTATTTGGCAGTTCATCCAGCTTTGAAAACCCTTTTAATTTAGATTATAAGGTAGATAAAAGAATAAGTGGTGGATTTCGTGGGCTTTGGTCTTGGGAGCCAGAAAACTCAAGATCCTCAAGACTCTCCGAACCACGTTTGCGCTGGGATACAGGAATAGAATTTCACCGAGGCGCTTACGATGCCAGAAACTATGGAAATAAAATGGGAGAGGTAGACACTCTAAATTTTGACGATCGAATTCACGTAGATCAACTCCTTGTATTCAGTTCTATTCAATGGCAGATTAATCCTTCCCTTCGCCTTCAATTTGCACAAAGCGTGAACGACCTTAATTACTCTATAGATCGTCTTTTTGCAGCTCATGGTTATGGAAAAACGGGTACCATTGATCGCACTTTTAATTTACAATGGATTCCTAGAATAGGGTTAAACTATCGCCTCAATACTGAACTCACAACTCATTTTAGCCTTGCTCGCGGTTTCTCACCACCTACACTCGAAGAAATTCGCACAAATGAAGGTACTGTAAATAAAGGTCTGGAAGCTGAAATTGGCACTAATATTGAATGGGGTGTTCGCGCCTACTTATTTAACAAGCGATGGTTTATTGATGGTAGCCTATTTTACTTCTGGTTGAAAGACGCCATTGTTCAGCAGCAAACCGAAAGAGGTACCTTGATTTTCCTAAATGCGGGCGAGACAACCCAACCCGGTGCGGAACTGCGAATAGAAGGTAGTATCAGGGAACTTGATTATATCTTTGCGGGCAGTTATTACCCCTTTGAGTTCAAGAGCTATCAAAACAATCGAGGTGTATTTGACGGTAATGCGCTGACAGGAGTCCCAAAAACGCAATTTTTACAACAGCTAATTGCAGAGCTTCCCGCAGGTATTAATCTGCAATTATCACATCAATACCAGTCAGAACTACCCTTGGATGATGCCAATACTGTATTTGCGGATGCACATCATCTTCTACGAGCACAAATGAGTTGGGATCATCAATGGAGCGCTTCCCTATTTTCTCGAATATACCTAGCGATAGACAACCTGACTAATAGCTCCTACAGTTTAGGATATGATACCAACGCATTTGGAGGAAGGTACTATCAACCAGCAGCAATGAGGCATGGATATGCCGGGATTCAACTAAAATGGTCATTAAGAGCTATTGGACCTGATTAATGGTCCAGCATCGCAATCCATCTCTAGTTAAAGCCACTAACTCCTGCTGACCATCTCCATTTAAATCGACGAACATAGGATAGCGTACGGATGCTGTTGGTAGTTCAAACAATCGCTCTTGAGTGATAATCGTCCAAGCAAATAATCGGCCAAAGCTACCTGCTAATCCAATATCCAAGTTATTGTCTCCATCTATATCTACAAAATGTAGATCGCTTTGAGAGGTAACAGATTGCCCAATAGCAAAGTTAGCTACTAACTTAGCTTCATCAGTATATAAAAAGACCGATCCACTCTCACTAACCATCGCATATATATCTTTCCTAAAAAAACCTGTACTGTCCTTGAGCAACACGGAAGGATAATGGTTTAGCGATATTAATGGCGCCGTACTTACAGGAATCCCCTGGATTTTTAGAGAGTCTTGTTGAAGTTGTAAGATCTGACGGCTGCTATCGGACCAAATTGGTTTAGTATCGAGGCCATAAAAAACTCCATCGGCCCCGGTCCCTCTCCATTTTTCGTCATATACAAAAGGGTCAGACATTAAAGGAGCTGGAAAAAACACAGGATACCCTTCTTTAACCTTTCCCTTGCTATTCCAACTATGAACTGAGTTTTCTGCATGGGCTACCAACACCCATTCATCCTCCCACTGGGTATGTAAAATAGTGCTGCGAACAGACGCATTCACTTTCTGCGGCCAGCCCAGTATATTTTGCCCTCGACCATCCAGTACATGCACAGATCGGGCAGCCGTACCAATGACCAATTCTGGGATTCCGTTACGTAGTACGTCGGTCACCAACAAGGGGGTAGTTATTTCCTCACCTACCTCAATTGGAAATTGAGGTAGTAGCAATCCATTCGTATTCCACGCGTAGATCTTAGTACCCGCTGCTTGCATTATTATTTTTTGGCCATTTCCATACCAATCATACACTAATGGACTTCCTATGGGTATATCCTTTCCAGTTTGCACTCGGAAAACCTCAGTTCCATCAAAAGCTACTGCGATGACTGTACCATTGACGGTGGTTGCCAACACCTCCTGAGTCGGACTCCCCATCACATCCACTGCAATAGGAGTAGCAACCAATGAATCTGCACTTAGCGGCCATACCCACAGTTCTTCATAGGGCTGTTCTTGTCCTTCCAGGGTAAAAGTATTTAACACAAATCGAGTACGATTCGATTGCGGTATTCGCTGCATTTGCATCATAGCGCCATCAAAACCCTGAAGAAAAGGTTCCAAAGATGCATCAGGCATTAGCATCGGGGCCAAGAATTGGTTAAAGTCTTTTGAAGAAAACCATATAATCGCGGATCGATTCTCCCATCCGTTATCCAATAATTCTCGGTAATGATTTTCATAATACACAACTCGACGACGTCTACGATCGGCTTCTACCGTTTCCACTAAGCCCTTACGAGCAGCCAAAATAATTGCATCCCCGGAAAAATTCACATAAAAATTATCATAAGAGGACAAGCCTCCACCAAATAATTCTGCTAGCAAATCACTTTGCACATAGTAACTCTGATCTACTTTTCGCACCATTCCTTCTTCGGCCCACTGTTCAAACTGTTGCTTAACAATCCCAGGGTTTTGTAACAGACGCATAAACAAAAACTCCCCAGTAGCAGCCACCCCCGATTCGGCATAACTAACCACTCCAAATTCTTCATCCGTACTCAGCGCTAAGCCTCTGTAGAGTTCAGGTTCTGAGAGCAATAATGAGTCCAACGAGGATGAAGCTGCATTTTTCATATAGGGCGAAAATTTGAGTGGATAATGCATTATTGCAAAACCGGCTGCATTGGAGGCAATGTAACGATCAAGCTCAATAGAATGATTGCCATGGGTTAATGATCGCACTAAAGTAGATGTTGCCGAATCGCTCTGACTAAACTGTGCTCTGAGCACGAATCCGTCCCTGTTTTCATTCAAAACACCTTGAATTTTTACCGCCGATAATCCGTCAGTCGCGCCCTTAATAATTGGACGATAGCGAATTTGAAATAGTTGTTCTACCCATTCATCCAAATTTTGGAGCACCACCCATTGTTCTGCTGGCTTTATACGATCCGCTGAAATCAGCGGTACGTCCATACCAGCTCGCTTACTATTTTTACTCTGCTCTTCCAAGCCAGAATCACCAAAATCCGAGTATAAATAATCATTGCCCATGTATGCCGCCAAAGAGCGTTCAACTACCCCTGAATAGGCTGAAATTATCCAATAATCGTGTATATTGGCTGCATATAAAAAACCATATGGCGTTAACAAACGATGAATAACAACTTTACCAAAACGATAATTGTTTTGAGTTAGTGGTTCATAAAATAGGGGTGCCCACTCCTCTATCTCTTCATCGGTTTCAAATATCCAAAGAGTGGTATTTCGGGTCGATGTAGACCGAACAATTGCCACCGCTTTGAGGACTAAATTAGAATGTATTTTTTTTTGAATAAAATCCAAAGCAATTAAAGGCACACTTGATACAGGATCTAGTAGTCTCATATAAGATTCCTGACTTAGTTGCTGAAGGCTTATACCTTGACTGGGTGTAATTACCCATCGAGCATCTTTAGGTAGCGAAAAAGTCCAATGTTGCTGCTTTATCTCAGAGCAACTCATGATTACAAGTAATGCTAAACCAATCCAAATACGCATAAGTTAAATCTACCTATTTTTGCTGTTCTGTAATATCAAACAATCCTTTTCAGTATTTTAGTTTAAATATACGGTCTTTCATTAATCTCTTATAGAAACATAAGGTATTTTAAGGTAAATGAGTTTTTTGAACCCATTTTTTTTGTTGGCGATTTTAGCTGTAGGCTTACCGCTACTACTACATCTATTAAAATTAAGAAAGGCCAAAAAACTATCATTTTCTACGCTGCAATTTTTCAAAGCTCTGGAACAGACTACTCTACGTCGTGTTGAGATAAAACGCTGGTTATTATTAATGCTCAGAATGCTGTCTTTAGCCTGTTTAGCCATCGCTTTGGCTCGACCTTTTATACCCCCAAATAGTTTTGGAATAGCTAATCAAAATGCATCGGTAGTTCATGCTATAATTATCGATAATTCTCCTTCAATGAGTCGAATAGGTCCTCAAGGTCCACTCCTAGAACAAGCACAGACATTGGCTTTAGAGATGATTGATAATGCACAAGACAGTGATCGATTTATACTCCAAAGCACCTCTGGCCCCGGATTTTTCAATCATCTATCGGAATCGGTTACTGCTCGAGCACAAGCGCAGGAAATAAGCATTCAGAGAGGAGGTGATTACCTTGTCAAACGATATGCCGAATTAGTCGAACTTATTCAAAATACACCTTTTGCTCAAAAAAACATCTATTTCATAACAGATGGTCAATCAAACAGCCTCGCACCACTGGCGGAGTATTTAAGTCAATTGAATGAAAGTACTGCGGTCAACCAGGCCATACGCCCACCTATTCCTACCACAATTATTGCTCTCGCAGACGCTAGCATCCAGAACACTTATGTGTCTAAGGTTGAACTTTCTTCAAACATGATGGGTATTAACATTCCATTGGAACTGTTTATAGAGGTACACAATGCCAGCCCCATCCCCATTGCCAATCAATTCTTGACCCTTGAATTTAATAACCAACAAGTGGGGCAATATACCCTAAGTTTAACGGCTGATGAGTCAAGAACACTTAGTTTCGAAATAGTTCCTAGATCTACTGGATCAAACACGGGGCTACTAAGATTAGAAGGAGATGAATTTGGACTAGATAATAAGAGAGCTATATCATTGTTTATTCCCGATAAACGAAATATCCTTTGGCTAGAAGAAGCTAGCGAACCTCTAGATCTAAGCTCCCCTCTAGAATTGGTCATTCAAGCTTTATCTACTCCTCAAAATCCAAGTTCTAGTAATTTTAATATTATCAAAAGAACACTTGATAGTTGGGATAAACAGGAACTTGAGGAGTTCGATGCTGTACTTATTCAGGGGCTCACCCAAATTCCAGATAGGCTGGTGAACAGTCTTTTACCCTGGGTTCAAAATGGTCATGGTCTATGGGTAATTCCTAGTAAAACCAGTCAATTAACCAGTTATAACCGATTTTTATCATCGTTTAATGCCGGGCAGTTTGTGGGGCAGATTGGCAACTATGGTAGCTACGAAGTGCAAACAAAGGCCGATGAACTCATTGAAAATCATCAGTTATTTGACGGTCTTTTTGAAAGAGAAGAACGCGAGAAATTAGAAATAGATCCCATTTCAATTTATTATCAGTTCAAGCATAATACCTCGGGAGCAGATGGTGGATATAATTTAATCCTAAACAGTTTTGGAGACCCTTTGTTATTCAATAAAACCTTTGGTAACGGGCAATTATTAGTCTCAAGTATAGGCTATGACCCAGGATTCACTAATATTCAACTAAAAGCCATATTCCCGCCACTACTTTACCGAGCACTCGTTTTCATGAGTTCAAGTCAACAGAGTGGCTTAGATGAACATGAACTTGGTAGCGCCATAGAAATCAATGACGGTCGGCGTTTGGCGGGTGCCCTATTTGTGCAAGGTAATAAAACTTGGCCCGCAAGAGAGCAACAAAGCAACAATAGAATTCGTTTTAGTAGTGACGATCAAGAGTGGGAACCCGGTTGGATTCAATTGAAAAACGATACAAACCAACGAAACATAGCACTATTATCACCTATAAGTGAGTCTATTTTTTCTACATATGATAAGCAAACTTGGGAAACAAGAATTTCAGATAGTCCTTATCTAAGTCTAGAAGAGCTTAGCAGTGAGCAGCTGAGTACCGAAATACAGGCAATCAGTTTTGGACGAGAAATTTGGACTTGGTTTTTATTTGCTGGCCTCCTATTTCTTATATTGGAAACCATGGTTACTATATTTTATACTCCACAACAATATGAATGAGTTTTTAGTCCATTTTTTTTCTGTTTTATTGGTTGTGTTTTCACTAGCTTCAACTTTGATGGCGTGTTATTCACTTAGTAATAAATTTAGGCTACGAGGGGTACGTCTACACTGGCAAGCGGGCAAACTTATGGGATATCCACTTTTTGCCACAGTTTTTTTATTACTCATAGGCCTACTCTCGATTACCTCAGTTTTTATTCTCCAAGATAGCCTACACTCCTCTATATTTTTAGGCTATTTTTGGATAGGTACCATGTGGTTTATCTCAAGCTACCTCAGTTCCAAGCACTATATCACCGACCACGGAATAGTAAAGAACATTAACGATCCGGCTCAGACCATCCCTTGGTATCATATCGTTGATTATGTAGAACATCCTACTGACAAAGGCATACTATATATGTTCTCTTATTCCCAACCTAATTCATATGAACAAGAACATTTTAATCAACTGCGCATTGAAGTTCCTCACTTATATACTTCGAAATTTAATAAAATTATTTCCCTTAAGTTGCACATAAAGGTCGACGAAACAGTACCAAAAATAAATTGGGAAAATTTTCAATCCTAAATTCTTCTATTGCTCTTAATTTTCATATTAGCTCATAAGGAATCAATTGCTGGACAATGTTAAAAACTCTGATATTGAAAAAGAAAAAGTACTATTAGTTGGTATTTATAGCCTTAGTTCGGAAAAATTTCAGGCACAGGAACACCTTGAGGAATTAGCATTACTCTCTTGCACTGCCGGTGGCAAACCTGTAGCCAAGGTACTCCAACAGCGTAACAAACCGGACGTTAGCAGTTACGTTGGAAAAGGAAAACTGAATGAAATAAATGGGCAGATAAATGCTCTTGGGGCAAAAACGATTATATTTGATGATGATTTAAGCCCAACTCAGATTAGGAATGTAGAAAAAGTTACCAATGCAAAAGTATTGGATCGAAGTGCTCTCATTTTGGATATTTTTGCATCAAGAGCGCAAACAGCCGCTGCCAAAACACAGGTTGAATTAGCCCAATTACAATATTTATTACCTCGACTGACTCGTTACTGGACTCACCTCTCACGTCAAAGTGGGGGCATCGGAACCAAAGGACCTGGTGAAACCCAGATAGAAACCGATCGGCGAATTATTGGCCAGCGAATTGGGGTGCTAAAATCAAAATTAGAAAAGCTCGACAAGCAGCGAACTACTCAGCGAAAAAGTAGAAATCAAATGACTCGAGTATCCCTGGTGGGCTATACCAATGCAGGTAAATCTACGCTTATGAATGCCTTAACAAACAGCTGCGTTATTGCTGAAAATAGACTCTTTGCCACCCTTGATTCCACGGTTCGAAGACACCAACTCAAGAGTCAAGAAATTCTCCTTTCTGACACTGTAGGCTTCATTAGAAAGCTTCCTCACCATCTTGTTCAAAGCTTCAAATCTACTTTAGACGAAGTACGAGAAGCTGATCTTCTTATCCACCTGGTAGATGGAAGCTCGAAAATGGTTCATGAATACATAGAAGTAGTACAACAAACTCTTAAAGAATTAAAATCGAATAGAAAACAAACTCTCCTGGTATTCAACAAAGTAGATCGCATTGATGATGAACAACACGAAATGCTCCGGGCTGAGTATCCAAGTGCCTTGTATATATCTTCAGTTCGAGGGATAGGAATTAGCCAGCTTGAAGAAGCTATTGAACAAAAAATTGTATCTAAGTACATACAGATGGAGCTCAATATTCCAATTCAAGCCTATAAAGCTGTGGCATTCATACATCAACATGCCAACGTAGAAAAAGAAAAATACACCGATGAATATGTACACATATCTTGTAGAATTGACGAAAAAGATTTCAAGCAATTATCCAAGATGTTGAATACTATAGAGTACGGTACTGAAACCTGATAATAACCTATTTGAATCTATTAATTCAATTGCTGTAATTATTATAAAATGACCATTTTATTAGAACAATATATTTCTGGATTAGAGTTAGACGCAAGTTTAGCTGAAGCTAAAGCTTGGGCAGAGCGCACTCAATTAAACTCTCTCATCATCACAAATGATGGGCGGTTTATTGGTATGTTAGACGCACAGTTTTTAATGGATGATAATTTTGGTCAAGAATTAAATCGTCTAGATGATTACATCAATGCCTATCCTGAAGAAGTTCAACAAGGAGCATACATATGCGTGCAAGCTCATATCTTCAATGCAGCTGAAGCCTTCAGCAATGTGTTAAATGACCACCTCGCTGTGGTAGATCATGACCATAATTATATAGGCATACGCTCACGCAATGATGTACTTGAGGAATTGAGTGAGTTTTTAAACATGAGCCAAAAAGGGACGGTAATAGACGTGCATATTCCATCCAAGGAACCCATGATTAGTGAAATTATCCGATTGGTAGAAACCGAAGGCGTTCATGTCAAAACTGTAACAGTGCAACAACCCAAAATAGAAGAGAAACACTGTAGGTTAACAATCAAATTTGAAAATGAAGAGGTATCTAATGCCATCTCCACTTTAGAGCGATTTGGATATACCGTATACATTCCCGACAGAGATTTGCAGCGAGATATAGATTTTCATGAACGAGCCAATGAACTCATTCGACTTTTGGAATTATAAACTATTTAGCCAGAAGCTATTAGCACCTTCATCAAAGCGTAAGGTAGTTAATGCTAAACCAACCGTTTTTAATACGACTAATTGGCTCATCTATTCCTTAACTGTCCTGGTATTATGGTTATTTACCACTGCTTTGAGTTCTAGCTTAGCTCAGACACAGAACCTCCTGACTCCAGAGACACAAAAATTCCACAATGCTGTAGAAGCTTATAAACAAGGGCGGTTCGAAAAGGCCTCCGAAGAACTTAAACGCCTTGCAGAGGCATCGTCCACATCGTCCACCTTGGAAATGAAAATAAAATATTATTGGACGCGAAGTCAAATAGCCCTAGATTCAATAAAAACTGAACTTTACATCGAGGACTTCATATTAAAGTATCCGGGGAGTGCTGAATCCGGCACCCTACTCATTGAACTGGGCCACCACAAGATACGCTTAGAAAGGTACTCAGAAGCAGTTCGGCATTACCAAGACGCTCTGGACTCTGGTTTAGATTCCATTATGGCAGCCCAGGTTCACTATTGGAAAGCTGAAACCTTGGCAGAAGCAGGTGATTATGATGGTTCTCGTACAGAATTTCTGTTATTGGCAGATAGCTTTCCTTCATCAGAATGGTCTGCTAAAGCCCTATATGCCCGAGGACGTTTATTTTTATCGGAAAATCGATATGATTCTACTTCAACTGCCTTTGAACTACTAAAAGAACGCTATCCCAATGATCCCGTCACCCGTGGGGTAGGTACCGCCTTGGGTGAATCGTACTACCAACAGGGCCGTTATGAGGAAGCGATTCAAGCACTAGATGCTCAAATGATATTTCTAGATGATATATCTATTATAAAGGCACTATTTTTAACGGCCGAAGCACATAACTATTTAGGGAATTATGATGAAGCTATTAAGGATTATTTACGCTACTTAAACCTCACGAAAGGAACCGAGAGGGAAGCCCCTGCCCATTATGGATTGGGATGGCTGTATCACCATCAAGGAATTTATCATTGGGCAGCTCAATCATTTGAAAGAGCTATAATTGGCAATAACCTGCAATCCCGGAAAGCTTTGTATTACGAAGCAGTCAACCATAAACTATCTGGGAATTTCCAACGAGCGATGAACACCTTTAAAGAGTTTGGTGATCGCTATAAAGAAGGCATGTGGGTAGAGCAAGCCTACTATGAGTGGGGGATCTCCGCATTTGAGGCCGGTAATTATAATGGGGCTATTACCATTTTACTCAATCTCATACGCCAACAAGACAGTCTGAGTAATGGTGCTCAAGTGTATACCCTTCTTGGTGAAATATTCTATGCCAACAACGAATATACTTCGGCTATTACTGCTTTTGAACATGCAGAAACCATTGGTAAAGTAAATCCTAGCTTGCGAAGGCAGGCACAATTTCAAAAAGCTTGGGTATTACACCGAAATCAAGCTTTCGAACAAGCTCAACCACTTTTTGAAAGCGTGTATGCGGAAGCCCCAAGAGCTGAATTAGGTGCTGAAGCATTATTTTGGAGCGCCGATAGTTATTATAAATTGGATCAATTTGGTGAGGCATCTAATCGATTTAAAACCTTTACAGAATATTTTCCTACCCACGAAATGATGGGAGCTGCCCTATACTCTTTAGGTTGGTGCTATTTTAAATTAGGAAATTTTGAAGCGGCCGTAGAACCTTTGGAGACTTTTTTAGAAAAGTATGAAGCCCCCCCGATAGCACTCTTTCCGTACGATACCGACACTCAACTTCGCATAGGTGATGC
>MDTG01368121.1_pt1 | contig 16690 bp, 14 predicted proteins | sample 811421 | NCBI WGS metagenome assembly MDTG01 (sample SAMN05326645, study PRJNA326480) | marine metagenome | isolation source: seawater | place: Pacific Ocean: South East | collected 2011
ATGATTATAAGGTGAACAAAGACTTGTTAAAAATAGCTATTATTGCTACACTAGATGCAGCTAAAGAAATTTTAAAGATTTATAATGAGTCTGATGATTTTGATGTACAGTTTAAATCTAATGATTCACCACTTACGAAGGCAGATCTTGTTTCAAACCAAATTATTGAATCACATTTAAATCAAACTAATATTCCAATTCTTTCTGAGGAAGGCAAAGATATTTTATATAATGAGCGTAAAAACTGGACTCAATTATGGTTAGTTGATCCAATTGATGGTACTAAGGAATTTATTAAAAAAAATGGTGATTTTACTGTAAATATAGCTTTAATTGAAAATCATAAACCTGTTTTAGGAGTAGTGTATGCACCAGTTTTAAATGAGTTATATTTTTCATCTTTTTCATTAGGAGGCTTTAAAGTAATTGTTGATTTGGCAGATTTTAATGTTAATAATTTAATTGATTCGGCACTAAAATTACCTTTACCCAAAGTTGATAAGACTTATACAATCGTAGCTAGCCGTTCTCATCTTTCAGATGAAACTCTAGATTTTATAGAAAACAAAAAGAAAATAAAAGGAAATGTTAATTTAATCTCCAAAGGAAGTTCCTTAAAATTATGCTTAGTGGCTGAGGGTTTGGCAGATTGCTATCCTAGATTTGCCCCTACTATGGAGTGGGATACTGCTGCTGGACAGGCTATTTGTGAGCATTCTGGATGTAGTGTAATTGATTGGATAACAAAGAAGGATTTAATCTACAATAGGAAGAAACTTGTTAATAATTGGTTTGTGGTTAATCAACCACCAACTATGAATAAATAAATCATGAATTTATTAAACATCGCTAAAAGAGTTTTTGAAATTGAGTCAAATGAAATTGCTAATTTGTCTAGTCTGTTAACTATTGATTTTGACGAGGCTGTAAATTCGATTTTTAAATGTAGAGGCAAGTTAATTATTTCTGGTATAGGTAAATCAGGAATTGTTGGAAAAAAGATAGCCTCAACTTTAACTAGTACTGGAACACCAAGTTTTTTTCTTCATCCTTCCGATGCATTTCATGGAGATCTTGGTATGGTTGAAAAAGATGATATAGTTCTTTTAATTTCTAACTCAGGTGAAACAGATGAAATACTAAAATTAATTCCCTCTTTTAAACAACAAGAAAACATAATTATTTCAATTACCGGAAATCAAGACTCGTCTCTAGCAAAAAATTCAAACTTTAATTTAAACATTTCTGTTACCAAAGAAGCATGTCCATTGCAATTAGCTCCAACCTCGTCTACCACATCCACAATGGCTATGGGAGATGCATTAGCTGTAGCTTTAATGAACTTAAGAGGCTTTAAAGATGTTAATTTTGCAAAGTTTCATTTGGGTGGTACTCTTGGAAAAAGACTTTTACAGAATGTTGGACATGTAATGAAAAAAGATAATCTTCCAATTGTCAATGAAAATGATTCAATAAAAAAAGTAGTTAATGTAATAAGTTCTGGAAAATGTGGACTAGCTGTTGTTGAAAGTAAAAAAAAGATTAGAGGCGTAATCTCTGATGGTGATATTAGAAGAGCTATGGAATTTAACGAGATAAATTTTTTTCAACTGAAAGCTAAAGACATTATGACTAACAAGCCTCAATCAGTTTATGAGACTACAAAATTAAATGTTGCAGTTGATTTAATGTTTTCAAAGAAGATAAATTCCTTGATTGTTAAAAATGAAAAAGAACAACTAACTGGAATTGTTCAGTCTTATGATATAGGAATTTAAATATGAAAAAAGTAATAATAATACCAGCTCGACTTTCATCTTCTAGATTAAAAAATAAAGTACTATTAGATCTTAAAGGAAAAACCATATTACAACGAGTATTCGAGAAATGTATTAAAGTTAATGATGCAGTTGTATATATTGCTACTGATAGTAAAAGAATACAAAATAGTTGTTTGAATTATACTTCCAATGTAATAATGACAAGTGTAAGACATAAATCGGGAACCGAAAGAGTAATTGAAGCTCTCAAAAATTTACAATATGATTTTGCTGTAAATGTTCAAGCTGACGAACCTTTTATTAACCCTTTATTAATTGAAAAAATTTTTGAAGAATTGATTAAAAAAAATGTACAAGTAGTTACTGCTTGCACAAGATTATTTAACTCGGACGAACTTTTTGACTCTAACACAGTTAAATTAGTAAAGGATATTAATAATAACGCTTTATATTTTTCTAGATCATGTATCCCACATTTGTCAAAAAAAAATCAAATATTATTGGATCAAAAGAAATTTTTTAATGAAGTGCCTTTTTTTAAGCACATAGGGATTTACGGATTTAAAAGAAATTTTATTAATAATTATAGTTCATTAAAAAAGAGTAATTTAGAAAATATTGAAATGCTCGAGCAACTTAGAATTTTAGAAAGTGGTTTTAAAATTAATGTAGTGGAATCAAAATTTAAATCAATTGGAATTGACACAGAGGAAAATTATATAAGAGCAAAAGAAATTATGGAATTTAAATTTAATAATTAATTTATTACAACAAAATATGCATGATTTTTTAGAAGAAATCCCAAACTTAAAATTTACTAATTCTCAAAATTTCTTTTTGATATGTGGTCCTTGTGCCATAGAAAGTGAAGATATGGCTTTACGGATTGCTGAAAAAGTAGTTACGATAACTGATAAATTAGAGATTCCTTATATTTTTAAGGCAAGCTTTAAAAAAGCTAACAGAAGTAGAATAGATAGTTTTACTGGAATTGGTGATGAGAAGTCATTGAACATTTTAAAAAAAGTATCAGATACATTTAAAATACCAACTACAACTGATATTCACGAATCCAAAGATGCTGAAAAAGTTTCTGAATATGTAGATATTTTACAAATACCTGCATTTTTAGTTCGTCAAACAGATTTGGTTGTTGCTGCTGCTAAAACTGGTAAGGTTGTTAATTTAAAAAAAGGACAATTTATGAGTCCAAGTTCTATGACATACGCAGTTCAAAAAGTTAAAGATTCTGGAAATCAAAAAGCTTGGATAACAGATAGAGGAACTATGTTTGGTTATCAAGACATGATAGTTGACCTTAGGGGAATCCCAGAGATGCGAAAAATTGCACCACTAATTTTAGATGTCACACATTCATTACAAAAACCCAATCAAAATTTAGGAATTACTGGAGGAAATCCTGAGATGATTGAGGTTATTTCAAGAGCAGGTGTTGTTAACAATGTAGATGGTTTATTTATTGAAACCCATTTTGATCCAAAAATTGCAAAAAGTGATGGAGCAAACATGTTAAATTTAAAAAATCTTGAGTCACTTTTAAGTAATTTAGTAGCAATAAGAAAAATCATTAATAATTTAAAGAACTAAAATCATGAAAGTAGCACTAATTACTGGCGTTACAGGACAAGACGGCTCATATTTAGCTGAGTTATTACTTGAAAAAGGTTATATGGTCCACGGTATTAAAAGAAGATCATCTTCTTTAAATACTGAGCGTATTGATCACATATATCAGGATCCTCATGATGAAAATCCAAGATTTAAATTACACTATGGAGACTTAACAGATTCTTTGAATATTACCAAAATTATTCAACTGTGCCAACCAGATGAAATTTATAATTTGGGTGCCATGTCACATGTTAAAGTTTCATTTGATATCCCTGAATATGTTGGACAAGTTGATGCGTTAGGAACTTTAAGGATTTTAGAGGCAGTTCGTTTGTTAGGATTAGAAAAGAAAACTAGAATCTATCAAGCATCAACTTCTGAGTTATATGGTGGAATGCCGGAAAATAAAAATGAAAAAGGATTTTACGATGAAAATTCTTCTTTTTATCCAAGATCACCGTATGGTGTTGCCAAAATGTATGGTTTTTGGATAACTAAAAATTACCGAGAAGCCTACGATATGTTTGCATGTAATGGTATCTCGTTTAACCATGAATCACCAAGAAGAGGAGAAACTTTTGTAACTCGTAAAATTACTCGCGCAGTTGCTAGAATTGCACTAGGACAACAAGATAAATTTTATCTCGGAAATCTTGATGCAAAACGTGATTGGGGTCACGCCAAAGATTATGTTAGAATGATGTGGATGATTCTTCAAGCAGATAAACCAGAGGATTGGGTAATTGCAACTGGAGAAACAACAAGAGTAAGAGATTTTGTTGTATTATCATTTAGAGAAGTTGGTATAGAACTAGAATTTATTGGATCTGGTATTTGTGAAAAGGCTCGTGTAGCTTACTGTAGTGACGAAAAATATCAATTAAAAATAGGTAAAGAAATTTTATCTGTGGATTCACAATACTTTAGACCAACTGAGGTGGATTTGTTAATCGGTGATCCTACAAAAGCAAAGAAAAAGTTAGGATGGTTACCAGAATATAATTTATCCTCAATTGTCAAGGACATGGTTAAATCTGATATCAATTTATTTAAAAATTAGAAAATTATTTGTAAATGAGCTAAAATTTATGTTAACAAAAAGTTAGAGAATAATATATATTTTACATTTAGTTAATCTGAATAATCGTTTAAATAGATAAAATACTTTTAGAATTTTTATAATATTATAGATATCACATGCTTAATTAGTTTAAATCTTAAGATTTGTAAATTTTTGTTATGAATGTTTGAGTTTAGCTAAAGTTTTTGACAATTGAAATATTTTAAATAGAGTTTAAATTAAATATATAGCTTTTGATTTATACTCTTTCTTAGAAAAAAATGAAAAAGAAAAAAATTTTATTGACTGGTGTCGCTGGTTTCATTGGATTTCATTGTTGCTCTAAACTGTTAAATTTAGGATATTTAGTATATGGAATTGATAATATCAATGATTATTATGATATTAATTTAAAGTATGCGAGATTAGAGGAGCTCGGTTTAAAAAAGCATGAAGCCAAAGTTCATTTAAATGAAGTTAAAAGCATTAAATTTAATAATCTAAAGTTTAAAAGGATTGATTTATCAGATAATGATGAAATTGACATTTTATTTCAAAATCAAAAGTTTGACATGGTATGTAATTTAGCTGCTCAGGCTGGAGTAAGATATTCAATTGATAACCCTAACGCTTACATCAATAGTAATATTAACGGATTTTTAAATATACTTGAAGGGTGTCGTAAATATAATGTTAAACACTTAGTTTATGCAAGTAGCTCTAGTGTTTATGGTAAAAATAAAAAAATACCATTTGAAATAACTGATAATGTAGATAACCCTATTAGTTTATATGCAGCGACTAAAAAAAGTAATGAATTAATGGCTCATACATACGGACATTTATTTGGTTTTAAAACAACTGGTTTACGTTTTTTTACTGTATATGGCCCTTGGGGTAGACCTGATATGGCTTATTATTTATTTGCTAATGCAATTACAAAAAATAAACCGATTAAAGTTTTCAATAATGGAAACATGCGAAGAGATTTTATTTACATAGATGATATTATATTGGGTATTGTAGGAATTTTAGAGAAAAATGTTGATAATAGACACCACTATAAAATTTATAATATTGGCAATAATAAAACTGAAAATATTGAGGATTTAATAAAACTTATTGAAAAGAATATTGGAAAAAAAGCAGTTAAAAAAATGTATCCAATTCAGCCAGGTGATGTCCCAACAACTTTTGCTAATGTGGATGCATTAAAAAATGACATTGGTTATACACCAAATACTTCTATTGAAGATGGACTTAAAAAATTTATCGATTGGTTCATGAAATATCATAATTTTTGAATTTCAAATAACCCGTTTAAATAATGACTAGAAAAATTATATACAATTGTAATATCGCTAATTGGCAACAAGGAAATAGGTTAAAATGGTTTTTTGCAAAAATGAACAAATTTCATTTAATGATTATGAAAACGATAAATACATATTAGTAGTGATTAACATTAATATTATAAACAAATGTCAATGGCTATATTTTGAAATTTCGAAAAAGAATAATTTTTTAATTACATTAGATTTTAATTATCTAAATTATTGTAGACCTGGACATGATTGTAATTATAAAGGTCAATCTAAAGACTTTGATTTTTTAATTATTTAAAATAAATATTATGAAATTTAAATTTGACTATCAAAGACCAAAAGTTGAAGCTGAAATCGGATTTAACCACATGTAAAATCTAGAAATAGCAAAAGAAAAATTGGGATGTAAAGCATAAATTTATTTGGGAGAATTAATTCAAGAGATGGTTATTTCAGATTTAAATGAAATAAAATAGTAAACTAATGAATACCTTTGGTAGTCTATAAAATTTTTAAATTAAAGATATCGTAAGCGATTAAATTAGATGATAAATTAAGTAAATTTTATTGATGAAAATCAAAATGATTGAGACTATAGTTATAATCGATTCGTTTGGACTTAATGGTGGTGCTGAAAAAGTTATGTTGAATACTTATTTAGCACTAAAAGAAAAAAAACAGGTTTATTGTTACTTACCTACAAACTCTTTTTTTTCAAAAAAGATTGATGCATCTAATTTATACGAGTTCAATTCTGTTTTTGATATAATAAGTCAAATAAACATTCATAAACCGACTAAAATTATTCTTAACAATAAAAAATCACTTCAATACCTTATACCATTAAAGTTGTTCTATCCAAAAAGACAATTTTACTACCATTCTCACGGATATTTTAGAAATTTATTAGAACAGATTGTTTATACATTTTTTTTATTGCCTTTTTTACACAAAACAATTTGTGTTAGTAATAGCATAATTAAAAATCACAATGCTTTATTAAAAAAGAATAAAAAACATCTACTTGTTTACAATGGGTTTAATTTTCAGTTTAAATCAATAAAACGAGATGATGACAAATATATTAATATCTTTTTTTGGGCTCAATTACGAAATTGGAAAGGCCATTTATTTTTATTAGAAGTAATAAAAGAAATAAAAATCCCGAATGTAAAATTTAATTTTGTAGCTTCAGTACAGGATTCTGAAAGTGAAAATTTATTAAAAAAAATAAAAAATAAAATTATCGAATATGAAATTCAGGATAAAATCATTTTTCATTTAAATATAAAAAATCATCTAGAATTTATAAAATCCAAGGCAGATATTTCCTTAAGTTGTTCCCAATTAAAAGATCCATTACCAACAATTATTATTGAATCTTTAAGTATGGGAATACCAGTCTTAGCAACAAATATTGGTGGTAGTGAAGAAATTTTAAAGGATTACCCACAAATGTTGACTGATATCAGACAAAGTGAGTTTCTCAATAAACTAAAATTTTTAATCAATTCTCTAGAAACTATAAATCGGGATGAATTAATACTTATTTATGAGAAGAAATTTATGTTCAAAAATTTTAATAATTCTATAGTTGAAATTATTAATGATTAATTTACCTGTTTCCAAAAATTTAATTTTTCAATCATTAGCCGTAGGCATTCGTTCTATTTTAATTTTTTTATTTGTCTATTTTGCTACACAAAAAATTGACAACACAAGCTTATCAATACTTTTAAGTCAATTTACCTATGCCTCTATATTTTCACACTTTATATGTTTTGGTTTTGATTATTCTTTTATACAGGAAGGTGAAAAAAAAACTGATTTAAAAAGCTTTTATTTTAAGATAGTTTTAGGTAGTGTATTTACTTTATTAATCATAAAATTACAAGGGCTTGATTATAAGATATTTTTATACTCAATAGCGATTGCTAGTTCATCAATATTTAAAGGTTTAGTTAGGCTAAATCAAACCCATATGCTTGATTTTATTGTAAATTTTTCAACTTTATGTATTTTTTTGTTTTCTGTTAAAGTTTTAAATATTAATGATTTTCTAGATTATTTAGCATTAAGTATATTTATACCCAACTTACTTGCCTTATTTAATCAGTTAAAATTTAGTTTAGAGGAGACATTTCATAAGGCATATCGATCAGTTCTAAAATCGTTGCCACTTTCTATTTACGCAATTACAAGTTATCTATGGCTGAATGTTGATGTTTATGTGTTTGATTATTTAGACAAAATTGACAATTATAGTAACTTTACTGTTCCTAATAGGTTTTTTATTAATTTAACAATGATACCTGTTATTTTAATGAATTATAGAATTGCGAAAATTTTTATTAATAATTATGATTTAAATAAAGTTTTTAAAGAGTTTAATTTGATTGGTATTTTGTTGTTTTTGGTTGCTTTTTTTATTTCTGGCCCTTTAATTACTTTCATCACAAATGATACTGTGTCACTATCCAATTTCCACAAATTATTGTTCAGCTCTATTGTATACATGAGAACTATAAATACTTTTTTTTCAATGTTAATTTTGAAAAATTTCAATAACTGGATAAGGTTTTTCACAATTTTTATTACACTTATCTTACATATTATTATTTTATATTTTTCTATAGTAAAATATGATTGGATTGGAGCGCTGTATGCATTAGTGGCTACAACACTAGTATTTGTTACAATTAATTTTGTTCTAACCAAAAAGTATTTATATGTTAAACAAAATTAAGCTTGAAGTAAAAAACCATTTTAAACACTCTTTTTTTTCTGGAGTTTTATTTTATTCTGGTAGTTTTTCACGAAATGAAATTTCAGTAATTGATTCAGTTTTGTTAAGTGACATGGAATTATTTTATGTCTTTTCTGAAAAAAAAGATTTTAAAAAATTAAAAACTTCTATAAATCAACTTGAACAAACATTAAAAATAAATAATATCGGAATTACTCAAAATTTTGAAATTGAAATTGAAGGAATTCATTTTGAAGAGCTAGAGCTAATAAAGGATAGACTTATGGTGCATGAATATGAAGCATTAAAAAACAATGACATAATATTTGATAATTTAAATAGACCTTCTCTTTTTTTAGGCTTAAAAGTTGACATAAAAAGTGTATATGATATACTTCTTCATAGAATACTTAACCAAATATCTTTATCATTTAATTTTTATAAAAAAAAATTAAACAATGTTTTTTACAATAGATCATTAAAGAATATCTCAGACTTTATAACATATGATTATCTACAGTCTAACGATCATAATAAAAACTGGGTTAGTAAAAAATCTGACAGAAAAACTGTATTTAATCAATCAGAAAAGCTAAAGTCTTTTAACCATTTTGATCTTAACTTAAATATAGAAGATTACTCTAATGTTGGATCATTTAATGTATATAAAAATATATTTATTCATTGGATTAATCATTACAATCAAAATAATAATGAATTAATTTATAGTAGAGTAAATAATAAATCTTCAATTGCTAAAATTTATAGTTATTTAGTTCAATTTTTACTAAGAATTTTTAACAAGAAAGCCCTTTCAATTAGAGAACTCTTGAATGTTTATGAAAGAATACTTTTGGATTCCAATTCTTTTATTGAATTTAATACAAAAATTGTAAAAGGTTTAAAACCATATGGATTTTCAAATTACACTTACATATTGTTAAATGGTTGTTATTTTTCTTATTGGCTACGTCATTATAAATACTACAAATCTTTAAAATAATGCTTATAGTATTCATAGATGCTTTACCGGCGTCAAAAAACTTTCAGATTAGAGATTTTAAAAAATCTAAATTAGTACCCAACTTAGGCTATAGTGTTAATTTACACAATGAAATATTCAATGGCAAAAGTCCAGATCAAATGGGTTTTTTTGGAGAATATCTTTACAACCCTAATCCTTCTATTATAAAAAAGACTTTTTTTTCCTTTTTAAACATATTAGAATATGCTCCCTTCAAATTAAGCTCCTTATTTAAGATTTTCCTAAGAAGGTTTTTTAATATAAGATTTGGACAAATTCCTTTTAAATTAGTTCCTTTTTTTAATAGAGATGGTAAATATCCTTTTATCGGTGAATGTGATTCAATTCTAAATAAATTTCAATGTTTTATAACCGATGATTTAAAAAACGGATTAGGAAATAGAGATATAGTTGCAATTGATAATATAAATTCTCACTTAAAAAATAATTCTCCTAATAAAAATCTATTTTTAAGTTTATGTGATCTAGATGGTATAGGTCATAAATATGGCACAAATTCCGATGAGTATAAAAATAGACTTAACTTTCTTGAAAAACACATAAATAAATTAACTAACGATTACAGTAAGCAATTTCCAGATGAAAGCATAATTGTATTAAGTGATCATGGAATGTCAAATGTTAATGGTTTCATAGATGCTCGTAAAGTTATTTCAGAAATTAAAAATGAATATAATGTTAAATTCTTTTATGATAGTTTATATATGCATGTTTTTGTTGATAATTCTACTAGCAAAAACAATCAACTTATTGAAATAAATAAAAAATTAAGCAGCAATTTACCATTACATTGTTTTTCAATAGAGGAGCGAATTAAATATGGTGTTACTAATAAAAAATTTGGAGACCTTTTATTTGTTATAAATGATAAATTAGCATTCAGTCCAAATCTATTCGGATTTTTGAAAATGAAAGCATATCATGGATATTTACCACTATCTGAGGATAATAAAGGTATTTTTCTTCATAAGAATTTAAAAATAGATATCTCAAACAATGAAGTTTCATCACTAAATGCAAATCAAATAATAAATGATTCGTTATAATTTATCATTCCTAAGTATTGTATTTTTAAGTTTAACAGCTTTGCTGATTCAGTACTTTTTTTTAAATGGTTTTTATGATGAAAATAATTTTCTCTTCTCATATTATGGAGATGATTACAACTATATAAATAATTTTAAAAATTTAAAATATTCAGACATTAAACTTTCTGGATTAGCAAAAGAAGGAGTTATAACTCCTTACAATGCACTTCTCTTTTTTATTATTAATTTTGGAGGTATTTATTTTTATTTTTTTGTAGAGTTCTTATTATTTGTTTTATCAAATTATTGTTTTTATAAAACTTCACAAACATTTTTAAATATAAAATATAGAAATTGGGCTTTAATATTCTACTTAATTTTACCACTAAGATATATTTGGTTATTTTCTTTTTATAAGGATTCCTTAATTTTAAGTTTATCGATAATTTTCGTTTATGTCTTTTATTTTAAAAAAGACAAACTACTATCTTTACTAACATTTCCAATGCTTTTTTTATTGAGGCCAATATTCTCATTAATATTTTTGTTAGGTAAATTAAATTTCAAGTATTTTTTTAGGTTTATATATATTTTTATACCCATTTTCATTCTTAGTTTCTATTTATTATCAGATTATTTATATTTTTTTAGAGATGAAAGAATTCTTGTTGTCTATGAAAAGTTACAAGAATTTCCGCTTAATGAGTCAGGGGTGTTGAATCCGATATTACCATTTTTTTTATGGATTATCACTTTAATTCAACCTCTTTATAGATCTACTGATTCTCTTCTGATATGGAGTTCAATAAATACTGTAGTTAAATTTGATGCATTGATAAAATTAGCATTAATAACTCCAATTTGTCATGGATTATTATTTTTCAGAAATCATCTTAAACAACCTAATTTTTCTATTGTTTTTAAATTATTATGTAGCCTTTCTCTTGCAATATTATTAGGTTTTTTATTTTTAACTAATAGACACTTTATAATTTTTTTACCGTGGCAAATTTTATTTGCTTTATACATGATTAATAAAAATGGATTTAATCTAATGTACAAGACAGGTTTTTTGATTTTACTTATTTTTATTTTTTTAAATTAATTCTCTTAGCATAATTTTTAATATTCTACCGCATGAATTTTGACAACTTTTTTTCGCTAGGTATAGGGGTAAATCCAGTTTTACAAGATCAAATAAGAGATGTTTTAAATTTTAAATTTATTAAACATTCAAATAAATGGGATGTTAAAAAAAGTTTTGTAGTATTAATGTATTCATTAAAATTAAAGCATAAGAATTTTTTAATTTATAATACTAGCATTTTAAATATATTACTTTGTATTATACTGAAAATTCGATTAAAAAAAGTTATTTTTCATCTACATGATCCCATTCCTCATTCTGGAATTTTGAACCCAATAATTTTTTTGATTAATTATTCACTTGTTTTTTTATCAGATGATGTTTGTGTTTTTTCTGAAAAGTTAAAACTCCAAGTACAGAAAATTTATTTTAAGAAAAAATGTCATATTGTAACCCATGGTTCTTTAAGATTTAATTTTATAAATAAATTCTTAAATGAAAAAAGAGTTGTTGTGGGTTTTTTTGGAAGGAACATGCCTTATAAAAACTATCAAAAATTTGTAGATTTTGTTAAATCAAATCCCAATATTTTTTTTGTCACAGTTGGTCAAGGATATCCTAAAATAAATTTAAAAAATCACAAACTGTTTTCAGGAGTTATTGAAAAAGATTTATATTTTTCTTTAATGGCAAGTGTAGATTATGTTTTTTTTTCTCATTCACAAATTTCTTACAGCGGAATTCTGAATGACGTTGAAGCTTTAAATAAATCATTATTAGTTGATGAAAAAAACTACACTATTTTAAATTATAAAAAGAAATATGATTTTAATAAAGTAAGCTTAATTAAACAAAGACATGATTTAAATAATGTTTTAAACGGATGGGACCAATATAAACACGAAGTTCTTCAAATTATAAATATTTAACTATGCATTTAATAATAGGCGGTTCAGGTTTTGTAGGGTCTTTTTTAATTAAAGAGCTACAAGACTATAAAGTTCATAATTTAGATAAAAATCCAAGTCCTTTTTTTGATAATATTACAGATATTGGAGATATCAGAAATATAAAAGAAATAAAAATACCCAAACAAACTAAGAGCATTGTTTTGCTTGCTGCTGAACACAGAGATGATGTATCCCCAACTTCGTTATACTATGATGTTAATGTACAGGGAACTAAAAATGTACTGAAAAAGATGGATGAATCAGGCGTCACAAATTTAATTTTTACGAGTTCTGTGGCAATTTATGGATTAGATAAAAATAATCCAGATGAAAATCACATTCATGATCCATTTAATCACTATGGTAAAAGTAAATGGCAAGCAGAAAAAATTATAAGAAATTGGTTTGTTAATAATCCTGAAGGTAAATCTGTAACTATCATACGCCCCACCGTAATATTTGGAGAAAGAAACAGGGGTAATGTATTCAACCTTTTAAGACAAATTAGCTCAGGTAAATTTTTAATGATCGGTAAAGGACAAAATAAAAAATCTATGGCTTATGTTAGAAATGTAGTTAGATTTATCAAAGATAGGCTGGAAAAACAAGAGATAGGTTACAAAGTTTTCAATTATGTTGATAAACCAGACTTTAGCATGAATGAACTAGTTTCAGTGATCGAGCAGAAAATGAATTTGAATATTCCCAAACTGAAAATCCCTTATTGGGCTGGAATGATTGGCGGATATTGGTTTGATTTTTTGTCAAAGATTACAGGAAAGAAGTTGTCAGTTAGCTCAGTTAGGGTGAAAAAGTTTTGTAAAACTACCCAGTTTAACGCAACCAAAGCGCATAATTTGTTCGAAGCTCCGTATTCGTTGAAAGATGGAATAGATAAAACACTTGATTATGAATTTATTAATCCCCCAAAAGATGATATTATTTTTTATTCAGAATAATTTATAACATAGCATTCAATAAAAAACCAGCAAATCTTGCAGGTAAGAAATTCAAATGTGGATTTGCTAAGAAAGATGAGCTGTCAATTAAAGTGAGGGGGGAAATGCTTTCAAAATTATCTAGTTTAAAAGCGTGTTTAGGGGCTTAAAACTTATATTTTGTAGCATATAACATTTATTTAAATTACAATTAAAAAAAATAATATGTGAAAAATATTGAGTTATGTTAAATTTATTTTCTAACATACTAATGAGAGTAGTCTATTAATCTAATTTTGATATTTCAACAAAACAATTGCTATTTTTCAAATTAAACCAATTCAATGCCAGTATTAAGAAATTATATAATTATTTTTGAATAATGAAAAACTTAAAATTATTACTATTTACAGTTATTCTTTTAGCAGCTTGTTCTACTAAAAATCAACTTATCTATTTAAAAGATTCAAATAAGTATGAAAAGTTTTCAAAAATTGACCATACATTACAAAGTAGTATTATTATGCCTGGAGACATATTAAAGATTGATGTCCAAACTGTAGTGCCTGAGGCTGCTATTGCATACAATAAAATTTCCTCTAATAATTTTTCTAATAATAATTTGGATCAACTAAAGCTCGATGGCTATCGAGTCGATGACTTTAGTATGATAAACTTTCCTGTTCTTGGCAAAATTAGTGTTGACGGTTTAAGTGAAAATGATATTGAAGCTAAAATCACTTCTTTGCTTTTGGATGGAAATCATTTGACCAATCCAACAGTTAAAGTAAGTCGATTAAATTCAAAATTTACAATTTTAGGCGAAGTCAAAAACCCTGGTACATTTTCTTATATTGATAATAACTTAAATATTTTTCAGGCATTAGGTTATGCAGGAGATTTAACTATAGACGCTAAAAGAAAAGATATTAAATTGATTAGAGAAGAAAACGGTTTACGTCAGATTTATAATATAAAATTAACTAAAGCTGAATTATTAAATAAGTCTTTTTATTATGTAAAAAATAACGATGTGATTATTGTTAATCCGTCATACAGTAAAGTTAAGAGTGCTGGCTTTATCGGTAGCCCTAGTTCAGTTGCCTCGATTGCTTCTTTACTTCTTAGTATAACATTATTAATTACAAATAATTAGAATGAACCAATCAACTAAATTTAATAATAATCATTTGGAATCATTTGATAATTTTGATTTAAAAAAGGAGTTTAAAAAGTATTTATATTATTGGAAATATTTTGCTTTTTCTACATTATTATGTTTTTTAATTTCTTTAATCTTTCTTAAGTATACACAAAAAGTATATTACGTTGAAGCTAAAATAAAAGTTCTAGACAAGAAAGAAACACTACTTGATTTGCCCACAGCTTCAGAACTATTTTCTAATTCTAAAATAAATCTAGAAAACGAAATTGAAATTTTAAATTCTTTTCCAATATTAAGTCAAGTAATAAGGAATAAAAATCTTCATACCTCAGTTTTTGAAATTGGTGATATAATGGAGTCATTGTCTATCAATTATCCTTTTGAAATAGTGTATAAACATCCAGTTGATAGTATTTCTAAATCAGTTTACGAATTTAATATTACTGACATAGGCTTTGAAATATATGATGCTGAAAATAGTTTAAATTATAATTTTACAGGTATCTCTAGCATAAACGTTAAGCATGATTTACCTTTTGAAATACTAAATTTTCAGAGAAACAGATTTTTAAATGATAATATTGAAGGCTACGAAATTAGATTATTACCAATAGATGAAGCTGTTTTTTTATTAAAAGAATCATTAATAGTTTCTCAAGTTGGAAAAGAGAGTGATATTTTAGAAATAGGTTTCAAATCAATGAATCCCGAATACGCAAAAACTGTTATCAATGAATTAATTAATGTATTTAACGATGATGGTATAGAGGATCGTAGACAAATTCACAAAAGAACAATAGATTTCGTGAACGAGAGATATATATATCTTGCTCTTGAATTAGATACAATTGAGAATAAAAAACAATTATTTAAAGCAAATAATAATTTAGTAGATTTATATGCTAACTCTACTCTTTCACTAGAACAAAGTTATAAATCCCAAGAAAATATTTTTTCATTAGAAAATCAAATTTCACTGACCAGCTTATTAAAAGCATCTCTTAATAACAATGAATTTGAACTGCTCCCAGCTAATATTGGAATAGAAAATGTCGAAATCAATTCACTTATTTTAGAATTTAATTCTCTAATTATAGAACGTAAAAAAATATTGCAAAGTGCTGGGCAGAACAATCCATCAATTAGACAATTAGATATTATAATACAGGATATTCTTTACAACATAAATGTTTCTTTAAAAAATTATCTTAATCAACTAGAAAGTACTAAACAAAAATTCTCTTTGCAATCTAAAAAATTTGATAATCAGGTTTTAAATATTCCTGAAAAAGAAAAAACACTCAGAGCTATCGAGCGAAATCAACAAATCAAAGAAGCTTTGTATCTTTTTTTGCTTCAAAAAAGAGAGGAAGCGGAGGTCAGTTACGCCGTTACAGAGCCATCTATTAAGGTAGTCGAATACGCTTTTTCAAATAATATACCAGTCTCCCCAAGACCTGCAATAATTATTATCGGATCTGTATTACTTGGATTATTAATACCATTTATTTTCTTATACATTAAATTTACTTTTAACACAAAAATTTATTCAAAGGAAGATTTAAAAGAACTTGAGATAGATGCCCCAATTTTAGGTGAAATTCCTTCAATAGTTGGCGAAACATTAATATTAAAATCTTCAAATCAAAGAGATATTTTATCAGAGTCTTTTAGAGTATTATCTTCAAATTTAAATTTTTTAATCCCAAAAAGTACTAACAAGGAGGGCACTATTATATTTACAACTTCCACAATTAAAGGCGAAGGAAAAACATTCTGCTCAGTCAATTTGTCTTTAACCTATTCATCTTTAAACAAAAAAGTACTATTAATCGGAGCTGATTTATATAATCCTCAAATACACCGCTACATTAATTCAGATAAATCTGTAGATGGCTTAAGCAACTTCCTAGTTGATGATGGTTTTGATTGG
>MDTG01438482.1_pt1 | contig 16688 bp, 19 predicted proteins | sample 811421 | NCBI WGS metagenome assembly MDTG01 (sample SAMN05326645, study PRJNA326480) | marine metagenome | isolation source: seawater | place: Pacific Ocean: South East | collected 2011
AAAGTATAAAAAAATAATAAAGAAAGAATTACACAAACTATACAAAAAAATTTTTTTTAAAAATCAATTTATTGTTCACAGAGATTTTCATGTATCTAATATTATGCCAACCAATAAAAATCTAGGTGTTATTGATACTCAAGATGCTATTTTGGGCAATCCTATGTATGACCTTGCGTCATTGATAGATGATGTGCGAGTCAAAGTTCCCTCCTCAGTAAAAAAGAAAACATTTCAATATTATTTAAAAAAATGTTCTATTAAAAAAAAACAAATTCATTTATTAAAAAATGATTTTGATATTCTATCTATTCAAAGAAATTTAAAAATTTTAGGAATTTTTTATAGACTTTTTAAAAGAGATAATAAGCCACAATATTTAAAATATTTGCCTTACACCTGGTTCTTAATTGAGTTAAGAATGAAAAATAAAATTTTTAAAAGATTACGAATGATACTTGAAAAAGCTGTAAACAAAAAAATAAGAAAAAAAAGAACAATTAAATGAAAGTTAAAAAAGCTATAATTTTAGGAGCAGGTTTTGGAAAAAGAATGCGTCCAATTACGAAAAAGATACCAAAACCTCTTGTACAAATTAACGGTGTAACTTTACTGGAAAATAGCATTAAATTTTTAAATTCCTTAGGTGTAAAACATATTGTAGTTAATGCCCACTATCTTCACAAAGAGATAGTTAATTTTGTAAAAAGAAAAAAATTTTCTTCCAAAATAAATGTGGTTGTAGAAAAAAGAAAAATATTAAATACTGGTGGAGGAATTTTAAATGCATCTAAACAATTTAAAAAACAAATATTTTTTGTTTTAAATCCAGATACCCTTTGGCGAAAGGGGTATAAAAATGAATTTAGAAAACTCGAAAAAGTCTATCTAAAAAATAAAAAACCAACGATGCTTTTAGTCTCAAAAACTAAAAGCTACGATCGATCCTTTAGGGGTGATTTTAACTTAAATTCTAAAAATGAAATCTTAAGGCAAAAAAATAATAAGTTTATTTTTACCGGAGCTCAAATTATTAATAGATCAGTTTTCAAAAAAAGAAAAATCAAGCCTTTTTCCATGAACAAAATTTGGGATGATTTAATAAAGAACAAAGAACTTATTGGTATAGTTAGTAGACAAAAGTTTTTTCATATAAATAATCATAAAATATATAAAAAACTTTATAAAAAAGTTATTGATTAGATATTATTTTTGTTTTTCTAGATTCATCCAAATATTTTGCACTTGAAGGTTTACCCAAATTATCAAAGTGAATTACCAAAGGGTTTCCTGTCGGTATTTCCAACAAATTAATACTTTGATCAGATATTTTAAAAATTTTTTTTCCTAAAGCTCTAATCGTATTTCCATGAGCTGAAATAATAATATTTTTATTTTCCAAGAGATGTTTTTCAATGTTTTTTTCAAAATAAGGCACAACTCGCTCATAAGTATTCTTCAATGACTCCGTATCAGGTATATTTTGCAGACCTTTATACAAAGGGTCATTTTGTGAACTGTATTTAGAATCTTTTTCTAAGATTGGCGGAGGTATATCCCAAGATCTTCTATATTTATTAAACTGATCTTCACCTAGTCTTTTTTTTGTATCTGCTTTGTTTAAACCCGTTAAAGCTCCATAATGTCTTTCGTTTAGCTCCCAAGCTTTTATGTATTTTTTATTCTTTCCAAGTATCTCTAACACTATCTCCAAAGTATTTATTGCCCGTTTAAGATATGAGGTAAAACAAATATCAAAATCTATATTTAAGTCTTTTAATAATTTTCCAGATTTTTCAGCCTCTTGTACGCCTTTTTCTGATAGATCGATATCAACCCAACCAGTAAAACGATTCTCTGCATTCCAAGTGCTTTGTCCATGTCTGATTGCTATGAGCTTACCCATTGAATATAATATATTTAATATATTAAATTATTAATATGAAGGGTATTAAATTCTTTTATATTACCTGTCCGAAAAAAAAAGAAGCACACAAAATAGCTGCATTTCTTGTAAAAAAGAAACTAGTGGCCTGTGCAAATATTGTTCACAATGTTGATTCAGTATTTAATTGGAAGGGCAAAGTCACAAAAGCTAAAGAAATTTTGATTATAGGTAAAACGATGGGCAAAAATGTCCAAAAAATTATTCAAAATGTAAAAAAATTACATAGTTATGAAGTTCCGTGTATTATTTTTTTTGATATTAAAAATGGAAATACAGATTTTTTAAAATGGATCATAAAATCCGTATAGTACGCTATTTATATTTTTTTTCTCTTATAGCTTTCTTAATTTTATACCTCTTTCCTGGAAGTTTGATTGGATATTTTTTTTATGGGGATTTTAATAGGCAACCAGATATAATTCCTAATCCTTTAGGATCATCAATCAATCATGCATTGGCTTTTTTTTATTTATCTTTAATTGCTTTAATAAGCTACAAGAGAAAGAAAAACTTTAATCAAACTTTAATTTTTCTAATAGTTCTATCATTATTACTAGAATTAACTCATTTGGTTATACCCAATAGATCTTTTCAATCTTTAGATCTTTTTGCGAATTTGCTTGGAACATTGCTAGCTACTGTTATAATATTTTTATATAAAAAATTTAAATATGGAAAAATTTGACGAACGGAAAAAATCCTTTGAGAAAAAATTTGCGCATGATGAAGAACTCAAATTTAAAGTTGCTTCAAGAAGAAACAAATATATTGGTCAATGGGCTTCTCAAAAACTTGGTTATGACCCAGAGAAAGAAAAAGAATATATCCAAGCTGTAATAAAGGCAGATTTCCAAGAAGCTGGTGATGAAGATGTTTTTAGAAAAATCAAAGCGGACTTAAAAGACCAAAGTATTTCAGACGAAGAAATAAGAAATAAAATGAAAGAGTTGGATGAAAAAGCCAAGTCTGATTTTATTTAGCATCGTAATTTTAATTACATATTCAATTGTTAATAGTGCAGAGAATAATGTTGTTAAAGGCAAAGCAAGAATTATCGATGGTGATACAATTGAAATCAATAAAGAAAAAATTCGCTTTGGCGGAATAAATTCTCCAGAAAGAAATGAAACTGGATATAGATTAGCAAAAGATAAACTCATTGAAAAAATAGCAAATAATATTCTTACTTGTGTGAGGGAGAAAAACAAAGACAAGTATCGAAGAACAGTAGCCGAATGTTTTATTGATGGAGAGAGTCTCTCATCTTTTATGGTCAGAGAGGGATATGCTTGTGATTACATATACTATTCGAAAGGTAAGTACGCCAAAGAACAAAAATATGCCAAAGCTAACAAATTAGGTGTGTGGAAAATGAAATACAATACTTCGTGGGAATATAAATGCAGAAAAAAATAAACCATTTATAATGGCTATGTGATTCGCAAAATAAATTTATATTTATTAATTTTATTATTCTTTGTTGCTGCCTGCTCTTCTGTTCCTAAAAATACAAAAAATAGCTGTGCTATCTTTGAAGAACGTTATCTGTGGTACAAACATACAAAAAATGTTGAAAAAAAATGGGGTGTTCCCGTTTACATTCAGCTAGCTTTTGTAAAAAAAGAAAGTGATTTTAATTGGCTTGCAAAACCACCGCGGCACAAACTTTTTAAAGTTATTCCTTATAAACGTAAATCTAGCTCTTTTGGATATTCTCAGGCTGTTAAAGGTACCTGGGAGCAGTATAAAAATGAGACAGGAAATAAGTTGGCCACTCGCGCACGATTTAAAGACTCCGTAGATTTTATTGGATGGTATGTTAGCAAAACCCATAAATTATTAAAAATACCAAAGAATGATGCTTACAGACAATATCTGGCTTATTATAAAGGCTGGGGTGATTACAAAAACTATTCAAAAGATAAGAAAGCGATCATTTACGCTAAATCAGCTAAAGATATAGCCTCAACTTACAGGAAACAACTTACAACATGTAAAGATAAGTTGGGTAAAAAAAAATATATTATTTACTAAATTCTTTATCTAATTGAAGGTCAACTTCATCCATTCTTTTGGAATTTTTACAAAGTAACATATAGAATACTGGCGTAGTAAACAGAGTTAAAAAAGTACTGATTAGCATGCCACCAAATATTGTACATCCCACCGCTAATCTTATACCTTCACCAGCTCCTGGGCCAATGTTACCAACTACTAAAGGGACCATCGCAATGAGTGTAGATAAACTCGTCATCATAATAGGCCTGAATCTTCTTAAACAAGATTCCACTATAGCACTCTCAACACTTTTACCTTTTACTCTAAGTTGATTTGCCCAATCTACAATTAAAATACTGTTCTTTGTTGCAATACCAATTAATACTATTAATGCTATTTGTGAAAAAATATTTATTGTACTATTAAATAAAAGTATAAAAATCAAACCACCTAAAGCAGCCAAGGGCACTGTTAGCATAACCACCAAAGGTTGTCGCCATGCATTAAAGGTTCCTGCCATCACAAGATAAGCACTTATAAGAGCTAGAGCAAAAATTATGAGTAATTCGCTTGAAGCTTCTTTTAGATCTAAAGATTTTCCTTTATAAAAAATACCTGCTGTAGGTGCTTCATTATCTATAGTTTTTTCTATAAAATTTAATGCCTCATCAAGAGTATATCCCCCGACCAATCTTGCAGTAAGTGTTACAGATTTAGATCTTTGATAACGAGTTAACAATTTAGCTGAACCCTTTTCCTCAAAACTAACAACATTAGCTAAAGAAATTAATTTTCCAGTTGTTTCAGATCTCACAAATATCTTACTCAAACTTTCTGTTTTTCTCCTGTCTTTTAGATCAGCTTGTAAAATTATAGGATATTCTTTGCCAGCTTCATTAAGGGTAGTCACAGTTTTTCCTGAGAATAGAGTTTCAATAGATTTACCTATCGCTTGGATCGATAAACCCAAGTCCTTTGCTTTATTTTCGTCTATTATCAGTTGTACCTCAGGTTTATTTTTTGTGTAATCAGATGTGATATCTGCTAGCCCTTTATTGTTTCTTAATTCTTTCATTACCGAACTTTGCCATTTATATAAACTTTCATAAGATGGTCCAGTCATGGTCACAACTACTGGCTTTTGATAATTGCTCACACGTACAGAATTTGGTGTTAGAGGAAATGCCATTGTACCAGGCACTGTCACAATTTTTCCAATAGCTTTCCTAACAATTTTTTGTGCGCTATCCTTTCTATCTTTCCAATTATCCAGCAAGGCAATTATTATAAAACTATTATATGATTGAGAAGATCTCCCAAACCCCGGTACTCTCATTATTAATTTTTGGTACGGTTCATTCTTATCTTGTAGAAGTGGTATTAATCTTTTTTCAACTTTTTCAGCTTTGTCCACAGTATATTCAAAGGATGACGACTCATCTGTTTTTCCAAAAACAAGATAGACCCCTCTATCTGGATTTCTCTCTAGTAAAGTTTTAGGAGTAATTTTGAAAAGAAAAGCTGCGAATATAACTACAAAAACCATAAACCAAATTATAGTTTTTGGTTTCTTTATCCAATATTTTAAGGTTTCATAGTAAAATTCACCAAAAGAATCGAATAACCTTTCAAATTTCAAAACTATTTTTGATTTAGATTTCTTGTTGTTAAGCAATTTTGATCCCAACATAGGCGCGATCGAAAGAGCTGTAAAAGTACTTATGACAATTGCAATAGAAAGAGTGATTGCCATTTCTCTAAATAAAGTTCCACTTATTCCACCAATAAACAACAACGGAGCAAAGGTAGCTAAAAGGATAATGCTTGTAGATATGATAGCAAAAATTACATTTTTAGATCCATTTGCTGCGGCTGCAAGAGCTGTGTCACCTTGCTCAATACGGTGATAGATTGATTCGGTCATAACCACACTATCATCCGTTACAATAGCTACGCTTAGAATAATCGCAAGCAAGGTAAAAACATTAATTGTAAGTCCAAATATCCACAATCCTAGACAAGCTCCAATTAAACTTACAGGAAGAGTAACTGCCGGAACAATAGTAGCTCTTATATTTCCTAAAAAAAGATAAATAATTCCAACCACTAAAGCCAAAGCCAAAATTATTGATTGGTAACACATTCGTATGGCTTCTTTTATGTATGTTGCTCTATCAAAACTTACCGATAACTTAAGACCATCTGGCAAGGTTCTATTTACTTCTTCAATTTTTTTTCTAATATTTTTTGAGAGCGTTACTGTACTTTCATTCGTTCTGGCATAAATACCAATACCAACAGTATTTTCATTCAGAATATCAGGACTTTGAGCTTTAAATAAAGTTTTTTCTGATACAGGGCCATACTTAACGTCTCCTAAGTCACCAAGGGTTATAGTTTTTCCCCTAATTTTTTTTATTGGTAGTTTTTTAATAGAATTAATATTTGTATATGTTTTTCCCAAGTCCAATGTGAGATCTACGTTGCTAGCCTCAATAGTTCCAGCGGGTACAGCAACATTATTTTTTCGTATAGAACTCTCAACCTCTTTAATATCTAAATCATTTGCACTTAATTTAACTGGATTTAGATAAACTCTAACAGCTTTCTCATTAATTCCCCCAACAATGACCCTTCCGGTGCCTGGAACGGAACTAAAAGCATCTACTAAATTTCTTTTAACGTAATCACCAATATCTAATGAATTCCAAGATGTGCTGCTTACAGATAGCCACATGCTGGTTGAAAATCCTGCTGAAGCTTTTCTTACCTCAGGAGACTTACTGTCCTCAGGTAAATTGTCCAAAATTCTTGCAATTCTTTCTCTTATATCATTAGCAGCATCGTCAATATCTATATTTGTAAAAAACTCTATTTTAATTGTGCTTCTTCCAATTTCAGACAATGTATCTATTGATTTAATGCCTTCAGCCCCACCTACAGCTAATTCAATCGGTTCTGATATTTCTGATGCGATTATTGATGGACTTGCTCCGGTATATTTCGTTGAAATTACAACTTCTGGAGGTTGAAGATTTTTTGGTAATTCTCTAGTGCTAAGTTCAAAAAAAGTATAAAGACCAAAAACCAAAAGTAACAAAGAGAAAACTGCACTTAACACTGGCCGTTTTATATTAAGCAGACAAAAATTGTGCATGTTATTTAATTATAGGCCTTACAACCATTCCATCGGCAAGTCTGGCTAAACCCTCTTTGACAATTTTGTCATTTGTATTAAGGCCTTTTAAAATTTCAAGATTGCCCTCTTTTCTTATGCCGGTTGTAACTTCTATTTTTTCAATTTTATTATTATCTAGAATTTTATAAACAAATTTTTTTTCATCTTCAAAAATTATACTTGTATCTGCTACAGACAAAGCTTGTTTTTCATCATAAAGAAGCTGAATATCTAAAAGTGAACCAGGAAGAATTTCAAGATCTTTATTATTGATTTGTGCTCTTGCTAAAATACTACGAGTTTGGGCATCTACCCTAGAAGCATGAGAAATAATAATTCCTCCATATAATTTATCTTTATAAGCTAAAAATTTTGCATTGACTCTTAAACCTCTTTTTAAAACTGCGGCAAAAACCTCGGGAATTTGTAAGTCACAAAGTATTTTTTTTGAATCATCGAGAGTAACTATCATCGAGTCTGTTCCCAAGATTGACGAACTTATACCACGAGTACCAAGAGTGCCTGAAAAAGGTGCAGTGATAGTTTTGTCCTGAAGTTTTGCAATAACCTCTCCTTTTTTGATTGCTCTAAATTTTATTTGTTCAATAAGTTCACTTTTTTTTATTTTAAAAGACGTAGTCTTGCTACTTAATGCTGTGCAATAACTTTCAATTGTTTTATTAAATTTTTTTTCAGAAACTATTTCAACAACCACTCCTGGTGGCGGTCGTTTACCAAATTTTTTTTTAAAATAAACTCCCATCGCTGTTCTTCCTCCTATTACAGAGGCAACAATGACAAAAAAAATTATAATTCCTATAGTTACCTTTTTAGATCTTTTCATTTCTTTCCATATTCTGACCATGAACCATCATAAATCAGAGCATTTTTATCACTTATCAAAGAATATGCCATACCTAAAACACACGCAGTCATTCCCGAACCACAAGTAAAGACAATAGGCTTGGAGATATCTACGTTATTTTGGTTAAAAATTTCAATCAACTCAGATTTTGTTTTAAAAGTGTTTGTAACAGAATTGATGCAATCTTTAAAAGGGATATTTTTTGAACCTACAATGCAACCTCTTTTTAAACCAGGACGAGGCTCGTCTACTTTACCTTCGAAACGTTCACGACTTCTCGCATCAACAGTTTGAAAAAAAACTTTTTTGATATTTTCGTCAATTTGTTTTTTATTTTTTATCCAATCTTTGTTTTCACTTACTTCGTAGTCATGTAATACTTTTATTTTCTCTAATTTGTCAGTAGTTTTTTTATTTTCTTTAAGCCATTTTTTTAGCCCTCCATCTAAAACAGAAACTTTTTTATGACCAAAATATTTTAGTGAGAACCACAATCTACAAGAACTATACGTATCACTATGATCGTAAATAACAATATGATCACTGCTTTCAATCCCATAAGAACACAGCATTTTCTTCCAATAATTCGAATCTGACATCATGTGAGGGTAAGGAGAGTCTTTTTTGCTATGTTCATCTACATCCCAAAACATAGCCCCCAAAATGTGTTTTTTATTATATTCTTTTCTAGCATTACGGTTTGTTGAAGACATATGCCAACTTGCATCAAAAACTTTCACATTAATTAAATTTTTTTCAAGCCAGTCAGTACTTACTAAGCTCATATCGCTCCTCTTTTTTTTAAATAATACTGATGGTAATTCTCTGCGGGTTGGTAAAGATGTTGTTTTGATATATTTGTGGCTATTTTTCCCTTTAATTTTTTATTTAATTCATCTCTAACATTTTCAGCAGTTTTTTTTTGAGTCTCATCTACATAAAATATTTCTGATCTGTATTGGCTTCCAATATCAGGTCCTTGTCTATTTATCTGAGTTGGATCATGAATTTTAAAAAAAAATTTAACCAATTCTTCATATGAGATAATCTTTTCATCAAAATTAACCTTTACAGTCTCTGCATGATTAGTAGAGCCAGAACAAACTTTTTCGTAGGTTGTATCTGGGTCATTTCCGCCGCAGTATCCTACTTCAGCATTTTTAACACCCTGAATTTTTTCAAATTCTAATTGAGGACTCCAAAAGCATCCTAAGGAAAAATAAGCAGTTTTCATTCTTTTAAAATTCTAATATGTTATTTCATTTAATTAAAGGTGGTAATTTGCTCTCAAAATCACAAGTAGCTGTACTTTATATGGTTGCCAGCGTGGCATGCTTCTCTCTAATGGATATAATTGTAAAACATTTAGATAATGTTCCATTTGGACAGGTTCTTTTTATGAGATTTTTTTTTGGAATGATACCGATCATTTTACTGATTCCTAAAAAGAAAATTTTTACTTTTTATAAAACAAAAAGACCCTGGCTACATGCTTTTAGAGCTGTGAGTGGGACTATAGCCATTATTGCATTATTTATAGCACTAAGAAATATTGAGTTAGCTGATTGTATCTCTTTAACTTTTCTCGGCCCAGTATTCGTTACTATTCTATCTTCGATATTCTTATCTGAAAAAATCGGAATACGTAGAATTTTTGCAGTTTGTATTGGACTTACTGGAGGATTAATAATTATTAGACCAACTTTTCAAGAATTTAATTTTTTTTATTTTTTTCCAATCATATTTGCATTTGGATTTGCCAATGTTGCAATAAGTATAAGAAGTTTATCTAAAACTGAGCCAAATTATCTTATTGCATTTTACTTTTCTATTTTATCTTTGCTTGTAGGTCTTTCTACAATTTTTAATGGATGGATTTGGCCCAATTCCTTCGAATTTATCTTGTTTGTTATACTTGGATTGGCAGGTGGATACGCAAATATTTTACTTACTCAGTCTCTGCGTATGGCTGAAGCAAGTCTAGTTACACCGATCAAATATTTATCTTTAATATTTGCAGCCACAGCAGGCTACTTCCTATTTGATGAAAATCTTAAATTAATGACACTATTAGGAGCTATTTTGATTGCTGTTGGCTCTTATATAATTTTTAGAAGGGAAGAAACTTTAAAAAAACAGGTGGTTGGTCCCAGAGTATGAAACCAAAATGGTGGAACAAAGCAAATAAATACTTAATAAAGAAAGATAAAACAATATCCAAACTCATTAAGTCCTATAAAGGATATTTAACTACAAGAAATAATTTTTTTTATTCCCTTACAAGGTCAATAATATCACAACAAATATCGGTGTCAGCTGCTGACTCAATTTTTAAAAGGTTTGAAAAAAAATGTAATAATACAATTATTCCAAAAAATGTTTTAAAATTGAAAATCTCAGATTTAAGAAAATGTGGTCTTAGCAAGATGAAAGCTCTTGGAATAAAAAGTTTAGCAAAAAAAATCACAGAAAAATCATTTAATCCTAAATTAATTAAAAGAATGTCTGATGAGGATGCAATAAATTATTTATCATCTTTACGTCAAATAGGAAGGTGGTCTAGCGAAATGGTTCTGATATTTTTTTATAACAGGCCAAACATATGGCCAGTTCAAGATATAGGTTTATTAAGGGCTATTTCAAATAATTATAAAAAGAAATATTTACCACCAAAATCTTTTGTGAAAAAACTTCAAAAAAGATTTTCTCCGTACTGTACTTTGGCAGTAATGGCTTTATGGTATTCAGTAGACAATGAACCAGTTCAATATTAAATTTATTTACATCCCCTTCAAAATGATATAATTTTTTCTATGGCTGAAAAACTTTTCATATCATGGGATGAATACAACACAACAGTTGAAAAGCTTGCAGTACAAATTCATGGGAGCTATAAGCCTGATCTTCTAATTGGGATAATGAGAGGTGGTGCGCCCATAATCGATGTTCTTAGTAGAGTTTTCAAATTAAAATGTGCTTACCTGGCTGTAGAGTCATACTCTGGAAAGGGTATAGAAGATCAGCAAGGAGAATTAGTTTTTTCAAGAGAAATGAGTTCAACAGTTGAAAACTTAGAAGGCAATCTACTATTGTGTGATGATCTTTCAGATACCGGCGTAACTTTAAACAGAAGTATCCAATGGTTAAAAAAATATCCTCCACTTAAGGGAAAAATTAAATCTATTAAAACAGCTGTTCTTTGGAAGAAAGCAAAATCAACTTTTAAACCAGATTTTTGTGCTGTGACACTTAAAGACAACCCATGGATTGTGCAGCCTTTTGAGCGGTATGAAGAAATAAGAATTGAAGAGCTAAAATCAAAACACAAAAAATAAGGGTCAGATAAAAAATCCAACCCTTATTTTTTTATAAAATTTTTAAACCGAAAAACTTATTACGCTTAGTACAGCTACCAACCATATCGCTGGAGATGTTTTAGCGGCCTGACCACTAAATATTCTAATTAAAGCGTAAGCTATAAAAGCTAAAGCAATACCATTGCTTATACTATAAGTTAGAGGCATAGTTATCATTGCTAAAACTGCTGGCGCAGACTCAGCAACATCTTTCCATTCAATATCGACTATGTTTCTTACGAAAAGCACAGCAACATATACAAGAGCAGCACCATCAATTTCCTTTGGTAAGCTAGTTGCTAATGGGGCAAAGCCTAAACATAGAAGGAACAGCACACCAATAACCAACGATGTCATTCCTGTACGTCCTCCAGCTTTAACGCCTGCACCGGACTCCACGTAACTTGTAACCGTAGAAGTTCCAATTAGACTTCCAGCAACTGTGCCAACACTGTCAGCGAGCATAGCTTTTTCTATATCTTGAACTTTTCCTTTGCTGTCAACTTTTCCTGATACGTTAGCAACTGAAGTTAATGTTCCAGCAGTATCAAAAAAGTCTATAAAGAAAAGTGTAAAGATAACTGTCATTCCACCTGCAGCAAAAACTTTTCCTGTGCTAAAACCTTCAAAAGCATCGAATAAATAACTCATAGAAGGAGGCGCAGAAAAAATACCATTAAATTTTGCTAAAGATGCACCACCTTTTATTGTTGCACCAGTCCACTCCCACATTGGTAGCCAAGCTAAAACACTAAATGCAATAATTCCAATAATGATGTTGCCTCTTACTTTAAGTTTTTCTAAAACAATCATTGCTACAAATGCAAGGCAACCTAATAAGACAATTGGATTTTTAATATCTCCAAGAGTAACTAATGTTACAGGATGATCTCCAACCACTCCCATTATTTCTAAACCAATAATAGCTAAAAAAAGACCAATCCCGGCACCAATTCCAAGCTTTAAACTTCTTGGAATAGAATTTATTATCCATGCTCTTATCGGTGTTAAAGAAATTGCTAAAAAGAATATTCCAGCAACCAGGACAGACGCCAAAGCTTCTGCTGGGGTATATCCCATGCCACCTACAACACCAAAAGCAACAAAAGCATTAATACCCATACCTGGCGCCAAGCCAACTGGCCAAGATTTGCCATAGAATGCCATTATAAAGCATGCAATTGCTGTAGCTACAATCGTAGCTGTAAACACACCGCCGAAATCAAAAAAACCTTTATCAGTTCCAGCGAATTCTCCAGAAAGAATAAACGGATTAAGAAACATTATGTATGCCATAGTCAAAAAAGTTGTGACCCCAGCTATAACTTCTGTTCTAAAATTTGTTTTATGCTTTCTATATTCAAAATATTTATCCATCATAAAATTTTTCTCCTTTAAAAGAATTCATAATCTATCCTTTATAAATTAAAAGTTCGAAATGGGTTTTTTTTAAATCTAAAGTTGTATGTTGTTTATAACTTCTTTGATACAATTAATTAAATAAGGTTTTTAATGAGCAGAATATTAATTTTTTTTTTAATAATAATTTTAATCTCAGGTTGTAAGACAGTCACTCAAAAAGTTGACGAAGCCTCTGAAAAAGAGACAAAAAGATTAAGTAAGTTTTTAAAAAAAACTGAGTCGGATTTAAAAATGGAGTTTGGTAATCCAGACTTGATAGAACAAGGAAAAAGTAAGAATAAAACTTTAGTTTATTACGATTCTAAGTTTAAAATTAAATGTGAGAGAAGATTTGAAGTTGATCAGAAAAGTATAGTTGTGGCTTTTAACAGCAAGAATTGTTTTTAGGCAGTTTTTTGAGCTATTTTTAATGCAAAAGCGTAATCGAAGGCCGTATCTTCAATAATATTTTTTCTTCCCGAACGAGATCCATGCCCAGCATCCATTTCACATTTTAAAAGTAATAAATTATTATCAGTTTTTAGATCTCTAAGCTTTGCGCAATATTTCGTAGGTTCATCGAAAAGTACTCTTGAGTCAGATAGCGAGGTTGTAATTAAAATATGAGGATAATCTTTCTTGGTAATATTGTCATAAGAAGCATAAGAGCGAATATATTCAAAGTGCTCTTTATTGTTTTTTGCATCTCCAAATTCTTTTAATTCACCTTTTGTCAAAGGCAAAGAGTGATCAAGATTTGTAGTAAGATTATCACAAAAAGGAACTGCCATTATTGCCCCAAGAAATAATTCTGGCGTCTGATTAACGACATTAGAAACTAAAAGACCACCAGCAGAACCACCTAAAATAATTATCTTTTTTTTATTAGTATATTTTTTTTTTATCAAAAATTTGGCACAACTTATAAAGTCAGAAAAAGTGTTTTTTTTATTTAACATTTTACCTTCGCTCCACCATGACATCCCTCTTTCAAGTCCACCCCGAATATGACAGGTAGCCCAAATAATGTTTCTATCAATCAAAGAAAATTTTGAACTTGAAAAATTAGGATACATTGAACTACCATAACTCCCATAACCATATAATAACAAATTAGAACTACCATCTAATTTTGTTTTTTTGTGATAGGTAAGTGTAATTGGTATTTGTCGACCATCATGGCTTTCACAGTTTAGACGCTCGACAATATAATTATCTCTTTCATGACCAGATGGAATTTCTTGTTCTTTAACAAGTTTTTTTTCTTTATTTTTAAGATTATATTCATAAGTTCTCGAAGGTGTTTTAGGGGACTCGTAATTTATTCTAATAGTATCTGTTTCTCTATCTTTTTGCATCAATGAGATACTTGGATAAATTACTTTTTCATCACTAAATATTAATTGTTCCTCTTGATTTGTTTTTAAATTTCTAACAAAAATTTTTGGTAACGCATCAGAAATTTCTGACCTTAAAATCCAATTTTTTAGAAAAGTCAAACCACCGATTAAAACACCTTTTTTTGGAGGTATGAATTCCTCCCATTGATTAATTTTATCATGCTTGCATCGTAAAATTTTAAAATCTTCAGCCTCCTTATTTGTATGCATGTACCAATGACTTTGAAAACTATCTATATTGTATAAAATACCTTCTTCTCTTTTGATAAAAAGTTTTGGTTTAAATATTTTTTCATCCTTATGAAAATAATAAACTTCACTTGTAGTATGTTCTCCGGTTTCTATAAGATAGAATTGCTCACATGAAGTGGTCTCAATCGAACAAGTAAATCTTTCGTCTTTTTCCTCAAAAATTAATTTGTCTTCTTTTACAGAAGATCCAAATTTGTGCTGAAAAATTTTTCTTGGTCTCTTTTGTTCATCATTTTTTCTATAAAAAAAAGATTTATCATCATAAGCCCATATAATTCCACCAGCAGTTTCCTCAATTTTCTCAATTATTTTATTATCTGATATTCTTCTAATAAAAATTGTAAAATATTCTCCACCTTTATCGTCCACAGAGTATGCTAAAAATTCGTCATTATAGGATACCGCAAGATCACCAGTACTAAAAAATTTTTTTCCTTCTGCTTCTTTATCACCATCAAAATAACACTGTATTTTTTTATCACCGATTTTCCTTCTTAACTTTTTAAAATAATCTCCTTCTGCAGTTGTTTTGGTCCAGTATTCATATTGTTTGTCTTTATACGGAAGGCTCTCATCGTCTAGTTTTATTCTCCCTTCAATTTCATCAAAAAGTTTTTTTTGCAGGTTTTTAGTATCTTGCATATTTTCTGCTGTATAAGCATTCTCTTTCTCAAGATATTTTCTTACCTCAAGGTTCAGTTTGCTCGTATCTCTTAAGATTTCTAGACAATTATCTTGATGTATCCAAGAATAATTATCTATCCAGTTATAACCATGACAACTTTTCTTTTCAGGTTGTTTCCTTAGTTGTGGTATCTTCATAAGAAAAAAATTATGAACTTATTTTTAATCATTGGAATTTGTTTTGTCATTCTTTATTTATTATTAAATTGGTTTAGTAAAGCAAGTAGCAAAAAAATCGCAAAATCAATCAGATATATCATTATATTAACTTCTGTTCTTCTAGCCTTAATTTTTTTATTAGTAGGTAGATATGCTTTTAGTATTCCAGTTTTGATTCTTTTGCTTCCCCTACTTAAGCTCAAAGGTCTTACTCTTCTACAAATGTTTCAATTATATAGGTTATTAAATTATTTAAGACAAACTGGCAGATTCGGATTTACATCTGGTACAAGTTATTCTAAGCCCTCATCCAATCTTACTATTGATGATAGTTATAACATTTTAGGTTTAAAAAAAGGCTGCTCAAAAAAAGAAGTTTTATCTAAATATAAAATGATAATGCAGAAGCTTCATCCCGATTCTAACAAGGATACTGATACAACTAAATTAGCTCAAATTGTTAGTGAAGCAAAAGAAACTATAATAAAAAATGATTTTAGTTAAATTAAAATTTCATTTGATTTAGACAAAACCTCCTCAAATGAAATTTTGTCCTTACCCAATGTATCGTGGGTAGTACTGTCCTCCTCTCCTTCTGGCTCAACCACTTTAATTCTTGAAGAATATTTTCCATATGCCATGACTGGGCTATCCATAAATAGCACCAGGGATTTTAATCCAAGTGCAACAGCAAGATGCATAAATCCAGTATCATTACCTATGTAACAATCACAACTTTTTATAATGGGCAAAGTTTCTTTGATACTAAGTTTTTCAAAAGATACACAATTTTTCCCAGGTTTAGATTTTTTAAATTCGTTTATTAAACTAATGTCATTTTTTCCACCTGCCAAATAAAATTTACAATTTTTGGATTTCAATATTTCTTCACAGAGTTTTATATAGTTATTTATATCCCATCTTTTTGTGGGACCAGATGCTGATATACCAAGACAAATATTTTTGAAATTTTTATCAAGATTGTCTTTTTTTTTAATTTTTAAATTTGGTTCTGAATCTACGGTTTCTCCAATTATTTTTTCTGTGAAGACCTTAGCACTTAAAATAATATTGTCTTTTGATCTAAATAAAGGATACTGAAAAATTCTTTTAATGCCCGCAAATTTTGCAACCAACTTATATCTAAGCGAACTGTTAAAAATAAAAACTTTATCAAAATTTTTTTTCTTTAGTTCATTTGATAATTTGAAAAAACCTCTCAACCCATCCTTATCCTTATCTAAAGTGATTATTTCATCAACATGTTCATCACTCTCTAAAATTTCTTTAGCTTTTGAACTTTTCTTTGCTAAAAGTGTAACAGGGCTGTTATATTTTTTTGATATCGCATGAATATAGGGTAAAAAAATTACCATATCGCCAATTCCGTATCTTTGTTGAATAATAAGAATTTTCATTCTTTTTTAATTTATAGTACGTTTACATA
>MDTG01318184.1_pt1 | contig 16686 bp, 5 predicted proteins | sample 811421 | NCBI WGS metagenome assembly MDTG01 (sample SAMN05326645, study PRJNA326480) | marine metagenome | isolation source: seawater | place: Pacific Ocean: South East | collected 2011
TAATAGTTACTCTGCGGATCAAAGTCATCAAAGTAAGGAGCAACGTTGAGGTTAGTTTCCTGTGGCATGATTTCTTATTAGAATTGCAAGATGATCTTTACGTCTTCTTTCTGGGATGAGGACCTTGTGACAGAGGGTCTATTATCAACAAAAATAGTATTTCCAGAATACTTCTTCACCTCTGGTTGTGCAACACCTTCAGTAAAGCTTTGACCCAAGTAATGTGTCCTATTATTTATTACGGTACTTACACCAGTAAACACCGTGTCAATCCCGAGATTGACTGATCCACCTGTAATTGTAAAGGATCCTCCACTAAGAATATTAGATGTAAACTCGTGAGCCTTAACACCATAAATTGGATCAGCATCTAGAGTTCCATCACTATTGAATCCGGCTGTTGTTCTGTCCTGCCAAACTTTGAGAACTCCTGTTGTTTGATCATAGGACACCACTCTACCAACGGCTGTTGAACCAAGTCCAACAGTTTGTAGAACATAATCATCTGGAGTGAATACTGCTGAACTAAATCCAGTTCCAGTCAATCTCAAACCAAACACCGCACTTGCCTTATCAAGATTTAGAATTGAAGTAGAATTAAAAGCTTCTGGATTCTCAACTAAACCTACCCTTGCAAACTGATTACCAGTAATAAAATCTGGATTCTCAGTATCATTTTCAAATCTGGCGTAGGAGAGAACATTGAAGGCTCCAAGTTCTCTATAAACATCAAAACCATGACCACCATTTGGTGGAATGATTACATTAAATACTGGTTTTGTTGATCCGGTTGGAACTCCACCACTCTCAAGATTGACTGTACCAAAAGTGTAACCAGATCCACCACTAGAAATAGTGACAGAATCAACTTTAGAGTCATTGTTGATAACAACAGTGGCTTCAGCTCCAGTTCCATCACCATCAATAGGAACTCTTGTATATGTGACATTAGCAGTTCCAAGACCAACACCACGATTTCTTACAGTTACAATCTTGAGTTGACCACTGGTTGAAGCGTTCTGTCTGATCGGGGTATTATCAGATGCTGTATCATACCAATCTGATGGTACAGGAATATATTCTGTAGAATCAAATTTGATAGCCTGACTTGGCTTGATGGTGTAGAGATACTTCCAAATATAACCATCACCACTAGAACCAGCAGCTCTTGGTTCCAGATCAGTAAACCCTGGTTCATCAATTGATGGACCTCCCTGAAAATTATTTTCAGGACTAGCATTATTGAAGAGACAAATGTAAACTCTGAAATCAGAGTTCATTACATAATAATTGGCTGAGTAAATGTCAAATGAACCAGATGGCAGAGACGGATTGTCCCTACTGATATCATTTCTCCACATGTCATAGGTCACACCCGATGACCAAGTGTTTTTCCTAATAACTTGACTGACATCAGAACTATTAATCTTCTTCAACGCCAACATAGTATCCCAATAGTCATTAGACTCATTGAGATTATCCTTAGGAGATGGTGGATTAGTATCCCAAGTAGACTGATAATTCGTAGAATTGGGTAGACCAATGAATGCATAATAAGAATTTGTGGATGATTGGACACCAGCCACAAAGTTCTTGGCATTCAAAATACGAAGTTGATCAGTGATTATCGCTGCCATTTTATTAGGACTTTTTTGTTATTTATTACAGTTTAATTAGACGTAGTTATTGAACTTCAATGGGTTTGTTCTTTGGACCAAACCACCGGTAGAGATTGATACAACTCCGTTCGTGGTATACGCCGAGAAACTCTTAGATTCAACTCTTGGATCGAATTTAATTTTACCCCAACTATAGTCACCAATGTCATTTCCAGTAGTGAATCCAATTGAACCAGCTTTGTCAATATTGACAGTGATTCTTTGAATTGCGGTCACACCCACTCCAGTAACGTTTTCATCTCTCCTCTGGACGGAGATTGTTTTATAGACGTTATCAACAAATGTGGTTCCAATGCCAACAGTAGCACCCGACTCATCCTGTGATGCGAATGTGTCAGCGATTGAGACATTCGTATTGAAGATCGTGAGATAATCACCAGTTGAGATACCACTGATGGTGAGACCAGTTCCAACTAGATTTGAATCTCTCATGAATGACTGGACAGGAATGAAGAGATCAAAGAAGAGTTGTTCTTGTGAACCACTATTTGTAGTTCCAACACCAACAATATTACCAAAGTCACCCTCATAGAATGTAACATTCAGATCCTCACTAATAACCTTTGGTGATTCAATAATGACTGGAACAGAACCAGTGTATCCTGCACCTGGGTTAGTGATGGTAATTGAAGTGACTGAACCAGATGTAATCGAGACTGTCGCTGTTGCGGTAGTTCCTACACCAGGTGTAGATCCAATTGTGACTGTTGGTGTAAATGTGTATCCGACACCAGCGTTTGTAATTGTGATGGAAGAGATTGTTCCACCAGCGGATACATTAACTGTGCCAGTTGATCCCACAACACTATCTTGTGATGTAATTGTAACGAAATCTTGGAAATCTCTAATTTGATTTTCATTTCTACCATCGAATAGTGGTCTTACGTTATCAACATAAGCCTCGGTAGATGCAACACCTACAGGTTGAATCAAATATGCAGTTGGGAAGATTTGTGGTTCATATTGAATCCTATCTTTACCAACAGATCTACCATTGATAATCTTATCTACTGTTTGTTTACACCATTTTACAGGTCTAATGACACTTCTGTCACTAGTAACACCAGGACCATCATAAGTATTGGTCTGAACAGAATCAAGAGTGTTGATACCAGTTACAGTTCTAGTATTTTGATCAAGGATAGTTGTTTGATTTGGTGGTAAATTGTCGATGTTAAGTGTGTCACCAACCTTCACGGTTTCAATTACATTGGTGAAGATAACGTCAATGTCACCACCACCCTTATAGAAGATTACCTTGGATGTATCACCAACTTTTGGTGGTTCGGTAAATTCAACGGTACTACCACCTTTGAATATGTAACCCTCACCTGGTTTTTGAAGAACATCATTGATGAAAATCAAGAGTGTTTGTTCAACATCAACATTTGAACCCTTATCAGCTTGAATAGAAATTGATTGACTATTCAGAAGTAGTCTGAAGTCCCTAGTGAATCCATCAAATAGATCGTCAAACTTATCGAGAACCTGAAGTTGACCAACTGTAAATGCGTTAAAGTTATCTGTGAAGATTTCATCAATGGTCAACTGGAATTCTGAGAATGTCTTGGTTGGATCTGTTGGGATTCCTGTAGGACCACCAACTGGGACTGTAAGAATCTCACCCTGACCATAAGCAAAACCAGTATATCTAAACTCAAAGTCAATTACACTAGAACCCTGACCAACGACAATGTTGACGGTTGCACTCTGTCCAATACCTGTGACTCCAGAGGAACTGTATTCAAGTGGAATGTTCTCATACGATACTGGGTCATCAAATACCACTTGAGGTGGGTTGGTGGATGTATAACCAGTCCCTGGATTGGTGATAGCAACACTGACGATGTGACCACCACTAATTGCAGCTGTTCCAATGAACTCAAGACCTGGTTGTCCATCAGTTTGAACACCGACGTTGACCACTGTTTGAATTCCAGTCCTATATCCTGAACCACTGTTGGCAATACCAATAGATGAGATTGTTCCGAGACCAGATACAACAGCCGTTCCTCCAGCTGATACTAATGGTTGATATGCAAATCCACTAACTGAACCAGCGGATACGATGATACCACCAAGAGGAATATTAGAGTCATTGGGATCATGACCATTACCAACACCATCACCGGTGAATCTAATTGAGGTGATACCGACCTCTTCCATCTGATATGTACCATCACCTGCCTGTGAACCTTCTGGAGCCTGGAAGATGTTGTTAATCAAAACGACACCGTTATCTGTGGAATAACCAACGGTATCACCACCCTCTCTCTTCAGTGTGAATACAGTTCCAATTCCATTGAACTGATTAGATACATCATCAAATACAATGTTATTTGAATAAGTATCAGTCGTTGCTCCTGTGGGAGCAGTTCTCATGAAGGTTCTACCTTGGAAATTAGAACTGGTTGTGATACCTGTAAAGTCTCTCTCATCTGGTCTAGCTGCTGATGTTGTACTCAGTGGTGTATTGCCGAATGGAGCTGATGCGAAGTTAATCGTATTACCGGTGATATTATAGTTACCGGAGATCTTAGTGATCGTTGCTCCTGTGTTATGACTTATCAAGGATGAACCAAGTTGACCCCTTCTAACACCAAACTTAGTGGAACCTGCAATTCCAACTTCTTGAGTAATCATCAATTCATCACCAACCCTGAGAATATCACCACTAGCAAATGATGTAAGACCAGCTACGTCAAATTGAGTTTCAAAGATGATATCTTGTTGTAGGGTGGTTGTGACAGTTGTTGGTGAGATGGGAGCCTGAATCATATTATCAATAGCCACCAAAGCCTTGGCATTTTGATTAGTGGCTTGAACTACATGAGAGTTACCAATACCAACACTATTGATTTGGAAAAACTCAGGAACAAGAGCCAACGCCTTTTCAGCTGTTTCTGCAAAACGAATATTACCCTCATCAACCTTAACAACAAACAAGTCGGATGGAAGTTTATCCGTTGATACTCCACCAACAGTGGTTGTTACAATACCGATAGCCTGAGAAGTTCCAGCTCCAGCGTGTGAATATGCAACTCTTTCACCGGTGACAAAGAAGTGATTTGGAATTGATATTGACTTTGAAGTGATATTGACATCAGAGGTGTTACTACCATCAAATACTCTTCTAAAGATTTCATCCCCCTTATGAGTTAATGGGAATGCAGTTCTGAGTAGTTGTTTGGTTCCTGTGTATGAATCAAAGTCAGAAGTTACGACTACATTGTTATGATCAATCTCATTGATATCCCGATTTATAACTTCATCATAAATCTTAAGATCAATACCAAAGGTTCTAACTTCAACATCGATACTGGCATTTGGTGTATAAGTGATATTTCTACTCGTTCCAACCGATGAAACACCAACCTGACCAAGACTAGGACCAATGTTTGCATATTCAACAAAGTCTTCGGTGACTGATGAATTACACATGGCAAATTCAAACAGTTCGTATACGTTATTTGTGGTATCTTTGACCAAAATAACGTTATATGACGCTGAGAATGGAGTTGTATAAGTTGAGATAATATTTGCTGATGGTGAACCAGACGATGAGATTGAAGTATGTGTAGACTTCAATTTAGTGACATTCAAATCTGTGGCTCCCGCCGATACTGCGGTATCGGAAATCAAGGTCTTAGAGGTTTGAGCCTCCATGGGACCAGTAACTCCAGGAATGAAATCAACCTTAACGTTACTTCCATCAATGTAACTATGATATGTTCCAAGACCAACAGAACCAAAGTTTGAAATAGTATTTTGAATATCACCATATTCAAGTTGACTGACAGTAGTGCCATCATGAACAATGTTGATTTCCGTGGCATCATACTGACCCGATGAAATACCAGATGTCACCTCAACCATGGTGATTAGTTTAGCCGCTCTATTAGTTGTTGGGAAAGTGGCTATTGTTGTAGTAGTTCCGGTAGAGATTGTAACCTGTTCACTATCCAGGGTGACAATATCACCAAATGTTGTCGAACCAGTTCCAGATACACCGTCAAGAAGACTTATTGCTACTGTGGATGTTTGGTATGAGTTAAATTCAAATTTAACAGGATTCAATGTTAGATCCCATCCTGACCCAGTGGCCAAGTAATCAAAGAAACCAAGTCTTGGAGCAGTCTCAATAATTGAATATTCATTGACATATCCCTGACCATCCTGCAACACATCTACAATTGAGAACTGTCTCTCATCTGTAAATACGTTATCTTTTACAAAGGTGAATATCTTATTGAAAACATAATTTGATTCATATGTAGCTACTGGTTCAAATGCCTCAGCTCTCTCATTACTCTCGAAGAGATTACTGATGTCATCGATGAACAGAACTCTATTACCAACTGATTGGAAGTAATCAGTGAGGATTCTATTCTCAAAGAAAATTTCATCAGATGCAAGAAGACCATTGACTGATTGAGTTCCTTCCGATACAAAATCAAAGTCGTGGAAACAGTTGAGATCACCTTCACCAATAATGTCAATAACAACTTCGACGTTTGCTTCGATTGGTGAAACTACAGCTGCGCCTGGACTTGTTTCTTCACTGATAAGTTGATAATCAGAGAACTTTGCAAAACCAGCAGTGTGGTTAAGATCACTTACAGGACCATTCCATGTATCATATGGAACTCTACTTGAAAGTGAATATGAGAAGTTCTGATAATACTCGTTGTTTGGAAGAACTTGAAGGTTATCATTCAAGAATCCGGTGTTGTTTTGCCAACCACGAATAACAGTCGCCCCAACACCTGTTGTTATTTCAGCGTTAAAGTCAAACTTCTTAAGGATGACAGCCTGAGTGTTGGAACTTTCACCACGAACCACAGTGCCAAGATTGAAATCTCTTGATGCATCAATTTTCAGTTGTTCAATATTTGAAATCCAAGATTCAACGATACCGGTTTTATCTTCGTTGAATACTGTTTCACCAACCAAGAAATCATTAGTTTTCAATGTTGGTTTGAATAATGGGAAATAATCTTCAGAAACCACCTGACCAAGTGTCGTCAGTGGTTCTACAGTTCCTGGTACTTCACCAGTACGAAGTAAATCCTTAATGCTATATTCAACGAAAGCTCCACTACCACCAAACTGAGGTAAAGCCGTAATTACTGGGAACAAAGTATAATCATAATCTGAGGAGTTGTATCCTCTTCCTGTAGAACCAGCACCAATACTAATATTCTCTACAAGAATTTTACTTCCGACAACATAGGGGAAATCTCTAGGAGTGTCGAAAATAGTATTGAAGAAAAGTCTTACAACACCTGTAGATGAATTAAATGATAAAGAAGAAATACCAACACCATTACTATTCTGAGTTGGAACAATTCTAGGTGTAACATCATACATTCCAGTGGTGTTGTTCAAAATTGTTACTGATGTATCACCGAGTTCATATCTCAGATCAACCTCAGGGAGGACCTTATTGGTGTATCCATCAATGACAATAAGTTCAGCAGGATGTAGATAGTTTCTACCGAGTGATGTAATACCAATAGACTCAAAGGATGTCAGTGATTCCATCTCCAGAATCTCTGGAAGATTAGCAACAGGTCTTAGAGTCTTATCAGTTGGATAATCAAAACCAATGTTATTTGAGTTAAAACGATTTGTGAGAATTCTACCAATATTTGTGGATTCCGCTTCCAGAATTGAATCGGTTCCGAGACCACTTACAGCACCAACTACCTTGGGTAAGTTCCTATAACCACCACCAGAATTGGTTACTTCGATTTTAGCAATCGAACCATATGGTGTTTTAGAAGTTGTAGTATACTTAGAAATGGAATTTGATTGTGTATACTGATTGGATTCTGGAAGTTTTGGCAGTTCATATGTAAATGATGTGCCAGACACTCCTGTTAATTTGTGGATACCATTATATACACTATTCTCAATATTGATTTGATTGAATGGTGAAGATTCATCATCAATGACAAGACCCCTCTTGGATTCCAGAATGATATCAGGGTTAATTACATCAAATTTATAGTACAATCTGACAGGAACATCTTTAGTGATCTCTACCGTCAAATTGGCATCTGAATCAACACCTGTTTCGCCACTGGAAGATACTTCAAATGATTTATCATCTTTCTTACCAGTTGTGACAAATTCCTTGTTGAATTCCTGATCCAGATATACCGACATCTTAAATGCAGGATATCTAACACCACTAGAAAGGAATGAAAGTGATTCATCAGAGAGATCGAATTTCAGATTATTGTTTCTTCTAGTTCTAACTAAAGGATTAATCTTTGAAATTGTTCCACCAAGACCTCTACTTGTAATATTAACAAAGTTTGGTGATTCCTCATCAATCTCAAACTTATCATTGACCAACCTGATTTGATCTTTGTTATATGGGACAACATAATACATTGCCTCGTTTACAAGGCCACCAGCTGGATTATCAGATGTGTGAATTACCTTATCACCAGATGTAAAGTCATGGTCATTAAATTGAAGTGTATTCAACGTGGTGTCAACTTTATCTGATGTGAAACCAACGGGATTGAATACAATTCTTCTATTGAAATCATTATATCTTACATCAATGGTTTGTGTAGAAGTAGGATTGATGGTAATCGTTACTTCATCATTTTTCAAAAGACCGTGTGTTGATGCGGTAGAAACCGTAACAATGTGACGATCAATTTGTCCTCTCAGAATATCAGTTCTAAGTGTTTTGAAACTATGATAATCACTAGTACCAACACTAGTAAAGAAGAACAAACCAGTTGTTGTTCCAATACCAACATAACCACCATCAGTAGCCAATCCCACTTTGTGAGATGAAATACCAATTAAATCCTTTGTTACCGGTGTTGCAAACAGTTCATCAAAATCACTAAGATTACTTGAACTGACACCATTATTGATACCAATTGATGTTCCACTATTTGGTGAGTATGAGAGTTTATCATTTAACTTCAGTCCATGATCTTTGTAGAAAATTGTTTGAGATGGAATAAAGATCGATGTTGCACCAACACCTGGATTTCTGAATGTTACAACAGTTCCTACACCATTACCAGATGTAGATGCAATACCGACAGATTCGGATGGATCAAAGTACAGTTCCTCATTAAGTCTGAATGACTTCGATGTTGTAATTGATCCAACATTAATGGTGAAATCTCTAGGTACGCTTAAAAGAACTTCCCTTGAAGAGTGCGCAGTACCTACAGTCCCATCCTGTGCTCTCAGGACATAAATTCTTTGACTCTCTTTATCAATATTGAGAACTTTAACTTTCTCTGTTCCAATACCAAGAATATCATTTGGTCTGATAAATGGGAACTCCAGAGCACCACCAACATAGAAATAAGTTGTAAGTCCGGTTGCCCCAGTGGTCCCGATACCAAGTGTGGTGACAAAAGTTTCGGATCTTACACCAATGTTGTATGGACCATCAAATCCCTTGTAGTAATCTGAGAGTCCATTGATATTAACTTTCTCTTGATCCTGGAATCCATGTGGTGATGAACTAAAACCAATAAACTGATTGAAACCAAAATATTTGATAAACTCAATATTGGAGGTTACCGTTGTTGCCGTACTTACGGTATTAATCTTTTTACCAGAGACAGAACTTACTTTAGCTTGAGCACCTCTACCACTGGTCGCACTATTATCAAATATGATACTATCATCTACTTGATAATCCCTACCACCAGTAAAAATTCCAACACTTTTTACATCACCAATTGATGCTGATGTGACATCAATGGTTTGTTTTTTAATCCTATCAGAATTGAAGATATATTCATATCCACTAAAGGAATTGTTAGTATTGTATTCACTAGTGTTTCTGAACCAATTATCAGCCTCGATATCATAGTCAGTTTGATTTGATTCGGTACTGTAATTAAATTCAATTCTCTTGGAGTGGAATGTATCTCCAATTACATATGGGAACTGTGGTTTCTTATAGTTCCTGAACGGACCAGAACTATCAACAAAAGTTTCAAGAGATGTAAAATACGCATATACACCCTCTGGATAATCTGGAGTTACACAGAATCTACCGTTATGAACATCCAGATCACCAACATTAGTGAATTTAAAGTCCTCAATAAAGAAACCCTCTGGATACTTACTGAGAGGTGGTCTGTGGGTTAATTGAAGGGATAACTCATATCCCGACTTAAGTTGTCTTACGATACCGCCAGAGGGGTTAGAGTAACCATTGGGACCATATATGGGGTTACCATCATATGCCCAACCAAGAATTGGAGAGTGGAATTTTCCAGTTTCTTCGACACCATTAGTTTTTTCTAGATCAGATAATCCAAAGAATTTATCACCATTGTTCTTGAGAACATATGTATTTTCTCTAAGTTGTCTTGGTGTATAGAGGTGACAATATTGTGTGGTTTCACCAGAAATATTTTCATCAATAAAACCATCATCACTGTCAACAAATTGACTATTTCTTTCAAATAGGTTGACATTCCATTCATTTATCTTTGTCTCTACCTGACAACCAAAACCAGGATTCGTAACTGTAATAGATGTTTGTCCAGCGACATAGTTCAAACCAGGATTAATGATCTTAATCGATGTAAGTTTGCCATCCTCAATTATTGGAGTAAGAACTGCAAAAGATCCAACACCATTAATTGTCAACTCTGGTGGAGATACGTATCCACTACCTTGATTATCAATGACAATGTCAACAAATCTACCGTTACTGATAATTGGTGTTACCTGACATCCACTTCCACTATCAAATGAAATCTCAGGTTGTCTATTCAGATTGAGGACTTCTGATGAACCATAGTCAGAACCTCCATTAGTAAGATCAATGGAATCAATAGCACCTCTAAATGCTGGTTGAACCTTACACTCAAAGTTTTGATCACCACGAGTTGATATACCTGATGTGCCCAGAACAGTAACTACAATGGGTTCATAATTAAAACTACCATTACCTTCACTGGTAATGTCAACATAAACACCATTATTGAGAAGTTCCTCTGATTCGGATAGTTGGAAACTATCATCATCAATTTTACTAACTAAGTAATTAGTAGTCGATGAGATCCCTTGCACTGGAGTGGATCCAGGAGTATACTGAATAATTTCATTACTCTTATATCCATGACTATTAATATTAATCTGATCAAGTGCAGTCACAATACCTGATACTGGAATCTCTCTCTTCTTATTCTTGTATCCCTCACCTGGATCTGTTACAACAACAGAAGTTACGATGTTCTTTCTTACAGCAGATCTAAGAGTTTGAGTTCCTACCCCAAAGGTATTGTCAAAATCAACAGTATTGATACCAGCAGCAGAATCAGTCGCATTATTGTGAAGTTGAATTGTAAAGTTATCAATAACATTGACGAAATATGAGGAATCGGTGTTCATACCACCGACAGATTGAAGACCTCTTGAATCATAAATGATTCTCTCGTCTTGTCTAAATTTGTGGAATGAACTAAAACCAATCTGATTGGTTCCAATATTGATATTACCGTTAAACTCAGTGTTGATGTTTTCAGAATAAGGAATAGATGAGATGGAGGTTTCAGCCTTTGCCTGTCTGATAGGATTGCCACCAGTAATTGAGACAATAGGTGCATCTAAGAAATCATAACCAGTTTCAATAATATCAATTCTTTCTAGGTGACCATCAACAGCGATCGTTCCTGTTGCTCCAGTTCCAACAGAATCAGTAATTGTCAATCTTGGTGGATTGACGACATCATACTGTTCACCACCACTGGTTACGATAAGGTCACGAATTGGACCATAGAAAACACTATCATCTGACTTATAATTTAGAAGTTCAGTTCCATTGATAAACATTCCATTGTAACCTGGAAGTGTTTTAAAATCACCAGCTTCTCTAATTGGTGTGAGAATTTGTCTGAAAATTCCTTGTGGAGAAAGAGGTTTGTTATGAAAACTATAAAAAGTAAAAATGTTATCTGTAACTGTTCCAGAAAGAGATATAGTTACTCCTCTAAACAAATCAGATCTACTTCTGGAGAGTTTGATCTTTGTGTCATCAACTCTTTGAACATAAAGGACCGATGCGTCAATACCATCAAACTTACTTTCGATCTTTGTTTCAAGAACAAAACCATCAGGTGTAGTTACCTTATTGATTGTAATGCCTGGTGAATAGAATATTGCATCACCAGTGTAAAAACCATGATTCTGTTTAAAATCAATGGTATCGGCAGTTGGTGTACCACTAAACTTTAGGATCCTATCAAAGGGGTTGAGTGGGACACTTCCATAAAAAGGAAGTGAATTACTAGCGACCATTACATCGCCGTTAAACTTTGAATATGTGTTCTGAACATTGGTAAAGAACTTCTCAAGGAAACTATATTCTAGAGAGTTTGCCTTGAGTGTTTGATTTTCAAATACAAAAGATCTAGAGGTGTCAAGAACTGAATCTGCTTTAATTGAAAATGAAGTTTTACCGGTAATTTCCTCAACGACAGCATCAACAACAGTTCCAATACTATCTGTCAGTTTAATTTTATATAATGGTCTAATATTGTGTTCATCGAATGTGTTTATATTATACTTAAATTCAAGAAGATCAGTGAGAGTTACCGATGCAACTTGGTAATTTGACTTAGCGTTGATCAACCAATCCGCAGCTGGTGTTGATTCATCCTCAATTCCAAATGACTTTATATTGACAGTATCATTCTTATTATAGAAGTAGTTCTCACCAAGTTTCAGATCCTTAAGAGTGGATGTAATCTTTACTCTTATCTCTTGATTGGTGTTAATACCAACATAAGCAAATGCAAAATCATCAAGATCAACATCTGTTTTTTTACCAAGTGATGCTGAAACACCAGATACATTTAGGAATTGGTTTATTGTTTTTCCGGTGTAGGCAATAGAAACCTCATTACCATCAACATCTAAAATGTCTAATTTACCAGTTTCTGGGAAACTTACAGTTGAATCAACATCCATAATTGTTGCACCAATGGCAACATCATTCAATAATTTTGTTTTTGGATTAGCAGTAAATGTTCCAAAGGTGGTTCCCTTAACATTGATATCTCTATCATACCCCGAGTCAATACTCAGTTGATAATAATCTTTACCACTGAATTGAATTTTTGAAACATCATTAACAGTTCCACGAGCACCAGTTGAATTCTGGAAGAGAGTTAGATTTCTCAGTTGTAGTGGATCACCGATATCAGTCTTTACAACAATATCCTCAGATACACCAAAGGAAGCATCTGATGGTTTCAGGAGAAATTGACTTGGACGGATGATATCAACATCCTCACCAAACAGTGATTTGAATAAAATTTTATATGATAAATCTGTTCCCTTTGTCTTGTAGAAACTATCACTGTTAATGATAAAATTCTTTTGATTAGTCTTCAGAGTTCTATTACTAAAACCTGGACTTACCTGGGCTTTTAATTTCGTGAAAAACTCTTGTAAAAACAGAACATTAAGGTTCTTGATTACAGATCCCTTTTTATGTTTTGCAGGGAGTGTGGCTGGTGTGAATGTTAATCTATCTGGTACATCTGCAGACGTATATGATGTGATACCACTGAAACCTCTCTTACAACCTTCAAAGGCAGTGTCAGTTTTTGATTCATATGCAATGATCTCATCATCAATCATGATAAGACCGTCTTTATCAACAAACCCTTCGGTAAAGTTTCCTGCAACTGCAGTCGGGATCGAATCATCAACCGTATTGATATCAGAGAGAAGGATAGTGGATGCCTTCAATCCGGTAAGATGATCAACGTTGACGTACTTATCAATATTATGAAGAAGATCTAATGTCGCACCCTGTGTTTCCTGAGAGACATAATACTCTTCTAGAAATTCTGAAAGAAGAGGAAAGTCATCTTGGAAAAAGGAAGGAAGTTGACTGGCAACTATGTCCTGAAATTTTACCCTATCTACTGACATTATTTTTTATCGTGTGAGTGATCCGTTAGAGTAGCTTGAAGTTACGGTGTATTGGCCACCTGAAATGTCACTTCCTGAGGAAACTTGATCAGGAATCATGTTTACATTCAAATAAGTGGTATCTAATTGTAAGTAGAGGTCACGAGGACCAAGGACATCATTAGAGAAAGGACAAGCCTCAATCTCAACTAGGGATGTTCCACGATTTACTTCAGTAGCGATAATGTTGAGTGGGTTTAATTTAATAAGTCCAGTTTCATAATTAATAGTTCCAACATTTCTCTTAATGATTACCGGTTCAGTCGGTGAATTCAACTTGAACAAGAAGATTGAACCGGTAGTCAAATCAACATTTGGAACATCACTTAAAAAGACTGTTCCACTTACACCACTTACGGTAAATCCAGAACTCTTGATATTGAAACCAACTTCACTCTTAATGTGAATTCGATTACCAAACCCGAGACTATATTCAACGAATTGATTAAGGAAAGCCTGTAGGTCTCTCCTCATCTTAACTGTGGTAATGTTGGAGGTAATAGAATCATGACTGTCGTCAATGATCTTTACAAATTTACTATACTTAAACCGTGCCCCGAACCTATTTAACTGAGTAGAATCGGCGTACTTTATGATATTATTCGTAACAAGATTGTTGACCTGAGCTGGACCAGGAGCCAGGTTCTGGTTGTAATATACGTTAGTGTCAATCTCGATAAAAAGGAACTTAAGATCGATGATTTCTGTAACAATCCCAGCCACAGAAAACTTCCTCAGATCGAGTTGTAAATTTCTTTTAATTTCTTCTGATAAGAATACACCATTGTATGGTTTAATACTAATAAACACCTTGCCGTACTCTGGAGGTGAAAGATCCTCACCACCATAAGCTGCAACCGACTCAGCTTCAGTGTAGAGTCTAGGTACTAGTGATTCAAAGTCTGTTGATGTAACGGCTCTGTTCTGAGATGCGTAGATGTTTGGTGCCAGTTTCTTAATTGATTCAACACTTTCAATCTCATCACCACCGGCTGCTGCCTCATTAGTGGTAACACCACCAATACCATTAGTAATTGGATTACCGTTATTATCCTCAACCCTACCAATGAAAGTGAGATTAGTTGCACCATTTGGTGATGAACCACTACATGAAAGATATGTTACCTGAACCTCATTAGGTTCCTCTAGTGCTACTCCAAAGACTCCATCACCAAATAACAATTCATATCTTTCACCCTCAGTCTCTCTCAGGAAGTAGAGTGGTGTGTCCCTATCTGCATCTACAAGACTATCAAATTGACTGTATTTTCTTGTTACAGATGATTGTGGACTATCCTTTACAATAACTCTAATCGAATCAGTGTCGATACCGGAGTTTGGAAGGATGAACTTTTGATTGGGTATCCTTGAGTTGACATTGAAAGATTGTGTGAGGAATGAACCCTCAAATACATTGATATTATTAAATACTGCGACTCCTGTAGAAGAAACAGGTACGGTGATATCTTCTAACGTACAGAAGGTAAATGATGTGTTTGCGTAGGATGAACTGGTCAGAGTCACTGGACCAGCCTTCAATGTCACAGCAACTACGTTAGTTCCCGTCAGATTAACTTCAAATGAGATATTTGCTCTTGCCGCCTTTCTTGAACGTGGGAGATACCCAATGTTCCTTGCGATTGATACAACGTTTTCCCTAAGAGTTGCACTATCAAGGAACACCTCATTTGACACCATGTTGGCGTTGTATGAGGATAGATATGTGTTATATGCTAACGTGTCTATGATTGTCGATAGATTTGATCCCTCAAAGTCATAGTCCGTAAATTCGGAGTTAGTTTTGAGATAATCTTTGATGGATTGTTTGATCTCATCAAAATCGACATTGCTGAAATTTACTAAGGGCATCTTACCTAGTGGGTTCTAATGCGAATGAAAGTTCTTGTCCGGGAGCATCAATACCAACGATATTGTATCTAATGGTAATAAAAAACTCATTGTTATCAAAGTCAGCTGCAACCTCAACCTTTTTTAGATCCACCCTTGGTTCAAAGTTTTCAATTGAAGTTTCAATCTCGGACTTGATTGCAAACGCTGTTTGTTGATCAAAGTTTTCAAATAACAATCGATGGACCCCCGAACCCAATACTGGATTAAACGGTCTCTCACCAGGTACAGTCAATATCAAGTTACGAAGTGATCTTGCAATCGCAGTCTCATTCCTGAGACCTACCAGATCCTGATTCAGGGGATTAGCCTGAAACGTGGCACTGATATCACGAAAAGATTTACTGACCCTTTGAGCTGGCACCTGATGTTATAGTATAAGTGTGCTTTATTTAGGTGTGTTCTGACAGGGTTTTCTGTCCACACTTACATACATGATCGGGGTCTGAGCAATCCTCAGCCTCGAACAGGCCATCCTCATTCACAATTCTCTTATTTCTGGGTGTTTCGCTATCATTAGCAATTTCCCTTAGTAGATTGTCTTCCATCTTTATACAACAAATAATTACTATCTATGGGTCAGTGTAACGATCATCCTGTGACTTATACATATCAATCGTTTCCTCTTCCTCTGCCTTACGTTCCTTAGAGGTCTTCCAGAAGTATTCGTCCTCACGACCCATACCAAGACGTTCAAAACCATTCTCTACAGAATAATACTGAGTTGATACCTTGAAGTCAGGCATCTTAGGATCTTCTGGTGTTAGACTATTATCAAAGATTCTCATTCTGTTATTAGGATACAGTGCATACTGTCCATTCTCCAGTTCAATCAAGTTGTGTGACTTGTGTTCTGCAGGATTCTCTGATGTTGCATAATCAACCGTATCAGGGTCCTGGTGATAGTTATCAATGGTACACACATAGGTTCCCTTCTGAATACCATGATCACGGGTATACAACTCATAATCCATGGAACCAATGAACTGTTTGGTAACAGATACTACACCATAATCCATACAGTTCCAGAACTGTAGATTAGGTAGGTTCATATCAGGACTTGGTGTCTCCGGTTCTGATACAAAAGCACTGATAGGAAGTTTATCATACA
>MDTG01373586.1_pt1 | contig 16685 bp, 13 predicted proteins | sample 811421 | NCBI WGS metagenome assembly MDTG01 (sample SAMN05326645, study PRJNA326480) | marine metagenome | isolation source: seawater | place: Pacific Ocean: South East | collected 2011
AGATGGGTGGGGAAAATTATCAGTTTCAAATTTAAAATACTCAATAGATATAAAAAAAAAAATTAATTTAGATAAATTTATATATTCTTTAGGGATAAGACACATAGGCCAGGAAAATGCAAAACTTTTAGCCAAAAATTTTAAAGACCCAGAAAATTTCTTTAATTTAAATATAAAAAAAGATTTTTCTGAGCTAATAAATATTGATGGAATTGGTGATACTCAAATCAAATCAATTAAAAATTTTTTTTCTAATGCAAAAAATATATCTGTATTAAATAAATTGAAAAAGGATCTCGTTATTAAAAATGATATAACTATAAATAATGATGGAAAATTAAAAAATAAAAATATTATGTTTACAGGGAAACTTAAGGGAATTAGTAGAGCAGAAGCAAAATCTATTGTAGAAAAGAATTCAGGTAAAATTTTAAGTAATGTAAATAAAAAATTAGACTTTTTGATTATTGGAGAAAAACCAACTCAAAAAAAAGTAAATTTAGCAAAAAGTTTAAAAATAAAAATCTTGTCTCAAAAAGAGTTTTTTGAGTTACTATAAATTCTTGATTAGCCACTTTTTTTCTTTAAAGTTCAAAAATTTTGATATTTTGGAATAAACTGTTAGGTGATATTGAAATAAGTATTCTTTTTCTTTTTTATTAAGCATTTCGAAATTAATTAAATCTTTATCAATTGGTACTTGTGTTAAATTTTCAAAATATATTTTTTGTTTATTTTTTTTTATAAAAACCAAATTTTCAATCCTAATACCAAATTTTCCTTCTTCATAATATCCTGGTTCATTACTTAATATCATTCCTGGTTGAATTTTTATTTTATTAAATTTTGAGATTGATTGTGGCCCTTCGTGAACATTTGAGAAAAACCCTACACCATGGCCTGTTCCGTGGGCATAATCCAACCCTTTACTTTTTAAATATTGTCTTGCTTTAATATCTATTTTTGCACCAGTATTATTTTTATTAAGATTACATGTGGCAACAGCAATATGTCCTTTTAAGACTTGCGTAAAAACATTTTTTATTCTCCTTGGTTGATTTGCAAAACACAATGTTCTAGTAACATCTGTAGTTCCATATACATATTGACCTCCAGAGTCACATAAAAAAATATCTTCCTTTTTTATAGTTTTATTAGTTTTCTTATTTGCTCTATAATGAATAATTGCACCATTAGATCCAGTGCCTGAAATTGTATTAAAACTTGGATAGAGAAAATTTTTACTTTTTCTTCTAAATGTTTCTAATTTTTTTTCTGCTGAAATTTCTGTTATTTTATTTTTTTTGATATTTTTTATCCAATAAATAAATTTTGTTAAAGCTACTCCATCTTCTATATGGGCTTTTTTCATATGGTTAATTTCTTTTTTATTTTTAATTGACTTAAAAAGATAACATGGATCTTCTCTATGACTTATTATAAATTTAGATGAAATTAAATTTTCATAATAAATTGAGCAACTTTTTGAGTCTAAAATTATTTTATTACCACTTAATTTATTGATAAGTATTTTAAAATTATTTGGATTGACTACTTGATTTTTTAATATTTTTTTTTCTTTTAATAGTTTTGGAAGCTTCTCCATATTTGCTATTAAATAAATTTTTTTATTTTTACTAATTATTAAGTGGCAGTTTGGAATTGGTGAAAAAGGAATATCGGCCCCTCTTATGTTTAAAAGCCAAGCAACATTTTCTGGAGCGCTAATAAATAAATAATCTGACCTTCTTTTTTTTATAGTTTTTGCGATCAATGAAATTTTAGATTTATAACTTTTACCTGCTACTTTTGTTGGAATTGAGTAAAAAGCAACCTGAGTATCATTTTTCAAATTTTTTAATTCTACTAAGTTTGTAATTATTGGCCTCAAAGTTAAATTTTTACCAAAATAAAAACTTAATTGAGTTTTGGTAAATAATTTTGGATCATAGCCTAAACACAAATTTTTTAGTATTTTATGAGGAAGTGATTTATGAATTTCAACGATTTTAAATAGTTTTCCGGATTGCTTTTTTGCTTGTATTGTATATCTACCATCTACAAATAAATAATTTCTATTTTTAAGTATTATGGCAAGACCAGCAGAGCCGTCGAAATTAGATATTAATTTTAATCTATCGAAAAATACGTTTTCTGAAAAAAATTCATCGTTTTTTGGGACTATATATCCATCTATCTTATATTTGATAAATTTCTGTCTTAATTTTTTTATTTTTTCTTTAATCATTTAATTCTTTTTTGATATCTAATCCATCCAGGACTTTTTACTGAACTATCACCATCCAAGTCTTGATTAAATTCGAAATCATCATAATTGTCCTGTTGCTCTTCGTATTGTATATTTTTGTCTATAAAATCTTTTGGAAGTTCATCCACAAATCTAGAAGCTAAACTATCAATCCAATCACCTTGGTAAAATCTGTTCATTGCAAATGATATATATGCAAGACTTTTGGCTCTTGTTATTCCAACATAAGCAAGTCTTCTTTCTTCTTCTAATCCATTTTCTCCTTTTTCTTCGATAGATTTTTGATGTGGAAATAGTCCCTCCTCCCATCCAGGTAAAAAAACTACATCAAATTCTAATCCTTTAGACGCGTGCATAGTCATTAAATTTATTTTCTGTCCGTTCCAATCTTGATCAATTGAGGTTGCAAGAGAAACATGCTCCAAAAAACTTTCAAGATTATCAAATTCTTTCATAGCGCTTAAAAGTTCCTTGATATTTTCAAGTCTATTTTCATTTTCAAGATCTTTTTTATTTTTAAGCATAGAAGAATAACCAGATTCATCTAAAATAATTTGTAAAAGTTTAATATGATTTATTTTTTTAATATTAAGATCGTTTTTCCATTTATAAACAAAGTTTATAAAATTATTTAAACCAATTTTTGCTTTAGGTTTAATTTTATTTAATTCAATTAATTTTTTTGCAGACTCTAAAAGGTGTAAAGAGTGTTCTTTACCATATTCAAACATTTGTTTCAGCGTATTATCTCCAATAAATCTTTTAGGATTATTTATAATTCTCTCAAATGCTAAATCATCTTTTTCTTGATAAACTATTCTTAAATATGCTACGCAATCTTTAATTTCTGCCCTGTCATAAAATTTTGTTCCACCAACTATTCTATAGGGAAGTCCAATTTTTAAAAATCTTTCTTCAAATTCCCTTGTCTGAAAAATTGCTCTTACTAAAATTGAAATATTATTTAATGAAAATTTTTTTTTCAAATTTTTTTCGATTTCATCACTCACTCCTATTGCCTCATCTTTTCCATTTTTAAAACAGTTAAGTTTTACTAATTGACCTTCTTCCATATTAGTTTTTAATTTTTTTCCGACTCTTTTTTGATTATTTGAAATTAACTCTGAAGCAACTGATAATATGTTTTGTGTTGATCTATAGTTTTCCTCTAATCTGATGATCTTAGTATTTTTGTAAACTTTATCAAAATCTAAAAAATTTTTTATTTCCGCACCTCTCCAACTATAAATAGATTGGTCATCGTCTCCAACACAGCAGATATTCTTATTTTTTCTTGCAAGAAGGTTTAGCCACTTACTTTGAATAAAATTAGTATCTTGGTACTCATCAACTAAAATATATTTGAAGTTATTTGCGTAGAGCTCGTTGATATCTATATCATTTTCTAACATTTTTACACAATGTAAAATTAAATCTCCGAAATCACATGCATTCAAATCAATCAGCTTAGTTTGATAAATTTTATAAATTGGTAATATTATTTTTTCATAAATATCCTTTTTATTTAAAATTACTTCGTTAGGGTAGTAACCTTTATTTTTCCATTTATCTATTATTGATAGGACTACTCTTGGTGAAAGTTTTTTGGTATCTATATTTTCTGATTTACAAATATTTTTAATTAATCTTATTTGATCATCTGTATCAATAATTGTAAAATTCGAATTTAGCCCAACTGCTTTTGCATGTTTCCTTAAAAGTTTTGCACATATAGAATGAAATGTACCTAACCATGGAAGTCCACTTTTTCCCGATCTTAACATTTTGACCACTCTATTTTGCATTTCACTTGCAGCTTTATTTGTAAAAGTCACAGATAAAATTTGACTGGGTATTATTTTCTTCTCTTTTATTAAATGAACTATTTTGGATGTTAGGACCTTGGTTTTTCCAGATCCAGCTCCAGCTACAACTAATAAAGGGCCTTCTGTGTGAATTACTGCCTCTTTTTGAGCTAAATTTAAATTTTTTAAATAATCAAAGTTTATCATTTTAAAATAATCATTATAAATCAAATTAAAAATTTAATGAAAAAAATAAATTTTAAATTTGAAATAAATAGAAAAAAATTAATTTTTGGTTTCTCATTTATTTTTTTTATATATCTATTATATCTATCAATACCAAGTTTATACGACACTGGAAGAGTGCAAAAAGACATAATTAAAAAATTAAATAATGTTTTTAACCTAAATTTTAGTTTATCAACAGATATAAGCTATAGAATATTACCTGTACCTCATTTCGTAATTAAAGATTGTGAATTGATACAATTTGAGTCGAATGTTTCAACTAGAATAGCAGAAATTCAGCAACTTAAAATATTTATAAATCAGAGCAATTTATTTAAGAAAGATATAGAAATAAAGGATTTGCAAATTTCAAAAGCTAATTTCTTTATTAATAAATCAAATTTTAAATTTGTGAGAGATTTTATAGGGAAAAGTTTTTCAGAAAAAAATATTAATGTTAATAAAAGTAAAATTTTTTTTAAAGATGATTCTGGTGAAGTGTTATTTATTTATACGATTAAAGATTTAAATCTAAATCTTAATCAAGATGATAATAAGAATATTTTAGATATGCGAGGAAAAATATTTAATATTGATAACAAATTAAATTGGTCTAAAAATTTCGATACACAAAAAAAAATTTTTAAATTAATTTCAAATAAAATTTTTTTAGATTTTAAAAACGAAGCTACTTTAAAGAATAATAAATATGAATATATAAATGATTTAGAAATTCAATCAAACAAATTCAAAACTCAATATACATTAAATGATGATGTTATTTCTTTTTTTTCCAAAAGATCGTTAATAAAAAATACAATAATAAATTATCAAGGCAATATTACATTAAATCCATTTAATTTTTTATTAAAAATAAATTCTAAACAAGTAGATTTTGACTATTTTTTTAAAAATCTTAATTTACTTAATGAAGTTTTGCTTAGTAAACTTCTATTTAAGAAAAATTTATATGGGCAAATAACGATTGAAACGAATACTTTATCAAAAGCAAAACTATTTGATGCTGCTAGTATAAATATTAATTTTCAGGGTGGGGATATAAATCTCAATGAAACTCTTCTAACTAGTAATAAAATTGGAAATTTAAAAATAAGTGACAGTAAGTTTTTAGTTGAAAATGGTTCATTAATATTTCAGGGAAAATCAAAATTAAATATTGATAATATAGACAATTTTTACAAAATTTTTTTAATGCCAAAAAAATATAGATTTAAATTAAGTTCAATGGATTTTATTTTTCAATTTAATCCTAATAATGGAAAATTTAAAATTAAAAAAATTCTTTTATTTGATGACAAAAATAAACCTTTTGATACAAAAATTTCGGATAGGATTCTTTCTGAAAATGATGATAATGTTTTTTCTTATTTAAACTCGATTAAATTTAAAAACTTTATTAATGATTTTTTGGTGAGCTATTCTGATGAAGGATAAGTCATTTTTTTTGGATTGACTATTCTGTCATAATCTCTTTCACTAATTAAACCTGATTTTATTGCTTCATTTTTTAATTTAGTTTTATTTTTTAAAGCTGTCTTAGCTATTTTGGCTGCATTATCATAACCAATTTTAGGTGCTAAAGCTGTCACTAGCATTAACGAGTTATCTAAAAGTTCTTTAATTCTTTTCTTATCTGCTTTTAGTCCTTTAATACAATATTGGGAAAAACTTTTCGAAGAGTCTGCCATTATATGAATTGATTGTAATATATTATGTATTATTAATGGTTTAAAAACGTTCAATTCAAAATGTCCATGAGAACCTGCCATGGTAATCCCATTATGATTTCCAATTACTTTAACACAAACCATAGTAACTGCCTCACATTGCGTTGGATTAACTTTACCTGGCATTATTGATGAGCCTGGCTCATTTTCTGGCAAAATTAATTCACCGTACCCAGCCCTAGGTCCTGAACCTAAAAATCTTATGTCATTTGCAATTTTCATAAGGCAAACAGCGGTAGTATTCATAGTTCCAGAAAAATTAACTATAGCATCATGAGCAGCTAAAGAAGCAAATTTGTTTTGAGATGGTTTAAATGGTATTTTTGTAATTTTTCTAATTTCACTAACAATTTTTTTATCAAAACCTTTTTTTGTATTTATACCTGTTCCAACAGCCGTTCCTCCTTGTGCTAAAAAATATATTTCTTCAAGAGCTCTTTTTATTCTCTCTATACATTTACTTAATTGTGCATGATAACCGGAGAACTCTTGTCCAAGTGTTATTGGCGTAGCATCTTGCAAGTGAGTTCTTCCTATTTTTACTATTTTCCTAAATTCTTTCTCTTTTTTTTTGAGTTGTTGGTTTAATAAGTTTAAGCTTGGAAGTAGTTTTTCTAAAGTCCAAATAGCGATCGACATATGCATTGCTGTTGGAAATACGTCATTTGTTGATTGAGATTTATTAACGTGATCATTAGGATGTACAGGTTTTTTTGTCCCTTTTTTTCCTCCTAAAATTTCTATGGCTCTATTTGCTATAACTTCATTAACATTCATATTTGTCTGAGTACCAGATCCTGTTTGCCAAACTTTTAGGGGAAAATTATCATTTAGCTTTCCTGAAATTACTTCATCTGCAGCTTTAATGATTGAATTTTTTATTTTTTTATCTAGGTCTCCATTTTTTTCATTAACAATTGCAGCAGCTTTTTTTATAATAGCAATAGATTTTATAACAATTGGCCTAACTAAAAAATCTCCAATATCAAAATATTTGCTGGATCTTTGTGTAGAAGCACCCCAATATTTATCGCTCGGTACATTAATAACTCCAATACTATCAAATTCTTTTCTGTATTTCATTGATTAAATAAAATTATATATATATTAAAATTTATTAAACTAATAGGAGCAAAATGACAAATTTTGAAAAAGTAGGTTTATTCATGACGATATTTGGTCAAGAAGTTAAAAAAAACCCATCACTAGGGTCAGATAAAATTAAAAATTTAAGAATAAGTTTAATTAGAGAAGAATTAGAAGAATTAGTTAATGCAATTAAAGAAAATAACATAGTAGAAACAGCAGACGCATTAACTGATATTTTATATGTAACATATGGCGCTGGTCATGCTTTTGGAATTAATCTTGATAAGTGTTTTGATGAAGTTCAAGAATCAAATATGAGTAAATTAGGCGAAAATAATAAACCAATTTATAATGAATTTGGAAAAGTTCTAAAAGGGCCAAATTATTTTAAACCAAATTTAAAAAAAATATTAAATATAAAATAAAAGAAATATACTAAAATTTAGATATGAAGATTAACTATAGACCCGAAATAGATGGATTAAGAGCTATAGCAATTTTGTCAGTAGTTTTTTATCATGCCAAAATATCTATTTTTGGAAATCAAATTTTTAGTGGAGGATTTTTAGGAGTAGATATTTTTTTTGTTATATCTGGTTATTTAATTACTTCAATTATTCTTAAAGAATTAAAAGAAACTGGCAAATTTTCTTTTAGTCTTTTCTATCAAAGGCGGATTAGAAGAATAATTCCAGCACTTGTTTTTCTAATGTTATTTTGTATTCCATTCGCGTGGTTTATATTAACTCCGGCATCATTTGAAGATTTTTCTAAATCCATTATTTATTCTTTAGGTTTCACTTCTAATTTTTATTTTTGGCATACTGGATTACAATATGGAACAGAAAGTGGTTTTCTTAAACCATTTCTTCATACCTGGTCATTATCTGTTGAGGAACAATATTATATAATATTTCCTTTATTATTTTTTATATTTTTTAAATTTTTAAAAAATTATTTAAATTATATTTTAATAATCGGTTTTATAATTAGTCTTTTCTTAGCGGAATGGGGAAGTAGAAATTATCCTTCTTTTAATTTTTACGTCTTGCCAACCAGAGGTTGGGAACTGCTTGCAGGTTCAATATTATCGTATTCAGAATTAAAGTTTTCAAAATTTAATAAAAATAAAATTTTAAATGAAATATTTTTAGTCATTGGTATTTTTTTAATTATTTTTCCAATTATTTATTTTAATGATGAGATGAGCCATCCCTCTTTTTATACATTAATTCCTGTTTTGGGCGTATGTTTAATAATAAATTTTTCACGAAATAAAGAGTTTATTACCAAATTACTATCAAATAAGTTCATGGTAAGTATAGGATTAATTTCTTATTCTTTATACCTTTGGCATTTTCCAATTCTTGCTTTTGATAGAATTTTAGAATTCACTTTAGATAATACCACGAAAAATATTCTTTTATGGGTTTTTATAATATTAATTTCTATATTTAGTTATTTATTTATAGAAAAACCATTTAGAAATAAAAATTTCACTTTTAAAAGATTATCCATTCCCATTTTAATTGCTATCACATTAACTTTAACTTTTAATTTAGGCACAATTTATTCTAAAGGATATGAAAGCCGAATTCCTGAAATACTAAAAGAATCAAATTTTAATGAAATGTATTCTCAAAAAAATATTAAAAAAAGATGTAATTTTAATAAAATAAAAAATGCAAATTTTTGCTCAGTTGGACAATCAAATAATAAAGTCTATTTAGTTGGAGACAGTCACATGGTTCCATTAGCAAGAAACTTGGGAGAGCAATTAGTGAATAATAATTATTCTTTAATTTTATTGTATCAAGAAACACAAATTTTTTTTAGAGAGGGCATGATTGAAAAAAGATATGATTTTTTAAAAGGAATAAAGAACAGTGTAATAATTTTTGGTGGATTTATGCATAGAGAGAATAAAAATAATCTTCAAAAAATGGAACCTAATTACCAAAAAACTTTTGAAAAACTTTTAAAAAATGGAAATAAAATTATTTTAATCTATCCCATTCCATCCGTAAAATTTAAATATGATATGAATTTAATAAGATTTTATGAAGAAAAAGGATATTTAGAAAATCAATTTTTAGATAAAAAGGCTTTTGTAGATAAGTCAAGAGATGCATACACTTTTTATGACAAGCTTTTATATGGTAAAATTAAGAGAATATATCCCGAAAAATATATGTGTGATGAAAAGAAGTGTTATTCAGTCAGAGACAATGTTATCTTAATTTCAGATATAGATCATCCTTCATCTCATTTATCCAAAAAAATTAACGAAGAAATTATAAGTTTAATAAAAAATTAAAAAATAAAGTGTTGTGATTTCTTGTGTTCTTGATAATCGGAAGGGGCGTTCTGTTGCCAGGTGCCCCAGACCCCGTTGCTTAATAAAAATTAAGCAGCAAGAGCAAATTTATCATTTGCAATTATAATTAGCCCGTTACGGTGGAACAATGCCGAACGAAAGAAAAACTTTTAGACATCCGTCGATCCTAATTCACCCCCATAATTTATAATGGTGGAGGTGGTGGGTACTGCCCCCACGTCCGTAATGTTTATTACGAAATTCGTTTATCGTTGTAGTTGGCGAACCAACAATATAAATATAATCATTAATAAAAAAAATTCATCTAATATATGAGTAAAAAAAGTATCTATTACTATACATTTTTAATAACATTTTCACTTTTGCTACCAAAATGGATTGTTACGTTAATTCAAGTCGATAGTAGTATTTTTGTTAATGTACTAGAAAATATAAATGATGACCATTATTTTCCAATTGTAATAAGTTTTTCAAATTTTGATTTTAGCCCAACATATATAGAAAGTATTAAAGATGCTAAATTATTAAGCTTTCCATTCTTTGGTATTTTTTTCCATGCATTATTTTTCAAATTTTTTGGAATTTATTCATTTCCTATTTTAGAATTTATTTTTCAATTTTTATCTTTATTTATATTATTTAATTTAGTTAATAGAATAACTAACAGTATAAATCATACAATTTTTTTTGGTATATCAATATATTTTTTAATTTTATTATTAAAAATTGTTTTTTATTCATTTGATTATTCATTTTTAGGTCCACTTTATATTACTTTAGAAGATAACTTTGGTACCAGATTTCCAAGACCACTGGTAACAAGTATTTTTCTTTTCTCATTTTTGTTAATTTTGTTAAATTTTAAAAAAAATTTAGAAGACTTTAACTTTAAATATTTCTTACTTTTAATTCTATTATTAGCAGTATTTCTAAATAGTTTTTTTTATTATTTTGTTAATTTTTCAATTCTTTTAATTATTTTATTTTTAGTTCATAAAAAAGTGAATCTTTTAAAGTTTATTACTAAAAATTTATATAAACTAATTATTTTAATTGCATTATTTTGCATGATGAGTCTGCCCTTTGCTTTACAGAGTTATTTTGGAGAGCCTGATTATATGGAAAGAATTGGAATGATTAGTCTTAATTACGATCAACGTTTTACACTAGTTGAATATTATCTAAAAAGCTTTTTTAAAATAAAGTTTTTATTTTTAATAATTTTAGCGACAGTTCTTCATATATTTATAAATTCAATTTTTTATAGAGGAAAAATTAATAAAAATAACTTAAACATAGTTTTTTATTTTATTCTTTCATCAATTTTAGGGCCATTACTATTTTTTTTAATTTCCCCAAAATTAATATCAATTTATCATTTTTTAGATATTTTAGTTTTTAGTTTAATTTTTTACATAATACTATCGTTTTACTGCATTGTTTTAAGTTTTTTAGAATTTAAAAGTATAAATTTTAGACCAAATTATTTTTTACCTTTTTTTTTAATTTGTTATTTTTTAGTTAATATTTATTCGGAATATTCTTTATTTAAAATTAAAAAAGATGAAATAATTGAATTGAATCAAATTCAAGAATTTTTAGAAAAAAATCAGTTTCAATATTCTAAGAATAAACTTTTTACAAATAATATTAAAATAATGAATTTATGGTTATTAAATAAAAATTCTGAGTTAGTAATTTCTGATGGTTTTACAAATTCTCTTAAAAACGATGAGATTGAGTTTAATTTAATAAATAATCTTAAATTCTTTAAAACATCAAAAGATGAATTTCAAAACATGTTATCGTATGGTGAAAGTAAAAATAGGATTTATTTCTTTATAAGATTATTTATATATAGGTATCAAGCAAACTCATTGTTTACTTATTCATCTTTAGAAAATTATTCAGAAAATTATCGAAATACAATTAAAAAAATTTCACCCTTTAGAGCCCAATCCCAAGTTATTCCTGAAGATGAAAAAAAAAGATTTTTAGATTTGTATGATAACATTAATCTTCAGGAAGAGTTTTTATCTAACGTAGTCATAATTAAAAAAGAGGGAGTTTTTAAAAAATTTATAGTTAATAACAAGGATTTTAACAATATTTTTAAAACTCAAAATTATGATGTTTATCAATTAATTGAATAATTATTTTTTAATTATTACAAGTAAGGATTTTCCACATTTATTTAAAAGTATTTTGTCTAAAATTTTTGATATGAAAATACAAGAGTCCCAAAATCTAATTTTTTTTTCAAAGTTTTTTTTGTAGTTGCCAATAAATATTTTCGACATTAATGATAAAAAATAACCAACCGAGTCATAATAATACATTTTACAAAAATCATAATTAATATTTTTAAATATTTCTTTAAAATCACTTTGTAGATATCTTTTATAGTGGCCTACATCTTTATCGAAATTAGAATATAAGTGGGGAAAGGCTGGGACATTAATTATTAAAAATCCCCCTCTTTTAATTGATAGAAACGCTTTAAGCAACTCTTCTCTATCTTCTTTGATATGCTCAAGTACATCTAAATATAAAATACTATTATATTTATTTTTTATAGGACTAAATTTTCTATTAATAAATTTTAATTTTTTTTGTTTTTTGAATTTTTTTCTTAATCCTAGGTATAACTTTTTTGAGGGCTCATAAAGATCTATAGTTTTTGGTTTAAATAAATAGCTTACTAGATTAGCGCCGTTTCCAGGTCCTATCTCTGCGATACTTCCATTAATATAATTTTTAATTAACTTTAGCTGATAATTTCTAAAATTTTTTGAATCGTCGAAAAATTTAAGCTCCCATCCAGGATAATTAATATTAGTTTTTTTTGATGGCATTTAAATTTACTAGTTTAATTTCATTTTTTTTCAATTTTTTTTTAACAACTAACGTCTAAGTTGTTATTGGAAAATGCATATTATTAATATAGAAATTATATTTTTACGACTCAAAATTTCATGAAATTAACAAAAGAACAAACTAAAGAAATAAATAACCAAAAAGAACAATCATATAAAACAAAAAGAGTCACCGCTCCTGAATTAGAAAAAATATTGTATGATGCAATTCCTATTTTAGATCATGGTTTTATTCGAGTAGTTGATTATATGGGTGATGATACATCAATAGTTCAGTCTGCAAGGGTATCTTATGGAAAGGGTACAAAAAAAGTATCAACAGACTCTGGTTTAATTAAATACTTAATGAGACATTGGCACAGCACTCCATTTGAAATGTGTGAAATTAAATACCATATAAAATTACCAATTTTTATTGCCAGACAATGGATAAGACATCGAACAGCAAATGTTAATGAATACTCTGCAAGATATTCTATTTTAGATAAAGAGTTTTATTTACCTACAAAAGAAAATTTAGCTGCTCAATCTATTAGCAATAGACAAGGAAGAGGGGAAGTTTTAGAGGGTGATCAAGCAGAAGAGGTTTTAAAACTTTTGAAAAATGATGCGGAAAAAACTTACGATAATTATGAGACAATGCTTAATCAAAGGTATGATGGTTCAACAATTGATGAAAACAAAAAAGGATTAGCAAGAGAACTTGCAAGAATGAACTTAACATTAAATACTTATACACAATGGTATTGGAAAACTGATTTATTAAATCTGATGAATTTTTTAAGATTGAGAGTAGATCATCATGCTCAATACGAAATAAGAGCCTATGCTGAGGTTATGCTTGATACTTTAAAAAAATGGGTACCAATTACTTATGATGCATTTATGGATTATAGAGTTGGTGGAATAGAAGTTTCAGCTAAAGGCAAGCAGATAATTAAAAAATTTATAAGTGGTAAAAAAATATCAATTGAAGAATCTGGATTATCGAAAAGAGAATGGAATGAATTGATGCAAGCATTCGATTTAAAAGATAATTTAGTTTAGATAAAATTATTCAAAAGATTGACTAATTAATTCATTATATATTTTTTTTGAGTTATCTAGTAATTCATTATTAGGCGTTTCAATTAATTGGCTTTTTTTAATTAAAAATTTTTCATTACTTTCAATTTTAATATCTAAAAAATTACATATGTTTTTTTTAAAGTTTGGATTATTAAGTTTTTCAAAACAAATAAATAAAATATTTTTTTTATTTATATTTTTTTGTAATAAATTTCTGTAAAATTTGAGCCATTGCTCTAGCCAATAATTTATATTATTAATATTGTTAAATTCTGAGGGATCGTTCCAAGGTTTATGGTCTAGACCAAATTCAAAGTGTCCTAGGTACTTCATATATCTTCTTATAAATTGATTTTCTTTTTGCATTTTACAAAAATTTTTGTGTTGTTTTAGCAAAGAATTTGCATGTTGCTCCGGATCTCTAAATGGTATTAAAAAAATAGATTTATTTAACAAGCTTTGAATTAAATCTATATATCTGTAGCTTAGATTATTTTTACTTAAATATCTTTTTGAGTTTTTTTGGATGAGTATTAAATTTAAGTAATTTAAAAATTCTTTTTTAATTTCATTTCTTTCAAAAGTTGAGAAAAAAACTTCATCAAAAGATTCAGGTGTATCTAAATCAAAAAATATACCATCTTTATGCATTCTTTCTTTACTTACTAACTTTTTATTTTTCATTAAAATAGATGATATATTTGGTGCCATTACGAAAGGCATATTTCTATAAGTCAAAGATGAAAAAGCTTTTGAATGGAAAAGATAATTAAGTAATGCGGTTGTCCCAGATCTTGGAAGTCCACTTATAAAAACATGTTTATTATTTTCAAAATCAATTTTTTTTTTATTAAATAAAATTTTTTCAATTTCATAAATTGATTTTTTTAAGAAGTTATTACTTAAAAATATATCATGTAAAAATTTTTGAATTATACTATAATTTTCCATTTATAATTTTTCTCAAATATGTATATACAACGAATATAATCGTTGCCTTAATAAATCCAGAAAAACTCAAAATTAAATTATAAAAGTTTTCATCAATTGAATTTATTAAAAATATTGTAAACAACATAATTATTAAAATTAAAACAATTTTTAAAGACGATAAGAAAAGGAATTTTGAGTAACCCAATAAAATTTTTTCTTTCCAAATATCTGAAACTTTTTTATAACTTATTAACTGGTATAACTTTTTTAGGATATTTATATTTTTATTTATTAAATTTTTTAAATTTATAAAATTAAAAGTTTCATAGAGAATTATAACAATAGCAAGTAGGCCTAAGTGGGCTATCATTCTTTTTCTTCTGTTTTTTCCTCTAAATTTTTTTTCTTTCTTTTATTAATTAACCTTTTTATTGGGAACCATAATATTCCAAATATTCCTGCAAAAATCGCAACTACAATACCTATTGTGACAGCAATTATGCCGCCACCCATTCCTGGACCCAGGTATGCAAAACTATAATTTGGAAAAAGGAAAAATATTAAAATTATTATTATTTTTGGCATTTTCTATTACTAATGATATTTTTTATCTTTTCGATTTCTTTTTTATCCTCGATTATTCTACTCCATGATAATAAATATACATTACCATTATTATCTTTATTTACAAACTCCCACTCTTTATCTCCCTTTTTATTAAAAAAAATTAATCTTCCATGATTTTGTTCCTCTACAAGCATTGAGCCATCCTTTAATATTTGAGATATACCTTGAGTTTTAGTCTTAAAATTATTTTGTACAAGAGAGTTATTAAATTTTTTTTTAAATTTTTTTGTCTCTAAATTATAAAGTAATATTTCTGAATATTTGGAATTTTCTAATATGTTGTCATTATTATTAAAAATACTTATTTCATTACCAGAAATAATATCCACATCATGCTGAACATAAAATGGTCCCTTGATATAATTAATTACAGTATTATTGGATGGCCTGTAATGAACGATTGAATTTTGATGTCTTAAACTTAAAAATATATCTCCTTTTTCCATAAAATTTGATGTTTCAAAAACTGGCTGAATATCATTTAAATGAATTGGGTCAATTTCTTCAAACAAATCATTTTCATATAGAATATTATTTTCAATTAACAATTCTGATACTGACTTTGTAAAGATAATATTTCCATTAATATCAACTTTTGCTACTGCATCGTCAGAAAACTCATTTAAGTTTTTTTCAGTTATATATTTTGAATGAGGATATGTTTTTATAGGAACCCAAAAATAGTCTCTATCTATTGCAAATTCTTTACTATGGTGGAAGTTTTCGTCCTGATTTATCCAAAGAATATTGGAACAAAAGTCTATCCTAAATAGTGGCCCATATTCATGAGAACTTATTAAACTACCATCATTTAAAATTAATGGATGTAAATAAACAAATCTTGATTTTGATTGGTCAGTTTTTATATTTTTATGCTCAATGGTATTAGTTATTGATTGATTTAACTCGTCAATATTGTGTTGGTAAGTATGTAAAATTTTAAAATCATTTAAATTTATAATCTCTACAACTGATCTATTTAAATTTCCGTCATATCTTGGAAGAATAAGTAGTTTTTCATTAAGGTTTTCTTCAAATCTCTCAAATTTTTTTTTATTTTTGTTTTTAAACAAAACAGGTGGAGTATCACCTTTGGTTAAAATTTTATATTTTGCTATATTTGATGGAATACTTGCCACAAAGGTTACAACTTTTTGAATTTTAGGAAATCTTTTGCCACCAAGATAATGATCTCTTAATAGTGCTCCAAATAAAATTGTAAAAATTATAAAAAGCAAAAGTATTAAAATTAAAACCCACAATTCAATTTTTTTAAAAAGCATAAAGTTTTTTTATTTTATTTGCTAAATTTTCGTATATTTTTGATACTTCATGATCAGGGTTATTTTCGACTATTGGTATTCCCGAGTCTCCAGATTTTCCAACTTCAGGATTAATTGGTATTTCTCCAAGGAAAGATTTATTGAATTCGTTAGCAGTTTTTTTTACACCACCCTCTCCAAAAATTGGATATTTTTTTCCGTCATCACCAATGAAGTGACTCATATTATCTACTAGTCCAATAATTTTTACCCCTAGTTTATCAAACATTTTAATCCCTCTTTTAACATCCTGAAGAGCTATTTCTTGAGGTGTTGAAACAATAATAACTCCATCCATCTTAATTTCTTGTGAAAATGTTAATTGTGTATCACCAGTTCCAGGAGGCATATCAACAATAATAAAATCAAGATTTTTCCAAGC
>MDTG01318977.1_pt1 | contig 16683 bp, 19 predicted proteins | sample 811421 | NCBI WGS metagenome assembly MDTG01 (sample SAMN05326645, study PRJNA326480) | marine metagenome | isolation source: seawater | place: Pacific Ocean: South East | collected 2011
GAAAATCTAGTTAATTTTACAAGATATTCAGTTCCACCAACTTCATTAAGCATATTATCTTTTTCAAAAAAATTTTTAAGCGTTATAGGATTTGCAATCATACCTTTATTATTTAAGTTTTCTATAACTTCATATATTTTTATGTGCCCAGGATCATAAAAAGTCGTTGACTTTATAATTGTTGAAACCTCATCAATTATATCATTGTTTACCAGAATAGATCCTAATAGAGCCTGTTCGGCCTCTAAATTTGAAGGTTGTTTATTTTCTGTTTTATTTTGGATTGATTTAATTTCTTTCACATTAATAGAATAATGCAATTATTTACCCTTTAAAGAAAAAAGTTACACACTTTTTTTTAGCTGTTGTGGAAAAGTTAATTTGATTGAGATTTATCTATTTTAATAGAAATTTTTGCTTTCACCTCAGAATGGAAATTTACGTCAATAGCAAATTTACCAATTTTATTTAAACTTTCTTTTAAAATTATCTGTGATGGATTTACCTCTGCATTTACTTTTTCTTTAATCAAATTAGATATTTCTTTTGGCTTAACAGTACCATACAGTTCTCCATTGTCTTTACTCTCTTTTACGAATGTAAAAACTTTATTGTTTATTAATTTAGCAATTTCTTTAAATTTATTTTTAACTTCAGTATTTTTCTTGTTTAATTCATCTTTTCTTTTATTAACTATATCCAGATTTTCTTTATTATATCTAAGGGCTTTACCTTGAGTTAAAAGGAAATTTCTTCCATAACCATTTTTTACTGTTACCTTATCTCCAATTTTTCCTAAATTTAATATATTTTCTAATAGAATAACGTCCATTTTACACTAGTCCTAAAATTTTAGCCTTCTTAATTTCTCTTGTTAATTTTTTTTGTTTACTAAATGAAACCGAAGTGATTTTTGATGATATTATTTTTCCATTATCTGAAACATATTTTTTTAATAGACTTACATTTTTATAGTCAATCACAGGCGCATTTTTAATTGATAAAGGACATTTTTTTGAAAATTTTCCATCATTTTTCTGGAAAAGACTTAATTTATTAAGAGAGCTTTGACCACGTTTTTGAAATTTTTTATTTTTTTTCTTCATTATTATTTTTGTTTTTTAAAAAACTCACTTGTTGTGTCTAGCTTTCTATATTTCACCGTTAAGTGTCTCACAATAGATCTATCAACTTTAATTTTTTTCTCAATTTCTGTTAAAGTACTATTATCACCCTCAAATTTAAAATGAAGATAGAAACCTTTTTTGTAATTTTTAATTTTATTAGCCAAGTTTAATAGGCCCCACTCTTCAGTTTTTATCAACTTTCCAGAAGTTTTATTTATTAACTCTTCGTATTTATCTTTAATCGTTTTTAATTCTTTTTCTGACAAATCTTGTTTTGCAATAATTGTGTTTTCGTAAAAAGCCATAAAATATACTGTTAATTAAGTTTATTAATTATTTGTAAAAACTGGTTTATACTATAATCATTAATTATAGCAATACTAATAATTATTAAATAAATAAACCAAATGAACGCTTTATTATTTCCTGGACAAGGTTCCCAGCTAGTAGGAATGGGAGAGGAATTTTATAAAAATTTTAAAGATGTTAAAGATATATTTAATCAAGCAGATGATAGACTTAATTATCAAATTTCTAAAATAATATTAGAGGGTCCAGAAGACCAATTACAACTAACACAAAATACACAACCAGCAATATTAACTGTAAGTTATTCTATTTACCATACTCTAAAAAAAGAATTTGGCTTTTGCTTTGATGATTTTAAATATTTTGCTGGACATTCGCTAGGTGAATATAGCGCTTTAGTAGCTTCCGGATCTCTAAAATTTACCGATGCAATTTATTTGTTAAATGAGCGAGGAAAAGCCATGCAAGATGCTGTACCAGTAGGTGAGGGGAGCATGATTGCTGTTCTTGGATTAAATATAGATGATATCAAAGCACTAATTAAAAAAAATGATGATAAACATGGGGCATGTGAAATTGCAAATGATAATGCAGACGGGCAAATAATTGTTAGTGGAAATACCTTAAGCGTTAAGTCTTTACAAACTAATCTCAAAGAAAATAAAATTAAGTCAATCCCTCTTAAAGTGAGTGCACCATTTCATTGTTCGTTAATGAGACCAGCCGCAGAAAAAATGCAAGAAAAAATTATGAATATAAATTTTGAAAAACCTTCTTTTGAAATAATTAATAATGTGAATGCCAATGTTGAAACAGATCCTGAATCAATAAAAAAATTATTAATTCAACAAATTTATTCAACTGTAAAATGGCGCGAGAGTTTAATAAATATGTCAAAATTAGGTATACGTAATTTTTTTGAAATCGGCCCTGGAAAGGCATTAACAGGAATGGTAAAAAGAACAATCAAAAATTCTAATTGCTTTTCAATTAATTCAATAGCTGATATTAAAAATATAGAAAATGAATTTAAAAAATAAAAAAGTATTAATCACGGGTGCAACTGGCGGAATAGGAAATTCTTTAGTTGAAAAATTTAATTCTTTCGGAGCAGAGATCGTTGCAAGCGGGACTAATGAAGAAAAATTAAACACCCTAAAGAAAAAATTTCCAAATGTTCATGTCGAAAAGTTTCAATTAAACAATCATGATAAAATTGAGGGATTTATTAATGATATAGACAAAAAGTTAAGTGGTTTAGATATTTTAATTAATAATGCTGGAATAACTTTAGATAATATTTCAATAAGATTAACAGAAGAAAATTGGAAAAAAGTTTTAGATATAAATTTAACTGCAAGTTTTTTAATGTGTAAACATGCGATTAAAAAAATGTTAAAAAAAAAATATGGTAAAATAATTAATATTACCTCAATAGTTGGACATACGGGTAATTTAGGTCAAGCTAATTATGCAGCATCAAAAGCAGGTATTATAGCTTTTTCAAAAAGTTTATCTTTAGAATATGCAAAAAAAAATATTAACATTAATTGTGTATCCCCAGGGTTTATCAAAACGGAAATGACCGACAAAATCGATGAAGAATTTAAAAAAGCTTTAATTAGCAAAATTCCATCAGGAGATCTTGGAACAGGTGAAGATGTTTCAAACTGTGTAGCATTTTTAGCTTCTGATATGGCCAGGTATATAAACGGTGAAACTATACATGTTAATGGAGGAATGTATATGGCTTGACAATTCTAATTAATAATCTAATAAGAAATTATAAATGAAAGGAATTCATGTCAGACGATATTAAAGGAAAAATAAAAAAAATAGTTGCAGATCACTTAGGTATTGAAGAGGAAAAAGTCACTGATGAGGCTAGCTTTATAGATGACTTGGGAGCTGACAGTTTAGATACTGTAGAATTAGTTATGGCTTTTGAAGAAGAATTTGGTTCTGAAATTTCTGATAGTGAGGCAGAAAAAATCCTAACAGTGGGTGATGCAATTAAATTTATTGAAAGTAAAGCTAGCTAGAATATTTTATTGTAAATGAAATATCATGATAAAGAGAATATCATGGTTATCTTATCCTCTCCTTCTGGAGTAGGAAAAACTACGTTAACAAAGAAAATTCAACAAAAATACCAATCTTTTAAGATTTCAGTATCACATACAACTAGATTACCTCGATCTAATGAAGTTGATGGTGTTGATTATTTCTTTGTTACACACAAAAATTTTGAGGAACTAATCAAAAAAAATAAATTTTATGAACATGCAAAAATTTTTGAAAATTATTACGGAACTTTAAAAGAAAATGTTGATAAAACTATTCTGAAACATGACATAATTTTTGACATCGACTGGCAAGGAACAAAGCAGTTATCCAAATTCAAAAATTTAAATCTAATTAAGATATTTCTTATTACGGGCGATAAAAATGAACTAAGAAATAGATTAATTAAAAGAAATCAAAATACAAAAAATGAAATAGATAAAAGGTTCAATGCTTTCGAAGAAGATGTTAAGCATTGGAAAGATTATGATTACATAGTTATAAACAAAAATCTTGAAGCCTGTTTTAAGCAAATTGAAAAAATAATTTTAAGTGAAAAAAAAAATCATTTACCTTTTCTCAAATAATTCAGTAATTTTATAAAATAATTCCGGTCTTAGATTTGACGGCCTATCTTTGAGGTTAATATTAGCGATACGCTTAATTTGATTTTTACTTAATATTTTATTCAAGTTTTTATTTATCATTTTTCTTTTATTGGAAAAAAATATGTTTGTGATTTTTTCCAAATTTGATATTTTTTTTATTTTAAATTTATTATTATTTATCGGTTTGAAATGAATCACTATTGATGTAACTTTTGGTTTGGGAAAAAAACAATTTGAAGAAACAAGAAATTGGTCAATTTTTTTTAAACGAAAGTCAGATAATATTGAAAGCCTTCCATAACCTGGGGTTGAATATCTTCCTATTATTTTTTCCCCCAATTCTTTTTGAAACATAAAAATAATCTCATTATATTTTGGTGGCCACTTTTTAAACTTGATAAATTTTACAAGTATTTGCGAAGAAATATTATAAGGTAAATTTCCAAATATCGACGAATTAGAAGTAAGAATTTTTTCAATATCAATTTTTAGTATATCATCATTAATCACTTTAACCTTTTTATTATCAGAATATTTTAATTCGAGTTTTTTTGATAGTTCTAGATCTTTTTCAATTAAAATTAATGACTGAGGGTTTTTTTTTATAATTTCATTTGTTAATGCTCCCTTGCCAGGACCTATTTCAATAATATTTTTATTTTTGATTTTTGATAAATTTACTATTTTTTTAATAATATTTTTATCTATTAAAAAATTTTGTCCTAATGATTTTTTGGCATAATTCATTTTAATCTTTTTATAAAATCAAAACATTTTTTGACACTGGTAACGTCAGCTTTATTTTTTCCAATTAAGTTTTTTGCAACACCATGATCTGGAGAAACTCTAATATAGCTTAACCCAAGTGTTATGTTAATAGCATTGAACTTATATAGTGTTTTAAAAGGTGTTAATACTTGGTCATGATACATTCCAAAAATAACGTCAAAATTTTTGTAATCTTCAATAAAAACAGTATCAGCAACTAGTGGACCTTTAACGTTGAGTCCCTTCATATTTAATTTTTTAATTGCTGGTATAATAATTTTCCGTTCTTCAGACTCTTTTCTTAATTCAGCATTATGTGGGTTTAAGCCTAGTAAACCAATTTTAGGATTTCTTTTTAAACTTTTTTTTAAAAATTTTTGTACAGTAATAACTTTATTTAATATTAATTTTTGACTAATTTTTTTTGAAACTTTTTTAATGTCAATATGAGTTGAAATTGGACACACAGAAAATCGGTCATTTTTGATTAACATTGCTTCCGAATTTCTTTTAATTTTACATTTCGAAGCTAAATATTCTGTAACTCCAATATTTTTCTTAGGTAAAAGATTTTTACTTATCGGTAGATTAATAATACCAGCAACCTTTTTATCAAGTCCAAACTTGTGTAACAAATTTAAAGAGTTTACTACAAAATTTGTCGCAGAGGATTTTTTAACTTTAAAAGGATGATTAAAATTTATTTTTACATCAATTACTTTTAAAATATTACGATTTAAACTTTCATTTATACTCTTCACTTTAATAATTTTAAGTTTATATTTCTGTTTTTTAAATTGACTTTTTAAAAGATTAAAATTTGTAATTAAAAAGGTATTTTTCTTTGTATTATTATCAAGTTTCTTCCAACACTTATAAAGTAATTCAGAATTTATACTATTGGGATCTCCAGTGAAAACTATAAATTTTTTATTCATTAACAATTTTTATAACGGTAAGGTTTTTTTTTTTAGATAAATGATTTTTTGAGTGCATATCAAAAATTTGGTTAGATGTTGACCTGATTAATGATTTTTTCATCTTTTCAAGATCAACATTTTCAATATTTGAGACGCTTTTTTTTTGTATTAATTTCAAGAAAAGCACTTTATCAAATGTAATAATCGGATTAGTTACTTCTTCAATATTTAATTTTTCTAATTCATTAAGTATATTATCTGATAAAACTGCAGAACTTACCCATCCTAAATTTCCACCGTTTAGAGCAGTATTTGAAATACTAAATTTTTTTGCTGTATTCTCAAAACCATTTTTCTTAATATTTTGTTTGATATTTTTAATAACATCATCTTTTTTTTTTTCGTCCAATATATCAATTTCTATTTCAGCCAGCTTGTATTCTACTAAAGTTTTCTTTTCTTTTATTATTTTATTTAATTCACTCGCAATCTGGTTTTCATCTATAGATACTTTTGAAGAATAAAGCTGATATATAAATTGCTGCCATGTTAAATTTACTTTAATTTCCTCAACATAACTTTGAAAATCAATTTTTTTAATTTTGAATAATTCTATTAATTCTTCGTTGGAAAGATTCATTTTAGATGAAAGATCTTTCAAATATTGATTACTACTTGTATTTTGAATGTCAAAATCATATTTTTTTAATTCTTCGGTCATTAATTTTGTATCAATTAATGATTTTAAAGCTTGTCCTTTTACCTGGTCAATATTTTTTTGATTTACCTCCTGATTTGAAAAAAATAAAATAGTCTTTATTTTATTTTCTAGTTCAAATGAGGTAACTATTTCATTACCAACTTTTGCTATAATACTACTTTTTATTGAAGCATAAACAGAGTTATTTTCTGATATTAATATTATTAATAATATTATTATTGAATGTTTTTTAAAAAATCTCATTACTCATTAAAACTTGGCGAAGACATAGATCCAAATGGACTTAAAGTGATTTTGAACATTAAAGAGTTCTCAGCCTCTAACTCAGAGTCATCGTAAAACTCTCTTCTATAAACTAATCCGGCTCTTAAACAATCGTTAATATACTCGTAACTTAAATTGTAATATTCTGAAGAATTTGTAATTAAATTTCTTTTATTTGATAAAGTAAATACTCCATTATTTCCTTTTTTTATTTCTATCGAGGATGCAATATACTCTGTATTACTCGCTATTTTTTCTTCATCAAGATATTTTACATTAAATTTAATATAATCATTATAAAAATCAGCATCAATTTTATTGAAACTTGCTTCTTTATAATTTTGTTTTAAAGAGAAATCATAATTTAAATTAAAATTACTATTGTTTGTGTAATTCATATTTCCAATTACATCTGAAAACCTGTCATCTAAACTTGAGCTGGATGGCATTTTTTTGTTAGTTTTTTTCTCGTTTATTATCTGACCTAATGAAAAATTTAACTCTTTATTATTTTTAGAGCGTTCATAATCAAAGCCAACTGTCATACTTGCTCCACTTTCAATATTATCATCAGAACCAAGTCTATCTAAAGAAAAAATATCTTTATTGTGCAAATAAAAATCACCACTCTCCTTTTTCATATGTTTTGGAGCTAATTTTAAAAGAATTTTTGGCTTCAAATATTGCTCAACATCTCCAAGTGATTTAAACAAATCTATACTTGCAAGATATCCAAGTGCTCCAAAAAATTCAGACGTAGCATCATTCTTAAATTTACTTATATTTTTATTTTCATAGTTAAAATTTTTTATCTGTGCCAGTAAAGCACCACTATAACTTTGTTCTTTAAAAGGGCGGTCTAATTGCCAACTTAATGAATTAGTAAAAATTTTTTCTGTCTTATTGGTATCGTAATTGTGAACTTTTAAGTTTGAATATAATTCTCCATAACCAAATTTTTTGGAAAATAAACCTCTTGTCAGAGAAATATTTGGTAAAAGATACTCGTATTTGTCATTATAATTATCAGATAGAGAGGTGAAACTACTCGTTTCAAAATTTAAGAATAAATCTTTTTCATTATAATAACTTGAAATGTTGAAAGAGTTTTCTAATGTATCGGTGCTATAATCAACTAGATTTGTATCAATTTTATAAAGTTTTAAATATTTTCTATTTGACACATGTTGTAATTTTAATTCTAAATTGTTCTCAGCATTGATACCTTCAAAAGTTTTAGTGAATTTAGAGAAAAAATGTGATTTATCCCCCTTTTTTTTAGTAGAAGACTCTTTTTTATATCCTCCTGTATAACCAAAATTGAGATTTAAATTCGAGTCTTTAAAAACATGTCTATAGTCACCTACGAACAAAGGATTTTCTGAAGCAAATAATCTATTATTTATTGTCAGATCTTTGTTTTCATCCATAGCCCAATAAAAGGGAATATTTAAACTAGATCCCAAATTTTTTGTATCAGAGTATGAGGGAACTAAAAAACCAGTTCTTCTTTTTACTGATGGATCTGGATGAGCTATTTTTGGGATATAAAAAATTGGTATATTATAAAGTTTAATTATAGCATTATCGTAGTAAATTGTTTTTTTCTTATTATCATGTCTCATTTTACCAGCAATCAATTCCCATGGTGGACACTTATCATTCTTACGATAATCACAAACTGTGAAAGCACTCCTTAAAAATTCAATTTGATCACTTCTTACATTTATTACGTTTGAAAATACTCTTGGCTTATTCCTTTTATCACTAGAAAAAATTTCTGGATTTAAATAAGCTTTAGAGTCTGTGCCTATTAATTCTTTTTTTTTTTCATCTAAGTAAATTTGGCTAAAATTATAAAGATTGTTTGATTTATCTTTAATTTCAATATTTCCAATTGACTTAAAAATATTATTATTTGTTTGATATTCAAAATTATCCAAATTGATTAAATTTCCCTCTAAATCTTCTATTGAGGAATTTTTTTTAGAAAATGCCAACCCTTTTTCTATGTTGATAACCATATCTTCTGTTTCAGCACTATAACCCTTTGAAGTAGTAAAATTTGATTTACCAACAGTTACAAAAATTTTATTTACTTTATCATAAGTTGCATATTCACCATAAAATTTATGACCATTTTTATCCTCTAACATAATATTTTTTCTTAAAATAAAAAAATTTTTCTTTTTATCATATTTAGCATAATCACTTTTAATAAGATTTTGTTTATCTTTTATTAAAACATCATTTTCAAATATTGATGTTTGATTTATTTTGTCAATTTTTATATTTTTAGCTTTAATATTTAAGTCATCAGCCAAAGAAATCTTTGGGAAAAAAAACATCAAAAAAATTAAAAATAATTTATTTTTCATTTATTTGAATTAATCCTATTATACTGAATATTGATGTTACAATAATTGGAACCCATGCAGCTAATGTAAGAGATATTCTGTTTGTTTGTCCTAGCGCTACTGATAAATCTTTGAGGTAATAGATTAAGACGCATATCATCAAACCAAATATAATTATTTTGACATTTTTTGTCCTTTTTAAAGTATTCATCATTAAAATTGCAGCTAATGCAGTCATTATAAATAGAAAAAAAGGCATAGATAGCATTGAATGTAAACTTTGATTTAAAAACTTTGTATTATAGCCTCTTGATACTAAACTGTCGTAATTCATAATCAGTTCTGTAAAAGACATTGTGTCAAAATTTTTATATAAACTTATTATTTTATCGTAAGTGTATATAGAATTGATTTTACTCTGATCAATTTTTAATTCTTGAGTTTTATTACCTTTGATTTCAAGAAACGTAACATTATTTAATATCCAATTTTTATTCTCAATATAAGCACTTTCAGCAAAAATTTTTTCTTTCAAATTAAATTTATTGTCAAAATTAAAAATAGTTATACTTTTCAACCATTTTGGTTTATCATTTTCTGCTGATATTATTCGTTGACCTTGTTCTAAATTTTCTTTTATCCATAAACCATTTTTATTAAAAGAAACGAGGTGATCAATATCTTTTGAATAATAAGATTTTGTTTTTTCATAATATTTTGACATAGATGATGTAACCGGGCTCACAAAAATTAAAATGACCCAACCAAGAACAAAAGAAGTTATGGCTAAAATAAAAAATATTTTCATATTAGAAAAGCCAAAAATTTTTATTGATAATAAATCCTTATTATTTCTAAATTCCATTAAAAATTTCAAGCTAGATAAAAATATTATAAAAGGTAGTAATTTCAGAATCATTCCTGGAATAAATAAAATTGTTAGAAATAAAGGTGTTAGAATTGATGCATCTTGATCTTTAAAAAATTCAATTTCTTCGAAGAGGTTTAGTATTACACCAAAACAATAAAAAAATAAAATTATCTTTAGTAAGTCGCTAAGATAACTTCTTAAGATATATTTAATTAATATATTGTTCATCGATTTTATATTCTTTAGAAAATTTTAGCCTTAAATATAAATAAGAAATAATAAATAATAAAATTGGAGAAATTAAAAAAATTAAATTTACCAGGCTATTGAGACCAGTGTATCTTAAAATTAACTCCGAATACAATAAAACTAAAAAACTATATAAAAAGACAGATATTTTATTTAGAAAAAGGCTTTTTCTTTTTATTAATAAAAGACAGGTAAGTAAAGTGATTACGGGAATAAAAAAAGGCATTACAACTCTTCTATTTAAAACTGGAAGAATTTCTTCTTTGAAATCTGCTTTACATTTCAAATTATTGTCTAAAAAATTTTTGTTTAGACAACTTAAAAGTTTTATAGTCGAGGTTTCTTGTATTTTAGGTTTTTTAATCGTTGTATTTTTTAGATTATTTAAATTTAAATTAAGTTGATCAAAATTTATAATTTCGTTTTTTCCATTTGCTATGTCCGATGAAATAATTTGACCATTCAATAAAACAAGATTGTCTTGTTCCACTATTCCCATTCTAGCAATTATAGTGTTGTTATTCTTTTTATCAGTTTTAGAAACAGAAATATTTTGAAGCACATTTGAATCATCTTGTAAAAAAATATTTTTAACTTGATTTTTATATTTTTCGTCAACAATAAATGTTAAGCCAGTGAAAGAGTCACTAAACTGCTGCACTCTTACAGTCGGTAAAAAATTTGCTAATTTTTCATCACTTAAAATCTGCCTAGATTTATTTAAAGCCAGTGGAGTTATTAAAACAGAAAACAACAAATAAAAAATTGTTATACTTACCGATACACAAAAAAATAAATGCACTAATTGAATTTTTTTAACTCCAGATGTCCATAATATTATAAATTCATTTTCCTCGGTTTGTTTAACTACGAAAATTGTAAGAGCTATTAAAAAAGACAAAGGTATAAATTTTGTTAATATTCCTAGTATATTTAGAGAAGAATATTGAAAATAAGTTAATATAGAATATCCATTTTCAACTATAAGATCTAAAAAATTTACTGCTCTTACTGTCCAGGCAATAACAGTTAGTCCAAACAATATCGTAAAAAAAATCTTTACTATATCTATTATATAATTTTGATAAATTTTGTTTTGAAGCATTGAATAATATTGTATATAGATAATGCATCCGTCTAATAAATTCAACTTTAGAGTGAACAATGATAAATTTACCTTTGAAATATGATATATTAGATCATATAAACCAAATAAACCTAAAATGGAGTATCAAAATTTAAATGTCCCTAAATATTAATTATGTGCAAAAAAAAATAAGTAGTTCAAATTCAAATGTTGTTCTGTTTTCTAAAGAAAAATTTAATATTAGTAATTTAAAAAAGTATCTAACTAATAATGAATATTCTTACATAAGTGATTTACTAAAAACAAGTGACTTAAAAAAAAATATATTTGTTTACGAAGTAAATTCAAAAAAAAAAATAATTCTTATAAAAATTAAAAAAAATTTAAAGACTTCTGAAATAGAAAATTTAGGGGCCGAATTTTACGGAAGGATTAATTATGGAAAAAAAGAAGAATATTTTATTTTATCTGACAGTATTGAAAATGAAAAAAAAATTTTCTTAGGATATTTTCTTCACGGTTTAAAATTAAAATCTTACGAATTTAATAAATACAAAACTAAAAAAGAAACTCGACAAGTTGACATTAATATACTGGGAAATAAAAATAAACCATCTTCTCATGATCAATTAAAATTTAAAGCTTTAGAGCAAGGAACTTTTTATGCAAGAGATTTGGTTTCGGAACCAGGAAATATTTTACATCCAGATGAATACGCTAAAAGGTTAAACAGTCTTAAAAAAGTTGGATTAAAAATAAATATTTATGATGAAAAAAAATTGAAAAAACTTGGTATGAATGCGTTGCTTGGTGTTGGGATGGGAAGTATTAGAGGGTCTTATCTTGTTACAATGGAGTGGAACGGAGTAAAAAATAATTCTAAACCATTGGCTTTTGTTGGAAAAGGAGTGACATTTGATACAGGGGGTTACTCTTTAAAGCCAGCAAGGTTTATGGAAGATATGACTTATGATATGGCTGGTTCAGCGGCAGTTGTGGGTTTAATGAAAAGTTTAGCTTTAAGAAAAGCAAAAATTAACGCAGTAGGTGTTGTAGGACTTGTTGAAAATATGGTAAGCGGAGTCGCACAAAGACCTGGAGACATTGTTCAATCTTATAGTGGAAAAACAATTGAAGTATTAAACACTGATGCAGAAGGTAGATTAGTTTTAGCTGACGCATTAACATTTACAGAAAAAAAATTTAAACCAAGATTTATTATTGACTTAGCTACTCTTACCGGTGCCATCATAGTTTGTTTAGGGTCTGAATACGCTGGACTTTTTTCTAATGATGATAAACTATCAAATCAAATATTAGAAGCTGGACAACAAGTTGAAGAGAAGCTATGGAGAATGCCTTTGCACAAAAATTACGATAAATTAATGGACTCTAAAAATGCAGATATGCAAAATATTAATTATGTTGGTGGAGCAGGATCAACAACTGCTGCTCAGTTTTTACAAAGATTTATATTAAATAAAACTCCTTGGGCTCATTTAGATATAGCGGGTATGGCTTTTTCAAAATATGGTGGTGCTTTAAATTCTAGAGGAGCAACTGGTTTCGGAGTACGTTTGTTAAATCAATTAATAGAGGAATATTATGAGTAAAATAGAACAAACTTTATCGATAATAAAGCCCGATGCAGTTGAAAGAAATTTGATAGAGGATATAAAAAAAATTTTCACAAAAAATAATTTAACAATCAAAGAAAGTAAAAAAATTCATATAAATAAAGATGAAGCTGCAGAATTTTACAAAGTCCATCAAGCTAAACCTTTTTATAGCGATTTATGTGGTTATCTTTCTTCAGGTCCAATAGTTGTGATGATTTTGGAAGGTGAAAATGCAATAGCATCCAATAGAAAAATAATGGGCGCTACTAATCCTAAAGATGCGGAAGAAAATACAATTAGAAAACTTTTTGGAATTTCAATAGATAAAAATTCCGTTCATGGCTCAGACTCCGTAGAGAATGCAAAAAAAGAGATTGATTTTTTTTTTAAAAATTAAGTATTTCTAAAAACTTTTATAATGGCCTCGGGAAAAGCCTTATATTCCAATTTTTGGGTTTTATTTTTGAGAGATCTTTCATTATCATTACTGTCAATTAAAAATTCCTTTTGCATAATTGTGCTTCCACTATCTAATTTTTTATTAACGTAATGAACAGTACATCCAGCCTTTTTTTCTCCATTCTTTAACATTCTAGAGAAAGTGTTTAGTCCTTTGAACTTTGGAAGGAGGGAAGGGTGAATATTTATGATTTTCTTCGGGTAAGTATTTATAATTCTCGCTGAAATAATCTTCATATAACCAGCAAGACAAATAAAAGAAATATTATATTTTTTTAGGTTTAAAAAAATTTTATTTTCGCTATTTTGAACTTTTGAATTAATGAATACATATGGTATTTTATATTTTTTTGCATGAGCAATTCCAAAAGCTTTGTGGTTGTTACTAATTACTAAACTTATTTTTATTGGAAAACTATTATCTCTTGATCTTAAGATAAGATTCTTAAGGTTCGATCCTTGCCCTGAAATAAATACACAGGTCTTTTTTTTTACCATTTCAAAGACTCAAATAAATTAATTTTTTTTCTGTCATTTGAGATATAGCCAATCTCATATGGTTTAAATTTTTTTGAAAAAAATTTTTTGATCTTATCAATATTTTTTTTTGATACAATTAAGCAGAAACCTACTCCGCAATTGAACGTCCGCATCATTTCTTGATCAGAAATATTTTTATTTTTTAGCCATTTAAAAATACTAGTCAATTTAATCTTTGATAGATCAATATTCAAACTCAATTCTTCTGGTATAGATCTGAGCAAGTTTTCAATCAATCCTCCCCCAGTGATATGGGCTGCAGCATTAATGAGATTTTTATTAGTCAATTTTAAAACCTCTTTAGAATAAATTTTAGTAGGTTTTAAAAACTCTTTTTTCATATTATCGGATATTTTTGTTTTTTTTAAAATATTTCTAACAAGTGAATATCCATTAGAGTGAATTCCGTTAGATGGAATAGCTAAAACCACATCTCCCTTCTTAACTTTTTTTTTATCCAAAATTTTTTTTTTTGATACTATGCCAACACTAAATCCAGCTATATCAAATTTATCTTTAGAATATACACCGGGCATTTCTGCAGTTTCACCACCGATTAATTTACAATCAGATATTTTACATCCTCTAAATATACCTTTTAAAATTTTTTTAGTTTTGTTTAAATTCAATTTTCCCACAGCAATATAATCTAAAAAAAATAAAGGTCGTGCGCCTTGTACTATTAAGTCATTAATACACATCGCAACTAAATCAATTCCAATTGTATCAAATTTTTTGTATTTGTTAGCTAATTCAATTTTCGTACCAACACCATCAGTACAAGAAACTATTACGGGATCTTTTATCCTTAAGTTACTAATATCAAATAACGAACCAAAACCACCAATTATATCTTTTTTAGAAGTTCTTCCCGTTTTTTTGACACTTTTTTTTGATATATGAGCTATATGTTTTACAAGTTTATTTGCTAAAGAAATGTCAACACCACTCTTTTTATAACTGTTTTTATTTTTTTTCATTTATATACTAAAGCCTGATTTTTTATGAAATTTTATAAACAAATATTCATTATTTTAATTGTTTTTTTCAAAACTGAAACTGTTTTTTCAAGCAATAACACTTTTAATGTTAATAATATTGAATTAGAAAAAAAAGAAAAGATTACGAATAATACTTTAGCAAATCGAGCTATCAAAAAAGGATTTGATCAATTAATTTCAAGAATCTTATTAAAAGAAGATATTAATAAACTCGCAGACTTAAACTTTTCATCTATAAAAACATTAGTCACTTACTATCAGGTAGCTGATGTGCCTGATGATGAACAAAAAAAAGAGAAAGTAATTTTTAATATTACTTTTGATAAAGATAAAATTCACAACTTATTTTATAAAAAAGGTATTTTATATTCTGAAATTGCAGACAAAGACTTATATATTTTACCTATTTTTATAAAAAATAATGAAATTTTTATTTTCAACAATAATTATTTTTATAAAAATTGGAATGAGGTATCAAAAAGTGAATTGATTGATTATATATTACCGCTAGAAAATATTGAAATAATTCAAAAAATTAACAAAAAAAAAGATAATTTATTAGATTTAAATATAAATGATTTATTCAAAGAATACCCGAACAAAAATAAAGCTGTAATTTTTATTGAACATAGTAAATTTACAAAAAAAAAAATTTACATCAAAACTTTTATACAAAAAAAAAATATTTCTAAAAATGTAATTATAGAAAATATTGATCTTGAAGAAGAGGATAGTTTAAAAAAAATAATAACCAAGACTAAAGAAGAATTAGTAGATTTAGTCAAATTAGAGAATATGATCGATATAAGAACTCCTTCATTTTTAAATGTTAAATTTAATTTAGATAAAAAAAGCAATCTAGTTAAATTAAATTCAAAAATTAAAAATGTTGACATTATTGAAAAGGTATATGTTCAAGAGTTTAATAAGGATTATATGAAGCTTAGAATAAAGTATTTGGGTAAACTAGAAAAAATTATCAATCAATTAAAGATTCAAAATATTGATTTAAAATTAAAAAATGATCAGTGGATAATTAGAGCATTATAATGAGTCAACTAATATTTAAATTTCCTTTTTCAAAAAAATATTATGAACAGGATTTTTACATTTCCTCTAATAATTTTTCAGCCTATAAATTAGTAGAGAGCTGGCCATCATGGCCTGGCAAATGGCTAAATATTTTTGGCGCCTCAGGCTCTGGAAAAACTCATTTAGCAAAAATACTTGAAAAGAAAATTGATAATATTAAATTGATTAAAGCTAAAGAAATAACTAATAAAATCATACAGGACCTGACAAAATATAATTGCTTAATTATTGATAATTTCGATAACAATATTGATGAAAAACTATTTTATTCAATTCTCAACCAGTCAAAGCAATTGGATAATTTTATCTTAATTAATTCTATTAATTCGATTAAAAATTATAATTTTCATTTAAAAGATCTTAAGTCTAGAATAAATAGTTTTTTATATATTGGAATTGAGTTGCCAACAGACGACTTATTGAAAGTAATAATTTCAAAAACTTTATCAGATAAGCAAATTAGTGTTAACCCCAAAATAGCTCAATTCATTATAAATAATGTTGAGAGATCTTATGAAAAAATGATTAAATTTCTGAAAGAAGTAGATGAATTGTCTTTATCTACTGGAAAATCAATTAATATTAATCTAATAAAAAAAGTATTAAATCAATGAATAAATATAGATC
>MDTG01398865.1_pt1 | contig 16683 bp, 16 predicted proteins | sample 811421 | NCBI WGS metagenome assembly MDTG01 (sample SAMN05326645, study PRJNA326480) | marine metagenome | isolation source: seawater | place: Pacific Ocean: South East | collected 2011
GATAGGCTGGATGTGGAAGCGCAGTAATGCGTGCAGCTGACCAGTACTAATAGCTCAATTGGCTTGATTTATGCACTGAAAAAAATTTTTATTTATTGATATTATAAATTTATGAATGCAATCATTCTCACAACGCAAACTCTTCATCATACTTATTACGTGAAATCTTTACTCAAAACAAGCAAAGTAAATTTTACAGTCGTGGTAGAGAAAAAGAAAAAAAAACCTCCTTTTAAAATTAGGCATTATATAGATAGTTATATGAGTAATTTTGAGGAAAAAAAATGGTTTAAAAACTCAGATAAAAAAATCAAGGATTATTGCAAACCTATTTTCACAGACAACATTAACAAAGACAAAAAACTTATAAAAAAATTAAAAGATTTAAAACCGAAGTTTCTACTTATTTTTGGAACAGGAATACTTTCAAAAAATTTTATAAAAAATTTTAACAATATTTATAACTTTCATGGTGGTGATTTGGAGAATTATCGTGGTTTGGATTCACATTTTTGGTCAATGTATCATGGCGAATTTAAAAAATTGTATATATACCTACATGAGGCAAAACCTCGTGTTGATACTGGCAGATACCTGTATAAAAAATTAATTAATATAAAAAAAAATACAAATATTGCTAGCATAAGATATTTAAATACACTGATTTGTGTTTTCCTAACTAAAAAATTCATTGATGATTTTAAAAAAAAAAAAAATTATAAAAAGAAAATTAAATTCAACTGGAAGATATTATTCTCATATGCCAAAAGACCTAAAGCAAGTAGTTATTGAAAAGTTTAATAAGTTTAAAAGATTAAATGTTTAATGAATTACTCAAATTATTTAAAAAAAAACAAGTGTGTAATTTTTTTATTTCATGGCGTCTTAAATAAGGATAACGATAAGTTATTAAATTGTGTTAAAAAACATATTTCAAAAAATAAGTTTTCAAAGATAATAAAAAGTCTCAGCACCAAAGGTACTTCTTTGAACTTTGATGAATATGTTTATTATTCTCAAACAAAAAAAAAATTTCCAAAAAATTCTTTTTTGATTACTTTTGATGATGGGTTTTTTAATAATTTTAAAATAGCTGCGCCCATACTTGAAAAATATAATACTAAAGCTATTTTTTATTTAACAACTAATTTCATAGATAAAAATTATATGTCTTGGACTGACAGAATTGATTATGCTGTTAAAAAAACAAGACGAGGAGAAATAAAAATTGGTAATAAAAAATTATCTTTTACAAATAAATTAAAAAGTAAAATTAATTTTGTTTTAGAAATTAGAAATATTGTTAAAAACAACCTAAGTATTAATTCAGAGAAATTTGCTGATAAAATACAAAAAAAATTGTTAAATAAAACCATCAAAACATCCAACCTGAATATTTATAAAAAAATGTCATGGTCAAACATTAATAGATTATTAAGAAACGATCTTTTTTCAGTTGGAGGTCACTCTCATAACCATGAAACACTTACAAAATTAAATGAAAGCCAATTAAATAAAGAAATAAAATTAAGTTTAAGATATATAAAAGAAAAGTGTAATCAAAATGCGGTTCACTATGCCTACCCAGATGGACATAAACTAAGTTTTAATAGTAAGGTAATTAAAATTTTAAAAAAAAATAAGATAATTTCATGTCCTACTGCACTTCATGGAATAAATAGTATTGGTGATAATTTATTCAAGCTCAAGAGAGTATTTGTGAAATAAATATGAAAAAATATATTGTAATCCCAGTAAGATTTAATTCTAAAAGATTGCCAGGAAAAGTTCTTAAAAAAATTGGTAACACTTCTGTACTAAAATATTTAGTTGATAAATTACGCAAGGTACCTAATGTTGATATTATAGTTGCAACCTCTTTAAAACGGAGTGATCAGAAAATTTATAATTTTTGTAATAAAAATAAAATTAAATGTTTTCGAGGACCGCTGAATGATTTGGCTTATAGATTAATTTTAGCCTGTGAAAAATTTAAAATTAAATATTTTGCAAGGATAAATGGGGATAGTCCATTGATTGATGTAAATATAATTAATAAATCGTTTAATTATTTCAAAAAAAAAAAAAATTCTTATGATTTTTTTACAAATATTTATCCAAGGTCATATCCAATTGGTCAATCTGTAGAAATATATAAATTAAATATATTAAAAAAGTACTATAATTCATTCACGAAAAGTGAAAAAGAACATGTTGGAAAATATTTTTACAAAAAAAAAAGTATTAAAAAATTCAATTTTCAATACGTAAACGATCACAGCAATTTAAATATGTCAATTAATAATTATCAAGACTTTATTAATTTTAAATATGTTTTGGAAACTGAAAAATTTAAAAAAAAAATTCCACTAAAAAAACTCATTAAATATTACAAATGAAAAAAAAAATTAATGTTGGTGTAATTGGTCTTGGTGTTGGTTTACACCATCTGAACACTTACATGCAAGATGCTAATTGTAGTGTAATACAGGTTTGTGACTTCAGTAATAAAAAATTAAATAAAATTTCAAACAAATATAAAAATTCTTTTAGTACAACAACTAATGCGAAAAAACTTATAGATAATAAAAATATTGATTTAGTTTCTATAGCAAGTTATGATAATTTTCACTACCAGCAAATTATTGAATGTATTAAAAATAAAAAACATATTTTTGTTGAGAAGCCACTATGTTTAAGTTTTGATGAAATGAAAAGTATTAAAAAGCTACTTGTAAAACATCCAAAAATTAAAATTTCTTGTAATTTTGTTTTAAGAACTGCTCCAATTTTTTCAAAATTTAAAAGAGATATTTTAAAAAAAAAATATGGAGAAATTTTTAATATTGAAGCCAATTATATGTGGGGAAGGAAAGAAAAATTTAATGGTTGGCGTAAAGATTTACCTTTTTATTCAAAAATTTTAGGTGCAGGCGTTCATATGCTTGATTTAGTTACTTGGATGCTAAATGACAGACCAATTTCAGTTTTTTCATCTGGAAATAAGCTTGGTACAAAAAATATCAACATAAAATATAATACTTTTGTCTCTATGATTTTTCAATTTAGAAATAATTTGATTGTAAATATTGGTGCGAACGGACCATGTCTTTATCCACATTCTCATGAAATTTCAATTTATAGTGATTTACAGACGACTAAACTTACCTCCCAAGGTTTATTAAAAACATCAAAAAAAAAATTTTTAAATAAAAAATTAGATAAAATTAAAAATATTTATCCAAGAAAAGAACTAAGGTCCAATATCTTAAAGAATTTTATAGGTTCTATTTTAAATAATAAAAAAAATTTGATACCTAAAAAGCAAATTTTTGATGTAATGAGCGCATGTTTAGCTGCAGAAGAATCAATGAAAAAAAATAAGTTAGTTAAAATAAAATATTTATAAATGTACAATAAATCAGAATATTTAGAAAAATTTTTAAAAATAAGATATTTTGAGCAGAGTCTTGATAAATTATTTGAGGATCAGAAGATTTTTGGAACATATCATAGGTGTATAGGTCAAGAGTCAATAGCACTAGCATTCACATGGTTCCTAGATAAAAGAAATGATTTTGTAGTTAGTAACCATAGAAATCATGGACACTATCTAGCTTTCACTGGAAATTATAAAGCACTACTTGATGAAATTGGTGGTAAGAAAACAGGTGCTAGTGGCGGTAAAGGAGGAAGTCAAGTGGTAATGGACAATAATTTTTTCTCCAATGGTATATTGGGCTCAACTATTTCAATTGCTACTGGTATTGCGATGGGTTTTAAAATGAATTCTTTAAATAATATTGTTGTATGTTTTTTAGGAGATGGAGCTCTAGGGACTGGAATATCATATGAATCTTTTAATCTTGCTTCGTTGTATAACTTACCAATTCTTTTTGTGGTAGAAAACAATGGAGTAGCTCAGAGTACAAAACTGGAAACTAATCTCTCAGGAAGTATTAAAAAAAGATTTGATGCATTTAATATTGAAAATTTTGAAATTAATGGTGATGATGTTGATGGTTTAATGCGACTAGGAGAAAAATTAACTAAAGATATTAAAAAAAAAAAGTTACCCAAAGCAGTTCATGTAAAAATAAACAGATTGTGCGCTCATAGCAAAGGTGATGAAATTGATAATTTTAAATACTTTAGTGAAATTAATGATCCATTAGATACTATAAAAAAAATTGTAGATAATAAAAACGATCACTCAAACATAGAAACCAATAGTCAGAAATTTATTAAAAAATTAATAGAAGATTTTAATTCATGATTTTCGTAGAAAGAGTAAACAAAAGTTTAGATTATTTTTTAAAAAAAAGTAAAAAAAATTTTATAATAGGAGAAGATTTGTTAGATCCATATGGGGGAGCTTTTAAAGCTACAAAAGGCCTATCATCAAAATACAAAAAACAAGTAATTGCAACACCAATTTCCGAAAGTGCTTTTCTTGGAATGGCTACAGGAATGACTTTCACGGGCTCAAATGTAGTTGTAGAAATTATGTTTTCAGATTTTTTAACTATAATTTCTGATATTTTAATTAATACAACTTCCAAAATAAACTTAATTAATAAAGAATTATTAAAGGGAAAAATAATAATTAGAACACCCAATGGTGGAAGACGAGGTTATGGACCAATACATAGTCAAAGTTTAGAAAAAATATTTTTTGGTTTTTCTGAAATAAATATAATTGCGTTAAGTAGATTATTTGATCCTTATGAAATCTATAAGAAAATTTTCTCAGAAAAAAATGAGGATAAAATTAATCTAATTTTAGAGACTAAAATTGATTATTCAAAAAAAATAATAGATGAAGAATTTTTAGAAAAGAATAATTTTAAAAAAATTGTTGATGAAACAAAAGAACCTATTGTGGAACTATTCAATTCAAATGATAAAAATGATAAAACAGATTTTCTAATTATTTGTTATGGCGGGGTAGTAAAAGAGGTTATTGATGCAGCAATAAATTTGTTTGTAGAAGAAGAGCTAACCTCAAAAATAATAGTTCCTCATAAAATAAATCCTATTGAAAATGTTTTAAAAAATAAAATTATTTCTAATAAATTTAACAAATTAGTATTTGTTGAGGAAAATACTACATTGAACTCATGGGGCTCTTTAGTAATCTCAAGTTTTGTAGATAGTAATATCGAAAATTTAGATTTTTTAAGTAAAGTTATCTTATTAGGTTCAAAAAGTGAGTTAATTTCTGCAAATTTTGAGGAAGAAAATTCAAACTTAATTGATTCAAAAAAAATATTTAGTAAGTTAGTGCAGAGCGTATGAACTATATAAAAGTACCAGCTATAACTGCAAATGAAGATGTAATTAAATTAGCAAACATTACATCAAAAAAAAGTAATGTTAAAAAGCAAGATTTAATTTGTGCATTAGAGTCAAGTAAATCTAGCTTTGATTTAGAGTCACCAGAAGATGGATTTGTTTATTTTTTATATGATGAAGGTGAAGAGGTAAAAATTGGAGAGACATTAGCAGTTATTTCAAAACATGAGTTAACAGAAGATATAATTAAACAAGAGAAAAATAAAATTAAATTAATTAATTCGCAAAAAGTTTCAAAAAAAGCAAAAAAAATAATGGATGAAAATAATATTTCTGCAGAGGATATTGATAAAAAAGGAATAATTAACTCAGAAGATGTTTTGGGATATTTAAATAAAAAAAATTTTAATAAAAAAATTAGCAAATCAAATTCTGAAGAATATTTGAAATTAGAACAAATAATGAAAAGAAATATTTCAAATGATAGTAATTTTACTGAAATACAAAATTTAAAAAACAATTTAAGTTTTGTACAAAAGACATATCAAGAAAAATGGAACCGATTTATACCACCGTTTGATATTATTTTTGATAGATGGGCAAATGCAAAAAATTATGGTTTTCATGAAACTAGCAATGTTTCAAGTTTGTCTTATATAATTGGTGAAGTAAAAGTTGGGAAGAATTGTTTTATTGGACCTTACACTATCTTGGATGGCAGTGCTGGCTTAGAGATAGGTGATAATACTAGCATTGCAGCAGGAGTTCACATCTATAGTCACGACTCAATATCGAGGGCATTAAGTGGTAGAAAATTTCAGCAGAGCTTTGGTGAGGTAAAAATTGGTAATAATTGTTTTATTGGTCCAAGCGCAGTCATAACAAAAGGTGTTCAAGTTGGAGACCATTGTTTTTTAGGCTCAAATAGTGTTTTAACATTTAATCTTGAAAGCTACCAGGCTGCTTCAGGAAACCCATGCGAAGTGATTGGGACTGTTAAAATTGATGACAATGGTGTTATTATAGAAAAAAAAAGAAGTTATTAAATTAATTTTCTAAAAATAAAGAAACATTTAAAATATTAAATAAACTTTTATTCATAGTATTAGACAACTTATTTAGTTTAATTTTTTTAATATTTTTTAAATTAATAAAATTTTCCATTTTTTTTTGAGAAACAATGTATTCGATGATTTCTGAATTTTTCAAGTTTACTATACTATTTAAATTTGTATTAAATCCCTTTTTTTCCCTAGATAGCCTTACTTTATCAGTTAAAATACCACTTCCCATTTCTCTTAATATATTTTTTGTGTAACCTTTTTTGATAAAATATTTTAAATTAATGGATTGAATATATTTCAATAATTTATAGTTAAGATAAGGTGATCTATTTTCAATTGAGTAAAGCATAGAATTACTGTCATCTTCATGTAAAATAACTGGTACCGATTCATGAAAAAGTTCATTTAACATTCTATTTTTCAAATTTGAAGAAGAGTATTTATTTTCAAAAAAATTGTTTTGAGACTTATAATTAATGAAAATATTTCTATTTTTGGGCATAATATGATCTCTAAATTTTGGATTATTTAAAATATATTTTGGATTTGATAGAAGAGGGTTCCTTATAAATGGCTGAACGTAATTTTTCCAATAATTCATTTCATTTTTAAATTGATGTTTATTTTTTTTTATTTCAGAAAGATAAAATAAATGATGATCATAATATCCCGTAAATAATTCATCAGCACCAGTTCCAGAAAATATCACTTTGTTCCCGTCTTTACTTGATTGTTCAGAAATTAATGAGTGAATGTAATACGATATTGTAGAGACAGGCGCATTTTTATATTTTATTAAATTATTTAATTTATCTAAAAATGTATCAAATTTTTCAGTTCTTAGATTAATTTTCTTACAATTAATTCCAAGGTCTTTTTCTATAAATCTAATATTTTTACTTTCGTTATATCTTTTATCATTATCAATAATTGAATAACAAGTAGGTTTGATATTAAAATGTTTTACCGCAGCACTTACGAGTGTTCCCGAGTCAATTCCACCACTTAAGCAAAAAGAAATTGGCACATCTGATCTTAGTCTTTTTTTTAAACCATCTAAAAAAATATTTCTTGATTTATTAATTATATCATCGAAATTGTCTTTATTTTTTAATAAAAATTTATTTTTTTCAAATTTTTTAATACTGGTATGATTATTTTCAAGATTTAAAATAAAACAGCTACCTTTTTCAAAATTATAAATGTTCTTTACAAATGTTTCGTTATTTTTATATAAAAATTTGTATCCTATACTTAGATAGTCCTGAATTTTATTTGGATTTATAGAAAAATCTTGATGTTTATTTAATATTTTTTTTATGTATGAAATTTCTGATCCAAAAGCAAAGTAATTTGAAGTTTTTTGAAAATATAACGGTTTTTCGCCAAAAAAATCTCTTGAAATAACAAGTTGTTTTTTTTCACTATCAACTATAGCAAGAGCCCACATTCCCTCAAAATGTTTAAAACATTTTTGACCCCAAAAATCATATGATTTTATTACAACTTCAGTATCTGAGTCTGTAATAAAATTATAACCTTTTAATTTTAAAAAATTTCTAATTTCTTTAAAATTATATATTTCTCCATTATATACCAAAACTTTCTTTTTAAAAAAATATGGTTGATTTGACCTTTTATTTAAATCTAAAATAGATAATCTTGATGAGAATAAGTAAATATTTTTTTCAAATATTTTTGTATTGAATGAGTCTTGATAATTAGGACCTCTTAGCCTCATTATTTTTAGTAAATCTTTTTTATCTTTAATCGATAATTTATTGTTTGTGTTTTTGAATTGAATTAATCCTGCAATGCCACACATTATTTTTTTTTTGCAATACAAAGTATTGTATAACCTAATAGATTTTTGTGAATAAAATCAGGACTCAAAAATTTGAGTTCACTTTTTCTAAAATTACCAAGGTATGGATGATCGTAATTAAGATAATTTTGAACAGTACCTAGGTCCGATATTATTGTTTCTAGAAAAATTACTTTTAAACCTAAATTATTTAGATATTTAGTAATAGTTTTTGGTGAAAAAAAATTAATATGCTGTTCACCTGAAAACATTGAGCATTTTTCATGTAAAATCTTTGCACTGAGACTATTAATGTTGGGAAAATTAAATAAAAATTTCCCATTTTTTCTCAATTTTTTAATTAATAATTTTAATATTTTGTCAGGCTCTGCTAAATGCTCAAGGACTGTCCACATGGTTATAGCATCAAATAGTTTCTCATTTCTTTTCAAATCATCGACATTTAAAATGTTAATTCTTTTCTTTTTTAAAACTTTAAGACAGAATTTATTAAGCTCTGTTCCATTTACCTTCCAATGTTTTTTTTTAGCTTGATCTAAAAAGTCTCCAAAACCACAACCAAAATCCAAAATTTCTTTTCTTTTTTTGTTTAGATTAAGTTTATTTAGTCCATATTTAAATTTTTTTATATCTAATTTTAAATTATTTTTATTTTGTAAAACCTTTGTATATGAATTTTCATTATAAAAGGTTGTGTGAGATATCTCTTTTTTAAAAATTGGATTTACATACACAAAACCACATTTTAGACACTGCACATGTTTAAAATTTTTTTTTATAAATAACAATTTAGTATTATTTGACTTACATACTAAACAGTTTCTTTTTTTTTGATTTTTTTTCTTAATTATTATTTTAGATAACTTATCTGTAATACTGTTATGCTTTTCTAAATGATCTTTTCTACCAGTTTTGAGTATAAAATTTTTAGTATTTTTAAATTGTACAAAGCCATCAAATGAATTTTTTGAGGACATTAGCCCCATCTTCCAGCGTATACTTCTCTTACTTCTTTTTCACATTCTTGAAAATTATTTCCGTGTTCTATTTTTACTCTTTTAAAAATTTCAACATAATCTTTAAGATGTTTTAATTGATGAGGTAGAATTGCAAATTTATTATCTCTGCCTGGTAAATCATTATCTACCGTGAAATGTTTTTCAATGTAATTTAAACCATAGTTCAAAGATAATACTGATGCTTCTATTCCCTGAGTGTGGTCACTAAATCCAACATTTGGTGTTAGACTTTTTAAAAAATTAATTTTTGGTAAGTTCGTATTTTCAAAAGCACATGGATAAGTTGAAACACAATGAAGTAAACTAATTTTAAATTTCTTATATTTATTAGATAAATCAATAATTTCTTTTTCCAAAAGTGTACCAGTAGAAATAATTACTTCATCAAAACTATCACAAACAAAATCCATCAGCTCTTTATTTCTAGCCTCCACACTTGGAACTTTAAATATTTTATTATCTATTTTTGCAATTCTTTCAGCTGTTTCTCTATTAAATGTTGAAGTAAAAAAATGAATTTGATTATCTTCGGCAAATTTTTTAATTTCTTTGTACTTTTCGTCTGTTAAAGTAGCTTTTTCGTATATTTCTCTTCTACCGTCGTTGTCCCAAGGACCATTTTTTAAATATTTAATATCAAAAACCTGTGTCTTTACAAAATCGGCTCCATTCTTTTTTGCCTCAACTATCATTTTTTTTGCCAGGTCTATATCACCCATATGATTCCAGCCTATTTCTGCAATTAGTTTAGTCATTCTGAATATAATATTTTTTCCATAAAGATTTATCAAGAACTACTTTTTCAAATTTGGTATTTTTTGACCAAATTGAATTTTTATACCAATATCCATTTTTAATCCACCATACTCTAGGATCTCGAAATGTATCTGCAATTTTAAGAAATTTACTTTTCTCCCACCCAACATATTTTAACCATCTATTTAAATCTGAGGACAATTTACTATCCATTTTTTTGATTAATTTTATAGCTGTTTTTCTTGTTAGATTACCTGATCTAATATCTTTTACAGCATGATCAGTACATCTACCATAACCAAATTTTATATACTTCATATAATCGTGAATACCATTTTCATGAATATCATCTAAGTTAGAAATTTTTCTGTAGGTTCTTTCAAAATTATTTTTAGGAACTTTAAATCCAAATTCTTTTATCATTTTTTTTGTATTATTGATTGGATCCCATTTAATATAATTTGATAAATATATGCCTCTCAAATTAAGAGATTTAATATCATCATCACCAGGGTACATATAAGGAAAAAGATTTTGTTTGTTTAATTTTTCTCCAAATTTTTTAGCTACTCTTAAAAAATCATACCAATCTAAGTTGTGTAGACTTAGCTCTTTACGCTCTCGTTTGTTAAATTCTAAAAAATCATAGTTTGAATGCATTCCCCCAATTTCTAAAAATCCGTGCTCTCCCCAAATAATAAAAGGTATTTTAAATTTGACTGCAATTATTATTGGATAACTAAAAATTCCAGCATGACCATGCCAATTCATATCACCATGGAAAGCCATTCCTAATCTGTTAAGAGCTTTTATTGTATCTATTGATGATGTAAAGAAAATATGATCGACTCCAAATACTTCACGCATATTAATTAAGTTTTGCATACCTGTTTCTGAATAATTGTTCGAATTATATGTGACTAGAAGTGGGTTCAATCCTAAAACTTTTTTAATGATATAGGTTTGAAAATAACTATCTTTACCACCACTTACTGGTATCAAACAATCATATGTGTCTTTTTGTTTTGGCAGTAATTTTTTTAATAATTTAAATCTTTTATTCCAATTTATTTCAATTTTTTCATTTGAAACTATACAGCCTGTACAAATATTATTTGCAGCCAATGATGATGTGTTAAGATTAATTATAGGCGCAACACATTTTTGGCAGAAATTAATATCTGGTTTTTTTTTCATCTTTTTATATTGATTTTATTATTTTTTAAAAATTTTTTAAGGTTAGGATAAGAATTTTCTTTGAAATGAAAAAAATTACCTGCAGCAGCAGCGTCTATATCAGTTTCTTTAAACAATTCAAGAAAGTCCTCATTTTTAGATGCACCACCACATGCTATTACAGGTAGTTTAGTAATTTTTTTAACTTTATTTATAGTTCGTATATCGTATCCTTTACCACTTCCATCTCTATCAATTGAATTTAAAAAGAATTCTCCTACACCTAAATCCTCACAATTTTTGATCCAGCTGTAAATATTAGTTTTAGTATTCTGACTCCCATTTTTTATAAACAGAATCTCTTTTTTATCCACAATTTTATAATCAATAGAGGCTACAACTGCTTGAGAGCCAAGCATATTACTAATTTCTGTAATTAACCTATTATTTTCAAAAATTTTTGTATTTATTACAAATTTATCAGCGCCAGATCTTATTAAATTAATAGCCTGGTTTAAATTTTTTATTTTCCCCCCGACTGTTAAAGGCAAGAAACAATTTTTACTAATTTTTTTTATAATTTTTTTCATTGAAATTAATTCTAATGAGTCGTTCGCTAATTGGTTGCCAATATTAACACAAATCATTTCATCTACATCCCATTCAAAAAACCTCTCAGCTTGATTAATAAAATTTCCAATATTTTGATGAAGAATAAAATTTCTACTTCTTATTAAAAATCCGTTCTTATAAAATAAACAAGGAATAATTCTTTTTATTCTTTTTTCCATTTTAATATTTTTGATATATAAAAAGATACTTCTAATTCATTTATGAAAAAAGTTAAAACTTATAATAAAAAAAAGCTAATTGGAATAATTGACTATCAAGCAGGAAACATAAACTCACTTAAAAACTCTATTATTAAGCTAGGATACTCTCCTATTTTAATAAGATATGCTAATGAAATAAATAAATATAATAAAGTAATTCTTCCTGGCGTAGGTTCATTCGAAAATGCAATTAACAATTTAAAAAAAAAAAATTTTGATAAACTTCTTAAAATTTATATAAAAAATAAAAAAAATAAATTGCTAGGAATATGTCTTGGTATGCAATTATTGTTTGAAAAAAGTCAAGAAACAGTAGATTCTAAGAAGTATATATCTGGTTTATCTTTTTTAAAGGGTGAAGTTTGCAATTTTTCCAGTAAAAAAAAACTTATGAATATAGGTTGGTGCAAGATTAAATCATCAAAAAATAATTTATTAACAACAGGTATTCCAAATGAGGAAAAAATTTTTTATTTTGTTCATAGATACTATTGTAAAACAAAAATTAAATCAAATAATGAAAGTTATGCAAATTTTTTTAAAAAGAAATTTTTATCCACAATTGAGAAAGATAATATTTTTGGTGTTCAATTTCATCCAGAAAAAAGCTTGGGTTCTGGTTTAAGATTATTAAATAATTTTTGTAAATTATAGTAACAAGTGATTGAATTAAATAACTTAAAACCAATAATAAATTTAAAAAAAAATGAATATAAGTATTTATCTCCTTTTATTTTTAAAAGGAAATTTTTTTATATTTTATTTTGCAATAGAGGAAAAAAATCAAAATTTTATGGAGAGATTAATTTATTATTTTCAAAAAATCTTAAAACTTGGAAACAGGTTAAAAATTTTAAAATAAAACCTAAAAAAAATTCGAACATTTCAAGCTTTACATCTCCTTGTTTTGTAAAAATTAAGGGAGTGAACTTTATTTACATTCAAGCACAAGGAAGTAAATTCCAATCAAAAATAATAAGATTTAGATCATATGATTTTAAAAATTGGATAGAGGACAAAAGTTTTTTATTAGAATCTAAAAAATTTTTATTTAAATCACCTTACTATACATATTTAGACCCAAAATATCTTTATTTTTCAAAGGAAAATAATTATGTAAAGAAAATTTGCAAAATTAACCTTAAAAATTTTTCAGAAACTACTGTTTTTAAATCAAAATCATCTAATGAAAAGTTTTCAGTTTATAGCCCAACAATTTTTAAAGAAAATGATCAGTTTATAATGATTTATGCGGCATGGAAGAATTCAAAAATTGGAAATTTGAAAGTAGCAATTAGCAAAGATTTAAAAAATTGGCGCAAATTTAATAATTATTTGTTTAATATTGACGCAACTACACCTATAGTATCAGAGCCCAATGTTTATAAATTAAAAAATTCAATCTTTATTTTTTTTGAGTATAAAAGTAAATCAAATAACTGGAACATTTCCTTAAAAAAAATAAATTTGAATAAGTTGTTAGAGATAATTAAATGAAAAAAATTCTTATAACTGGATGCTCTGGTTTTATTGGTTATCACACCACTTTAAAATTTTTAAAAAAAAATTTTAAAGTAATAGGAATAGACAACTTAAATAATTACTATGATGTTAAGCTTAAAAAAGATAGATTAAATGCAATTAAAAATTTAAACTATAAATTCTCAAGAAATTTTAAATTTATAAAAAGTGATCTAAATAATTTCAAGACAATAGAAGAGATTTTTAAAAAATTTAAATTTGATTATGTTATAAATCTTGCTGCTCAAGCTGGAGTAAGGTATTCTTTAATTAATCCACGTTCGTATTTAAACACTAATATTAATGGCTTCTTTAACATATTGGATTGCTCAAAAAGATATAGAATTAAACATTTAGTTTATGCAAGTACAAGCAGCGTATATGGTGCGAACGAAAATTTTCCACTCAAAGAGACCAAGTCAGCAGATCATCCAATTCAATTTTATGCCGCTACAAAGAAATCTAACGAGATAATGGCTCATTCCTATAGTAGTATTTATAATTTACCCACTACTGGCTTGAGATTTTTCACAGTTTATGGTCCGTGGGGTAGACCAGATATGGCTTTATATATTTTTACAAAACATATTATTCAAGGTAAAAAAATTCCTTTATTTAATTATGGGAATCACAGCAGGTCGTTTACCTACATAGATGATATAGTAGATGGCGTTTACAAGTCTACTGTTAAAATTCCAAAAAAAAATAATAAGTGGTCATCTAAAAATCCTGACCCATCTTCTAGTAATTGTCCATTTAAAATTTATAATATAGGAAATAATAAATCCGAAAGCCTTTTCAAATATTTGAGAGTATTAGAGAAAAATATTGGTAAAAAAGCTAAAATAAAAAATTTCAAAATTCAAAAAGGAGATATTATAAAAACTTCAGCAGACTTAAAAAAAATAAACAAAGAGATTAATTTTAGACCAAGTACAAGTATTGAAGTAGGCATTAAAAAGTTTGTTGAATGGTATAAAAAATATCACAGAATAAAATGAAACTGTTTTTTGACAAAAAAGTAATAGGTGAAAAATTTTATTTTAAATCTAAACTTGCTTTTTTATTTCTTCTTCTGAATAGTGTTTTAGAAATAATTAGTTTAGGAACAGTACCAATTATATTAAATTTTTTCTTAAAACCCGAAGGTCTACTGACTAATTATCCAATATTTAATAATATTTATCCATCATCTTTGGCAAAAGATGACATTATAGTTTATGGTTTATTAATTGTAGTTATATTTTTTTTTATAAAAAATTCATTCCTTATTTATTTTAATTATTTTGAAAGATCTTTTTTTAATCAAATAGCTGTCGATATTCAAAAAAAAATTTATGATTCTTATTTATTAAGAGATTACATACAAACGCTTGAATACAACAGTTCATATATTATAAGAAATTTTACAACAGAAGTGGAGCAATTAAGAAGTTATTTAAGAAATAGTTTTTTGCTTCTGAGAGAAGCTATAATTATACTTTTATTTCTAATAATTTTATTTTACATAGATTTTTATCTAACTTTATTTTTAATAATATCGATTTATATATTAGGCTATTTTTTTTATAAAATTTTTCAGAAAAAACTATCCTATAAAGGAAAAGTTGTTCAAGAATTTAATGCTAATATTATTGAGCTATTAACTTATTCAATAGAATTAATAAAAGAGGTAAAAGTAGTTGCAAAAGAGGATTATTTAAGAAAAATATTTTTTTCCAAAGTTCATATTAAAGAACGTAATAAACTATACAATCAAATAATATCTATCTTGCCAAGAATTTTTTTAGAGTTTTTTATCGTATTTCTAATTTTTATTGTGTCATTCGTCATAGTAAAGATTATGAATAAATCAGATTTGTTGTTTATTTATCTATCTTTTTTAGGTATTTCCGCAATAAGAGTTATTCCATCAATGAATGTTATCTCGAATTGTATATCTACTTTTAAATTTTTTTCACCTTCTTATGAAGTAATTCAAAGGGAAATATCAACTCACAATAAAATTAAGGAAAAAATCTATAAAGAGAAAAATAAAATTAATGTATTTAAAAGTATAAATCTTAAAGATGTAAGTTTTGGATATAATAAAAATAAGTTAATTTTAGAAAAAGTTAATCTTGAAATATTTTCAGGGGATAAAATTTTAGTTAAAGGGGTAAGCGGATCAGGAAAAAGCACATTAATAAATATTTTACTTGGTTTACAAAAACCAACTTCTGGAAAAATTTTTATAAATAATCTAAATTTTACAGATAAGGATTATATTTTTAATAAGCTTATTGGATTTGTACCACAAGATATATACTTAATTAACGACACAATTAAAAATAATATAGCTCTTTTTGATGATAATTTTAATGAAACGAAAATGGAAGAGGCTATAAGTATTTCAAATACTAGAGAATTTATAAATCAATTTCCCAATGGAGTAGACTCATTAATTGGTCAAAAAGGTCTAAAAATTTCAGGTGGTCAAAGACAAAGGGTAGCTATAGCTAGAGCAATTTATTCAAATCCTAAAATTTTAATTTTAGATGAGCCTACAAGTTCTCAAGATAGTATTTCAAATAATAAAATTATTGATAATATATTAAATATTAAAAATCTTACTGTAATAATTATTTCACACACTACAGTAAAAAATAATTCCTTTAATAAAGTTATAAATATAAAAGATAAAAAGTTAGAAGTTACTGATACTATTTAATAGTTTTTAAAAAAAGAATTGTTTTATCTACAACTCTTCCATAGGCAATTTCTTGAGCTTCCCGTGTCATACCTCCAATATGTGGAGTAACTAGAACTTGATTATTTTTTTTAAAAAATTTCAAAATTTTATTTCTTTTTTTGTTTCTTATTTCGTTACTTATTACATCAGTTCCATATTTTGCATTTTTATTTTTAGTTAAAAATTTTAATAAATCTGTTTCATTTATGATTTCTCCTCTAGATGTGTTAATAAGAATTAAATTTTTTTTTGATAGCTTTAATAATTTTCTATTTATCATTTTTATTGTGCTATTTTCTACATGAACATGTAACGAAATTATATCACATTCTTGAAAAATTTTTTTTAAATTATGAACTTGATTAATATTTTTATTTTTAACTTTTTTTAATGGATCAAATACAAATACTTTACTTTTAAGTGAAAGAAAATAATTTGCATATTTTGATCCAAGTCTTCCATA
>MDTG01426782.1_pt1 | contig 16682 bp, 17 predicted proteins | sample 811421 | NCBI WGS metagenome assembly MDTG01 (sample SAMN05326645, study PRJNA326480) | marine metagenome | isolation source: seawater | place: Pacific Ocean: South East | collected 2011
TCTAAATTCTTCATTTTTACTTCTAACAATCTTTTTGACTATAATTATTTATCTTGGCTTAGTAATTATGTTAAGAGTTGTAACCATTAATCAATTAAGACAATATTTAAAAAAATAATATGGAAAAACCAACAAATAGAATCTTATCTGGTGTTCAGCCTTCTGGAGATTTACATTTGGGCAATTATCTTGGTGCCATTAAAAATTTTGTAACACTTCAAAGAGAATATGAATGCTTCTTTTGTGTTGTAGATTTACATGCAATTACTGTTTGGCAAGATCCAAAAATTTTAGCTAATAAAACAAGAGAAGTAACTGCAGCATTTATTGCTTCAGGTATTGATCCAATCAAAAATAATATTTTTGTTCAATCACAAGTTCCCCAACATGCTCAATTAGCTTGGTTGTTTAATTGTGTTGCAAGAATGGGATGGTTAAATCGAATGACACAATTCAAAGATAAGGCTGGAAAGAACAGTGAAAACGTATCAGTAGGTCTCTTTTCTTATCCAACTTTAATGGCAGCAGATATTCTAATATATTTAGCAACTCACGTTCCTGTTGGTGATGATCAAAAACAACACCTAGAGTTAACAAGAGATATTGCTCAAAAGTTTAATAATGATTTTAATACTGATTTGTTTCCTATACCTGAACCTCTTATTTTTGGTGAAGCAACTAGAGTAATGAGTCTTCGAGATGGATCAAAAAAGATGAGTAAATCTGATCCATCTGATTATTCAAGAATAATGTTAACTGACACAGCTGAAAATATTACTCAAAAAATAAAAAAAGCAAAGACTGACCCTCAACCTTTGCCACATGATAAAAACAGTTTGGAGAAAAGACCAGAAGCTCAAAACCTAATATCAATTTATGCATCACTTCAAAAAACATCTTTAGAAAATGTTATAAAAGAATATGCAGGCAAAGAATTTTCACTTTTTAAAAGAGATTTAGCTGATTTGGCAGTTGCAAAACTAGAACCAATTACAACTGAAATGAACAAAATGATGAATGATATTCCATATATTGATTCTATCTTAAAAAAGGGCAAAGAAAACGCTATCTCAGTTTCTGAGCCAGTTTTAGAGAAAACTAAAGAAATAGTAGGTTTTTTGCTTTAAAAATTCCCCAAATTTTTGAATTTTTTTAATTAAATTCATACGAAAGACAAATTTATAACTATATATAGAAAATATGTTTATACAAACTGAGCAAACCCCAAACCCTCAAACTTTAAAGTTTTTACCAGGAAAAGTTGTCATGCAAGAAGGAACAGCTTTTTTTCAAAATCTAGATGAGTCATCTGACTCTCCATTTGCTAAAAGACTTTTCGCAATAGAAAATGTTGAAGGTGTTTTTTTTGGAAGTGATTTTATTACAATAACTAAAAACAACTCTGTTGATTGGCAGGTAATGAAGCCATTAGTTCTAAGTTCTATTATGGACCATTATAATTCAGGAGATGATACGATAAGCAAAAAACAAGAAATAAAAAATACATCTTTGCAGACAGATGAAAATGATAATGAGATTGTTAAACAAATAAAGGAACTATTAGATACAAGAGTTAGACCAGCTGTTGCTATGGATGGTGGAGATATCATTTATAATAGTTTTAAGGATGGCATTGTATATTTGCATATGCAAGGTGCATGCTCTGGTTGTCCTAGCTCAACGGCTACACTGAAAATGGGTATCGAAAATATGCTGAAACATTATGTTCCAGAAGTACAAGAAGTTAGACCAATAGATGTTTAAATTATCTAATTTTTTCTATCTCACCTCACTATTTGGAGGTTTAATAATGTTAAGTTCTGGAATTGCTGGTTATAACTCATATGAAAATAAAATACATGCTAATGTAGAAACATCTAATCAAATTAATAATTTATATTCAGAAAAAGAAATAACATTAAAAGACCCCCCAGTGTCTGAGGTATTAAGTGATAAATTAGTTGTTAAAATAAAAAACAAACCTCTAAGTCCCGATTTGATATTAACAATTAGCAACAATAAAAATGAAAGTCAAATTTCATACCTATCAGATAATGATTATGATTTTCTAAATCCTGAGAAAAGAAAATTTGTTAAAACCGTTCTACCTATAATAATAAATGAAAATCAAAATATATTGTTAACAAGACAATTTTTACTAAAGCTAAAGAAAAAATTAAAAACTTTTAAAACTCTTAACGCTAATGAACTACACAATATAGAAAAAATAGCAGAAAAATATAACATAAAATTTGCAAAAAAACATAAACTGGATTTGATAGAAGAGATACTACTAAATGTTGATATAATACCTAATTCAATTGCATTAGCACAAGCTGCAATAGAGAGTGGATGGGGAAAATCTCGTTTTGCAAAAGAATATAATGCTCTTTTTGGAGAATATACATATGATCAAAACAAAGGGGTTGTTCCACTTAAAAGAGAAGATGGTGATACTCATCTGATAAAATCATTTGCATCTTATGATAATAGTGTTTCATCCTATTTTAGAAATCTAAATTCACATAATGCTTATAAAGAGTTCAGAGAAGTAAGAAATATAATGAGAATAAAAAATAATTTTACAAATATCGATCTTCTTATTAATAAGTTAAATTCTTACGCTGAAGATAATAATTATATAAATAACTTAAACACAGTAATTGAAAATAATAATTTTGAAGTTTTTGATACTAAAGTAATTTACTACTAATTTTAATTATAAAATTGATGACCAAACCATCTCCAATACCCGTTAGTATCTTTTGCAGTACAATTAATTCTAGACCTACCTTTTGATAATTCTCTAGAAAGCCTTATTTCAACTCTTTCATTAAATTTGTATATCTCTCTTTCTACTTGACCATTCATATCAAATATAAAGCAATTAAGAGAATTGGAGAGTTTATCATCTAAAAGAGAAAAACCAATAAAGGGTGGATTGTCATTAATAGTAGGATTTGTTGGTATAAAATCATAAACTCCTAAACCTTTAGAAGATGCTGCAAACTTTACTCTTTCTATTTCCCCATATTTCTCATTTAATGAAAACCTTGGTAGGTAATACATATTTGAAGTTTCATTTATAATCCCAGAATGTTGACCAAAGGCAACTTTAAATTTGTACTCTTTAATTAATTTAATTATTTCACTATTTGTTTCACCATATGGATAAGCAAATAAGCTAGGTATTTCTCCAAGCTCTTTTAGAAAAATTTTATTTGATAATTCTATTTCTTTTCTAATATCTTCAATTTTCAAATCAGGCATGTGTGCGTGAGTATGTGAGTGAGCACCAATAACTACACCTTCATTTTTCAGCATTCTTATTTGATCCCAATTCAGGTAACTTTTATTATTATTTGTAATAGTTCCTGTTGTTACAAAAAGTGTTACAGGTATATTGTTTTCCTTAAATAGAGGCCATCCCACCTCTAGAAACGATTTATCTGCATCATCAATACTTATGCCTACTGTATTGTCTGGAAGATCACCATCATTAATTATTGTATCAACAATAAAATCTAAGGTTAAGATATTATACTTATCTTTTTTAATCTCAGCTATATGATCCTTAAGTTGCTTTATTGTTACACTTGTAGAAGGATATTTAGATACACCAAATTTATGGTACATAAAAACAGTAGCTGAATTCTTAATATTAGAACTGTAAGCTAACGAAATCATTATAAAATTAAAAAAAATTACTTTAGTTATAAGTAAAAGAATATATTTTGATAATTTCATATGCTGCTTTTTTTAGATGTTATATCTCCTTTATCAGAATTTACATTAATTTTTGACAATAAAATATTAATAAACAAAAAAATTCTACTAACAAAAGAAGAAAAATTAAGTGACAATATCATATCAGTTTTTCAGGAAATAGACAGAGAATTTAAAGTATTAAAAAATTTAAAAAAAATTATAATTACTATTGGCCCAGGGTCATATACGAATTTAAGAATTGGAGCTTCTTTTGTAGCTGGAATAAAATATGCATCTAATGTCAGAGTGTGTGCATTATCAGTAAATGATCTACTCTCGTTTTTAATTACAAAACACAAACTAAATAATTCGGTTCTATATTTAGAGACTGCTAATAAACAAAATTTTCTTTGTATTAAAAAAAATTATGATCATCATGACTATATCAAAGTTGATAAAGAAAATTATATTTTTGATGAACAAATAAACACAGTATTTTATAATAATAATCAACTAATAACTAATACAAAGAATATTAAACACGTCAAATTTTCTATATTGCAAATTGTTATGGAAAATCATTCAAATTTAGTTTTTGATCATTGCTTAATTAAGCCTATATATATATCTAACAACAAAATATTAAATTGAAAAAAATATCTGTACTAAGTAAATCAAATTGTAAAGATTTAACAAAATTTATAAAAAATGAAGATCAACATTTTTCTTTTTTTGACAACATAGGTTGGAATATTAATGAAATTCAAAATCAATTAAATAAAGACCTCAATTTAACAATAGGTTTATTTTATAATAGTGATTTACGAGCTTTTATCTTGGGTGACTTAATTCTAGATCATCAATTCAATACTTACCAACCTTACATTTTGTATGTATCTTACATGTATAGGAGAAATAATTATGCTTCAGAATTAATTAATTATATAGAAGTTAATAAAAAAGTTTTTAATACAAATAAAATATATTTAGAAGTTGAGGATAATAACAATATTGCAATAAGTTTTTATGAAAAAAATAACTTTGTCTTATTAAATTATAGAAATAATTATTATATATATAAAGGTATTAAAAAACATGCAAAATGTTATCATAAATTATTTTAAAATATGAAAAACGAAAAATTGATCTTTGTAAAGTCATATGGTTGTCAAATGAATGTATATGATAGCAAAAGAATAAAAGATCTATTTTCAAATGAAGGATATAAAGTAACGGATGATTTTTCAAAGGCAGATCTAACGGTATTAAATACTTGTCATATAAGAGAAAAGGCTGCTGAAAAGGTTTACTCAGACATTGGAAGAATACAGAAATATAAAAAAAACAATAATATGAAATTAGTTATCGCTGGATGTGTAGCTCAGGCAGAGGGAGAAGAAATACAAAAAAGAGCACCTATTGTAGATTATGTAGTTGGACCACAATCTTATCATAAACTAACTCAAATGATCTCAAGCAAAGATGAAACAATAAATAGTGATTTTTTACAAAACGAAAAATTCAAGAATCTAGTTTTCAATTCATCATCAAACGCCTCAGATTTTGTAACAATACAAGAAGGTTGTGATAAATTTTGTTCTTTCTGTGTAGTTCCGTACACTAGGGGACCTGAATTTTCTAGGCCTGTAGATGAAATTATAAAAGAAACTGAAGCATATGTTAACAAAGGTTTAAAAGAAATTATTTTACTTGGACAAAATGTAAATGCATATCACGGCAGTGGTACAGACGGTAAAACTAAAGACCTTGCTTATTTAATTTCTAAATTAAGTGACATTGATGGATTAAAAAGAATACGATATATGACCTCACATCCTTTGGATATGAATGATTCCTTGATTTCAGCACACAAAAATAATCCAAAACTTATGCCTTTTTTGCATCTACCTATTCAGTCAGGCTCAGATAACATATTAAAAAAAATGAATAGAAAACATACTGTCTCCCAATACCTTAATGTTGTTGATAGTATAAGATCCATAAGGCCAGATATTGCATTATCATCTGACTTTATAGTTGGATATCCTGATGAAACTGACTCTGATTTTGAAAATACAATGAAATTTATAGATAAAGTAAAGTTTGTAATTGCATACTCTTTTATTTATAGTCCAAGACCAGGAACACCAGCTCAAAAAAAAGATAATATTGATAACAATCTAAAAAAAGCAAGATTAGCAGCACTACAATCATTACTTAAACAACAGCAAAATGAATATAATAAATCTTTTATAAATAAAGATTTAGAAGTACTGTTTGAGAAAAAAGGAAGATATAAAAATCAATTTGTAGGAAGATCTATCTACAACCAAAGCGTATTTATTAATTCATCAATTAATTTGTTAAATAAAATATCTATGGTTAAAATTACTAACTCTACTAATTTTTCTTTAGAATGCAAAAGTATATAGATAAAATTGATACAGTTGACATTGAGTTTAGTGATAACTCAATGTTACCAAATTTATTTGGTATAAATGATAAAAATTTAAATTTAATAGAAAAGATAAATAATGTAACAATAAAATACAGAGGGAACAAAGTTAGAATACTAGGAAAAAAAAATATAATTAACGAAACTAAATTAACTCTCATAAATTTATATGAAGAAGCTAAAAAAGGAGAATCTATTGATGAAGATAAAATTAAAGAAAGCAAAAGCTTACTCTCATTATCAATAGATCAAGATAATCAAATGGAATTATTTATACAAACTAAAAAAAGAAAAATTATACCAAGGTCCAAAAGACAAAATGAATATTTTAAATTATTAAATACTAAAGATATAGTGTTCGCTATAGGTCCGGCAGGTACAGGAAAAACATTTATAGCTGTGGCAAAAGCAATTGAATCATTGCAAGAAGGTAAAGTAAATAAAATAATCCTATCTAGACCAGCTGTTGAAGCAGGTGAAAAGCTAGGTTTTTTACCCGGTGATCTGAAAGAGAAAGTTGATCCTTTTTTAAGACCAATATATGATGCTCTTTATTCAATGTTACCTTTCGAACAGGTTGAAAAAAAGATTAACAATAATATTATCGAAATAGCCCCAATTGCATTTATGAGAGGACGAACACTTGAGGAGTGTTTTGTTATCTTAGATGAGGCACAAAATGCCACAATAACCCAAATGAAAATGTTTTTAACAAGGATTGGTAGAAATAGTCAAATGGTAGTTGTTGGAGATAAAACTCAAATAGATCTAGTTAGTAAATCTGAGTCTGGTTTAATTGACGCTTCACAAAAACTAAAAAAAATTAATGATATTGGTTTTATTGAATTGAATGAAGATGACGTAGTAAGACATGACATAGTTAAAAAAATAATTAATGCATATGAAAAGAAAAATAAAAGTTAATTACTTTGTTCAAATAGAAAAATGGTCAAAAAAACTTATAAAGATTAAGAGAATTACAAAAAATACCATTAATGAAATGGAAGTAATGTTTTTAAAAAATTATGATATTAATATAAATTTAATATTATCAGGCAAAAAAGATGTCTCTAAATTAAATAAAATTTACAAAAATAAATCTGGCGATACTGATGTTCTTACGTTTGTTAATAAAATTTCTAATAAACAACTTGGAAAAATTTTATATTGTGATATTTTTTTTTCAATTAATACAATAGAGAAATTTGTTATAGAAAATGATATAGATTTTTATGATCACTTTAATCATCTTTTGATACATAGTATTTTACATATAAATGGATATAAACATGATAATAGAATTGAATTTGATTTAATGAAAAACAAAGAAATAGAAATTATGAAAGATTTAGGATTAGATAATCCATATAAACGATAATTAATATAAAAAAATGGACAAATCGTACAATTGGAAAAGTTGGATAATAAAAAAACTTATTTCTAATGATTCCACAAAGGATGAAATTTTAAATTTTCTTACTAGCAACGAAGATAACACTTATACTGATCTTAAGGATAATGATCAAAAAAACTTAATCAAAAATATACTTAAGTTAGGTGAAAGCAGTGTAGAAGATATTATGGTGCCAAGAAGTGAAATTATTTCAGTAGAACAAAATAATAGTTACGAAGATATTTTAAAAATTATAAAAGTTGAGGGTCATTCTAGAATGCCAGTTTATAATAAAATACTTGATGACACCGTAGGCTTTTTTCACATTAAAGATTTTATAAATTTAACAGAGAATAATTTTAATTTAAATTCTATCATTAGGGACATATTATATGTTGCACCTAAGTCACCAATATTAAATTTGTTAGAGACAATGAGATCCTCAAGAATACATATAGGTTTAGTAGTTGATGGATTTGGGGGAGTTGATGGTTTAATTACAATTGAGGATTTAGTTGAAGAAATTGTAGGTGAAATTGAAGATGAGCATGATGCGGAGGATATAGAAAATCTTATAATTAAGAAAGGAAGAAATATTATTGAAGTAGATGCTTCTTTTAGAATTGATGATTTAGAAAAATACTTTAGCATTAAGTTAGATATTCACGATGAAGAAATAGAGACAGTTGGCGGTCTTGTTTTTTCAAAAATAAATAAAATTCCAAAAAATAATGAAATAATTGAAATTGATAATTTTTTTAAAATAAAAATTATAAAGTCAAATGAGAGAAAAATTTTAAAAGTAGAAATTAGAAAATTAAGTAATTGACTATAGTATATTTTTCAATTTTAGGTCTACTAATTTCTTTATTATACCCACCATATTTTTTTCTTCCTTTAGGCTTTATATTGTTTCCTTTAATAGACATCGTTTACGAAAAAAAATTAGTTACAAGCTCAAATAAACATAAATTTTTATCAGGATTTTCATTGTATCTATTTTTTTTATTCTCTTACTTGCAGTGGATCTATCAGCCTTTCTTAGTATTTGAAGAAACCAAAAATTTTTTTTTCTTATCATTTTTATTAATAATTGTTATTGGTATACTCTTTGGCATAGTCTTTATTTTTATTAAAAATATTAATAATATTTTTATAAATATATTCTATCTACCAATTTTATTTTCATTCTTTGAATTTATTTTATCAAGAATTCCATCAGGTTTTCCTTGGGTGTCAATATCAGCTATCATTTCATCAAATCAAATAGGAATATATTTGATAAAAATATTTGGAACTCAGTTTACAAGTTTTTTAATAATACTTATATTTATGTCACCATATCTTTTCATAAAATATGAAAAAAATTTAAATTATAATTTAAAAGTCAAACTAATTCTCATACCTACTATATTAATTTCTTTAATATCTTTTTTAGTTTTAACTATAAAAAATTCAGAAAACAAAGATAGGCAATTAGTTATTGATATATTTCAAATAGAAAAAAGTAATAAACAATATGATGAAGCATACTTGACTTCAGTTTATGAAGATATTGTTAAAAAAATTATAGACTCAGATGCAGACTTAATTATCTTTGCAGAAAATAATTATCCTTATTTAATCAAAGATATAAAAGACTTAGGTATTCAAAAATATTTAAATCCAAATCAAACGGTAATAATTGGAGGGACCAGGGTTCATAACAGTAAATATTTTAATTCTCTTTTATCTATTAATAGTAATAATGCCGAATACTTTGATAAAAAAATTTTAGTTCCATTTGGTGAATTTCTTCCATTTAGAAAGCAATTAAATTTCATGGAAATTATTTCTGGAACTCAAGATTACAGCATAGGACAACAACCAAGACTAATTAATATAAACAATGAGTTTAGTTTTATTCCAGTAATTTGTTACGAAATACTTTTTTATTGGAAAATATTGAATATAAAAAATAAGAACAGCGATCTAATTATAAATATTACAAATGATATATGGTTTGGTAAATATTTAGGGCCATACCAGCATTTTTATATCTCAAAATTAAGAGCTGCAGAATTTAATAAGCCCCTAATAAGAGTTTCAAATAATGGAATTTCTTCAATTATAGATAATAATGGAAAAATATTAAAATTTATTAAATTAAATAATAAAGCTAAACTTTCTTATAAGATGAAAATAAAAAAATATTCTGACTTTAATATCATTCATAAAATTTTTACTATTATTTATATGATCTTTGTAACATACTATATATTCATCATTTATTTTAAAAAAAATGAAATTAGATAATTATAAATATAGAATATATGGAAGAAGAATAGGAAGAACAAAAAGAAATTTTTCTTTAAAAGAATACGAAAAAGAAATTAAAAAATACGAATTTAAAAAATTAGAAAATTTTAAGACTAATATATTGGATATTGGATCTGGCAGTGGTGAGAGCACTCTACATCTATCTATGAAAAATAATGACTCTATTGTAACTTGCTGCGAAAAATTTGTAGATGGGAATCTAAAACTGCTAAGAAAAATATCTAACCTTAAAATTAAAAATGTGTTTATTTTTCCAGGAAATGTAAATGAATTTTTAGATAAGAATAATGTCTCAGATTATTTTGATTTGATATGGATTCTATATCCAGACCCTTGGCCAAAAAATAAACATAAAAAAAGAAGATTAATTAATAAAATATTTTTAAAAAAATTATCGAATTTTTTAAAAAAGAATGCCAAAATCATGATTGTTACTGATTCAGCAAATTATTACAAAGATATCCTGCAAGCATTATTTGATGTAAAAAATATTTATAGTTGGGAAAATCAATTTGATAACTACCTCAATTATTTAGATTATAATTTTCCAAAAACTAAATTCTTCAAAAAAGCCAGTATTTCTGGAAGTCATAACAATATATTGATTTTAAAAAAAATATAGACTTGAGTTTTATGTTTTTTTCAATATATGACTATAAAAATTGATTTTCGAGGTGGGAAATCCCACCTTTTTTTTGGTACTTATAATGGTTAAACAAAAAATTAAAGTAATAAGAGAAGAAATGCTACAAGTTGCACAAAATGTAGCACAAGAAAAAAATATAGATAAAGATGATGTATTCTCTGCCATGGAAGAGGCTTTAGAAAAGTCAGCTAGGGTTAAATATGGTTTTGAAAGAGATATCAGGGTTGAGATTGATAGAGAAACTGGTGACATTAAACTTAATTCTTATTTAGAAGTTGTTAATGATGTTGAAAATCAATCAACTCAAATTCACTTAACTGATGCATCTAAAATAAACCCTAAAATTGAAGTTGGTGAATTTATAATCAAAGAATTACCTCCAATAGAACTAGGAAGAGTTGCTGCACAAAATGCCAAAGGAGTAATAATACAAAAAGTTAGAGAAGCAGATAAATCTAAGCAATATGAAGAGTATAAGGATAAAGTTGGTGATATTGCTGTTGGTATTGTAAAAAGAATTGAATTTGGTAACCTAATTGTTGATCTTGGTAAAAGTGAAGCAATAATAAAAAGAGAAGAGTTAATACCCAGAGAGACATTTAAAAATGGAGATAGAGTTAGATCTTACATTTATGAAGTAAAAAATGATGTTAAGGGTTATCAGGTTTTTTTGTCTAGAACTCACCCACAGTTTTTAGCTAAACTTTTCCATCAAGAAGTTCCTGAAATTTATGAAGGTGTAATTGTTGTCAAAAGTGTAGCAAGAGACCCAGGTTCAAGAGCTAAAATAAGTGTATTTACTGAAGATTCTACTATTGATCCTGTAGGAGCATGTGTGGGTATGAGAGGATCAAGGGTTCAAGCTGTCGTTAATGAACTTCAAGGAGAAAAAATAGATATTGTAACTTGGTCTGAAAACCAAGCTACTTTTTTAGCTAATGCGTTGGCACCTGCGGAAGTATCTAAAATTTTCCTATTTGAAGAAAAAAGTAAAGTTGAAGTTGTGATTCCTGATGATCAATTAAGCTTAGCAATAGGAAGAAAAGGTCAAAATGTTAAGTTGGCTTCAAACCTTACTAATTTAGAAATTGATATTCTTACAGAGGAAGAAGAATCTGAAAGAAGACAGCAAGAGTTTAAAGATAAAAGTTTACAGATTGCTGAACTATTAGATGTAGAAGATGTTATAGCTCAATTATTAGTAACTGATGGATACACAACAATTGAGTCAATAGCCTCAGAGTCTTTGGAAAATATTGAAAAAATTGAGGGTTTCGACCATGATCTGGCAACAGAAATATTATCAAGATCAAAATCATTTTTAAAAGATCAGGACGAGCAAAACTTAAAAATCATTAATGATAATATAAAAGATGAAGAATTAAAAAATCTTGAAGGAATGAACAACGTTATATTAGCTGAACTTGCAAAAGCCAAAATACTGACTTTAAATGACTTTGCCGAACTTGCTACTTTTGAACTAATTGATAAAGAAGAAGGTATACTTAAAAATCTTGATCTTGATGAAGATTTAATTAATAAAATGATCATGAAATCAAGAGAAAAATGGTTTACAACAGACTAGCAAACTAAAAAAAGGTTATTTTAAATTGGAAAAAAGTAAAGATAAAAAAAAACCTCTAAAATTGTCATCAACAGGACGTCTTCAAATAAGAAAAAATTTAGGGCCCTCAGGTGATAAATCTAGGGATGGTGCTAACAAAAAAACAATACAAATAGTTTTTAGAAATAAAAACAATCAACAAAAAAGTTCATCAACTGCAAAATCTAATTTTAGAGGCTCTTCAACATTTAGAGCACCTAATACACAGCCAAATCCTAGTTTTCAAACGCCTACTAAAAATAAAAACTTTGAGAATAAGCAAAAAAAGACACTAGAGCAGAAAAAAGTACAACCAAAAAAATCAACTTTAAAACCAGCTGATGATGAACTTAAAAATATTGACCCAAAAAAAATACTTGAACAAGAAAATCAAGAATACGATAGATTTCCAAGTTTAGCTAAAATTAAAAGAGCAAGAGAGAAAGAAAAACAAAAAACTGTATCACAAGAAAATGAAAATAAAATATCAAGAGATGTTTTAATTCCTGATATAATTACCGTTCAAGAACTTGCTAACAGAATGGCAGAAAAAACTGCTGAAGTAGTAAAGTCACTTATGAAACTAGGTGTTATGGCTAATGCTGCTCAATCTATAGATGCAGACACAGCAGAGTTAGTTGTACAGGAACTAGGCCATAAGTCAGTAAGAGTCAAAGATGATGAAATATTAAGTGAAATTGAAGACTTCAATGATTTAGAAGAAACATTAGTTAAAAGACCCCCGGTCGTTACAATAATGGGGCATGTTGATCATGGTAAAACAAGCCTTTTGGATTCTTTAAGGGAATCTAATATTGTTAGCGGTGAAGCAGGAGGCATTACCCAACATATTGGCGCTTATCAGGTTAATCATAAAAATAATGTTATTACTTTTATAGATACCCCAGGTCATGAAGCTTTTTCTAGCATGAGAGCAAGGGGCTCTCAATCAACTGATATAGTAATTTTAGTTGTGGCTGCAGATGATGGCTTAAAACCGCAAACTATAGAGTCAATAGTTCATGCTAAAGCTGCTAAAGTTCCAATAATTGTTGCAATAAATAAAATAGATTTACAAAATGCAGAACCTGATAAAATTCGTAATGATCTTCTTTCTCATGAAATAGTTGTTGAAAAATTAAGTGGTGATATTTTAGACGTTGAAGTTTCTGCAACTCAAAAATTAAATTTGGATAAGCTTAAAGAAGCCATAATTTTGCAATCTGACATTCTTGATCTTAAAGCTAATCCAAATAGACCAGCAAGAGGAGTGATAATTGAATCTAAATTAGAAAAAGGCAGAGGTAGTGTAGCAACAGTTTTGGTTCAAAAAGGAAGATTAAAAGTAAGTGATATATTTGTTTCAGGCTCAGAATGGGGAAAAGTAAAAGCACTTATAAATGATCAAGGAAAAAATGTAAAATCTGTGGATCCTTCTACACCTGTTGAGGTTCTTGGTTTTGACTCAAATCCCCTTGCTGGAGATGATTTTATTGTTGTTGATAGCGAAGCCACAGCTAGAAAAGTTGCAGAATATCGTTTCAGTAAATCTCAAATAGAAAAAAATAAAGTTTCTAAATCAAATGTTGAAGAAATGTTCAGTCAAATCAATAGAGGTGAAACTTTAACATTGCCTGTTATAATAAAAACTGATGTTCAGGGATCTGCAGAAGCAATTGAAAATTCTATAATTAAACTATCTACTGAAGAAGTTAAAGTAAACGTTATATTTAAAAGTGTGGGAGCTATTACAGAAAGCGATGTTACATTAGCAAATTCGAGTAAAGGTTTTATTATCGGTTTTAATGTAAGGGCACTACCTCATGCTAGAGAGATTGCTAAAAGGGATGGAGTAGATATAAAGTATTATTCTATTATTTATGAATTAATAGATGACGTCAAAAATTTAATGTCTGGCCTATTGAAACCAGATATATCTGAAAATGTTACTGGGAATGTAGAAATAAGAGAAATTTTTAACATCTCTAAATCTGGTAATATAGCTGGTTGTATGGTTAAGGATGGCTTTATTACTAGAAAATCACAAATAAGATTGCTTAGAGATAATGTCGTAATACATTCTGGAACCATAAATAGTTTAAGAAGATTCAAAGAAGAGGTTAGTGAAGTTAAAAGTGGTTTTGAGTGTGGCATTATGCTGGAAAATTATTCTGACATAAAAGTTGGTGATTTTATTGAGGCTTTTGAAGAGATCAAAGTAGATAGAAAACTATAGAACAAATTTATCAATGCTATCACAACGTCAGATTAGGTTTGGTGAGCTTATAAGATCTTTAATTAGTGAATGTGTTATAAGACAGGACATTTTTGACGAAGACATTAATATCACTTCTTTAACAGTTTCTTTTGTTAAAATGTCAAAAGATTTAAGAATTGCAAATGTTTACATTATGCCATTAGGTGGAAAAAACCAAAAGAATATTTTAGATAATTTGAATAAAAAAAAATATTTATTCCAAAAGTATTTATCTGGTTCAAAAATTCAATCAAAGTTTACACCCAAAATTAACTTTTACTTGGATGATACATTTGAAGAAGCTCAAAAGATAGAACAGCTTCTTCAAAAAAATAATGTAACTAGAGATATTAATAATGAATAATGTGAACGGCTGGATTAATCTTTACAAACCAAAAAATATATCCTCTGGTAAATGCATCAATGTTCTCAAGAAAATAATGAAATTGAATAAATTAGGGCATTGTGGGACACTGGATCCCCTGGCAGAAGGTATTTTACCTATTGCAATTGGAAAAACAACAAAGCTTATAAAATTTATTAATAAAAATAAAAAAAAATATATTTTTACAATTAACTGGAAAAAACAAACTTCGACAGATGACTCAGAAGGTTATGTTATAAAAGAATCTAGTTATGTACCAAAAAAAAAAGAAATTGAAGAAAAATTAAACTATTTTATTGGTGAAATAAAACAAATTCCACCAAATGCATCTGCAGTCAAAGTTAATGGAGAAAGAGCATACAAACTTTTTAGAAAAAATATAAATTTTTCTTTAAATTCTAAACTTGTATCAGTTTATAATATTAAACTTTTGGATACTGATTTGCTCAAATCTACTTTTGAGATTGAATGTGGATCAGGTTTTTATGTAAGAAGTTTTGCTAGAGATTTTGCAATATCATTAGGCACTTATGGCTATATTTCTTCTTTAAAAAGGGTAAAAGTTGGTAAATTCAATATAAAAAACTCGATTTTACTGGACGATTTAATAAAAATAGGACAAAGGCAGACAAAATTTAAGTTTGTTCAATCATCTATATCAATGCTGGACGACATCTTGGCTTTAGAGATTGAAAAAGATAATGATATTCAGAATCTTTCTAATGGAAAAACAATTACTTTAGAAAAAGATAGACTGTATTCTTTAAACTTAAATTCAGTTGATAAAAAAAATTTTTTTTTATCAAATAAGGGAGAGGTTATCTCATATGGTGAAATTGATGGGTATCAATTTAAACCTAAAAAAGTTTTAATATAAGGAGATCTGATGTCGATTAATAAAGAAGATAAAAATAAAATACTTAGTGAATATTCTGAAAATGCAAAAGATACTGGATCAGCTAGTGTTCAAATTGCAGTTTTAACAGAAAGAATAAACAATCTTATTGAGCATTTCAAAATTCATAAAAAAGATAATCACTCAAAAAGAGGACTTGTTGCAATCGTTAATAAAAGAAAAAAATTACTAAGTTACTTATCAAAGAAAAATAAATCAAAATACGAAGAATTAATTAAAAAACTAAATATTAGAGGTTAAGACAAGGAAAAATATGTTTGATATAAAAAATATTGAGATTGAATGGGCTGGAAGAAAATTAAAATTAGAAACAGGAAAAATAGCAAGACAAGCAGATTCCACAGTATTAGCTACCTATGGTGGAACTACTGTGATGGCAAATGTTGTTGCGGCTAAAGATGCAAATCCTGATATGGATTTCTTTCCTTTAACAGTAAATTACCAAGAAAAGTATTATTCGGTTGGAAAAATACCAGGTGGTTTTTTTAAAAGAGAAGCAAGACCAACTGAAAAAGAAACATTAGTTTCTCGATTAATTGATAGACCAGTTAGGCCTTTATTTCATAAAGATTTTAAAAACGAGACTCAAGTTACTTGTACTGTCTTATCGCATGATCAAGAAAATGATTCTGATGTTGTAGCAATGATAGCAGCAAGTGCTGCATTAACTTTATCTGGTTTACCTTTTCTAGGCCCGCTTGGTGCTATTAAGATTGGCTTTATCGATGATGAGTTTGTGATAAATCCAAATAAGAGTCAATTATTAAATTCTAAACTAGAACTAGTATTGGCTGGCACTAAGGAAGGTGTACTAATGATTGAATCTGAGGCTCACGAGCTTTCTGAAAAACAAATGCTAGATGCAGTAGTGCTTGGTCAAGAAAATTACAAAGCAGTTATAGAAGCAATAATCTCCTTGGCTAGAAAAGCTGCAAAAGAACCTTGGGATCTCAAAGAAAAAGATGAAGAAATTAAAAGTCTACCATCTAAGATCAGCGCA
>MDTG01006886.1_pt1 | contig 16679 bp, 11 predicted proteins | sample 811421 | NCBI WGS metagenome assembly MDTG01 (sample SAMN05326645, study PRJNA326480) | marine metagenome | isolation source: seawater | place: Pacific Ocean: South East | collected 2011
TCCAGAAATGTTAAGAGTCATAGTTGTAAAGACATCAACGATTGTCCCATCTTTTGTTACAGAATTAGAATCTTTTACTTTCCAATTACCATTCAAAAGAGCAGCCTGCGCATCCAATGGGTCTGTAGGAGTAGGACCAGGTCCTCCACCATCACCATCACCATCATCACCGCATGAAATTGAAATAAAAGAAACTAAAAAAACTAAAATTAATTTTTTAAGTGTGTTTATATTTTTCATAAGTAAGTAGTTTATAAATGATTTATCTTAAGTTAAAAAAAATTTTATTAATATAGATTCATAACATTAAAATAATCTCTAGGAATTTTTTAGTTACCTAAAATTTTTATTTCATCAATCTGGTAAGTAGTGGTAAGAGATGGATCTCCCCCAGAGTATTTAAAAGCAATTCTTGCTTTTCCATTATACGAACTTAAGTCAATATCTCCAGAGTCTGTAAATGAACTAGCATAACCACCTGAGCTTCCTGATGCAAGGTTTGCATCTAACTTTGTCCATGTCGCTGAAGATATGTTTCCACTATAATTTGTGGAGATAAATACTTCAAGACCTTCCCCGTTATTATAACCATCCTTTGTCTGGAAAGTAAGAATCTCACCCGTTGAATTGTCTAAATTAATTTCTGATGTAATCAACCAAACAGTCATCGTTGTTTCAGTAGTATTGTAAGCAGATATCTGAGCATACTTATTATTTGAAAATTCTCTAGCTTCCCATTTTTCTGTTCCATTTGATTCACTAATATTATCCCAGCCATCTAAACTAATCCAGACATCGTAACCAGTATTTGATATACCTTCAAAATTTTCATAGAATAAAGCATCAGGCTCTGCGCATCTTTCTTTGGTCATGGAAGAAAAATCAGAGGTGTTTCTAATGATTAATTGTTTTTCATCATAATAATTAGAAGCTACTGCAACAATTTTTCCAGCTCCTTCTGGAGTTTTGTTATCTGCAAATGATGCATTCGGTCTTGTATAAATTCCTAGTTTGGATGAGCAATCAGTGATAGTTCTTGTTCCAGTTATTGATTTATTTACATCATCAGTTATAAATTGAATGTCTTCTACTTCAACTAGAACAGATTGGAAGTCTCCACTCTTTAATTCTGCTAGAGTGACTTTAATGGGAGCAGGCATAGCAGCATTTTCAGATACCTTAGTCACGATCTTTTCTCCTCCAATTTCTCCATTGAATTCTAGACCTGATACTTGTTTGACATCAGCAAATGATCCTACAGATGAACCATTTAGAGCAATTCTTAGAACATCACCTTCACTTACTTGTGTGCCAACATTACCATCAAATCTTACTACAATACCACCCGTCTCATCTTGGATCACAATATTTCTATCAGTTATATTGCCATTTTCTGGAGACATTGTTACTACTCCCTCCATAAAGACATTATCAGTAATTTCTCCCTCGGGTCTACTTTTCAAGGCTCCAATACCTAATATATTTAAAGTTGATCTTTCTCCAGTCATATCAACATCAGCTGCAGTTCTAACAAATAATTGGTAGTCATTATTAAATCTGGAAAGAATACCTCTTATTTTCCCACTTCCTTCTGGTAGGCGATCATTAGCAAAATCTGCAAAACTACTAGTTCTAACAATAAGTTCATATCCTTCATCATCAACTAGATACCTATTTGTTGCTCCACCTAATTCGTTTGAGGAACTGTAATAGTTTTCGCCAACTTCATTATCCTTAAATTGTACATTATCAAGTTCTATAAGAGAGAATAGGTACTCATCAGATATATCAGCTAAACTAATTTTATTAACAAGTGTTTCCTCATCCACTACATCACAGCTTCTTTGAATATAATCTTCAATTAAAAGCTCAGGAATTCTTCCAATTTGAGTGTTATTATATAGTTCACCGATTTCTAAACCTCCAAAATCAATCTGAGAATATAGATTTTTTAGGCTTATATAAACTTTTCTTCCCGGCTCATAAAATGTGTATGTATCATATTTATCTACTGCCATATTAAAACCATGTCCTTCTCCGTCTACTAAAGAAATATTTTTATAAATATTACCACCCTCGTCAGAAGAAACAACGTAAGCAGAAATAACATCATCATTTTCATATAATTTTGGAATTGCGTTTGAACTTTTATAAAGATCTCCTGCGGATATAGTTTGGGTAAGATTTGGATCATTGCATTCTAAAGGAGGTACGCTAAAATCTTCGTCTTGAACACATCCTAGGAGTAATAATGAAAATATGATGTTGTATAACTTTCTCATGTAAAATATTTAAAATCTAAAGTAAACGTTTAAGTAATAAGTTCTTCCATATCCGTACCAGTATCTTGGTCCAAATATTCTTGAAGAGCTATCAATATCTTCTTTAAGTAGGTTGAAATTAGCATTTCTAGATTGCTCATATCCTCCTGATTTGTATCTATTATCTAAAATATTATTTACACTAAGAATAACTCCTATGTAGTAGTTATCTATCTTCCAAGATTTTCCACTGAAGAAGTTTAGTAAAAATAGATCATCAAATTTTTCCTGTCTTAATAATCTTCTTGCTTCATTTTCACTAGCATTTGCGAATGGGAATCCATCAGGATCTTCAGGATTCACATAAAATCTTTCGGTTCTAATAATAGGGGATATATCAATATAGTTATTTGATAAATAATTTCCATTTGCACTTACCCACCAATAATTTGGATCTCTATATTCAAGTCCTAATGAATAACCTCTTTGTGGAGTGCCGGGTACTTTATAATTCTCTATGTATGCAGTCCCATAATCTGCAATACCTGTAATGTCATCTGAGGTCAGATAAAGGTTAGGGTTATTAGTATATACATATTCTCCAAGCGCAATACCACCAGATAATTTAACAGTACTACTTAATTTGGATTCAGCTCCAAATTCAATTCCATAATGATCTCTACTTGAACCTGTCATTATCTCTGAAACAAAATCAGATGATTCTTCTAAACCTGCTAGACCCTGAGCAAAAAAGAAAGATATCTCATTCATATTCTTAAACCTTGAATAATATCCTGTAATTTTTAACTTAATTGCTTCAATATTCATGAAATATGTAGCTTCTGAAGAGTAAATATTTTCTACATCAATACCCTCGACAAAATTGTTATTTTCTCTAGAGTTAGAGAAAGAATTTCTAATAGTAGGAGGTCTTGATATGTAAGCGCCACTAAGCCTAATAATATGTCTTCCAGTAATTTTATATTCTAAATTAGATTTAACGCTACCATTAAGAAATTCTTTCTTTTCACTTTTACCTAAAGAATTTTCAGGGTAAACACCATTTCTGAATTTACCATCTCTCTGGACACTGTAATAACTTACTTTAGGGGTAACTGTAAGACTTAAGTTTTTAAAGTTAAATTCTAAATTTGAGAATAAATTTACCGACTCAGAATTAATTTCAAATTTATATTTAAAGGGGTCATTTTCACCAATAATTCTATTTGGTTGGTTTAGGTTATTTTGAGCTTCATCTCCTGTTCTGTAATTGTCAACATCGATATAATAAGAACCTCCAAGAAGATCTAAAGAATTTGCAAAACTTAAAGAACTCAAATTTTTATAATTAAGACCAATATCTAAATCAAAACTTTCACTGATATTGGTATTAAGGACAGAATTAAATTGAAATAAATTATCATCAACTCTATCCTCGTATAACATGTATACACTTTTATTTTTAGAGTTATTAATATTGATCTCATACATTCTATTCCAGTCAATTTGGTTGTAATTAGCATTACTAGAAAAATTTTCTCCACTTAAGGTATACAGTTCAGGTCTATCACCAAAATTTCTTAAGTAGTAGCTAGGAAGTTTTCTATAGTATGAAGGGTCTGGATTTGGTCCATTCGAATAATTTAATCTACTATTTCCCATACTTCCAAATTGATAAAACAAACTGGTTTCTAAATTTGATTTTTGACTTATATCCCAATAATGAGTTAGAAGAAATATTGGTTCTTCTAATTTCTTTACCCTAGAATTTCTTTTCACCCCGTTTTGCCACCCCCAGTAAGAATTATAATTTTCACTTTGAAGGTCATAAACCTCTTGAGTGTTAGGCGATGATTTACCTCTTCTGTTTGAAGCGAAAATTCCAGAAAAATTTATACTATGGGAGTCATTAATCTTATTCTCAACTCCTACAAAAAATGAGTTAGCATCATAAAATGTCCCCTGAAAATGTCCTTCTTCAGCCCATCTTCTACTGACAGATACAGTAAAGTCCCAATTTTTATGAGTGGTAGAGTAAGTTGCTAAAAAACGGTTAGTATAACTTGTGTTTGTAGATGAGTAAGATACTCTAAGTCCTTTTTGGTATAAAGAAGTTCTTAAAATAAAGTTAGTTGAACCGTTAATCCCCCCGAAAGTGCTTCGAGATTTTTCTAATCCTACACCGTATTCTCTATTTCTTAGTACATCATTCAATCCTCCCCAATTACTCCATTGAGGTCTGCCATCATATATTTTATTAACTTCAACTCCATTCATTAAAATTTTGTTATTTCTGGAGTCGTAACCTCTTTGTCTAAATCTAGCAGGACCAAATTGATATGCAGCAATACTTTGAAAAACATCATTGTAGGAACTTAGCAATCCTGATGCAAAATCACTTGTATTACTATCATCACTTAGATCGAAGTCTGTTAATGAAATTATACCAGATTCGACATCAGAGCTGAATATTTCTGTTTCTAATTCAATAATAACTATCTCTCCTGTTAATATTTTTGTGATACTAACATAACCATCTTTACTTATATTTATCTCAGAAATATCTCTACCCACTGATATTTCACCATCTATATTGGTAGTATATTTTTCGCCAGTATTTGTTTCGATTAGTGCCTCAGGTATTGGATCAGAAGTACTTGCGTCTTTGATAATTATTTTAGTTTCTTGAGCAAGTATTAGGTTGGGTATAAGAAAAAATAAATATATAATATATCTCATTACAATTAGCTCGAAATTAATAACATTTAATTAAATAAATATTATTTTAGAGTAATAAGATTCAATCATGAAAAAAATAATTTTATTATCAACCTATATAATACTTTATAGTATTAATTTTTCTTTTGCTCAAGAAAAAAAATATAAAATACACACCATTGCTTTCTATAATGTTGAAAATCTTTTTGATACTATAAACGACGTTAATAAAAATGATGAAGCAAGTCCAATAATGGAGATCGAAGACGGTAGATCTGAAATCTATAACAAAAAATTAAAAAACTTATCAAGAGTAATTTCTGAGATAGGATATTCAGAAACAAATTCTCTTCCAACTATTGTAGGATTATCCGAGGTAGAAAACAAGAAGGTTATTGAAGATTTAATTAATACGGAAAAATTAAAAAAAGGAAATTATGGTATTTCACATTTTGATTCACCAGATGCTAGAGGTATTGATGTTGCGCTAATTTATAAGAAAGATTTCTTTGAGGTTTTAAATCAGAATAGTCATTTTTTAGAATTATTTAATTTTAATTCAGGAAAACCCTATTATTCAAGGGATCAGCTTGTGGTGGATGGTTTATTAGAAGGAGAAAGAATGTTTTTTATTGTAAATCACTGGCCATCAAGATCTGGTGGTGAAACAAGATCAAGACCTTCAAGAAATAAAGCAGCTGAACTTAATGTAGAAATAATTGATTCTATTAGATCTGTTCATAAAAAACCAAAAATTTTGACAATGGGTGATTTTAATGATGATCCAAAAAATGAAAGTATAAAGAAGATTCTTAACGCAAAAAAAGAGAGAGATAATGTAAAAGATAATGATATGTTTAACCCTTACGAGAAGATGCATAGTAAGGGAGTAGGAACACTAGCTTACAGGGATAATTGGAATCTTTTTGATCAGATTATATTTTCAGGAACTTATCTTGATAATAGTTTTAAAGAATTTTCATTTTATAAATCTCTTATATATAATAAAAAATATCTATTTAATCAATCTGGAAGATTTAAAGGTTATCCTTTTAGAAGTTTTGGGGGTGGTAGTTACTTAGACGGTTATAGTGATCATCTACCTGTGTATATTTTGCTCATAAAGGAATTATAATTTTTTTAGATAATAAAGTTTATCAATTTCGTTTATTTATTAAATAAATCCGTATTATATCTAACTTTGTTTATGCGTATTTTTTTAAAGGCAGCTTTATTTTTATCTATTATAATTTTTTATCCGGCAGAGCTGTATTCAACGCATATTAGAGCTGGAGAAATAATCGCAAAAAGAATATCATCAACAAGTTTAACCTATGAGTTTACTATTATTGGATATACTGATACTGGATCAGAGGTTGAGTTTGGAGGTGGAAAATTTGATTTTGGTGATGGTAATGTTATTGAAGTTTTAGATGAGTCTGTATTGTCTTCTCAAAAGATACTACTTGAAAATCAAGTAGCGTTAAACTTATTTAAAGTAATACATACATTTCAAGCTCCAGGAAGGTACGTTGTTAGTTATTTTGAACAAAATAGAAATGCTCAAATTATTAATATGGAAAACTCAGTTGATACGCCATTTTTCATAGAAACAGAAATATTAATTGATCCTTTTTTTGGATTAAATAATACTCCAGTTTTATTAATTCCACCTATTGATAATGGTATTGTTGGTATTAGATACATTCATAATCCAGGTGCTTTTGATCCAGATGGAGATAGCCTATCTTATGAATTAGTTATTCCATTGCAAGATGATTTAAATGAAGTTACGAATTATAGATATCCAAATTTTGAGGATTTTTATACTGAATATAATGAAGGTAGAGAAGGGGGTCTTGGCCCTCCTCTTTTTACACTAGATTCAATAACTGGTGATCTTATTTGGGATGCACCCGGAGCAGAAGGTGAATATAATTTTGCTTTTAGAGTTATAGAATGGAGGAAGGTAGGAGATCTTTGGTTCAAATTGGGACACGTTACAAGAGATATGCAAGTGATTATTGAGGCTTCGGATAATGAAAGACCTTTACTTGAAGTATTAGATCCAATATGTGTTGAGGCAGGAACATTAATTAAAGACACAGTTAATGGTGAGGATCCTAATTTTGATGATATAAAAATCGAAGCATTTGGAGGATCTTTTGAATTTATTTCGTCACCTTCAATTTATTTTCCAAATCCAGCTTCTTATCAGAAATCTCCGGGGCAATTAGTTTTTGAATGGCAAACAAATTGTTCACATGTTAGGGAAAGACCATACGATATTCAATTTAAAATTACAGATAGTCCACCTTACGGGCCTAATCTAGTAGAATTTAAAAATTGGCAAATTCAAATTGTAGCTCCAGCACCAGAAGGATTAGAAGTAACTCCACAACCTGATAGAACAGCTCAAATCTCATGGGATCCATATAGTTGTGATAATGCTGATAAAATTCAGATATGGAGAAGAATAGGTAGTTTTAAATATGATCCAGCGGATTGTGAGGTAGGTATTCCACCAGGATCTGGATATAGTATGATTGGAGAAATTGGTGGTGATGAAATAATATTAGTAGATGTTAATCAAGGAAAAGGTTTAGCTCCTGGATCAAAATATTGTTATAGAATATTAGCTGAGTTTCCACTACCTGAGGGTGGTACTAGTTATGTATCTGAAGAAAAGTGTATTGTTATAGAAGCTTCAGGGCCTGTAACAACTAAAGTGAGTATTGATGAAACTGATATAGAGAATGGTCAAGTTTCAATTAATTGGATTCCACCTTTTGAAATAGATACAACTCTGTTTCCAAAACCTTTTAGATATAGGGTTAATAGATTAGAAAGTTTTAATTCAGATAATATATTATTTAATTCTGATATACAGTCTGACACTTTTTTTACAGACACTAATTTAAATACTCTTGAGAGTGTTTTTAATTATCAGGTTGAAGTGTTTTTAGATAATGATTCTATACCTTTTGATAAATCTCAAAAGGCATCTACTGTAAGAGCTGAACTTACAGGAAATCAAAGTAGTATAGAAATAAATTGGGATTTTGATGTGCCATGGTCAAATAGTTCTCCTATGTACCCAATTCACTATATATACAGAAACAATGTTGAAGGATTCAATCCTGTTGATTTTATTCTAATAGACTCAGTAGATGTGATTCAAAATGGATTTAGATATTTAGATGAAGGGTCTTTTGAGGATATAACTCTTGATGAGAATAAGGTTTATTGTTATTATATAATTACATCTGGTTCTTATGAAAATGATAAACTCCCTCTGAATCTTATTTATAAGGATAAACTTGTAAATAACTCACAAAAAATTTGTGCACAAACAAATGACCTGACTCCTCCATGTCCTCCAGTAGGTTTTAAGATTTCTGATAATTACTCATGTGAAAGTTATTTTTCTGATAAGTCGTGTGAAATTAAAGATTTTGAAAATAGAATAGAGTGGACAATTGAAGATGATCCTTGTTACTTGGATAGTAAATTTTTTAATGTTTATTTTTCAAGTAACGGTGATAATAACTTTAAATTAGTTGGTACTGTGAATGAAAATTATTTTGTTCATAAAGAATTATCCAATCTTAAGGGAGCATATTATATAACTGCTCTTGATAGATCTGGAAATGAAAGTTTCCCTTCAGATACTATAAGAAGAGATAATTGTCCAAAATATTATCTACCAAATGTATTTACACCAAATGGTGATGGGAAAAATGATTATTTTACTCCTTTCTACTCTGATGGATCAATTTCAGAGTTTAATTATTCTGACTGTCCAAGATTTGTTAAGTCTGTGCAAATAACTATTGTTGATAGAACTGGAAAAGAAGTATTTAGTCATGATTCAAAAGAAAATATTATTGACGGAATTTATATTAATTGGGATGGGAGGAATAAAAGCGGTGTTAATCTTCCTTCAGATACATATTATTATTTAGCAACTGTAACTTTTGATATTCTTGATGATTCCGAAAGTATTAAAGAAATAAAAGGATGGGTTCAAATATTAAGGTAGATAATAGAATAGTTTTTTATGATGGATTCTGTGTAGTTTGTAGCAGGTTTATAAAACTATTGATAAGAGCTGATAAAAATAAGCTGAATAGGTTTACTAGTATATCTTCGAATTATGCTCAAAATATTTTAAAAGATAAGATGAGTTCTGATCAGATAGGAAAGTTTATTGTTTATCTATCTAAAGAAGGAAAAATTTATTCAAAATCAGATGCTGTAATTCAAGTTTTTATTGAATTAGGAGGTTTATATAATATAGTTGGGATACTAAAAATATTTCCTTCAAGTTTTAGAAATATATTTTATGATTTTTTTGCAAGCAATCGATACAAATGGTTTGGTAAACTTGATCAGTGCCATTTACCTCCTGAAGAAATAGCTGATAGGTTTTATTTATAATTAGTTTATTACCTATTTTTGAATCAAATCTTATAACATGAATGCATTAGTATTTCCTGGCCAAGGGTCCCAGTTTGTTGGAATGGGCAAAGATCTTTATGAAAGTAATGACGAAGCAAAAAATAAGTTTCTATTAGCCAATAAAATATTGGATTTTGATATTACTGATGTAATGTTTAACGGAACAGTTGAGGACCTTAAGAAAACAGAGATTACTCAACCTGCAATTTTCATTCATTCATGTATTACATATTTTATAAGTAATGTTAAAAACATTTCTGCGTTTGCTGGTCATTCATTAGGTGAATTCTCAGCTCTAACATGTTCAGGTTCATTATCATTTGAGGATGGACTTGAATTAGTATTAATAAGAGCAAGAGCAATGCAAAATGCTTGTAAAAATAATGATTCAACAATGGCGGCTATTCTTGCTTTATCAGATGAAGAAGTTAGTAATACTTGTGAAAAAATAGATAATGTTGTGCCTGCAAATTATAATTGCCCTGGTCAAATTGTTATATCCGGATCTAAAGAGGGAATTGAGAAAGCTTGTGAAATCTTTAAAGAAAAAGGAGGTAAAGCTATTCCTTTGCCTGTCGGTGGTGGGTTTCATTCACCTTATATGGAATCTGCAAGGATTGAACTTGAAGATGCTGTAAACCAGGCAAATATTATTACTCCAAGTGCTCCAATATATCAAAATTATGATGCTAAAGGTCATACCAATTCAGATAATTTAAGAAGTAATCTTGTGAGTCAATTAACATCTCCTGTAAAATGGACACAATCAGTTGATAATATGATTAATGATAATATCAAAGGATTTATAGAATGTGGACCAGGAAGAGTACTTCAAGGATTAGTTAAAAAAATTAATAGAGACTCTGAGGTTTCATCATTATAATTTTATGAAAGGTATGCTTAAAGAAAATAGTTTAGTAGATAAAGTAATTCTTGTAACAGGTGGTGGGTCTGGTCTAGGTAAATCAATGGTTAAATATTTTTTAGAGCTAGGCGCTAATATCATAATCACTAGTAGGAGAGAAGAATTGTTAAATGATGTAGCAAAAGATTTTAATTCTAAATATGATTCTGAAGTATTTCCAATTGCGTGTGATGTAAGAAAGATTGAAGAAGTTGAAAAGGTAATAAATGAGTCATATAATAAATTTGGTAAGATTGACTGTCTGGTAAATAACGCAGCAGGGAATTTTATAAGTCCAACTGAAAGGTTATCAACTAGAGCTTTTGATGCTGTAATTGATATTGTTTTAAAGGGAACAATAAATTTCACTCTTACTCTTGGAAAAAAATGGATAAAAGATAAATCAGATGGAAATATTCTAAATATTATAACTACATATTCCTGGACAGGATCCGGATATGTTGTGCCTTCAGCATGTGCAAAAGCTGGAGTTTTAAGTATGACACGATCCTTAGCAGTTGAGTGGGCAAAATATAAAATAAGGTCTAATGCTATCGCTCCTGGTCCATTTCCAACTAAAGGTGCTTGGGAAAGGTTATTACCTGGAGACCTTAAAGAAAAATTTGATCCTTCAAAAAAAGTTCCTGTTGGAAGAGTTGGAGAACACCAAGAATTATCAAATTTAGCAGCATACTTATTATCGGACTATTCTTCATATATTAATGGAGAGGTTATCACTATTGATGGTGCAGAATGGCTTAAAGGAGCTGGTCAATTTAATCATCTTGAAATGATAACTGATCAGATGTGGGATATGTTTGAGATGATGAGAAAGAAAAAACAATGAGTAAAAAAAAAAGACATCTAGTAACAGCTGCATTAATTTATGCTAATGGACCAATTCATATTGGTCATCTTGCAGGATGCTATATTCCTTCGGATCTATATGTTAGATTTTTAAGATCAAAAGGGGAGGATGTAAAGTTTATTAGCGGTACTGATGAGCACGGTGTTCCTATAACAATTAAGGCTAGAGATTTAAATAAATCTCCTCAAGAAGTCGTAGATCAATATTATAAGATTATTGATAATTCATTTAGAGAATTTGGTATAAGCTTTGATATTTTTTCTAGAACATCAAAAGATATTCATCATAAAACAAGCTCTGAATTTTTTCTTAATTTGAATAAGAAAGGTACTTTTCAGGAAATCATTTCCTCTCAGTATTATGATGAAAAAGAGAATCAGTTTCTTTCAGATAGATATATAACTGGAGAATGTCCATGTGGAGAAAATAAAAATGCATATGGTGACCAGTGTGAGGTATGCGGTAAGACACTAAGCCCAATGGATTTAAAAAATCCAAAGTCTAGCTTGTCAGGTAATGTTCCTATTTTAAAAGAAACTAAAAACTGGTATCTCCCAATGGATCAACTCCAAGAAAAAATTGAAAAATATATTCATAAAAAGAAAAGTTGGAAATCAAATGTTATTGGTCAGTGTAAGTCATGGTTAAATGACGGATTGAAGCCAAGGGCTATGACAAGAGATCTTGACTGGGGAGTAAAAGTTCCACTAGAAGACGCTAATGGGAAAGTATTATATGTATGGTTTGATGCTCCTATTGGGTATATAACTGCTACTAAAGAATTAGAACCAGATAATTGGGAAAAATATTGGAAAGATAAAGAGACAAACCTTGTTCACTTTATTGGAAAAGATAATATAGTTTTTCATACAATAATTTTTCCAATGATGCTCATGGAACATGGAGAATATATTTTACCTGAAAATGTTCCAGCAAATGAGTTTATGAATTTAGAGGGAGAGAAAATATCAACTTCTAGAAATTGGGCAGTTTGGCTTCATGAATACTTAGATGATTTTCCAAACATGCAAGATGAGTTGAGGTACTGTCTTATTACAAATTTACCTGAAAATAAAGACAGTGATTTTTCATGGAAAGATTTTCAACAAAAAAATAACAATGAACTTGTTGCTATTTTAGGGAATTATATTAATCGTGTTTTTGTTCTTTGTGATAAGTTTTTTGATAAAAAAGTTCCACATATATCTGAAAATAATTTAGATAAAGAAATTTTTTCTGAACTAGATAATTTAAAAATAAAGATTGAATCTTCTATTCAAAACTTTAAATTTCGTGAGGCAATGAGCTATGTGATAGATGTTGCAAGACTTGGTAATAAATATCTTACAGACACAGAGCCATGGAAAATATTTAAAGATGATCCTAATAGAGTTAAAGACATAATATATAACCCAGTGCAGATAGTTGCTAATATTTCAATTTTATGTGAGCCATTTCTACCTTTTACATCAATTAAAATAAAAAAACATTTAAATATTAATGATCTTAGCTGGGGTGATACAGGTCCCAATATTTTAATCTCTGAACATGAAATATCTGGAAAAGCTCATATTTTCTCAAAAATTGAGGATCAGACTATTGAAGATCAAATAAAAAAACTTAAATTAAATAATGTAAATAGTAATATCATGCCTCAGAAAAACACAATAGAATTTGATGATTTCACTAAAGTTGATATAAGAGTTGGAACTGTAATTGAAGCTGAAAAAATTCCAAAATCTGATAAACTGTTAAAGCTTAAAGTAGATACAGGACTTGACCAGAGAACAATTCTAAGTGGTATCTCTAAATTTTATTCACCCGATGAAATACTTAATAAAAAAGTAATGGTTTTAATCAATTTAAAGCCAAGAAAAATGATGGGATTTGAAAGTCAAGGAATGCTATTACTTGCAGAGGATAGTGATGGTAATTTAAGTTTAATGCAACCTGATTCAGATATTTTAAATGGAGCAGTTGTTGCTTAATTAAATTTATTCATTGTTCTTTCAACTCCAATATGACAGAAGTTCAATACTATATCTGAACTTAATTCAATATTATTTTCTAATTCTTTTTGTTCTTCTCTACTGAACTCTCCAAGTACATATTCTGACTGAAAACCTGGTTTAAATTTATTATCGATACCAAATCTTAATCTAGAGTAATTTGTTGTATTTAGTATATTATTAATGCTTTTTAAACCATTATGACCGCCATCAGAACCCTTCATCTTTAATCTTATTTTACCAAAAGGCAGTGATAAATCATCAGTAACTACAATAATATTTTCAAACTTAATTTTTAGTTCATGTGACCAGTATTGAACAGCTTTACCACTATTATTTACGAAATTTGAAGGTTTAATAAGATGTACATTTCTTCCTTTAAATTTCCCTTTTGCATAAAAAGCATGTCTTTTTAACTCGAATTTTGAGTCTAACTTTTTAGAAATATTATCAACTACTTTAAACCCTATATTGTGTCTAGTATTTTCGTATTCTATTCCGATATTACCAAGACCAACTATTAGGTATTTCATAAATCAAAAGTTTAGCATATTAAATTTATACTAAACTTTCGATTTAAAATAATTAGAGATATTAATATTACCCTTCTTTAGCTTCTGATGAATCTTTATTTTCACCTTCAGCAGAAGTAGTGTCAGATTTTCCTTCAGTACCTTCTCCTTCAGCACCTTCTCCTTCAGCACCTTCCTCCTCATCTTCTTCAATCTCAATCTTAACTCTAGGAACATTAACTGAAACTACACTTACAAGGGGACTATTTAAAATATCATACTGATCATTTAGAAGTTCCTCGACCTGAATACTTTTACCTAGTTGAAGTTCGGTTATATCTACTTCAATAAAAGATGGCATATTTTTTGGGTAGTCCATTACCGATAATTTACGAATTCTCATTAAAATTTTACCACCCTGTTGAACTCCAGGAGAGTTTCCAGTAATTTTTACTGGGATTTCCATTTTGACTTTCTTATCATCATGTAACTCTAAAAAGTCTGCATGAAGAATTGTTTCACTTACTGGGTGAAATTGAATATCTTGAAGTATAGCATCTATTTCAACTCCTTCAATATTTAATTTAACAAAATTTGCTCCGGGTGAATAAACAAGATCTCTGAAAAGAATCATTGGTGAATGAAAGTGAATTTGCTTTTTTCCACCATAAACTACACAAGGAACATTTCCATCCTCTCTTAGTTTTTTGGAATTCTGTTTACCAAGATTTGCTCTATTATACCCTATAATCTCAATTATTTCCATATTATTTAATTTTATCTATTAATAAAAAGTGAGCTAGTAGATTCATTTTCATGAATTTTTCTAATAGCTTTTGCAATTAATCCTGCAATGGATAACACTTTTATTTTTTTATTCCTAAATTTTAGTGGAATACTATCAGTTACCACTAATTCATTAAGAGCCGAATCTTTTAAATTTTGTTCAGCATTTCCACTTAAAACTGGATGAGTTATTAGAGCTCTTACTGAATTTGCTCCTTTCTCTATTATGACTTGAGATGCTTTAGAAATAGTTCCTCCAGTATCAATTAAATCATCAATTATTATGACATCTTTACCTACTACATTACCAATTACTTGAACCGTTTTAACTTCATTAGCTTTTTCTCTATTCTTATCACAAATAACAAAATCTGTATCAAAATACTTTGCGTATTCTCTAACTCTTTCAGCTCCTCCTGCATCTGGAGATGCAAAAATTAGATTATTTAGCTTTAACTTTTTTACGTAGGGGACAAAAACAGAGCTGCCGTTTAAGTGATCTAAGGGAATATCAAAAAAACCTTGAATTTGTCCAGCATGTAAATCGCAGGAAACAATTCTTGATGCACCAGAAGCAGTTAAAAGGTTAGCAAGTAATTTTGCAGATACGGCTATTCTAGGCTTGTCTTTTCTATCTTGTCTAGCATATCCATAGTAGGGGATAACGACATTTACAAATTTTGCACTTGCTCTTTTTGCAGCATCAATCATCAAAAAAAGTTCCATGATATTATCTGAACTATCAACTGTTGACTGAATAATATACACGTCAGAACCTCTTACTGTTTCTGTATATCTAAAACTAAGTTCTCCATCACTAAATTTACCTAACTTGCCTTTTCCTAATGGTTTGCCAAATTCAGAAGCAATTTTTTTAGCTAATTCGATAGAGCCACTTCCTGCAAAAATTTTAACTGTACTCATTTGAAATTTTGAGTTGGCTCACTAGGGATCGAACCTAGACTCTTCTGGACCAAAACCAGACGTGTTGCCAGTTACACCATGAGCCAATATTGGCTACAAAATTAGATTTTATTTTTAATTTATTGAAATTAAAATCATGCATTTTCTTCTAGCCATAACCTTGCATTATGAAAAGGTAAAATCCAAGGCGAAATTTTATCATTTCTATCACTAGGATAATGTGCCCAGTTCCATGAAAAAATAGATCTTTCTAGATGAGGCATCATAGCAAGATGTCTTCCATCATCTGAACAAATAGCTGCAGCAGAATATTCAGATCCATTTGGATTAGCTGGATATTCTTCATAATGAAATTTAGCTGCAATATTTACTTTTTGATTTTTAAAATTAAATTTTCCTTCACCGTGTGCAGACCATATCCCAAGTGTTGAGCCTTCTAAGTTTTTAAACATAATTGAATTAGATTTAAGAATATCAATACTTGAGAAAGTACATTCAAATTTATTTGAAGTATTATGACCCATTTTTGGGTGTTTTTGTTTTTGATTTGGATAAAGTAAATCTAATTCCATCATTAGTTGACAACCGTTGCATACTCCAAGACTCAATGTATCCTCTCTATCATAAAAATCATTTATAACTTTTTTTGCTCTATTATTATATTTAAATGCACCTGCCCATCCTTTAGCTGAACCTAAAACATCGGAGTTTGAAAAACCTCCTGGAAATACCAGCATATTTATATCTTTTAAATTCTCTCTACCGGAAACCAAGTCAGTCATATGTACATCTTTTACCTTAAACCCACAAAGGTTTAACATATATGCCATCTCCCTTTCACTATTAATACCCTTTTCTCTAATCACAGCAGCTTTTATTTCTTTTTTAAATTTATTTATAGGGAAATTACCATTGAAATTTGAAGGAAATTTAAATTTTAAAGGTTGATTTTTATAATTTTTAAATCTATCAAAACTTTTCTCATTAGATGTTTGTTCTGAGTCCAATAAAAATGAATTTTTATACCAAGAGTCTCTAAAATGATTGATGTCAAGATTAAGTGATTTGTTTTTGAATTTAATTTTGAGTTTTCTCTCATTAATGGAATTTCCTAAAGAAATAAACTCAATTTTATTATTAATTAATATTTCTTTTCCTGATTTATTAGTCTGAAATAATATTCCAGGAGATTCATTAAATAAAATTTTAAGTAAATCTTCTTCTTTAAATTTATCA
>MDTG01099624.1_pt1 | contig 16679 bp, 15 predicted proteins | sample 811421 | NCBI WGS metagenome assembly MDTG01 (sample SAMN05326645, study PRJNA326480) | marine metagenome | isolation source: seawater | place: Pacific Ocean: South East | collected 2011
AAGAATTCCCTCAAATCTGAGCTTTGCTTGAAAGGGAAACATATGCTCTATGAATATTTGACTGAAAAAAATATTGATTTCAATAATTGTGGTAAATATATCGTAGCCACTAATCAAGAAGAAAGCGACAGTCTTGAAGCAATCAGATTAAACGCGGTTGAATGTGGCTTAGAAGATTTATCTTATGAATCAAATTTAAAGAAGCTGTATCCTTTTTTAAATGTAAAAAATTCTATCTTTTCGCCCTCTTCAGGAATTTTTGATAGTCATGAGTATTTTAAGGCTCTGGAAAAGGATTTTTGTGACAATAAAGGGACTGTGTTGCTTGGCAATGAATGCTTGGAAATAGAAGAAGCTGATAACCGTTTTGAAGTCAAGATTAAAGATTTAAATAATAATCTTATCTATATTTTGCAAACCAAATATCTTATCAACGCAGCTGGTATCTATTCTGCTGAAATTGCTAAGCTCATTGATAAAACCAGAAATCTAGACATTCAGTACATCAAAGGTGAATACTATAGTTACTCTGGAAAAGAACAAATCAATCACTTAATTTATCCAGTACCAGGAAAGCTGAGTTTAGGACTGCACGCAACCTTGGATCTTGGCAGAGGAATTAAATTTGGGCCTTCAGCAGTGGAAACAAAAAAATTAGACTACAAAGTCGAAGAGAAAAATAAAGCGAATTTTGTGAGATCATTGCGACAATACTGGCCTTCGATTCAAGAAAGTAATTTATCTCCTGATTATTCGGGCATAAGAGCAAAAGTCAGAGGAGCAGAAGACTTTAGTATTGAAAAATTCCAAAAACAAGAAAAAATTGCTATAAATATTCTTGGTTATATTTCTCCTGGTCTAACGGCCTCTCTTGCTTTAGGAAAGAAACTCAAAAAATTATTAGAAAACTAAAAAATGAAATTATTGGTCACAGGAGGCTTGGGTTATTTGGGGAGTCATACAGTTGTAGAGTTGACTAATAATGGTCACGAAGTAGTTATTTTAGATAATTTATTTAATTCTTCAAAAAAAGTTTTAGATAAAATAAACAAAATTTTAGGTAAACAAATAACTTTTTTTGAAGGAGATATCTTAGACAAAGCTCTTTTAAAACAAATAATAAAAAATCATAAAATAAAAGGTGTTTTTCATTTTGCTGGCTTAAAATCAGTAAAAGAGTCTATCAAGAATAAGAAAAAATATTACGATGTGAACGTAGGGGGGACAAAAAACTTAGTTGAAAGTATGCAGGAAAATATTGATGGATTTAAATACGTAATATTTAGCAGTAGTGCATGTGTTTATGGCGCGCCAAATTATCTTCCTTATGATGAAAATCATTCTCTAAGCCCAAAAAACTATTATGGTGAAACAAAATTATTTACTGAAAATTTTTTGAAAACTGCTTTTGAAAATAACGCAGGCTGGAAAATAATCTGTTTAAGATATTTCAATCCAATCGGGGCTCACGAATCGCACTTAATAGGAGACGACCCAAAATACAATTCAGAAAATATAATGCCTATAATCACAGACGTGGCTAGTTCTAAGAAAAAAAAATTAAAAATATTTGGGTTTGACTACAGTACTTTAGACGGCACACCTGTAAGAGATTTTATTCATGTATCTGATTTAATGGAAGGGCATTTAGCTGCTTTTAATTTTTTAAAAAAATCTAAAAATCAACTTTTTGATGTTTTTAATTTGGGAACAGGACATGGAATAAGTGTCCTCGAGTTGATAAAGACTTTTGAGAAAGTTAACGGCATAAAGATTCCTTACGAATTTTCACAAAGAAGACCAGGTGATTTGCAGGAGTATTACGCAGACATAGGAAAAGCTTCCGAAATTCTTAACTGGACAGCTTCTAGGTCATTATCAGATATGTGTTTTAGCTCATGGAAATTTCAAGAACTTCTTAAATAATTTTAATCTATAATCACTTAAAAATGGCTGAGTGGCAGAGTGGTCATGCAGCGGACTGCAAATCCGTCCACGCCGGTTCGATTCCGACCTCAGCCTCCAAATTTTCTTTTAAGTGATGATGAATTTAGACATTGTTTAATTTTTTAATTAGCAAAGAAACATGTATATGTTTTCCCCCGCTTTTTATAGGGATTAGATAATAAAATAGATAAGCAAAAAATAGTTGTAGTAATTAAAATAAAATAAATTTATAGTCCAATAAGAGTTTGATTGTAAGTAATCCTAAAATATAAATATAAGAGTGAAACAAGATAACCAAGATAATCTAATTCAATATGAAGAAATAAATTTTGGTAGATATTTAAGATTAATTCTTCTACAGTCAAAATTAATCTTCGCCATTACGTTAACGACCTTAATTGTTAGCATGGCAATATATTTCTCAACTACAAAAATTTATAAGATCTCTAGCCTTTTACAAGTTTATTCTCCACAACAATCTTTTGATCCTAGGCAGTCAATGAATCTTGATTTTTTCAATGCTCCGGAGACTAATTTGGATAATTTAGTGACTTTGTTTTCTTCTAGATCAAATATTTTAGATTTGATTTCTAGCCTGAACTTAAACGTCGTTACAAAAAATATCCAAGATCCTGAATCAATAAATGTAGATACCTTCCTATATAAGGAAAATGAAAAAATCTTAAGAAAAGAATTCTTACTGCAAACTCAAGATAATTCTTTTGTTTTATTTGACGATGAAAAAAACGTTTTGATTGAGGGTGTAAATGGAAGAGTTGCAGAAAATGATAATTTTAAGGTTCAGATTTCTTTTTCTAATTTGAATTCTGAAAAATTAATAGAGATTTCCTATAGAAATCCATCGAATCTTTATAATAAATATAAGAAGTTAATTGAGGTAAATAATTTAGGCTCCAGGTCAAATTATTTTTCGCAGGAAGGTTTAATTGAAGTATCTTATTTAACAAATGATATTAATAAAGGTAAACAGATTATTAATACAGCGAATAAAATTTTCATTGAAGATAATATTAGAGTAGAAACCGAAAAAGCCAGATCTTCCATTGCTTTTATAGATTCTCAACTTAGTTCTCTTGAGGAGATCTTAAATCTAAGGAAAACAGAACTTAAAAGTTTTAAGCAAGAAAATAAATCATTAAATGTTAATTTAGAAGTAGAATCGATAATTAGTCTTATATCAGAAGTAGAGCAGGAAATTAACAAAGTAGATTTAGAACTTTCTCAAGCTGAAGTTAACTTCACGAAAGATAATCCTTTATTTATAAATTTAAAAATCCAAAGGGAAGCTTTGGTAGCTCAAAAAAATGATATTGAAAAAAAAATTGAAAGCCTACCTGTTGCTCAACAAGAATATATAGATCTTTTTAGAAATCTTGAAGTTTCTGAAGAAATGTATACAGAGTTAATCAATAGAAAATTGAATTTTTCCTTAATGGAGGCTAGTTCAATAGGTAACGTTAGAATAGTAGATCGAGCTTTTGTTGAAAAAGTCGTAGGCCCCAAACTTACTACTCCTTTTCTAAGCACCGTTATTTCGTTTATTGTTGCTATCATGGTTGCATTATTTAGAGGTATTTTTTTTATCTCAATAACAAATCCCGCTGAATTAAATGATGCTGGTATTAATGAAAGAATAGTAGGTGTAATTTCTCGCTATGAAGAATCGCTCACTCCAGAAGAGGATATTAAATTTCAGCAAGCTATAGAAAATTTGGTGTTAAATATAGAATCCTTAATTTCAACGCAAGATACTGGAAGAGATTGTAAGAAAATTCTTTTAACAAGTCCTACAAAAGGATGTGGTAAATCTTTTACCTCAAAAAATCTTGCACAAACATTAGCCCGTATCGGAAATAAAGTTCTGTTGATAGATGCAGATTTAAAGCAGGGAAATCAACATAAAATTTTTGATATAAAACCAATAGAATTAAATCTTTTTTCAAATATTTCACTTGAAAACATCGATACTTTGAAAGTATCAGATAATTTATTCTTGCTACCAAGATTAAAAAAACTTAAAAATACTTTTGACCATTTATATAGCAACATATTTATGGATAAAATTAATGAGTTCGAAAGTCATTTTGATTACATCGTGCTTGATACTGCTCCTGCTTTAAGTGTTTCCGATACAAGCTTACTTATGACCTCGAGTGATTTTAATTTTATGGTGGTAAGGCATGAACATTCTAAAATTAACGAGATAAAGCAAACAAACGAAATTATTAATCAGTTAGGCAGAACTTTTGACGGCATAATCTATAACGATTATCAAACTCCGAGAGGGTATTACGGTTACTATGATCTATATGGTAACTATTCTTATAGATACTATGCTGATAGATATTTATATAAAGATTACTATAAAGAAAATGATGACTAATAAGTACATACTCTTCCTAGTAGTTTCAATTTTCTTTTCAAGTTGTGTTTTATCTCCTGGAATGTTTATGTCTTCTTCAAATAATTGGAGTGGAGAAAACACCGTTTTCGTTAATAGTTTGAATAGATCGATCGTAATAGAACCAATTAACGAAAATTCTCAATTTAAACCATATGAAGATATTTATAAGATTGGTAAAGGCGATCAATTGTTTGTGACTATTTGGGGCCTTCCTGATGTTTTTCCAATGACAGGAAATGTAAACAAGGATTTAAATACAAGAAGAGTTGATTCAAACGGTAATATTTTCTTTCCTTACGTCGGACTTGTTTTGGCTGAGGGAAAAACTCAGGACGAACTAAGAGAGGACTTAACTTTTGAATTATCAAAAATGTTTAAAAATGTTCAATTAGATATTTCAATTGCCGGTTTTAATTCACAAAAAGTTTATATTCTGGGAGAAGTTACTTCTCCTAAAGTAATTGAACTTACAGATATCCCAATGTCTTTGTCAAATGCAATTGGAGAATCAAAAGGTCTAAATACCAATACCTCTGAAGGAGAAGACGTTTTTGTTGTAAGGCAAATTTCTAATCAAGATCCTCAAATTTTTAGAGTTGACCTAGGCTCTCCATCTGGATTTCTAAGTGCCGGAAATTTTTACCTAGCAGATAATGATATTGTCTATGTCAACGCAAAAGGAACTACCAGATGGAATAGAGTCATATCTCAATTTTTTCCTTTTTCTTCATTTCTTAACAGCATCGATAATCTTATCGATGATTGAGGAAGTAAAATCTGTTGGCTTTGTTTGTTTTGCGAATTATTGTAGAAGTCCGGTAGCAGAGGTATTATTTAAGGAAAAATTTGGAGATTTGGTTAAAACAGATTCTTCTGGTTTAGATCCTATGGTTGCGGCAGCAATGGATCCTAGATCAATCGATTACTTAAAACTTATCAACATTTCTTTCAAAATTCACTCTCCCAAGAAAATTAATAAGAAATTCTTAGATTCTTCTCAAATAATTTTCGCAATGGACACATATGTCCTAATGCAATTAAATAGAATTTACAAAAACTATAGAAATAAATTTAAACTTTTTACTTATCAACATAGAAACATTCAAATTAGTGATCCTTATAAATTATCAGAACAGAGATATAAAAATGTTATGGATGAGATAAAATTTGTTATTGACAGCTTTGAACTAGAAGAGTTGTTATGAATGAACATATTAAGCATAATAATTTTATAATGAAGCACAAAGATAGCCAATCAAATATAACTCTGACTTTTAATACAATTTAAGTTAAATATTTAAAATAAGATTAAAAATGGTTTTTTAAATTGCCCGGGTGGTGGAATTGGTAGACACAAGGGACTTAAAATCCCTCGATAGTAATATCGTGCCGGTTCAAGTCCGGCCCCGGGTACCAGCTACTCTGGATTAATGAATAAATTGGCATAATTTTTATAGTTGATGTAGCTTAAAATATTAAGATGATTAAAGTAATAATTTCAAGAGCTTAATGTTTTGACAAAAAAAACAAAAATTACAGTTGTTGGTTCGGGCTACGTAGGGATGTCTCTTTCTACGCTTTTATCACAACACAACGACGTAACAATTTTTGATGTAGATGCAGAGAAAGTTAAAAAGATTAACAATAAGCTATCTACTGTTTCTGATAAAGAAATTGAATTATTTTTGTCAGAAAAAATTCTTTCTTTAATTGCCACATCTGATAAAAAAATCGCATATAAAGAAGCAGATTTTATTGTTGTTGCGACACCAACTGATTACGATTCAAATAGAAACTTTTTTGATACAAGTTCAGTTGATACAGTTATTCATGACGCTCTTAAGCATAATGATGATGCAACGATAATCATTAAATCGACAATACCGGTTGGTCATACAAAATCGCTTCAGGAAAAATTTAGTACAAAGCGAATTATTTTTTCTCCTGAATTCTTAAGAGAGGGACAAGCCCTTAGAGATAATCTAAACCCGTCACGGATTATAATTGGAAGTAACTGCAAAAAAGCTTTAGCATTTGCTGGTCTATTAAAAGAAGGGGCTGAAAAAAAAGATATTCAAGTTCTATTTCTAGGATCCTCAGAGGCTGAAGCAGTGAAGTTGTTCGCAAACACCTATCTAGCTATGCGTGTTTCCTTCTTTAATGAATTAGATTCTTACTCCTTGATCCGTGATCTAGATAGTAAGAGCATAATTGAAGGAGTATGTTTAGATGATAGGATTGGTTCAGGTTATAACAATCCTTCTTTTGGTTATGGTGGATATTGCCTTCCAAAAGACACAAAGCAGCTTCTGGCAAATTATGAACAGATACCTCAGACACTGATTGAAGCAATCGTAGCTTCGAATAAAACCCGTAAGGATTTTATTGCAGATGAAATCTTAAAGAAAAAGCCTGAAGTTGTTGGCTTTTATCGTCTTATTATGAAACATGGAAGTGACAATTTTAGGACTTCAGCTGTTCAAGGCATAATGAAACGTATAAAAGCTAAAGGAGTTAAAGTAGTTGTATATGAGCCGTTAATAAATGAAAAATACTTTTTTAATTCAGATGTTTTAAGGTCTATAAATAAATTTAAGGAAATTTCGGACCTAATTTTATCTAATAGAAGGACAGATGAATTGCGTGATGTCTCATATAAAGTATTTACTCGAGACCTGTTTGGAAGAGACTAAATGAAAATTTTAGTAACAGGCTCGGCAGGATTTATTGGATTTCACTTAACAATGGCTTTGTTAAAGCGAGGAGATCAAGTAACCGGTATAGATAATCTAAATGATTACTATGACCCTTCACTAAAACAAATTAGGCTTTGTGAAATTTCAAAACATTTAAATGCTTCGAACTTTGAATTTATTAAATTAGATATTTCAAATAGAATTCTAATGGAAGAGTTATTTGCAACTCAAAATTTTGACACGGTTGTAAACCTTGCTGCTCAAGCAGGTGTGCGTTACTCGATAGAAAATCCTTATCCATATATAGACTCCAACATAGTTGGCTTCACAAATATTCTTGAAGGTTGCAGACGTTCTGAGGTGCAGCATTTGGTTTATGGCAGTTCAAGTTCCGTTTATGGAATGAATATAAAGCAGCCATTTTCTGTAAATGATCGTGTTGATAGTCCTATTTCTCTTTATGCAGCAACTAAAAAGTCTAATGAATTAATGGCACACACATATAGCCATCTTTACAATATCCCAACCACTGGACTAAGATTTTTTACTGTTTATGGACCCTATGGTAGGCCTGATATGGCATATTATAAGTTTACAAAAGCAATCTTAAATAATAAAAGTATTGATGTTTATAACAATGGTGAGATGAAACGTGACTTTACCTACATCGACGATATTGTAGAGGGTGTTATTCGTGTAATAGATTCAATTCCGTCACCTCAATTCAATTCTGAAAGCTCTACGATCACGCCTTATAAATTATACAATATTGGAAATAATAATTCGGTAACGCTCTCCGACTTTATTGCTGCGATTGAAAAATCTTGTAATAAAAAAGCAAAGAAAAATTTTTTACCAATGCAGCCTGGAGATGTAAAAGACACATATGCAGATATTGAAGATCTAGAAAAAGATTTTGGATTTAAACCTACAACTTCTATTTCAACTGGCATGGATAAATTCGTTGATTGGTATTTAAATATAGGAAAAAACAATTGAAAAAAGCATTTATTTCTGGGGTAACCGGACAAGACGGTTCTTATTTAGCAGAACTTTTATTAGGTAAAGGTTATGCAGTTCACTCAATAGTGAGACGCTCTAGTGTATTTACTACAGATAGAATAGATAAAATTTTGAGTCATAAAAACTTTCACACTTACCATGGGGATCTAGTTGATTCAAGCAATTTAGGATCTTTAATTAAGAGAGTAGAGCCTGATGAGATTTATAATCTTGCTGCGCAATCACATGTAGCAGTTTCATTTGAAGTTCCGGAATACACTGCCGAAGTTGATGCCTTGGGAACTATAAGATTATTAAATTTAGTCAAAGAGTCTAAAAAAAACATTAAATTTTATCAAGCATCAACTTCAGAGTTATTTGGTGGTATTTTAGGCACAGCGCCCCAGAATGAAAAAACTCCTTTTTATCCAAAGTCTCCTTATGGTGCAGCTAAATTGTATGCATATTGGATAACAAAAAATTACAGAGAATCATATGATATTCACGCATCTAATGGAATATTATTCAATCACGAGTCTCCTAGAAGAGGCGAAACATTCGTTTCAAAAAAAATAACAAAAGCAGTAGCGAGAATCTTTAAGGGAGAACAAGAAACCCTTCAGTTAGGAAATCTAGATGCTAAAAGAGATTGGGGCTATGCAAAAGAATATGTAGAATCCATGTGGCTCATGCTTCAACAGGACCAGCCAGACGATTATGTAATTGCAACTGGAATAAGTAAAACTGTCAGAGAGTTTGTTACATTGGCCTTTAAATGTGTAGAAATAGATATCATCTGGGAAGGTAAAGGAATAGCAGAAAAAGGTTTTTGTTCAAAGTCTGGTAAAGAATTGGTAGCTGTTAATTCTCGCTACTATAGACCTTCAGAAGTAGAATTACTTCAGGGAGATTCAACATATGCAGAAAAAAAACTTGGATGGAAGCCAGAGACATCTTTAGAAGAATTAATCAAAATAATGGTCGAGTACGATTTAAAGTTTAGTGGCTATGGATTTGATTAAAAGAATCTCGACACCAGAAATCTTTCCTGAAGTAAAAATCGTAGAATTTGATATTTTTAGTGATTCTAGAGGTTTAATTTGGACCTCATTTTTAACTGAGATAGAAGAAAAAATTCTTCCAAAGGGATATATCTTTAAACACGATAAATTTAATATTAGCAGAAAGAGAGTTTTAAGAGGCATTCATGGAGATAATAAGACTTGGAAGTTTGTATCTTGTCCATTAGGCAATATAGAACAAGTTATTGTCGATTTGAGAAAGGAATCAAAAAATTTTAAAAAGTGGGTTAAATTTGAACTTAATGAAGAGAATAAGATAGCTATTTTAATTCCACCAGGCTTTGGAAACGCCTTTTGTACTTTGAGCGATGAAGCTTTATATCATTATAAATTGGCTTATAAAGGTGATTACAATGATTTTGATAATCAATTCACTTTTGCATGGAACGATAAGTCCATTGGTATTAAATGGAAAATTGAAAATCCAATTATAAGTGAAAGAGATAAGATGGAGACAAATAATGCAAACGATTGAACGCGATGGAAAAATAAATGTAATCATTTACAGGGATGAAGATTGGGTTGAAGGACTAAACTTCATAACACCAGACAGCATGTTCATGCAGGTTGGTTCGTGGTGGTACGAGAAAGGTAAAATCTTAGATAAGCACATTCACAATGAATTTGATAGAGTTGCAAATAGAACTCAAGAATGCGTTTTTGTTAAAAGAGGATCAATGAAAGTCACTTTGTACAATGAAGAATTTGAAGAGTTTGAATCTTTTGTGCTTTTTGAAGGAGATTTGGCAGTTTTTGCTGATGGAGGCCATGGATATGAAATTTTAGAGGACAACACTCAGATAATAGAATCAAAAAATGGTCCTTTCACAGGTGTGGAAAAAGATAAAATAAAGTTTTAAAAATGAAAAATATTTTTTTTGATTTATCAAAACTTAAAAGCTGTGGTGAAAACGTAATTATCGGTAAAACCGTAAGGATTCGTTACCCAGAATTAGTTGAAATTGGAGACAATGTAATTATTGACGACTTCTCTTATATTTCTACTTCATTAAAAATACACAATAATGTTCATTTATCTTCTGGCTGTAAAGTTATCGGAGGTAAAAATGCTTTTGTGGAGTTCTTGCCTTTTTCCACAACAGCTCCTAATGCTGTTTTATCAGCCGGTTCTGATGATTATATTGACGGCATTGCTGGCCCTACGGTGGCCTCAAAATTTAAAGCCGAAGCAATTTTTGGAAAGATTATAATAAATAAGCATTGTATTGTTGGAGCAAACTCAGTTGTTTTACCTAATGTAAAATTTAATGAAGGCTCTGTTCTAGGGGCGCTATCACTTGCGAATAAAGATTTAGAAGAATATAAAGTCTACGCTGGAATACCTGCAAGGCAAATTAAAGAGAGAAATAAGCAAAATATTCTTAAACTTGAAGAGCAATTTAAAATAGAAAATGGAATTTATTAACCAGATGGAGCCCTGGTTCGGTTCTGAAGAAAAAGAAGCGCTAAATAAATATATGGAAGAGGGAGGATGGATCACAGAGTTTAAAAAAACTTTTGATTTTCAGGATCTAATAAAAACATACACCGGTGCTAAACATTGCTTCGTTGTTAATAACGGAACTGTAAGCCTTTCTATCATGGCAATGGCAGCTGGAATTAAAGCTGGAGACGAAGTTTTGGTACCAAATTACACAATGGTAGCAACTCCTAATTCTCTAAAAATGTTTGGAGCAGAGCCTAAATTTACAGATGTAGATTCAAAAACACTGTGTATATCTTTACCAGAAATTATGAAACATGTCACATCAAAGACTAAGGCCGTGATCCTAATGAATGCAAATGGTCGATATCCATTAGACATTGATGAAATTGTTTCTTTTTGCAAAAAAAATAATTTAATCCTTTTTGAAGATAGTGCACAAGCCTTAGGTTCTTTTTATAAGGATGGATTGCATCAAGGAAGAAAAGGCATAGCAGGAAGCTTATCTTTCTCTGCGCCAAAAATTATCTCAACAGGTCAAGGCGGGGCAATTATCACAGATGATGATGAAATAGCGCATAACATTTCAAGACTAAAAGATTTCGGACGATCAAAAGGGGGGAATGATGTACATGAAATGATTGGTTTTAATTTTAAATTTACAGACATTCAAGCTGTCATTGGCATTTCGCAAATGGGCAAACTAGATTGGCGTGTAAAAAGAATGAAGGATATTTACGTTAGATATAAAGAAAATCTTTCAAAAAACAAAAATATAGTATTTTTTGATCAAGATCTTAAGAATACTACTCCTTGGTTTATTGATGTTAAAGTTGAAAAAAGAAAAAAGTTAATGGATTTTTTAACACATAACAAAATAGGCTCACGGGTAATGTATCCGCCTTTAAATAAGCAAAAAGCATATAATTTGCTTGGCGAACATAAAGTTTCTAATGAAATTGGTAAAAAGGGTTTGTGGCTTCCATCTTCTTCTAAACTTTCAAATAATCAGATAGATTATGTTTGCGAAAAGATTAACAAATTTTATTTAAACTAATATTTTATGCAAAATAATGAAGTAGCGATTGTTATTTTGTCATGTGATAAATTTAAAATAACCTGGAAACCTTGTATCGATCATTTTTTTCATGCTTGGCCTGATTGTAGGTATCAGGTTTACTTACTAAATAATTTTATTTCTTCTGGTGATTCAAGAGTAATAGATCTGATGGTAGGTGAAGACCTTGATTGGTCTAGTACCTTGAAAAAAGGTTTATTAAAGATCAATGAAGAAAGAGTATTTTTTATCTTCGATGATTGTTTTTTAACACAAATAAACCATGAAGATGTCAAATTAATTTTCAAAATGGCTATAGAAAATGACTTAGATTCGGTAGCCTTAAGAAGGAAAAAGTTTGGTAATGGCAAACGTTTTAACGACAAACTATTTAAATTACAACCTAAATCTAAATATCGTAATTCTCTATTTTTAAATTTAATAAAAAAAAATTTGCTTTTAGATATGCTTAAACCTGGAGAAGACGCTTGGCAATTTGAAAAAGAAGGTAATAATAGAAATAAAAAATTCAATTTTTACTCTGTTTATGAGCCAAAGATGATCTCAGAACATCATGGAATTATTAAAGGAAAATGGATGCCAGATGTTTATAAGTATCTAAAAAAAGAAGGTTACTTATTAAATGAAGATACATTTGAACAACACAGTAAATTGATTGTAATTATGATGCAAATTTATACTCTAATATTTTATACAGTACATAAGTTTACTCATTTTTTTAAATAATTATTTGCACGTTTATTTAAAAGAAATATTTTGAAAAGTACTTTACTAGTTACAGTATGTATTATCTTAAGTGCCATCTTAGGTTTTGTGGCGCAAATAGTCTATGCTGCTTTTTTTGGCGCGTCAGCCCAAATGGATATGTATTTTAAGATTTTATCTATACCGGCTATTGTAACAGGTATATCTTCAATTATTTTTTCATCAGTTTTAATACCAGCTTTTGCAAAGTTCAAATCAAAAAAATTAGAGTTGAATAAATTTATTGAATCAACATGGATATTTATATTAATTTTTAGTTTTATGTTTATGGTAATCGGAGTACTTTTTTCGGTTCTAAATATAAACTCTTTTATTCCTGAAAATTCATCCAGTTTGAAATATGTAGGACAACAAATTTCTTTTCTGGTCTGGATTGGATCAGGGTTTGCCCTTATGTCAGGATATTTGTCAGCTGTCTTAAATTATAATGAACAATTTTTTAAAGTTGCTTCGACTTCAATATTACCTGCTTTTTTTATGATAATGATCGTGCTTTTATTTCATAAAGAATTGGGTGTAGTTACTATTTCACTTGGTTTTTGCATTGCATTCTTACTCCAATTTTTAATTCTTTTAAAAGCTTCAAAAATTTCTCTTAGTTTTGTAAGTTTCAATATTAAAAACATAAAATACAAAAAATTATTAGCACAGCAATCTTTTCTAGTTTCTCTATCTTTGTTACCTTTTACCACTCTTGCTCCAATTTCTTATTTTTTAGCTTCTCAGCTTGAAACTGGAAGTGTTTCTTATTTGGGATATTCACACAGTTTTTCAGGGTTTTTGTCTGTGGCTGTAAGTATGGGAATCTCGATCGTCTCATTTCCCAAACTAGCAGATAAATTTGCTAACGAGGAAGGCGATGCATCATTAGAAAAATTTGAACAGTCATTAAAGTATGTTTTGTTATTAGCTATGTTCATTGCAGGAGTTCTAATTGCTTTGAGAGTGCCAATTCTATCTCTCTTTTATCAAAGAGGTGCATTTGATGCTGAATCTGTTAGAAATTTAGCAAGTGTACTTCCTTGGTATCTTATAGCAGCTGTTTTTACTGGGGGTTTAAACTTACTAAGGATACTTTTTTACGCAAAAGGAGAATTTAAAAAAATTGCAAAGCTTGGATTAATAATTCCGATTATTTTTTTTATGCTTGCTAATATTTTAATGGAGAAATTTTCATTTGTCGGAATTGGAATAGCTTATGCTTTGACAATTGCAATTTTATTTTTTATGACTCTTTATTTAGCAAGAAGAAAAGAATTAAGATTTTTAAATTTCGATTTTTATATTTTTATTTTAAAAAATATTTTCGCCGTGATAGTAGCTTGTTTTTCTATATTTCTATTTTTTCCTATGATTTCAATTCTTACTTCTCAATTTACTACCGTTGTCATTTGTCTGCCTCTTTTTTTGTTCACGTATCTTTTGTCTGCTAAATTTGCTCTAAAATTTAAAGAAATAGACCAAATAATTGAAATTTTAAAAATTAAGTTAAAAAATATTTTTAATTAAATCCTAATGCTACCCTTATTATTAATATTAGTACTTTCAATATATGTTTATCATTGTGTGAGATTTATGTTGAGAAGAGGGCACGATTTACATGCTTTAGCCTTTTTTGTTTTATATGTTTACACAGTTTTCACTCAAATTGGATATGCGTATTTCCCAGCCTACTCTATTTTAGTAGGCGCTTATTTTGGTCCAACACTTTTTTATAAGTATTGGATTTTTATGTTTTTGTCGTTTGTATTTACATTTTTATTGTACAAAAAGATGTTTCCTAAAAATGATATGCGAAACAGCTATTATTTAAAACCAACTAATTCAAGGCTGGGTGAAAACCTCTTTTTCTTATTTTGTATTTTGCTTTTTATTACTTTGAACATATATTTCCATACTTTTCGAAGCTCATTTGGTTATGGAGGAGGAAACCCAATGGGAGGGCCATGGTTTGGTATTGGGTTTTGGATTTTTATAGTTTGTACATTAATACTTTTTGTTTTTTTTAGAGAAAAATCAAACACTAAATTTAAAAGAATGCTCTCAGGCATGCTTTTTCTAGTCTTTATTCTTTTTTTCTTGCAAGTTAGCATTGCTTCGGGCGTAAGGAGTAATATTTTATATATATTTTTAAGTTTAGCTTTTTATGAACTCTTTCCTTTAGTAACCAAAATTAAATTTCAAAAAAGAAAAATATTTGCATTAGCTATAGGCAGTTTTTTCGTATTTTCTCTAATGGGCGATTTAAGATCAGCTAGGCAATTAGGACTCGATTTAAATTTCTCTTTACTTTTTTCTTCTGAAGTCGAAAGAGCACCAAATCAAAATCTAGCGCAATCTATTTTAATGCAAGATTATTTTCTTCCGTCCCATACTTTATTCATATCAATGAATTATGAAATTATAGACCCAATAGAGGTTACAAAATCTAATCTAGCAAATTCTTTAGTTTTACTTAAATATCCTTTCTTATCAACGACAATTGTAGAGACAGCTACTGGAGTGGATTATGAAAGAGGAGGAGGATGGGCTTACCATTATTTTGTTGAAGGATATAATTTTTTAGGAATGTTCGGAATTTTCTACAATGCTTTATTTTGGAATTTAGGTATGCTGCTTTGGTTTAAACTAGGTCAATCAAATAATAAAATGCTTAATAAGTTCATGCTTACTCTTTCAGTGCTTACCATAGTATTGGTAATGAGAAGTCAAACTTCTGCCTTTATTCATTTTTACTGGCTTGTTCTGTTACCTGGACTTGTATTATATCTTATGGCGAATAATTCATTGGTAAGATTTTATAAAAAGACGAAACTTTTAAATAAGAATGAATAAAAAAATTGTACTCATTACTTCCTCTTTTCCTTTTGGAAAATCAGAAGTTTGGGCGATAAGTGAAATAAATTCAATTGTGGAACTTGGAAATGAGATTTTAATTATACCTAGATCTGGGAAAGGCCAAATAACTAACCAAGACGCAATTAAATTTTCATCTAACTTAATTGATTTACCGCTCCTAGATTGGAAAATTTTAATTTACTTTTTAAAGTCTTTATCAATAAAACCCTTTCTTATTTTAAAACTTTTTATTGCAAATTTTGAACAATCAAACTCAATTATTGATTTTTTAAAAGGTGTAGCGGTTTTACCAAAATCTATTTTTTTGTCTAAACTACTCAAACAGAGCAACATCGATCACATCCATTCTTTACAGACTACTTCAATAGCTTTCATGGCCTTTATAATCTCTTCCATCATAGAGGTTCCTTGGAGCTGCACTCTACATACTTCTGAAATAGTCAACTCTAATTACAGAAGATCTTTTAAATTTAGATTAAATTCTGCATCAGCATTAAGAACAATTTCTAGAAAAACGTGGAAGGACTTATCAAATTTCTTAGGACCCGATTCATCTAAAAAAATATTAATGATTCCTCTAGGTGTTAATGTGAATGATTTTAAAAAAAAGACAAATTTAAATAAAAACTTTTTTGTTATTGTGACCCCAGCAGAACTTACAAATCGAAAAGGACACGCTTATGCAATTGAGGCGGCAAAGAAAATGCTAGATAAAGGAATTACAAATTTTAAATGGTTTTTTTATGGAAGCGGCCCCTTGAAAGATGAGCTTATAAAAAAAGTAAAAGATTTAAATTTAATTAATCACTGTTTTTTCCCTGGAAATCTGGATCATGATTTACTTATGAAAAAATATAGAGAAGATGAAGTCGATATCGTTGTTATTTCTTCCATTAGTAAAAACGTACCAGAGGGAATTCCTGTATCTTTAATGGAAGCTATGTCTTTTGAAATTCCAGTAATCGCTACAGATTCTGGATCAACTCGGGAATTAGTTGACGGCACATCTGGAATCTTAGTAAATCAAAATGATTCTGAGGCTCTTTCAAGTGCTATAGTTAAATTTATAAATAAGCCCAAATATATGAAAGAAATCGGTAAAAATGGTAGAAATAAAGTATCGCAAGATTTCGATGCAATGAAAAATGCTAATGACTTGGTTAAGATTTTCTAATTAAGACAGATATTCATTATGAAAAAAATATTAGTAACCGGAGGCTTAGGTATATTGGTACATATGTTGCAGTTGAGCTTAAAAATAATGGTTTTGAGGTTTTAATATTGGATAATTTGTCTAATTCATATTTAGACGTTTTAAAAGGGATTTCAGATATTGCTGGCGTAAACCCTCTTTTCGAAGAAATTGATTTAAAATCTAAAC
>MDTG01242801.1_pt1 | contig 16678 bp, 22 predicted proteins | sample 811421 | NCBI WGS metagenome assembly MDTG01 (sample SAMN05326645, study PRJNA326480) | marine metagenome | isolation source: seawater | place: Pacific Ocean: South East | collected 2011
ACACAATCCTCCATACACAGTCCGACGAACACCTTCCATATTGTCACAGTTTGCAATTCTTGTTTTTACGTCAGCAAGAATGTTATTACGATCTGCTTCTTTAAAGTAAGTATAAACGTCTTCTATACACACTGTGCTTGGATATAAAGTTTTCACAGGTTTAGATTTGCCGCATTTCTTAGAGCCTAAAAGGTGCATGGAGTATTGAGATAACTTTTTATTTTTCCAATGCGTTCTGTTTGTGTGGAAGAAAGCACGTTGTCTATATTTAGAGCAATCCATAACGAGAATCCTGTTGACAATGGAGGTACTGAGCTTATAAAAAGTAACAGAGAATCATGGAGACTACAACCAAGGATAAATACAATGACTGTAGATTTTACAAAGTTCGAAAACCAGTTCGAAAAGCATGAAGTCGGTAAAAGTAAACAACATCAAAAAGGCCAAATGGCAGTTAATGAATTTGGTCGGCCTGAAGCGACTTTTGTGTATGGTAAAGCTCAAGACGCTGCACCTACAGAATTTACTGTGGATATTGATATGGCAGAAGTACGAACAGACCAGATTTCAAATGGTCGTGAAGGTATGTACCAACCTATAAACTACAGTGTAGACATTGTAGGCGCGCAGTTCCTTTGTCCAAAATGTTATTCTGCTTTATATGTAAAAGGTAAGAATATGCCAAATGGTAAAGAGATCATTGTGCATTGGGATGATATGATACAATCACCAAATGATGGACTTTTTAGACCTACCATTTCAGTAGATGGTGTAATGAAGTGTGACTACTACGATTACGAAATTGTAGGCTCAGGTATGGGTGGCGGTGGTCAATCTAAAGGGATGTCTATGCATTGTGGTTGGCAAGGTGGGGTGATTCGTGGAAAGATGTTCGACCATGAAAATGGATTAATACTCACGAAGTAGTTTTGCAATCGGCCGAAATCATAAGGTATGTTTCTCCTATAACGATTCAAGTAGGGAGTAAACCAATGGCAGACGCACTCACAAGTGGAGAACTTAATACGCTTGAAAATCTCATAAATGGGGTTTTTGAGTATAGTAGTAACAAGAGAGCTTTCAAAGCTCCAAGAACAGCCAATCAAAGTGTCAAACCTTTGACTGCTATGTTTGGATTTGTACCTGTTATTGAAGACAGTGAGATCAATCTATACATTAAGATTGGAGGACCAGAAAATGTAAGATTTGGTTCGGTTACAGGGACTTCAAGAGTGTCTAAGTTCCCTAAAGTATTGGATTCGGCAGATCGAGATAAACTCACTCATGCTCTCGCCACTAACCCCAAGAACTTTGGATACACAAAACGTGAACTAAAAAATGAGTTCCCTTTTAGAATTATTTATAGTGCCGGATACCAATTGCAATATGCTGAGGATTCCGACAGTGAATATGGGAGCTTAAAATCTCGCCCAGAGTTGAAAGCCAATATTGTGAGCGAGGTTCTAACTACTGCAATTGAATACTATGGATTGATTGATTCTTCTAAAGAAAAAAGTAACATTCAATTGCTATTGAAAGCGTCAAGAACCGAAATAGGTGTGGGTAAGATTCTTAGTTTGTTCTTGACCCAAATGCACACAGACTTAAATAATTATTTGATTCGAATCATAAGTCATAATTACAACGATAAAACAGGGGCTTTCTTAGGTCTAGAACAGCTTGAACTAATTCACGATTTATATTCGCAACATCTTGTTGACGGAATGATCGAAGGACTTTTGGCATACCCTAGAACTAAAGGCTATAATAGAAATATTGAAAAATTTAGTGACTTTAAAAAGCAATTCGACCTTGGTATACGGAAAATTGGTGAGTCAATTACAGACGCAAGTCACTCTGGTCCAGAGGTTTTGGCAGACGTAAAGTCTTACACCAACCTTCTCGGTATGAGTACAAAGGCTGATTTGAGTACGATCAATACTTTGACGAAAGCAAATGCTGATTTGAGAAAAGAACTAGAAGCAGTTCAAGCTAAAGTTCCTGCAAATCCGAATTTGCCTAAGTATCTTGGTATTGGTGCAGGTTTAGTATCTGGCTACTTTGCGATTCAACAAGAGTCTGCCCAAGACCTTGAAACTTGGAAAAAAGGTGCAATCGTAGCTACAAGTGGATTACTTGGTGCTGTGCCTTATTTGAATTTTGTGACAATTGCCACAATGCCTTACTTGGTGAACAAAGGGGTTGAGCTTTCAGGTGACGAAGAATTCAAAGCAAGTGCAAGAGAAAGAATGGCTCAAGCTCGTCAAGGTGCAGATCGAATCGCTACAAGCGTAGGTGAGGGTGCAAGACGTTTGATAGACAGACAACCCCAATTAGCTGAAGAAAGTTAATTAGCGATTTGTGCTTTTCTTATATGCACAGTAAAGTACACCTAGTGTGGCGAAGCCCATAATGTACAATGATGTTACGGAAGCTTTTCCTTTTTCGCTAGTTACTGAAGATTCACCTTCTTCGTGTAAAGATTCAATCACAATGTTTGGAAGTTCTTGTTTTAATCCACTTTCAAAGAAGTTTGAATTAAAGGCAATTTCTTCATCGCTTGCACTCCCCACTTCACGAACTCGTTTCAGAGTAAGTCCATTGGGGGTATCTGAATCTCTCCAAATCAAACCAATAAGAGGTTGGAGGAATTCGAGATTTGCGTCAATGTCCTCGTCAGGTACTTCAAGGTAGACTTGCATGGCTTCAATGTTTGTAGGCTGAGTGAACCCATAGGCATTTACCCAAGTATTGTTGTCATCTTCTGAAACACCCGAAACTAAGAAGTTTACAATTTCAAGAGTTTTAGCTTCCGGTAAGGTGTCACTTAAATTTCCAGCAATAGACAACCCTAAAGGTGATTCCATACTTATAGGACTTTCGCCTTGTGTCTCTCGTTTTTGTTCATTGTTGAAGTCAGCAACATTTGAAGTGCTGAAACTAGCGAGGATAATTGCCATTTCAAATCTCCTTGAGATCTAGATTTATGTAAAGTACACCTACTTTATCAATCAATCTGCGGGATTGCTAATTTTCATGTCCTCAAATTGCTTGCTATAAATTGATGTTTTTGTTAGAAATTGTCTCCGTCAATCCACTCCGAAAGAACAGATATAATGAATGAGTTAACGAATTTACGGAAAGAGAATCTGCATCTTCGGTGTGTCATGCGTGAAGCTGCAAAAGAGATCAATGCATTTTGGGAAGTGCATGCACCCTGTGATGGTTTAGGTCCTCATATGTTGTTGGACTACTTAAATGGGAAGTTGAAAGTGGGTTCAGAAACGAATCCTTACCCCAAAAATGCTAAAGAAGTGAAAGACGAAAAGTCATGTTGAAAGACCCTCTTGCAAAGTTTGTGATTTCACTTACTATTTTGACATTCTTCATAGCTTCTTTAGTTCCTGTACACACAGAGCGTTACCCTACAAAACGGTATTTACCTACATATTGCACAAAGGGTTGTCAGACGTATGGAATTCCCAAAAGCTTAGAGAAAGTTTACCTCTATGAGTGTCACTACAACGAAAATGGAGTATTAGAAACAGTTTCTGAAAATGGGGAAATGATCTGCGGTGTAGAGTCTAATGGATTATTTACAGTTCGTGGAATAGAGGGGGATTACTCTACATATAGTACGAGTGACTTTTGATTACTATCTTTCTTTAATTTTGAAGTATGCAAATGTAGAAAGTCCTCCTAAAAGAAAACCACTCAGTATGCACATACCTGCAATCTGCTTTATCTTTTTTTCTGCAACAGGAGCGACATTATTTTTAATCCGTAAAGCGACAGGTTTTAGTCTATCAAAAAGCAACTCAAGGTCTTCTAAGGTAAAACTTGCAAGAAAGATAGCCCTCAAGTTCAATGTGAGGTCCAAGCCGACAGCTTCAAACGTCACAAAGTTTGGAACACTTTCAGCAATTTGATTGTACAATCCTCCAAGATCAGCCTTCTCAAATTGCACACCTTCAAAGCCTTTAAGAAGTAAAGGAATAACTCGTTGATTAATTGCAACATTAATGTTGTTTGAAATACTGTCAGCAATCGCATTGAGTTGTTTTTCTTCTCCTGTAGAATTAACTAAAAGATCAACCATTTTTTGGGCTTTAGTTGTCGCTAGGTTTTGTAAGTTTTGACTTATACGAGGTGCTACATTGCGTTGGACTAGATTAGACACTCGACCTGCAATTTGGACTTCGTAAAAGTCGTCAGCTATGTCTTTTAGATCATCTACCCAATCAGAACTATTTTCTCTATACTGCATTTGAGTTCCCCTTAAATATCAATCTCATCAATCATTTGTGCCATAATAGGTGACCCAAAATTGCCACCAACATCAAGTATAAGTACAGTTTCTTTGTCTAGTTCTGGGGTATCGTCAGCAAGGTCAGACAAGTCATAACGATGTCTGCCTAGATTCAACGTGTGTAAATCCCAAAGGGCAATTCCATACTTGTCTAAACTATGTTCAATCACTTCCATTGCATGGAAGTATTTACTATTTTCTGAGACTTGAGGGAGTTTTTTTAATGCTTTGATGATTTCAGTACGCATTAATCCTTGTGCTTCACGATATGCGTATACAAAGTTTGATTTGGACACACCATTATCTAGGTTTTGTAAAGACCGAAGTAGTTTCGCAACTTTACTTTCAATTCGTATTGCTTTTTCACCATATTCGTCTAGAACCCCTATAGAACGTGCAAGAGGTGAAGATTCTGGTAGTTTATCTAAACCGAAGTACACATTTTCACGTAAAATGACATATGCACTCCACTCAGGGATATGAAAACAATCGAACACGTAAGGTAACCCTGGATTGGTCTTAAGAAAAGGGTCGTTCAAGATTAGTTGATTGAAGTAGCCTTCGTCATTATCCGAAGTAACTTTTACTACAAGTTTTTTATTTGATGTTGATAAAACAAGTCCAAAATAACCACTTCCTAATACGTCAGAAAGTGAGAATTGACCTTTAAGGAGACTTTTTTCTACACGATTCCATCTTTTATTGCAGACTTGTTTGAAAGTCGACCATTCTTCATCTAGGAAATTGAACAGTGTCCTTGTTCTAGGCATCATCGAAGCCAAAGACTTGATCTTCATCTTCGATTGAGGTTTTCTTTTTTTACGTGTTGTCATTGTAAGTCTCCTTATCTATATGTTTTTCTTCTGTCAATAGCAGTGAGTTGACCTACTTTGATTGGTTTTGTTGCAGCATACTTATTTTGTGAAGAAAGAGGTTCACCTTCAGTCGTTATAAATCTAGGGGCAGACTTCAAAGCCTTATGGTGAATAAAATGAGTGGCATTTAATCCTAAGCTAGGTAAGTGCCAAAAGTCGTTATCATAGTGGTTATTAAAGTTGGTACTCCAACGAGAATCAAACTGCGAAATTGGTTTCTTTGTTGTTTTCCCATAATCAGGATCTCCTACAGGATATCCTCTATAGCTAGATTGGAAAACTCCACCATCGTTCCATGATTGGGGGTTCATTACAACTTGTTCATATGTTAAGCTCTTGGCTTTCTTCTTAGACTTACGGACTTTGTGTCGTTCTAATAAAATACCTAAGATTGCATTTTTTTCAGCAGCACACATATTATGCCCCATTCCTCTTGCACAACCCTCATTCGGTCTTGAGAGTAAATACTCAGCTAGTAATACTCGTTGTGCAGTATCTTTGAACTCAGCTTCATTTTCAAAATCTTTAGGAGCTTGACTATTTGTATTGAAATCTTGTCCAAAAGAAACAACCCATTCCGGGTGAACACCTTTGAATGTACTACCCCCTTTTAGAGTGATGTTTTCTTCTTTGGAGTATCCAACGATAAACTCATTCTTCCCATTTGCAGATTTAATATAAGCTACTCTCTCAAGAGGGAAGTTCATAGGAATCAGACCTTTGAGCTGTAATATTCTATAGTCGTTTGGGTGTATCATTTGGTCTAAATTTGACAACTTAGTGAATTCCACTGGAACTTGGCTTGGGTCACTCAAATAATATAAGTCATTATTTTTCAACTCATTATGGGGGGTAGATGCTCTACGTGGAGTGTAGTTGATTTTATACAAATCAAAGTCACTTTTGTCTTTATTGTATAACATTCCTATAGCTGGCACTTTTGCTTTTGGATTAGATAGTGAATTCGAATCTATACTCACAATCTCAACTTCACCTTTTCTTGCGGTGACTGAAGTCTCTCCTTCTTTCCCTTTGATTTTCCTAATCAAGATATAAGTGAGTAAAGACGCACCGACACCCACGAGTGAGTAAGTTATTATCTTTTGTTTTCTATCCATTATAATCTTCCTTAATAATACTACTCGTAAGTTGGGCAAGTGTATTTGCTGAATCCTCAGTGAGATGAATACCATCTCCTTTTCGGTTGTCGCTGAAACTAGAGTTTAGGGGCTGAGACTCTTGTAAGTCAAAATTACTAATATGTTTTACTCCAGTGTCCTCAAGTGCTGTTTTTAACCTTTCATCCCAAGTCTTTCTCATACGATTGTAGTTGGTGATGTATCTAGGGCTTGAGGGGTCAGTTGTATTTACGTAACTTGACCGAATTGATGGTTTTACTGCTTTCATGGGGCCTGCCCAATATACTTTAGCATTTGGACACTCTTGTCTAATAATCTCTATGAACTCTTTCACTTTATCAGTGCGGTTACTTATGCCATTATCTCCTAATTGAATAAGTACAATGTCAGAGCAACCTAGTGCTTTTACACTTTCCATAAGTTCTGTGTTTTTTAAGTAATCTTCATGTGTAGCTCCCTCTTTCCCAAAGAAGTTTACTGTGACTCCATCTTGAGAAAAGACATTTTGGTACGCTTGTCCTAAATGTCTTTTTGTTTGAGAGTCCCCTATGAGATTGATTGTCTTTACCGAATCTAAATTATTGTGATCTATCCTTGCAGCAGTGCTTTGTTTCGTTTTCCATAAGAAAATGAGAGCTGCAGTTGTAATTGCTCCAGAGAAGATTAGAAACTTTTTATTTTTTAACATTGCACATATCCTTAGCAAACCGCTTTACCTCTTTTCGTAATGGTGAGCATAACTTTGCTTTACACAAAGAAATCCATTTGAACTTTTCATGCTCAAAACTTAAAGTGACTTTAGGAGGTAAGTTCGAAATTGCAACAAGTAAGTAACTAGAATGTAGGTTGTTGGAGTATTTGGGCAAGTGAGTAAGTTGCGAAGATTTAGCTTGTATTCCTGTTTCTTCTTTGAGTTCTCTAAGAGCTTCACTACGTGCAATCAGAGAATCACCTCTCGGACAATCTACATCTACATGTCCTGCAGGTGCTTCCCACCAAAGAGGTTTGTTTGAGTCACTTCTAGATCTTAGAATCAGAAGTAAGTGACCTTTCCAAATCACATACACACTTGTAGTATTCAACTTCATCTGAATAACCCTTGAAACAAAATTAGACTTCTATATAAATATGCCCTAAAATCTAACACAAATTAGGCAGTAATGCACTTTTGATAAGGGGATAGAAAGAACTATGGCAAATATTCAAGCAACGGAAGTTCTAAGAGAAATAGTGACTATCTATGAAAAAGCAAAAGGGGTAGGAATGCCTACCCCCATACATATAGATAATATGTTTCGTATGCAATTGTACTCCACATATAGTGACAAACTTGACGCTGAAAGACTAGATAAGGATAGTTTAGGGTATCTGCTAGGCAATAAAGCACGTTGGAAGTCTGAGTTTTGCAAGTTTTTTACTTTACACTTTCTAAAGTTCTTGATGGACAAATCTCCAAAAACAGCAATAGATTCTAACAGTTTGATAGATATATACTCCAACCCAAAAGCACAAGATAAGATTTGGCTAAGTGTCTATAAAGAGCAAGACTTCAGCCCAGATTATGTAATGAATGGTCCAACTTTATTTGTAGGTGACGCACGAACAATCGCAATCAAAGCAAAAGTAAAGTTCCCCAATGTTTACAAGGCAAGGGAATTTCGTAATAAAAATCAGTATATGTACAAATGGTTGAACATGAGATACGACCTTTTGAATAGTGGAGGTGTAAAACTTTTGCCTTTTCCTGACTTACAAGCAAGATTAATTCCGGGAACTCGTAATTACACTACACGAGGTATTATGGCAGACTTGCCGGGGGAAATTGTAAAGTTCTCTTATTGTCAGCTTGCAAGTACTATTTTAGATTTGAGTCGTGCATGTTTGAAGATGATGGTCGTCCCAGATGTGAACCCTTTAGAATTTGACAAAATAAAACTCGTTATTCATCTTGTAAACCTTATTAGAAATCGAAACACTCCATTTGAACTCATCAAACCTGACTACACAAAACAAAGCTCGCAAAGGAGTCTTTTCCCTGGTATGTCAGCGAAAGGTACTGAAAGTATTCGCCTAAATGGAGAAGACCGCTTTGATAATGTTTATATGTATTGTGGGGCATTAGAAAGTATCAACGAAATACTCGGTCCGAATAGTGTAGCATTGTCTACATTTGTCACACCTTTATTTGACAAGAGTACACATAACATTTACCGAAACCTTGAAGATGACGACGATCTTTACGTTTTAATTTTTGAGACAGAAGATTCTCCAAACGCTCAATCTGGAGGGATTGCAGAATGGAGTGAGTTTCCGAATGTAGTCGAGTATGATATACTTACTGAAGATGACTTTTTAGATTTTTTCACAGTCGATTGAATCTTGTAAGATAAGAATTCGCTCGTTTTTCTCCAAGACTTTTGAGTGCTGCAAGCTCTTTGATCTCTCCATGTGCAGTAAGGACATTTGTAGTAGGTATTAAATCACCTTTCTCTTGTAAGTTTTTTGTTGCAATAGCAATGGCAGAACTCTTGGAATAGTCATTTTTTGCAATACCTACAGCGTTATATATGAGAAGGAAAGGTAAGCGATACTCCATTCCCATTTTCCGATTAAATCTAGAAATCCACTTGGGTAGGCTTTGGATGTACTCAATATCTTCTACGAACTTATCTATTTGTTTACTCATCTGCTTTCTCACTTCTTTGGGATAGGAATACCCATTATACTTTCATAGGCTTCACAGAACCTTAGTCCTGCAGATTCCCAACTTAGCATTTTTCTAAACGTTGCAAGGTCTTCTTGATTGAATCCTTGACGTATACCATTTTCGTATACATACTGCATTCTTTCAGCAAGGTGATCTTTGTCTATTTCAGCCCACTCTAATTTAGGGTCGAACGTAACTTGCTGTGTGGGGTGAATGTCTTCTTTTTTCACATTGACAAGTGAGCATTTCACAGGATAATGCCCTTTTTCTTCTTTCAACCACTCAGTAGGTGCGGAGAAATCTGTGTAAATTACAGGTTTACCTAGTGCCGCACTTTGAGCTAACGACAATCCAAAACCCTCTCCTTTGTGTGCCGAAACGTAACAGTCGATCATGGAATATAACCACAACATTTGGTTCTCAGACCATGATTCGTCATATATCCAAACATCTTCTCTTTCTTCACCACACACAGATTTGATGTACCCCTCAAGATCACCCGCATTGTATGTTTTTAGGATTAACTTTGTATTTCCATTCTTGGGGAAAGTTTTGAGGTAAGTGTCCAAAACAGTTTTTGGATTTTTACGTGGGTTGAAATGTCCAACATACCCAAATATGTATTCTTTTTCGTTTTTTTCTGCAAGGTTTATATCTTGGAAGTACATAGGGTGAAGTGTATGGGGAATGACTTCAATAGGAACTTCGACTCCAGAGTTCTTTAGAGCTTGTTTATTAAACTCTGATGGGACAATCATACCTTTGTAATTTTCATTGATGATGTCTGCAATCCAATTCACAATAAATGTAGTTTCAAATGTAGTATATGCAATAGAAATGTCTTTTCCTTTATAGTACGTACTTCCTAAATCTTGTGGAAGTAAATGTACGATAGCTGACTTATTGTCTGATTGGCTGTCGTTGAAGTATGGATTCATCTCTTGTACCCACTCAGGGAGTTGACTCCAAAACACCATATTGTTTAAAGTGTTTAGTCCAAATTTGACATTTTGTGTTTGTAGAGATTTAGCATTGTGCATTGCAACTTGTGTGAATGATTTTGACTCAAAGTCTTCAAATTTAGTTACGTATAACATTTAAGATTCTTTCTTTCTTTTTTTTCGAGGTGCATATTTTTTTCGTTTTGTACATTTTTCAAGGTCACAGTAGTTGCGTACTGTACTTGCATACCATTTGCCCCCTCTTTTGGTTGCACGACCTTCGTTGTTGAATTTATTAGCTATTTGTTGATATGAGTATCCAGAATCTCTAAGAGCTTGACATTCATAGACTATTTTTAATTCTTCTGGATTTATAATTACTTTTTTTCTTCCAAACTCGTCAAGTTCTTCTGATCTTGAGTACCCATATTTGGACGCACCCAGGACTCCACCTTGTATTTTAACTTGTGTGAGTGCTTCTTTTGTTCTTTCTGAAATTAAGTTCTTTTCAAGTTCTGCATATGTCGCAGCATTTGTGAGAAATGCTCGACCCATTGCTGTGCTTGTATCGACACCTAAGTCCATGAGTTGTAATGAGTTGCCTTGGGTTTTCCAATCCTTTGTCACTCCAAGACAGTCATGGGCATCTCTGAATAGTCTGTCTAGTTTGATTGCTACAACGGTATATGGTTTTTGTTGTGTGAGGGCGAGTAGCTTCTGTCCTCCCTCCCTTTCACTTAGCGGGATTCCCGCACTTACATTCTCATCACGAATGATTTCTTTTAATTTTAGCTCTTTAAATTCACAGTACTGTATGATTCTTCGGATTTGAGCGTCAATAGATAATCCCGATTCAGCTTGTTCCCTAGTCGAAACACGAACATAGCCAATGGCTTCTATCGTCATAGTTCAGACTCCTTTGCAATTTTAGAAAGTATGTAGAGTGAGCCAAGTGTGGCAGTAGGTATAAAAAATGCACCTAAAGCATTCACACCTTTATCTTCTACTTCTCCAGAGGATTTATCTTCTTCTACATCTATCGGATTTTCAATAGATATCTGAGATATAATGTCTTCTTCGTCAATTAAAGGTTCACAAAGCACTTCAACAAAAGGATATGTGTCATGGTGCATTTCTATCGTGCTTTGTAGCTCTTGAGTTGCACTTTCGTTTTCATTGACAATTGCTTGTGTAAGCATTTCGATTTCTACATTGGGGTCATTGAACATCCAAACAGATTGAGTATGCGGGTATAAAGAGCTTTGTATTGTAGAAGTCACATCTCGCACTAAGTTTTTTGCTTGTAACTTTGTTAACTTTCTTATACCTTTTATGATAACTTGAGCATCATCTGTTTGAAAGTGCATGGCAAGGATAGGTTGAATCCCCAATAACAAATGGTTTTCAGGCACTTTGATCTTAGAAACTGTTGCGGCCAAAGCACTCGACATATTTAAATTTACCTTGTTTAAAAAACTTGCAGTTGTATGATGAGCCAAGTATAAGACCTCGCACTTAAAATACAAGCATAAAAGAGGTCTGTTATGATTACTGCAACATTTACACTTTGCCTATTTCTTACACCTTACATTATGGTGTCTAAATCTATGTAGGTTTTTTACTGTCTCTAAGTACGATAGAAAGGGGTTGTGTTAGCCCATAAAGAACTTTCCCCACTGGGTTTTGAATTGGACTTTCAATCGTTGCGTATGTTATTTTCGCTGCATACCACAGCCAACTAGCTTGCATGTACTTTTCTGAGTATGCAGTCTCGTTTTGTACTTTCTCGTTCAAACGATCTTGTAGCTTACCTTTTTCAAAGATTGTCGCACTTTCATTATGCTTGGTTTGTTTGCTATATAAGTAGTTCGTAAAAGGGGATAGATAATAATTTTCATTCAGGGGCTTGTCAGTAGATGTGCTTTTGTGTATAGCATTGTATATACTTTTAGCAACTCCAAGAGTTGCAAAGTAAGAACCTATATTTAACAAGGATATGGCTGCATATGTATTGGCATCTTTTTGAACCATCTTGTCGTAAATCTCTAGCATTAGAACTTCTGTAGGGATAGACAAAATTGCTTGGTATGCAATAAGCTTAGAGTCGTAAGTGTTATCCATGAGTAACCTATCTTCCTAAAATGTAGACTGCCAATGCATGACCTTGAAATTTATATACGTACTTTTAATGGTAGACTATACCATGCAAACAAGCTAAAAGAAAACTGTATTAGGTATATATCTCCCAATGTGAGACTTATTAACACTAAAATTGCTGAGTCAACGTATAATGAGAAGTTTATCTTGGGAATGCACAATGCTCTTATCTCAAGTGAGAGTAAATATGTGCTTGTGCTTGAAGACGATATGCTTTTTTCAAAGCAAGCAAAAGAGAGCTTATACACAGCAATAAAAAAAGAGTATCCTTTAGTATGGTACTCCATACCCTCTAAAAGTGTGATTGAGCATTCCCAAAAGATATCAAAAGATATTTATATTTTATCCTCTTTCTATGGATTGCATTACTCTGGGGCAATCTTAATCCAAAGAGAAATTTTGAAATCTTATATTTCACATTATTTGACTCAACATTTAAGTTGTACAAGTAGGAATTTTGACGTTACGCTTTCATATTTCGTGAGAGAAACATTAGGTAGTCTTTTCCTACAACTAGGTATTTTTGCAACAAATCCTCGCATACATTCAGCAATATCATACACGAGTATTGCTGACGAACATAGAGACAATGATCATTCCGAAATAGATCATGGGTTCGATTATGAAAATGTTTTGGGCGATTGGTGTTGATTCATATAGGAGTAATTATGGCAAAAGAAATGTCTGCATGTGATGGCCGAAGATACAGTAACCGAATACAAAGAGTAAAGTTTCAATGTACTTGTTGCGGTATTACGCTCCCTAAAAACAGGAGAGAATGGGGCTTGGTTTGGGAAAGTAATCTTACAGGAATGTGTGTCGAGTGTCTTCGACAGATACGAAAAGCGATTGGTGTGTCAATTTCAGATCAGCAATAAGTAGAGATTTACTTCTTTCTCGCATTTCTGAAGACATCATGCTCCCATCTTCTTCTTTGAGTACGAATAGAGCCTAGTGGTATCTTATGAGGTGACCTTGCCATAAGCTGATGATCGTTTAATCCGCTATCGAATAAACTGACAACCATGACTTCATAACCATGACTGCTTGCAAGCTGTAAGTAAGGGTCTATTTCCCATTTTCGGGTGAATGTGTTGTGAATAACTATAGTTTCAAAGGTTTGCGTCATACATGTTTCAGTTTCTTGCTTACACCATTCGTGTGCTTCTTTTAGTTGATCTGCATTGAACTCATACTTGTCTTCTTCGTCATAAAAGTAGTCATCTACACTTATGGAAATACAAGAATCCTCATTGGTACATACCATATCAGCAAGGGTTGTTTTTCCTGACCCCGAAAGTCCACGAATAAGTATTAAATTTTTTGTCATTAGAGTTTTCCTTAATGCTTTTGATGTGATGTACTTGGGATGTAGTTTGATTGTAAAAAAGGAAATATATATTCCGGAGAATCCCATAGATTTAAAGGAGTGGACGAGAGGTTTGAAAGGGGTATATAATGCCCAACCATTTCTTCACCTGTAGGAGATACAAGTATACCCACAAAAATGTATGTATCTTCCTTTTTTGGACTTTCTGTAACAAAGCCTATAAAAGCCCCAATAGGATGAGTTTCTTCATCTCGACCATTATCAAGTTCAAATAATGCAGAGTCCACCCATGTATTCTTATCAGAGTCTTGTAGTATTGTAGGATCTGTACGACTCAATCCAAACTGCTCTTTATCTTTACCGACATTTTGTAAAATGTATACGGAGCATGAATGAGGTGGGGAATATGTAGGGTTGAACCCATTCCGCAACATTTTTTTTAAGACAGTTTTCATGTTAGTAAAAACATATTTCGACACCGTATTTGGCGATAGGTCTTTATGGAACATTATGAGTCCAACTTTTTTTGTTTTTGTCGCAATTTGTACGCATATCGGTTATCTCTTTTTCTACACAATTCGCTACAGTGTCTTAACTTGTTTGGTGCTACTTTTTCATTACAATCTTTCCACTTGCATACTTTATGCTTCGGCTTTCTTCCTGGACAATTCGCAATCCAACAGTTTTCTGTATCAATTGAGTGTGTACTATTTGAACTCATCAAACCGTTCGGACACTTCCAACGAGTTTCGCCATTGATCTCAAAGTAATGTACAATACATTTTCTCATTTTTTGCCCTTGAAACGTGTATAAATATAAAGGCTACACTAAAAGAGAAAAACTTTAGAGTCAAGTGTTGACTTATGCATTTACCTAATGCTATTGTGTACCAGAAGTTCGTATTGGTGCGTAAGCACTGCTGCATTTGAAAAGTCCGTATGAGTATTGTGTTTCGTTCCGCAGTACCTATACGGACTTTTTATTTAGAGGTGTCAGATTCATCTTTTGGGGTATCTCGTTCTAATGCAGTTTGAGCTACAGCTGTGTATTTATCAAGTGCTGCTTGCCCTAATATGTATCCGATTTGTATAAATCCACTTGTGACAATCATTGAAATTAAAACCATAAACGCATAATGGTCTATGGATTTACCATACTCCCATAGTACAACTAAGATTAAAACTTTCCATCCAAGTTCTGAGATCAGGTACGCAGTGAACTTCTTACTACTCAATTTAGACATACAACCCCTCTTTTTTTTTTCAAGACATATGTATATAGAACAAAGCTGAATATTTTGCTGACTACAAGTTGTATTCGTCCTTCCCACTATGTATTGTTTCTTTATTCAAAGATATTAGGTTTTCTGGAGTGAAATATGTCTACATTCGACTTATATGGTGATGATCAAAGTATTCCTTTTGTTGTTGACGTTACTGAAAAGGATGCTGAAAGAATAGAAATGGCACTAGATGCAGTTTCTATTCTCAGTGAAGCAAACGAGCTTTCATCGAGTATCCGATCAAACCCAACTTACTCTGCACCCTTATCGTCTTATCTTGATGATATTGAGAATAACATTACGAGAATTGTGGGTTATCTACCGGCTACTGGTAAAGAAGCGATGAGTATCCTCAAAAAAGAGGGTAAGAATCGTGAAATTGGTAAAATAATGGAGCTTTACAAAAACCGAAAAGTTGGTCAGATTGCAGAGTTTTCTAACAGCATAGCTGAATCTTTTTCCTCCTTGTCTGAGGTAGAATTTGATGTTCTTATTGACAGTGGAGTCGTTGCAGCTTTGATTGCTGCACGATACAAGCGTTTTGAAAAGCTACTCGATCAGTGTAGAACAATTCAATTTGAAGATTTGAAAGACAAAGATCAAAAGTTCATTACGTATTTAGTTGAAGCAACAGATGTGTTCTTTGATGTAACGGTAGAAAGTGAAGTAAGTGGATTTGAGGTTTCTGGGTACAAAGAAACTCTTGTCTTATTCAAGTCAGATGCCCTTGTAGCAAGAATCATGGAAATTTTATCTGCCACTCACGTAGAGAACAGAATGCCTTCTTCTCACTACGCAGAGCCTTTTTTGCGTCTTGTGTATATTGCTACTGAAATAGACGACGATTTAGATTCGTGGATGAAGTCTCCAAAAGAGGGTAAGTCTTTGAACTCTGCTTTTGATTTCTTTCCTTCAATAGGTAGTTTAGTACTGACTTCTCGTGACTGTAAAGAATTATGTCAAAAACTACAAGCAAACTCCATGTTCGCTCCTGCACTAAAACTCGTTATCAACCTTTTCTTACAAAAAAAAGATGGTGCTGAATATTTTGATAACAAGCGTGTTTTAAAGTCGATTGTAGGTCTGAACATTATCAGCAAAGAACGTGCAAATACTTTGATTAACAAAACTGCACAGATTGCATACTTCGCAATGGCAATTTCTGCAAGTCCTGAGTATACACAAATCATTGACAGGAATTACTCTCAATTTAGTACAGCAAAAGAAATGATCAAAGGCATCTTGCCGACTTTAGGTGTGGCATCTGCGTCTTCCCCTAGCGTAGCTTATGATTATGCAACCCTTGCAAACGCTCAAGATTTCGACAATTATTTCCATTGGTCGATTAACTTACTTGCAAGTTTCTACAATCAGAAAAACTTCAGTGGAGTGTGGTATTCTCCCACAAAGGAACTACTCAATAAGTTAATGAAAAGTAAGACGCTGAGAAATGAAATCTGCGACTTTATTCGTTACATGAGAAAAGAAAAAGCAGGAAAACATGGGTATGGAGAAGATGCACACTTTCGAGGGGGATTTTGGATTGGTAATGCAGTATATGTACACCCCTCTCAACTTGAAAGTCTTGATGAAATTGTAAAGATGGTGGATTTTAATCTTATAGGCGGTCACTCCCAAAAGCATCCTACGAGCCAACCCATACAAGAGTGGGTAGACAATTTAAGAGAAGCGGGATTTGGTAAAGCATACGATACCCTTTTCCCCAATGGTGTGTTCTATAATGATAGTGGATTGCACATGTTGCTTGTGGGTTGCACTCTTGTGAAAAACTTTGAAAAGGTGGACAAGAGTCTACGTTTTCAGTCAATTAAAGCAAGCACACCTCAAGACTTTGAGGTATATCACAGCTCTCCCCTAAATCCTCTATCTTTGATTATGGGACACCCTGACTTTTATAACTGTTGTTTTACAATCGG
>MDTG01298706.1_pt1 | contig 16678 bp, 18 predicted proteins | sample 811421 | NCBI WGS metagenome assembly MDTG01 (sample SAMN05326645, study PRJNA326480) | marine metagenome | isolation source: seawater | place: Pacific Ocean: South East | collected 2011
CAAGGACGAGTAGTCGGGCAGTCCCGTGTCGTTGGTGATGGCGATGCTGCACGGCACCCGCTCGAGTGCCCTCAGTATGGCCTTGGACCTCAGCCACGCAACGCATCCGACGACTTGCGTGCACTCGCCGATGCAGGCCACGATGAAGGACTCAATGTCACGAAAGCGGACAGAACACGTCCCAGACGTGGCCGCCGGTGCGTGCGCCACCCTCTGGTTCAGCATGCTTGAGGACGTCGGCATGGAAGTCGGCTATGGTGCCCCTAGTGCCGTTTAGCTGGCTGCTGATGACGTTGGACACGTGCTGCATCTCGGTGTCCGTGAGCCCGTGCTGCATGCCAATGACCGGCACGAAGACGGCGTCCGGCCGCGCCGCGTGCAGGACCTTGGCGTGCTCGAAGGGAATCAGTGGATCCGCCGTGCCGTGAATGATGACCACCTTGGCTTTGGGGTTCACGGTCGTGATGTTGTGCTTGTTGCAGAACCTGTCCTCCACGAATGGCTTGAGCCACTCCGACTGGCACATGTCGCGCACCGACGCAAAGCCCGAGACCAGCACGAGCACGTTGCTGTTGTTGGCCAGTCCGGGAAACCTGGCGAACGTCTTGAGCACGACGCCCACCCCAAGGCTGCGGCCGACCACGGCGATGTTGGAGCCCCCCTTGCGCCTGAGATAGCGCAGCGCCGTGTACAAGTGGTCGCAGCACTGGCCGTCGCGCGTCTTGCCCACGGCGGCCTTGCTGGCGTCCGCGCCGTACCCGGGCAGCTCGATGGCCAGCACGAACGCGTTGCACGCCCGGCTAAGCTGCTGCGGCATGCCAGAGTCGTGCAGGGTGGCCAGGGACGTGGCGTTGCCGTGCACGTACACGATGCTGCGCACCGGCACGGGCGTGGTGTACAGGTTGCAGGGGACCTTGCCGTCAATCACGTACGTCGTGTGCTCTGGATCCACGTGACGGTTGGGTGCGTACAGGTACTTGTCTACAAGGGCCGCCAGCATCGGTAGTGCCCGGCGAGCTATATATACAACGGATGCCAGCCGCCGAGATACGCCGATGGACCTCGGCATGTGGTTCCAGGTGGCTGCGCTCATCGGGACACTTGTTCCCACCGCCGGGCTCGGGTACCCCATGGTGCTGCTGCTGGCATCGCACGCGCTGCTGCTGCTGGTGCAGGCCTCCAAGGAGGACCTCGTGGAAGACGCCACGCGACTGGCATCCATCGTGAGCCTGTCGGCAGGTGTGTGCTTCGCCTACGAGTACTACTTGTGCGAGGGTATGTGCTTGAAAGAGAGCTGGAACGGGGTGCACGGCTTCTGGGTGGGGCTGTCGCTGGCCGTGATGGAGTCAGGATTCAATGTGAAAGACGACGACATTCGCGCGCTGGCCGTGCTGGGTGCGCAGCTGCTGGCGCTGCTGGTGCTGGCGGCGACCACGAGCACCGACCTGTACGGCGACGGCGGTCCCGACGTGGTGCCCATCTACGTGGCCACCCTGCAGGTCACGGCGTGGGCTCTGTACGCGACACTCGACGACAATCTGCGCCCGTACGTGGTGCGCGCGTCGACCGCCATGTGCGCCATCATGGCCTCCGTGGCCCTGGTGAACGCGTCCGCGCCCCTGCACGACATCATCCAGGGCGTGATCGTGGCGTTCGTGCTGCTGCTGATCGCCGGCAGCAACCAGTGCCTGCCTTTCCCGGCCGAGCCAGCCCCGGCCGACAAAGAGGAGGAAGTGGTAACCAGGGCAAGGTCTGATGCGAACGCCGACGAGCAGCGGTTCAGAGTGAATCTTCCACGTAGGCAGCGAAAGCTAGAAACAAACGGAGACTTTTATGCCGACGTGGTCGACGAACATGTGTCAGAATCAGGCCAAGACGTGGGTGAGTCAAGCTTAGTGCGCCGCCGACGCGTGCCCCGTCTCTAGACCCCGTACATGTCCTGCATCTTCTCGATCATGAGTTTGGCCGCGGTCTGGAAGTGTTGCTGCTGGTCCGAGTTGTATCCCCCGGACACGAGCAGCGCGATGGGCACTCCGCCGACCTCCATCTTCTCGTCCCCGAGGCCTCCCAGGAAGGGCAGCACGCCCAGCATGCGCGCCAGGTGTGCCGAGTAGATGCTTCGGTGCGGCACCGTCTCTCCCGTGACGATGTTCATGCGACAGTTACGCGTGGCCGGATACATGCACGGCGACGCCATGAGCTCAATGTAGGCCAGTGATGGTGTGAACAGCAGCTGGTCCAGAACCACCAGCGCGAGGAAGATGCCACCCAGAATCACGGTGTACGACAGCCCCCTGATGTCTATCTGGCTATCCTTGTGCACATAAAAGTAGATGGATGCGATGGATATAATAAACATGGCTGCTAACTTCGTCGATAGCTCAAACAAGATTCGCCTGAGTCGCGCCTGCGGGGTGCACGCGGTCTGCCAGTTGCCGCGATCGAACGCCAGCGCCCACAGCACCACGAGCGCCGTGATCACGCCGCTGCCGAGCGCGAACGCCGACGCGATGTGCACCCAGTTGTCCCCGGCCAGCACCTCGCCCAGGGTATCGAGCCAGTGATCCTTGTTGTAGATCTCATTCGAGCCCACCAATATCGAGAACACGATCAGCACCGTGGTGTACAGGAACCTCCACGAGGTCAGTATCACCTGCAGCCGCATCATTCACGCCATCGCTGTCGTGTGCATAAATACCCTTCAGCGCCTCGCGCAGGATCTCGTTCTGTGCCTTGAGCCTGTCGATCTTGTTGAGCAGCAGGTCCATGGTGTGCAGCTTGCGGCGGCGTGTTCTGCGCGCGTGCTCGGCCTTGCGCCTGCGCCTCTCCTCCAGGGTTTGCGTCATTTGAATTAATGAGCGCGAGTCTGTGCATTTGATTTTGAACGATGTCGCTTGATTCGATTGCGGCACGACACGCGTGCGTCCGTGATGAAGTGCCACATCGCGCGCGGCCAGTTTTCGTGGCGCGGCAGGTGGTTGTAGAACTCTGGCGCGATCTCGCGCAGCCGGGGGAGCCGCGTCCACGGGATGTTGGGAAAATCGTGGTGCTCGTTGTGGTAGCCCACGTTGAAGCACACGCGGTTGAGCCACCCGTAATACGAGTACGTCTCGTACCCCTCGACAAACACGTAGTGCTCCGCTATGAAGTGCGACGCGCACGGGTGCAGCGACCCCGCGAGGTAGTCGGACAGCAGCCAGTACCTGATGGGCCCCCACCCGCAGCCAGCGACAACGGCCGCGTCGAACGCTAGCACGGCCACCCAGTTCGCCCAGTGCCAGCTTGTAAACGCTTGCCGCCGGAGGGCCACCGGCCGCAGAGCATAGAACAGGATCTGGTTGGCGCAGAAGAGCGCCTTACACAGCACGTTGGTGCAGGCGAGGCCCTCTACCGCCGTGGGTATGTCGGTGTCGACGCCGTCGTGGCCCTGGCATCGGTGGTGCTCGAGGTGGTAGCCGCGGAAGGCGGCGCTGTAGGGAATCGCGATGGGCAAGTTGGCGACGACAGCCAGCAGCCTGTTGTGGGTAAAGTTCTTGAACGCGAGCATGTGTGTCACCTCGTGAATGCCGAGGAAGATGGCCTGTGTAGCGGTCGCTCCGACCGCGTAGGTCACCGCCCACATGCGCCACGACCAGAACGGCACGTCGCGCATGAGCCATGCCATGCCACACTGCAGCAGCACCAGGGACAGCAGGGCGTACTTGGTCACGGGCTCGTGCCCCATCAGCTCCCGTATCTCGGGGTGTGCCTCCAGCATGGCCTTTCTGCGGGCCAGGTGAGGCTCCGGCTTGTCGGACCACAAAAACTCCCCCGCCGGCACGCGTGGTCTCGGGCCCGCGGCGGCATCCATGTTGTCGCGGCAGCCTGCTGTTATTTAAATACCCGCACCCAGTACAAGCAAAAGAACGCGCGTGACAATTTCAAATCAATCGTTGGCTTGGCATTATTCTGAGATTAAAACGGTGAATTTATTATTTTAGCATGGAGGACATCCGGTGGGTAAAAGGTCCCAATGGGCCGGTTGCGTGCGAGCCGGGCGCCAGCGGCACCTGTTACGAGTGCGGCGGCCGCATGGTGTTCCGTCGCGGGTGCAAGCGCAAGCGCGGCAATACCGAGTGGACTGTTCGCGACCACTTCATGCACGTGGGCGAGCACTGCTGCACCGGCGAATCGTGGCAGCACAAGGCGGCCAAGCACGTCGTGGCCACGCAGGTGCATCGCTTCCGGTTCCTGGCGCCGTGCAAGCACTGCAAGCGCAAGGTGTGGCACAACGTGACAGGTGACGCCACCGAGGAGCTGCACTGGCAGTCGTACTTCCTGGACGTGGGGTTCTGTCGCGAGGGCACGCCGGTGGGCGCGGTGGAGATACTGCACACCCACGAGGTGGACGAGCCCAAGGTGCATGCCATGACCGCCGGCGGTCTCACGTGGGTCGAGGTGCACGCCAGCGACGTGCTGGAGGCCGCGCAGGGCACTTCGGCAATCTGGCCCGTCACATGCGTCCGCGGCAGTCGCGCTGCCCATCCCCGGTGCGCACTGGCCGCGCACGCCGCCTCCGTAGCCGCATCTGCCGCCGCGGCGGCTGCGGCGTGCGCTAAGAAGGCCGCACTTGCGGCTAAGAAGGCCAGGCCTCCTCCCGGGCTGGCGTGCGCACTCAACGGGGGCAGGCCTCCACTGGCCCCTGGCGTGCTCGATTTTGGAGAGTGCAAGGGCATGCACGTCAACGATGTTCCAGAGAACTACCTCGAGTTTCTTTGCGCATGGGAGGCTGACTTGGACTCGAGGGACCGGGTGTTCATGCGCGATCTCACCTTTGAATGGCATTTTCGGCACAGGCGCAAGTTTGTCCACCTGGCACGGGCACGCGTTTCCCGCGACAACATGTGTGTAAAGTGCATGGAGGTGATTCCGAACCGTCCGCCGTGGAAGAAACTGTGCACATCGTGTTACAGATCCTTGACTAGTTGTCGTATGACATGCATGCGATGTGGCTTCGCCGATGCTACAACCGGCATGCTTTGTCTCTCCTGCCACGTTCAGTGCCCGTGGCAGAGTTAGCATCTACCATGTCCTCCATCCCGAGATCCGTGGCTAAGGCGTGCGCCGGTGCCGCCGCCCCCACCTGTGCACTGTTTGCGGCTGGCTTTAGTCCCGCGGGTCCAGTGAGCGGTTCACTGGCAGCCGCGTGGCAGGCGACCATGGGTGGCGCCGTGGCAAGCGGTTCGGCGTTTGCGGTGCTGCAGTCCATGGCCATGGGAGGTTCCGCGGCCGCCATGGCCCTGGTCAGCGCGCTGGCGTCCGCCGGAGCTGCAATTATATAAAGGGCCCCCTCGCCTGTCGACATGTGGCGCAAGCGAGGGCCTGCTTTTTTTCGACACTGGCTGCATTTCCCACCACCCGGGCAACAGCCGCAGCACTGTCGGGTTTGCTGGACATGGGACCGCCGTGCATAGACACATCTATTGTGTGCAGTGACTAAACATAATCCTAGCCCATGGCCGCTACATGGGCCAAACAGAACACACAAGGGTCCATTTGAGGTGATTCACCGCATGTGTGCGCATGGTACTCGGTACTCAGTGACTTATAAGAGCCAGGCCATGCTGTTGGACGAGGTGCGGCGCGGGGCACAGGTGATTGCGGAGTACCTACGCAAGCAATGAGCGGCTGCAATTCAGATTACCGTGACCGGCCGTCCACCACCACCCAGCGGGGGCGCCGGATGTCCCCACATGTTATGTTTGCGCATTAGCGCTATCTTGTCTGCGGAGTTTGCAATGTAATTAAAATGCACCGCTACTGGGTCTTTGGGTTGGTTGTGCTGAAACACGTAACCGTTTGGAAAGAGCGCACAAGGCAAAAGCCTAAACGCCACGTTTTGCTTGCGCAAGACGTGATTGACTGCGCCTTGATCTGTGTGATCATAACTCGGGCTACCAATTGCTTGGCGTAGCAGCACACGCACCGCCTTTACATTTCTGGCATAAAAGAGACCCGTGCACACTTCTGTGCTAGCTGCGTATACATTGCCGGGTGCATCGTTGCACGTCTTCAATCCTTGTTGAAACATAAAGTTGGCGTCACGTGGCATGTGGGACGCTAGGTATTGTTGTGGAGGCTTGAGAAAGGCAATATCCACGTCGCTGAACAACACCCACGACCCGCCTGGTACTCTATCAAGCGCATCGATGTACGCGGCAAGCTTTTTGTTTACGTTGCGCAAGTAATTTTCAGCCTGATATACAACGTTTTTGTGCATTTCAGTAACCTGTTTTTTTACGTGCCTCGTGTTGGAAGATTCAATGCACGTGGCGTTTGTTGACAAACGTGCGCAGACGCCGCTATCAAGAGCATACACTGTAATTGTAGCCTCAGCTTGAGCCAATGACATGATCCAGTTGTTGGCCATGCTCACCAATTCCAACGACACCGCTGTGACAATATTGAATGCTGCTGGCTTAGACCCCCTGCCACCTCGCTCTGCATCCGGATGCAATGCAGTTGCGTTATTCGTATCCATGTAGTACGGGTCTGCAATAGTGCGATGGACGCCCTGACGGTCTCCAAAGATCCCGACGGACGCCCACAGTAAGTGTGCAGCAATCATAGGCGTGTGCACGCCCATACGGCTACAGTGCGCACAAACGACAAAATGGCATCAAACATTGTGTTATTATGCTCGTTTTTGCCATTGCATGTGTCGGTGTCTTCGGAGATAGACAGGGGGATGTGCGGAAACTGCACGACATGAACGTATTTGTTGCAATCAAGTCCGCGCCTACGCAGCAGGACCTGCGCACAAGCATTAATAGATTGTAAATTCATGTATTACCTAAATCCCCTCTCCTTCTGCGTGCCGATGATGTTGCTCACCGACTTCATGCAGTCGAGCATGTCGCCGCTGCCGCGCAGGCTGTGGTAGGCCTCGCGGATCTGGGAGGCGCTGTCGCCGACGCCGTCGCTGATCGAGTACTTGGCCGGCGCGGCGTTGAACGAGTACGGATTGGTCGCGTCGCCGCTGCGCGAGCGCTTGGATGCGCGCACGGTGGTCTCCTCGGGCGCCTCGTTGAGGTGCACGCCCGCGCGGTTGTTGATGGTGTCGTTGTACTTGGCCTCGAGCAGCTTGCGCTCGAAGTCGGCCTCTGCGGCCTTGAGCTTGGTCTCGAGCTCGGCGTTGCGCTTGGAGGCACAGTGGGCGATCTCCAGCACGCGCTTGATCTGCTCGGGGTGCTTCTCGGCCAGCGTGTTGATGGCGTCCTGCGTGTCCTGGTTCTTGTACTCGGGCGACAGCGCGACCACCTGCTCGAGCACCGAGTCGGCCAGCTTCTGGATGTAGCTGCCCTGTTCCTTGCGCTGCTTCTCCTCCTGCGCGAGCTTCTCCTTGTTGAGATCGGCCATCTGCGCCTCCAGCTCCTGCGCGCGGTCGGTCTGCTCCTTGAGCTTCTCGTGGTACTCGAGCACCTTCTTCATCAGGTCCGTCTTCTCGACCTCCTCCTGGGCATTGGTCTCCTGCGCGGGCTTCTCCTCCGTGGCTGGCTGCTGGGCGGGCGTGGGCTCTGTAGCGTCTGACATCGCAGAGCTGCCCGCGGTCGGTTTATACTGGCAATTATCTGTTACCGCCCGCACGACGCCAACGTTGCAACCCGGGCGCCGGGGGTCCTTGCACAGGGATACCTCCACCGGCCGCTTGGTGCTGGTGCCGTCCGAGTACTCGCTGTAGACGTGCTGCAGGCTGAGCCCCGTGAAGACCGCGTCCTCTGAGCTCAGGTCCTTGCCCGCGAACCGCGCCTGCACGCTGTCGTCGGTAATGTTGCCAATGACCCACTTCTTGCCGTTGCCGTCCGTGAACTGCTTCTCGATGGTGCCGACCTGCAGCGAGTCCTCGTGCTCCAGCCGCACCGGCAGGCCCGTCAGGTCCATGTCGCGCGCCTCCTGCTCGGTGATGTGAAAGCTCTTGATGCCGGCCTCCGGGTGCTCCTTGGCCGCCTGAGTGTCTGGCAGCACGTTGCCCAAGAACCGCACGGTGCGGGGCATTATCGTGTGGCACTGGCTACAGCTTTATAGTCAGTGGGGGCAGCTCGCCTTCGGCTGGCACAAAGTAACCCGCGTGCACCACCCGCCGCGGTGGATCGGGCGTGGTGGCTAGCCACGCGCCCAGCAGGCACAGCGGCAGCAGCACAAAAATAAAGACGATTGTGCTCCCCCACCACCAGTGTCCCTCGCTGCGCACGCGCACGGCGTCGTCGTCGTCAACAAGCACCCACCTGGCACCCGTCTTGGCGGCTCGGACGCCGGTGGGCCTTACGGCCTCGGTGGACTCGACCCTGCACGCGTCCACACCCCGCTCCAGCAAAAAGTACCCGTCCCCGTTCCACTCCGTGCCCCACGAGTTGGCCACTTTCCAGTACCGGAGCCCGTCGCTCCTCGTGCCGTAGCCAACGATCACCACCGCGTGGTTGACCCGGCCCGAGCCGCACATGGCGCCCGTGAACACGTCCGACGACTGGTACAGCGTCAGGCTGTCCGGGGCATACATGGCGACCTCCGTGGGCCCCTGTGCCACCATGTCTTTCAGCCTCTGCTCTGTTAATGGGACGAGCGACCCGGACGTATTGATGTGCGGGTACACTTCCATGCCGCCCACCAACGCATTGTGGGCGGGGTGCGCGCACGCGGCCTGCGATCCCGTGTACGGCATGGTCGCATCTTTCACCAGCCCATTGTCGGTGACCCACTGCATCGTCGGGCTCAGGTAGCCACCGTCACATCCCAGGTTACGATAGCCACCAGGCAGGTCACGCGCGCAGTCCAGCAGGTGCTGCGACGACAGCTGGCGCTTGCCCGACGACGACAGGGCTGCCTCCACGACCGTTGTGGTCGTGAATGCCCAGCACGAGGAGCAGCTGCCCTGGTCCTCGATGGTCACGTAGTGGCTAAAGCTCGTGTTTACGAGCGACCACTCAACCGCCGGCGGCGCCGGCACGCCTGTGTGCCGGTGATCGCTGGTGCGCGGCGGGCTCGGCGTCAAGATGGCACGGCGCGGCGGGCGTGCGCTAAGGCGGCTGTGCCGGAAATGCGCGGGATCACTGCACACGATCGCGTCGCTGTGCTCGAAGGCCTCCCTGTTGGCACTCTTTCCGTACAAGGTCTGCCACTCCCCGAATCGCTGGGCTCGCGGAAGGTTGCACCACTGATCCTTGGCGCTCAGTGCTAGCAGGAGCCACCACATCGACTCGTGCACCCCGGCTGCTTAAATATGCAGCCGCTCTCGAATGTCGTCTTCGGTGTCTTCTCGTTTCTGGCCTACCTGTTCGTGCCGCAGGCCTTCGTGAGCAGCCTGGTGCAGGTGGCCACGTGCGCTCTGTACGTCAAGCTCCACGGACACAAGCCCAAGTGCCTGCTGCTTTACACGTGCGCCCTGGTGACGTGGGTGCCACTGCTGCTGGTTCTGGGGTGCAGGTCCGTGTGCCTGTTGCCCATGTCGTGCGTCACGGGCGTCATCTACATCGAGCTGGCACAGGACCTGTGCGTGCGCATGTCCAAGTCCGACGACGACCTGGACTCTATCCCCCTGTAAGCTTGCTGCACGCGTCCGTCACGTTGAAGGGCTGCGGCGGCTGCAGGCCTCTGTCCTCGCGCTGCACGAGCCCGTACCACAGCTGGAAGGCCAGCGCGGCCTTGGCCACCAGCGACAGGATCAGGTACCCCATCTCCGACCAGTACGAGACAAACGGGTCTTTCCAGTGCTTGAGGTACCAGGCCATGACCACTGCAAAAAAGCCAAACAAGATCACCAGGGACCATATGATGAATTTGACCCACGTTGGAGGCTTTGACGCGGCCCCTCCAGACTCACTGGCGATGTTGATCGAGTCGTAGAATGTGTAGTACACCGCCAGCCACGGCCCGAAGAAGGCAAACCACCCCAATAAATAAAACACCCACTTCTGCATCTCTATCTCCGTCTCTTCCACCACAAACGCAACAACGGCCACCACTGACACGACCGCCAGCACGATGAAGGTGTCCCTTGCAACCGTGTCGTCCCTAAACGCCACCGCGAAAAACGCACACACCACCACATCGCCAAGTGCCCACCACCACAACGAAGATGAAGTAAACTTCTTGTTACACTCGGTGTACAACGACACCTGCCACTCGGCGGCGTAGCCAAATGCCTGCGTCACGGCAATGCACGACGCCGACAGCACCAGCATCCACACATTTGTAAACCCCGTGAGCACCATGATGACCACCTGCATCAACGACGCGGAGAAGAAGTACTCGATCCAACGCCAGGGGTTCATCTTGTGGTCCAGGTTGTTCAGGTAGGCGCAATTGGGCCGCAGAAAATCACGCAGGGTTTGCGCTGGCCAAAATCCAAGCACTGGGACAAGAATGTACCGCCGATCTTTTAACAAATTGAGGCACACGACCGTGTGACCAAGGCCACTGAGCATGTGGAACGAGAAGACAATCCATTCAGCATGCAAAAAGCCAAGCTCGGCCCCCGTGGTCGTCACCTTGCACACCACACCCTCGGTGGAGCACGTGCGATTCAGCAGTGCATCCGTCTCGTTCACGGGCCGCCATGCGTATTGGGTGATGCTGGCCCGCACGGGCCACGCGTTGTCGCCGATCAGGCGGGCAATGACAATGGACAGCGTCACATGGGCCAGCGCGCACGCGTAGTTCCACCTGTACAAGGTGACGGCCCACTCGTGCCGCCTTGCAATATACTCTTCGCTGCTGTGTTCGTCCCAGATAATGCGCAAGTGCCACCAGTATCCAACATACCACACCACCGCGAACCACCCGCAACCGATGATTACGCTGGATCCAGGCAGTGTGTCCCACGCAAAGTACGAAATGGACACGGCGCCTCCGAGGCTGAGCGCAAGACACGCCCACACAATAGCTAGCCACACGGTCCATGTCGGCACCGTGCGATGTGTCACGTCCATCGGTGGATTTGCCATTTGTGCATCTGCCACCACTCTCGCCAAGCTAATCAAGTCGCTGGACTGTGTGCCATCGCCTGCTTGCCCCACCTCCACGGTGTCCGCTTTGACAGGCTTGGCTCGTTGCTCCTCTTTTGTTTTCAGGGGCCTGCCATGGGCAGTCGGCAATGGTGTTGTCTCCTGGACCCCCGGCCACGGGTGCAGCTGGATCCTCTCGTAATTCATCGCCATGCGTTACGGGCCCTTATATATACCGGCGTGCACACTAAGTTGCAATGGACAACCAGGAGCAGGAGATCTCCATCGAAGAGGGGCACCGCATGCTGCGGCTGTTTCACGTGTACCCCACCGCGCGCATATGCCGCGACCTTTTGGCACAGTACATCTTCGAGCGCGACTGCATCATCGACGGGCCCCGCGGAGGCTCGTACGCCAAGGACATGCGCGAGGACTGGAAGAAGCTCAAGGGCGAGATATTCGACCACGCCATGGCCATTGGCTTCGTGGCCGTGCACGTGCGACCCAACGAGGTGCCGTCGGTGGTGCCGTGGGGCATGTACCGGCCCACCGTGGCGGTCGACAAGAATTTCAAGACGGTGATCCGCGCCTACCCGACGCGCGCGGAGGACGGCGCCTTCGACCAGCCGCTCAGGAACGTGGTGGTGCTGGACATGTTCGGGTACTCGCCCACCGCGCGCGGCGTGCTCAACAGCCTGATGGTGCCGCTGTCGCTCAAGGTGCGGGCCATCGTGGCCCAGCTGGACGCGGCCATGAGCGCCGACCGCGCCCGCGCGCAGCCGCCTATTTACACCGAGACCATCGCCGACTCGATCAAGCCCGCCGGCGAGGTGCAGTACGACTTTTATGCCGACGCGCAGAGCCTGGATCGCACGTCGCGCAACGCGTACCAGCGCAACACCGACGCCATGGCCGAGCTCAAGGGCCAGCAGGAGATGTTCGAGTCGTACTTTGCACAGGAGGGCGGCGCCACAGACGCCTGCGTCAAGGGGCTCAACAACGTCACACCGCTGCCGCTCGGGCAAAAGATCACGCGGGCGCCGCAGTGCGAGGCCCCCAACGAGCTCGTGAACCGCATGCGGTACCTGGAGCAGGAGTGCTTCTCGCTGCTGGGAGTGCCGCGCTCGTTCGTCATGCACGACATCACGGTGCGACACGACGCCGGCATGCTGCACTGCACCTTCACCCGCACCGTGCACGCGTGGCAGGAGAGCATCGGATACGCCCTGACGTACCTGTTCAACGTGGTGAACAGCAAGCGGTACAAGAAGCGCAAGCGCACCGATCCGCAGGCGCCCTTCACGGTGCGGTTCGAGCGCATGCCACGCGTCGGGGTGGCCGAGCTCAACCACGCCTACGATCGTGGCGTCATGACATGGGAGGCCTACCAGCGGCAGCTGGCGACATTCTGCGGCCTGGCACCGGCCGACCTGGTCACGGGCGGGGAGCCGTGGACGCGCGAGGAGCGCATGACCGGCTGGATGGGCCAGAAGCCCAAGACGGAGTTTACAAGAGAGGCGCGCAAGGGGACATAAAAGTAATTGTAGTTACTGAAGAATAAAGCATGCCTCGATATCGTCTACAAGCATCACTGGCTTCTTCTTGGGCAGCACCCTGTACCGCTGCCGCCTGCGTCTCCACCAGCGCCACATCGACGCGTGCGCGGGCGTGCTTAAGTATCTAGCACTTTGCGAAGCAGGCTGCGCTTCTGCCGTTTCATGAACGCGGATCGGTCCGGCACAGCCACCGGCGACGCCGACTCACCGAGGCGCACCCTGTGGGGCCGCACGGACGAGGCAAAGCTGTGAACGATCACCTCGCCTTCCGCGTTCGCGTCCTGCACCTCGGTGGCTCCGTAGGGCCAATACACCTGCACGTCGCGCGTGGTGTGGTACGTGACCGGCCGCAGATTGATGCGGATCACGAGAGGCACGAGGAAATCACACAGTGACACATCGCAGGCATGCGGGGTTATGTCAACCATACCGTTGTGCTTGGCGCTGTGCATGGGCATCACCTGCTCCACCGTCGGGTCCATGAACAGCTGCAACTTGCCGTACACATCGCTCATGGACTCGGACGGGTGGCACTGCATCTGAAACCAGGCACCCGTGGGACAGTGGTGCACGGCCACGCGGACCGTCTTGCCAATGACCACCACCTCAGCGTCACGCGTCACAATGTCCTCGCACCCGTTGAGTAGCGCACTGCAGCCCACGCGAGAGCAAGCCATGCGACCGAAGCCAAAGCGACGGATGGCCTCGCACCACGACACGTCGTCGCCGACCTCGCGCGTCTTGCGGTGAGACCCGTCCGAATGAATAAATCGAAGTTTTGGCATTCAGAAAAAAAATGAGACGCTATTGTATTTAAATCCATTACGTTTAAATGCAACCTAAGCTTGCCGGGCTTGCGTTTTACCCCCCACGCGCGTGCCTCTTTGACGCAGTGGCCCTGTGGCTCCCGCACCTCCACCGCCTCAAGGCCAGCGCCTTGCGAGTTGGCTTGCCATTTTTTTCCATTGGCCCGGGGTTGCCCCGCATGCGCGCGCAAAAACTGTTTTTCCGCTTGCCCCCCCCTGGCTGCGGCGCCTTCAGGTGGGTGCCGTGTGCGCGGTTGTATGCCCGGCGGCCCTTGGCCGTGAGTCCACCCTTGCGACTGAGCTCGCCCCTTCCAAATGACAATGACTTGACCATCACCAGAGACTGGCACCTGGTTTTATACTATGTTTTTGCCTGCGTGTACTTGTGGCCACGCTTGCGCCTGGCAAAGCTACGCGTCCCGCTCGGCCCCAGCTCACCACGCGTCTTGGGCGTCTTGCTAGACACCTTGACCGTGGGTCTGCATGCCGGATACGCGCGCTTGCGACTGTTGGCGCTCTTGCGGCCGCACGGCTTGCCCGTCTTGACGTCGACCCACTTTTCTTTGAACCATCGATCCAAGCCCATGCTATTTTTTCCTGCCGCAGCTTCGGTACCTCCCTCCCGCGCTCTTATACTGCCTAACAAGCGATCCGTTCGCGTACGCAGACGGGTACACCTTGTAATTCTTCCTCACCTTGGATTTGATGCGGTTGTACAACTTGCGATTCGTGGGACAGTTGGCCATGCACGCATGGTTCAGTTTGTATAAATAGTATTCATGATGTTTCAAGATGACCTCATCCACGAATTGTCGCGGCTCCGAGGCGAGGTAAAAAATCTCACAACTGTGCTCGTATGCGTGCAGGCCACGGTCATGATAGGCGTGCTCTGGCTGGTCCTGTAGGTCGCCAGGTCCACCGGAAAGCCGGCGGGCGAAAGCTCCAGCGGCTCGTACCAGGCCCGGTGGCCGCACACGCCGCACACCGCGCCGGCGGGTGCACTGCACAAGGGACATGCGGACATCATGCAAGTGTTCTGGACGCTGCTAGTGATATCCTCGGAGATACACACCGCTCGAGTGCATGTCTTAAATCTGAGACACCGGAGGGACCGGCTGGCCTCTATAGTAGATCGGCTCAGCAATGCGTCGCTGCCACCGACGTGGGACATGGACGTGCACAGGGTCGATGCAGTCACGCCACGGGGCACGCAGGGGATGCAAGCGTACCCGCATTGGCGCATGCAAAGTTCACATAACCAGTACGGTCGCTTCTGGTCGAGGCCGGTCACCCACGGGGAGATGGCATGCTTTGCCTCACACATACGAGCCCTGCACAGCGTCATCAACGAGCCAGCGGCCATGTCCATGGTGCTGGAGGACGATGCAACATTTGATCCTGCCACCTTTATTGAGAAAGCACTCGAGACACAGCGAGCCGTGCAGCTGGCAGACCCGCGGTGGGATGTCATCATGCTTGGCTACGTCGACATGGACAACCGGACGCGCAACACCGGCATGGGCTACAGCACCCTGGGCTACACCTACCAGACGCACGCGTACCTGGTGTCGCCCGCAGGGGCGCGGAAGATTGCCGAGGAGAGAGACTGGCACCGAGATGTCACCGCGTTCGACGAGTACCTGGCCGGCGCCAGCGGCGACCACCCGCGCACCGACATCAACGACCTCTACGGCAGGCACCTGCGGCGGTACGGGGCCACCGAGCAGCTCGCGTCGCAGGCTAGAAACGACAACTGGCACGATACGGAGTTGTAATTCAAAATTCAAATCAAACACACATTCGAATGGCTCATTTTCTATTTCCTGCCATGCGTTCGATCACCCTGCTCCCGACGGAGGTGATGGCCGACCACGTGCTGCCGGCCTTCAACTTCGAGTCGTTCGTGCGCCTGTGTGCCTCTTGCCACGCCCTGTGGTCCCGGCGCAAGGAGCTGGTGCACGCGCTGGAGCTGTCGCCGGAGTGCGTGGACGACTACATGCGCCTGCACGCGCTGCACTCGATCCCCCGTGTCGGCACCGCGTTCGCTTCCCACCTCGGGCACCGCCTGCCTCGCGCCGGCGGGCGCCGGTGGCCCGTCACGTGGCGCGACGGGTCCTGCTCCCTGATCGCGCCGAACGGCCGGGTCACGCGCATCGGCACGGACGACTTCTCGGTGTCCACGTCCAAGTGCTACAACAATGTCGTGCACGTGGCACAGTATGGGGACTTTGTCGTCGTGGCAACACAGAACCGCGTCTTCGTGCACACCAAGCACGTCAACTTCCGCGGAGACGAGATCGACGAGGACTTCGACGACATGTCCATGGTGATCAGCAATGCCCCCGTGCTGGACTTTGTGATTCGCTCGCCCAAGCGCCTGCTCCTGCGCATGCTGCACGGGGAATTCTACGTGGATGCCGTGCGCGAGGGCGACCACTGGCACCACGTGAGCCAGGTACCGACCGTTATGCCGCGCCCGGCGTGGGAACTCCCACTGGGCACCTCGTACATTGCGTGGAGCATGAGCCGCCGACCGACCGTGTACGCGCTGTGTGGGTGCAAGCTGGTGTCACTGCGAGCGCGAGTGCAAAACGCGTGGTCGCTCCTGGGCGATGAGGTGGCCGTGCTGCTCATGTCGTCTGGAGGCGGCGTGCTGGTGCACGCTGGCTGGAGCATCGAGACCTTCACCCTGCCTGGCTTTCCCGCAGGCGCCGCGGCGTACATCGGGTGCACCACCGAGCAATACGCGTACATTAGCGTGCCGGATGTGGCTGTGTACGCGGTGGACCTGCTCCATGGTGGCAAGGCAACACGCCACGCGCCCTACGTGCTGCCAAACAACGTCATCAACACCGGGCGGATGTGCGTCGCCGACTGGCCGCTGGTCACCGGCGACATGGTCACGAGGCACTGGTAATTCAGTATTTAACATGTAGTGTTGCATCTGCGACATGGATGATGACCCATACGACTTCGCATTTAGTAACCTAGACACCGATCCAGTACTAACGAGCCTCAATCCAATACCGACGAGCCCCGATCCAGTACCGACGAGCCCCGTGGGTCCTCAAGAAGCCAGTGCCGCCACTCTCGGCTCTGTCGGGTCATTTCAAGAACTTCTAGAGAGTTCGGCGCGGCCGCCTCCCGCAGTCAACGATTATATACCAGATGATTTTGCAGCTCCAGGCGCACTTGATAGTCCACCAGCTAGTGCAGCAGCTAGTGCAGCAGCTAGTGCAGCAGCTAGTGCAGCAGTTAGCCCTGAGGGGGATGATTTTGATAAAATTCTAGATGAGTTGGCAGCTTCAGGCGCACTTAATAGTCCACGAGCTAGTGC
>MDTG01020771.1_pt1 | contig 16676 bp, 15 predicted proteins | sample 811421 | NCBI WGS metagenome assembly MDTG01 (sample SAMN05326645, study PRJNA326480) | marine metagenome | isolation source: seawater | place: Pacific Ocean: South East | collected 2011
TTAATAAAAATTAAGAGAATGATGAAATTTAAAAAAATGCAGGGTTTAGGAAACGACTTCGTAATCATATTTCTAGATAAAAATTTCTTATCAGAGAAGGAAATTAGATTTGTTTGTGACAGAAAAATTGGAATTGGTTGTGACCTTTTGGTTATCCTCAGAAAAAACAATGATGGTATTTCAGATTATATTGCAAGTTTTTTTAATGCGGATGGAAGTGAAGCAGAAATTTGTGGAAATGCATTAAGATGTATTGGAAAACTTCATTATAAAAATGAATCGAAAAAGAATTGTCTTGTTGAAACGAAGTCAGGTTTAGTAGATGTTGAGTATATTGATACAAATAACATTAGTGTTGATTTAGGAACTCCTAAGTTTGGGTGGAAAGACATTCCTTTAAATCAAAATTTGGATTGTTCTAATTTAGGAATTAAACTTAATTATCTTAAAGGGGGATTTGCTCTAAATATTGGAAATCCTCATTTAATTTTTTTTGTTGATAAATTATTAAAAAAAGAGTTAGCAAAAGACTCGCAAATAATAATAAATGGACCTATTTTCCCCAATGGAGTAAATATTAGTGCTGTAAAAATTGAATCTCGAGGTGAATTATCTGTATTAACTTTTGAGAGGGGTGTTGGATTAACCAATGCTTGTGGAACAGGAGCATCTGCTAGTTTCGTTGCTGCTAATAAAATGAATTATGTTGATGATACTACTCTGATTAAAATGATAGGAGGCAAACTTCATGTTGAAATTTCGAATGACGATCACATTTTTATAACTGGCGGAGCAAGCGATGTTTTTGAGGGTATGATAGATTTGAGTCAAAATGAGTAAAAATTCTTCCAAAGTAATAAATTTAGGTTGTAGATTGAATTTCTTTGAATCAGAGGTCATAGAAGATATTTTGTCTAAAAAAAAATTATCTAATAAGATTGTTATAAACACCTGCGCAGTGACAAATCAAGCTGTTCAAAACTCATTGAGAGAAGTAAAAAAAGCAGTAAAAAAATTTCCTAACCATGAGATAATAGTCACTGGATGTGCAAGCCAAGTTGAAAGAGAGAATTTTGAAAATTTGAGTTTTGTTTCAAGAATTGTTGATAACAAACAAAAGACTTTAGCAGATTCTTATGAAGAGAATTTCAAAAATGATAATTTACCAGAATACAAATTCCCGAATGTTCCAACTTATTCAAAAAATAGGACAAGAGCTACATTGCAAATTCAGCAAGGTTGCAATCACAGATGTACTTTCTGCATTATACCTTATGGTAGAGGCAAGTCCTTGAGTTTGCCAATTCATGAAATTTCAAATAGAGTAACTAAAATTTTAAAAAAAGGATATAAAGAAATTACTTTGACAGGAGTGGATTTAACTTCCTATGGGGAAGACCTTAATGGCAAACCAAAAATAGGAAGTGTATTAAAAAAACTTTTTATTTCTCATGAATCCCTGGAAAGATTAAGATTGTCATCGATAGATCCTGCGGAAGTTGATGATGACCTTATTGATTTATTTAAATCAGAAAAAAGACTTATGCCTCATATTCATTTCTCACTCCAATCTGGTGATAATTTAATCCTCAAGAGAATGAAAAGAAGGCACAATAGAGAAAAAGTAATTGAACTTTGTAAAATCTTGAGATCTAACAGACCAGATTTAACTTTCGGTGCAGACTTAATAGTAGGTTTCCCTACAGAGACCGATGAAGGTTTTAAAAATTCGTTAGATCTAATTAAAGAATGCAGATTTACAAATGTTCATATCTTCCCATTCTCTCCCAAGAAAGGAACTCCAGCTGCCAGAATGCCTCAAATCGAAAAAAAAATTATCAGTGAACGAGCAAACAAAGCAAGAATTGTATGTAGTGAAATAATTAGAAAACTAATGCATAAGAAAATTGGTGAAAGAGTTAATGTTTTATGTGAGTCAAATAATAAAAGTTATACAGATGATTTTTTTAGAGTTGAAATCAAAAATTATGATAAAAAAATAAAAAAAAGAGTCGGCCAAATATTTAAGGTTAAATTAGTTGGAATTTATAAAGATTTTTTTATAGCTGAGGTTTAGTTGTGGTTTTTGGGTGGTTTAAAAAACTTAAATCAGGACTTTCAAAATCTTCAAAAAAGATATCTGAAGGTATAAAAAAAGCAGTTAAAGGAAAAAAAATTGATGAAAAGACTCTTACTGAGATTGAAGATCTTTTAATTTCATCTGATCTTGGGGTAAAGATTTCTTCGCAAATTGTTGAAGAATTAAGAAAATCAAAAATTTTAGATCCAACGGTAGATAAAATTAAACAAATAATAAAAAAAAAGTTAGTAAATATTTTATATCCATTAGAAAAAGATCTTAAAATTGATTCGCGCCCCTACATTCATTTAATAGTTGGAGTTAATGGTGTGGGAAAGACAGCCACAGTTGGAAAAATCGCAAATAAATTTGTGACTCAGGGAAAAAATGTTGGATTGGTTGCTGCGGATACATTTAGAGCTGCAGCTAAAGAACAACTAAAGATATGGTCAGACAGGACCAAAAGCAATTTTTTTTGCGGAGAAGAAAATTCAGATCCAGCAGCACTTGCATATGAGTCCATTAATCGAGCAAAACAAGAAAAAATAGATATTTTAATAATTGATACTGCTGGGAGACTTCACAACAAAACTGATTTAATGAATGAACTATCAAAAATTATTAGAGTTATAAAAAAGATTGATGAGAATTACCCCAACCAAATAAGCCTTGTTCTTGATGGAAACATAGGACAAAATTCAATAAGACAAGCTGAGATTTTCAAAGAAATTTGTGATATTGATAGTTTAATAATCACAAAACTTGATGGCACAGCTAAGGGTGGTGTTCTTATACCGATTGCTGATCTTTTAAAGATACCAATTTTATTTATTGGTACTGGTGAACAAAAAGAAGATTTAATAGATTTTAAAGCAAAAGAATTTTCTAATGCCTTGCTAGATATTTAGTTAAAAAATTAAATTTGTGTGTTCATTTTCGTTAATTATTGTTTACTTTTGATAATATAATTTTATTGTAAATTTATGGATGAAAACAGTTTTGCAGAGCTTCATGGTTTTTTTATAGAAGATCTTAAAATAAATCAAACAGCCGAATATACAAAGACAGTTACTGAAAATGATATAAAAACCTTTGTCGAAGTGTCCGGTGATGATAATCCAGTTCATACAAATGAAGAATTTGCAAAAAGAACTATTTTCAAAAAAAAGATTGCTCATGGATTTCTTACTGCTAGTTTTATTTCAACAGTAATTGCAACTAAACTCCCTGGTCCAGGATGTATTTATATTAGTCAAAGTTTGAAATTTTTAGCTCCAGTTTTTATTAATGATACAATAAATGTAAAAGTTAAAATTGTTGACTTAAATATAGAAAAAAAACGAGTAAAACTATTAACTGAATGTTGTAAAAATGAAAAAAAAATCTTGACTGGAGAGGCTGAAATCTTGGTTGGGTCAAAATTAGATCTGATTTAGTAGATGAAGATTTTCAGATCATTTAAAATACCAAATATTTTTTTTGATTCCGTTCTAGCAATTGGAAATTTTGATGGAGTTCATATTGGTCATCAAGAGGTAATAAATAAAGCAAAAGAAATTTCCGAAAAAAAAAAAAAGAAAATTGGAGTTTTGACATTTGAGCCTCATCCCAAATGTTTTTTTAAAAAGGAATTTGATTTTTTTAGACTTACACCTTTTAGATTAAAATTCGAATTATTAAAAAAAATGGAGATTGATTTTATGATCAATGTTAATTTTAATTCTTGTTTTGTTCAAATAACTGCGGAGCAGTTTATAAAGAAATATCTTGTAGAAACTCTAAAAATCAATCATGTAGTTACAGGCTTTGATTTCGTTTTTGGAAATAAACAAAAAGGAAATGTAAAACTTATGAGAAAATTTTCTAAACTATCCGAAGACTTCGATTTCACAGAAATTCCAGAATTAAAAAAAGGTTCAACTGAAATTTCATCCTCTCAGGTAAGATTCTTTTTAAGAAATGGCCAATTGGAAAAAGCAAGAAAAATTTTATCAAGAAACTGGTCAATTGTTTCAAGAGTTATCAGAGGAGATAAAAAGGCAAGAGAAATTGGTTTTAAAACTGCAAATTTAAAAATAAACAAGTTTTGTGATTTAACAAAGGGAGTTTATTTGGTTAAAATATCTTTTGTTAAGGAAAATTCTAAGAGAGAACATTTTGGTATAGCTAATTATGGTATAAAGCCTACATTCAAAAAAAACCTACCTCTTCTGGAAGTTCATATTTTTAATTTTGACGAAAATCTTTATGAGAAAAAATTGAAAATTACTTTTATACGATTTATTAGAAAAGAAAAAAAATTTGAATCTATTGAGAAATTGAAAGATCAGATTATAAAAGATATCAAAGTAGCTAAAAATGACAAACTTTTCAAAAACAATTAATTTACCTTCTACAAACTTTTCAATGAAAGCAAATTTATCTGAAACAGAGACTAATTGGATAAAGTTTTGGAAAGAAAAAAAAATATACAAGAAGTTAAAGGATGAGAGAGGAAAAAACAAAAGTTATATTTTACATGACGGGCCACCTTATGCTAATGGTGATCTGCACCTGGGTCACGCACTAAACAAAATACTAAAAGATTTTATATGTAGAATAAAATTTCAAAACTCAATGAATGTTAATTATATCCCAGGTTGGGACTGTCATGGTTTGCCTATAGAATGGAAGATTGAGGAAAAGTTCAAAAAATTAGGTAAGAAAAAAAATGAAATAGGTTTAAAAGAGTTCAGAAACGAATGTAGAAAATTTGCTAATCACTGGGTTGCTGAACAGAAAATACAATTTGAAAGATTCGGAATTCAAACGAATTGGGAAAAAATTTATTTAACAATGACCCCAGATTCTGAATTAAGTATTGTTAAAGAATTATTAAAGTTTTTAGAAACAGGAGAATTATATTTAGGTTTTAAGCCAGTCATGTGGTCAGTTGTTGAACAAACTGCTCTTGCAGAAGCAGAAATAGAGTACCATGAAAAAACCTCTAATTCGATTTATGTAAAGTTTCCGATTAAACAAACCAATGAAAAAATTTCAGTTGTTATTTGGACAACCACGCCATGGACAATCCCATGTAACAGAGCAATTGCCTTTTCAAATCATTTGAAATATGTGATCCTAGAAATTGGTGAAGATATCAAAACATTAAATTTAGAAAAAAATGAACAACTTGTAATATCTGAAAATCTTTTGAGTGACTTTATTAGAAAACACAAGATTGATTCATATAAAATTAAGCATGAGGTTAAGGATAATTTTTTTAGAGAGGTTGAATGTAATCATCCACTACATAAATTAGGGTATAAGCATAATGTTAAACTTTTTCAAAGTAGTCATGTAACCGATGAAAGTGGATCTGGTTTTGTTCATATAGCACCAAATCATGGTTTGGAAGATTTTGAAGTAGGTAAGAAAAATAATTTAGGTAATGAGAGTACAGTCAATGAAAAAGGTATCTATGAAGACTCAATACCAATTTTTGCTGGATTGCATGTTTTTAAAGCTGATGAAAAAGTGATCGAGGAGTTACGAAAGTCAAAAAACCTTATTAGTAATAATGAATATAAACACAGTTATCCGCATTCTTGGAGATCAAAAGCGCCACTTATTTATAGAGCAACTTCTCAGTGGTTTATTTCAATGGATAATAAAAATTTGAGAAAAAAAGCTCTTAAAGAAATTGATGCTGTAGAATGGATTCCATCCAACAGTAAAAATAGAATATTTTCGATGATCAAAGATAGACCAGATTGGTGTGTTTCCAGACAAAGAAGTTGGGGTGTGCCTATAACTATTTTTGTTTCAAAAAAACAAAAAAAACCAATAATAGATTCTGATGTTAATAAAAAAATAATCTCTCTTTTACAGAAAAACGGTGTCGATTTTTGGTTTGAAGGTTCGGGTGAAAGTTTTTTACCAAAAAAATATAATTCGTCTGATTATGAAAAAGTTACTTCAATACTTGATGTGTGGTTCGATTCAGGATCAAGTCATGTATATGTTTTTAAAAACAAAGGTGTTAAAGGAAAAGCTGATTTATATTTGGAAGGATCAGATCAACATAGAGGATGGTTTCAAACATCTTTGTTGGAATCATGTGGGGTTTATGGAGAAAGTCCCTACAAATCAGTTCTTACACACGGATTTGTAATTGACGAAAAAGGTAAAAAGATGTCGAAGTCTCTGGGAAATGTTATTTCTCCAAAGGATATTGTAAATAAATTTGGTGCAGATATTTTAAGAATTTGGGTTGCTAGTTCTAATTATAATGAAGATATAAGAATAAGTTATGAAAATCTTAATAGACACTCAGAAAGTTACAGAAAGTTAAGAAATACAATAAGATTCATCTTGGGAAACTTAAATGGTTGGAATACAAAAAATAGTATTGATTACAAAAAATTACCAGAATTAGAAAAATATATTTTACATAAACTAAAAAAAACTGACTCAGAGATTGAGATTTTTTTTAATAAATTTAATTTTAGCAAGGCTTTCCAATCCATTTTGAGTTTTTGTGCAAGTGACTTATCTAGTTTCTTTTTTGACATAAGGAAAGATACTTTATATTGCGAAAATGAAAATTCAGATTTAGTCAAATCCACAAAAACAGTTATGAGTATAATTTTCAATTGTTTAATAAGATGGTTGTCACCAATAATTCCATTTACAACCGAAGAAGCCTGGCAATGTTGGAGGAATGAAATTGATTCGAATGCAGAACTTAGTTGCCATTTATTGAAAAAATCAGAAATACCAAATGAGTGGTTGAGCCCAAAACTCGAAGAGAGATGGAAAAAAATTTTTGAAATCAGGGATACTTTTTTGTTATCTGTTGAAAACAAAAGAAATCTTAAAGAAATTAAATCTGGTATGGAAGTAAAGGCTAAATTTTTCTTCAAGGATCAAGATTACCATAAAATCGCTGAATCATTGGATTTGTCAGAAATATTGATTGCCTCTGATGTATCTCTATCATCTCAGGTTGATGAGGGATTTGAGAATTATCCTGGTAAAGAACATATTTTTTGTAAACTTGAGGTAAGTGAGGGTTTTAAATGTCCTAGATGCTGGAAAATAATTGAAAATTTTGACAGTAGTAATGAAATTTGTGACAGATGCAAGAGTGTAATAGGTGCAATTTAGAAATATAAAATTTTTTATTTTTTTTGTAATTTCCTTTCTTACAATTACACTCGACCAATTATCTAAATTTCTAGTTGCAAAAAATAAATATGAGTTGCTGTCAGGAATTAAGATTTTTAGTGGATTAAATTTTGTTTATGTTGAAAATCAGGGGATAAGTTTTGGAATATTTTCTAATCTAAATATTTCTTTTTATCTTGGGGTTTTATCCTTTATAATTAGTTTTTATATTTTTTATCTAATTTTTTTATCAAAAAAGGTAATAGAATTTACATGTTTATCTCTAATTTTGGGTGGTGCTATTGGTAATGGATTAGATAGAGTTTTAAAAGGCTATGTGATTGATTTCGTTGATATTTATTATAAGGATTTTCATTGGCCAGCATTTAATTTAGCAGATTCATGTATAACCATTGGTGGATTAACCTACATTTGGGTAATTTTTTTTAAAAAATCCGAACAAAATTCATAATTATACTTTGCAAAAAAGTAAACTAATGTTATGAATATATTAGCCTTTTCTACAAAATGTTTGTAAAATTGGAGAGTTAAGACACTATATGTAGTATGCACCAATGAAAAATAAGAATTTTTCGAACAAGTATTTAATATTTTTTTCAATTTTGCTATTGAGTTCTTGTGAAACTTTAGAATCAACGGTTGATGCCACATGGGATTCAATTTCCTCTGCTGGAGATTATATATACGATACTGTAAATTTTTGGGAGGAAGAGGAGCCAGAGCAAAGTGAAGCAATAATCATAGAGGAAGCAGTTGAGGTTCCAGAATATGCTTTACCCGATCCAGATTATCAAAATCAAGTTATTGAACGAACACCTATCCAACCTCAAATGTCACAACCACAACCACAGCAATACTATGATCCAATATATAGAAGTGCAAGACAATATTATTATGTAGGACCAAATGGTACGCCTATGTTAGCTCCACCACCACCACCATTTCCTCAATATTCAATTGACCAAGCTAACCCGGTTATTCCTTATTCCTATTACAATAATTACATGAACCAACAAACTCCTCCTGCTGCAATAAATCAGCCCAGAATTAGTCAGCCACCCCAAAAAAATCTTCCAAGGATGTTAACTAAAGAAGAAGAGATGGAGTTGTTTGGCATTCAGAATGATTGTGTGAGAGTTGTAGAGAATTACTCAACTGGTGAATTAGCTTGTGATGATTATGAATAAAAAAAAAGTATTTATTTTTTCACTAGTATTATTCTTAGTCTCTTCATGTGAAACTTTTCAAGAGTTGACAGGATTTGCCAAGCCTGAAATTGATGATAGCTTGATTACAGAAACACCTGAATTAGTTCTTCCTCCAGATTTTAACACCCCTCCACAACAACAAGCTATTAGGCGTGGGATTGCTGATTCTGAGCAACAGAATATAGTTTTAGAACAACAATTGCCGTTTGGTAATAGAATGACAACAGCCAATCCTCAAATCAGAAATTATATTGCACCAAAGATCAATATGCCTTCTTCACCAACTCCATCTGATTCTCTTGAAAAGTTTAAGGAAAATAAAAGATTTACAATTGGAGAATGGGTTTATGGTCAGTATGTTGATAGTTTCAGAAGAGGGAACCTATACTACAGACCAGTTTATGATAAGGGTTACAATTTCTCTAGAAGATATATTCCTGAACAGAATATAATTTCACAACAATCTTTTCAAAGACCAATTCAACAAACAAATAGATTCATTCCTCCTCAAGAAGATCTGGGCTCTCAAATTCAAAATGAATTTAACACATTAGATCAGCTTCCAGTTATAGAATAAATGAAATTAGTACTTCTAATTTCAATTTGTATTTTAATTCCTTTAAAAATTCTAACCAAAAATACTTTTGAACCTTATGAATTCAAACTTAACAATGGATTAAAAGTAATAGTTTTAGAAAATAAAAGAGCGCCGGTTATTGCACAAATGTTATGGTATGACTTTGGCTCAGGGGTAGAGGAGAAGGGAAAAAGTGGATTAGCACACTTTATGGAACATTTGATGTTCAAGGGGACGCAAAAATTCCCTGAAAATACATATTCAAATTTTATTTCTAGAATAGGCGGAACAGAAAATGCTTTTACCAGTTATGATTACACAGCTTATTATCAAGTTTTTCCAAAATCACAAATCAAGAAAATTATGGAGATGGAAGCAGATAGAATGACGAATTTAACTTTAACTAAAAAAAATGTTGAAATTGAGAAAAAAGTAATTCTTGAGGAAAGGTTTCAAAGAATTGAGAGTGATCCATCATCACAATTAGATGAATCGATGAAAAGCATTCTTTTTCCGAATCATTATTATGGAAGACCAATAATTGGATGGAAACATGAAATTGAACAATTATCCTATGAAGATGTTATAAAATTTTATAAAAAAAATTATATACCAAATAACGCAACATTAATATTGTCTGGCGATATTGATGTGCCTACAGCAAAGGTATACGCTAAAAGGTTTTTTGGGAGAATTAAAAAAAGTAATAAAAATGGGGATATTCAAACTATCAATCCAGATTTTAAGTCCGCAGTTTTTGTTGAGTTGTTTCACCCAACTGTTAAGCAACAAATTTGGAAGAAACTTTACAGGGTTAACTCTTACAAGAGTTCAATAAAAAAAGGAATTGCTCTTGATATTGGTCTAAAAATACTTGCATCAGGAAGTTCTAGCTTGCTTTACGAGAAATTAGTAAATGAGGAAAAAAAATTTTCAGCAATCGGAGGTTATTTTCAGGGATTGGCAAAGGGAAGTGGTTTTGTATATTTTTATGCAATACCAACGAAAAATATAGGTTTAAAAAAAATTGATGAAATAATCAATGTCGAAATTTCAAGAATTCTTAAAAAAGGGATTGATATAAAAAGATTTGAAATTGAAAAAAAAAAATATTTATTTGATTCAATCTACGAAATGGACGGGATTCTTAATCCCGCACAAATAATTGGTGAGTCTATTCACTCAGGGTTAAAAGTTGATGAACTTATACGATGGAATGAGATACTTGAAGATATTTCGATTCAAGATATTGAAAAGGAGTTAAATAAATTTCATAAAAATAAAAATTATGTTTTAGGGGTATTAGATAGTTGAAATTTTTTGTTACAATATTTTTTATATTTTTTTCTTTTAATACCGAAGCTTTCGAATTTAAAGAGATTACAACTGAAAAAGGTATAAAGTTCTGGTTTGTTGAAGATAGAAATATTCCATTAGTAAGTTTAAGTTTTTCACTTAATGGCGGAGCAGTTAACGATAAAAAAAATAAAGATGGCACAACTAATCTAATGGCATCATTACTTGACGAAGGTACCGAAAACTTTTCATCACTTGACTATAAACTGGCACTTAAAGACTGTGGAGCAAAGATTTATTTTTCGGCTGATAGAGAAAAAATTGATGGAACATTTCGTGTTGTATCAAATCAAATTCAAAAGGGATTCTGGCTGCTTCAAGAAGCAGTAAATTTCCCTAAGTTTGATAAAAATGAAATTACTAAAGTTAAAAATCAAATTGAGGCTAGTATAAAAATTGATCAATCAGATGTTTCAACAATTGCTTCCGATATGTTTAATAAGCATTTCTTTCTCGATAAAAGCTTTTCCAGAAAAATTAAAGGAACAATAAAATCTTTGAAGAATATTTCTAGAAAAGATATTTTTGAATCCTATAAGTTGAATTTTAATAAAAATGGTCTGACAATTGGAATTGCTGGTGATATTGATGAACAAAACGCAAAAAAATATATTGATTATGTTTTTGGAGATCTTCCTGAAAATGCAAAAGAGTCCAAGATTAAGTTTTCAAAGTTAAATAAAGGCGAAAAAAAGCATAATATAGAAACACCGCAAGCAACAGTAATTTTTGGCCAGAAAGGATTGAGGAGGACTGATGACAATTATTTTGCAGCTAGAATAGCCAATTATGTTCTTGGTGGAGGTAGTTTTCAGTCTCGTTTGTATAAAGAGGTTAGAGAAAAAAGAGGGTTAGTATATTCAATCTCTACTTATCTTTTGCCATACAAAAATGACGGTTTGATACTCGGTGCATTTCAAACAAGAAATGAAACAGTCAGAGAAACAATTGAACAAGTAAAAGAGCAATGGGACAAAATTTTAAATAATGGAATTACAAAAAAAGAATTTAGTGAGGCTAAGACTTACTATAAAGGTTCGTTTTCAAGGAATTTTACAAATACACTTTCAATTGCAAATTTGTTAAAAATTGTTCAATATTATGATTTAGGTAATGATTATTTTAAAAACAGAGAGAGAATCATTAATAACATAAAATTGAAACAAGTTAATAATGTTGCAAGTAATTTCTTTAAGAGTGATGAACTATTTTTTGTAGTCGTAGGAAAGCTAAAAGAATAAATGTTTTTCAGTCAGAAATTTTATAATTTGGATGAATTTTCCAAAGAAATTAAATCAGAAAAATATTTAATCGCAAAAAAAAAAATAATTGATGATATTAAGCTTAAATCTTTTTCTTTTATCAGTGAAATGCAAAAGAAAAAACTTAATGAAATATATTCCCTAAAGAATCATTTCAGAAAATTTAAAAATATAATTTTTCTTGGAACTGGAGGTTCAAGCCTAGGAGGCAAAACTCTTGTATCCATAAAAAAAAACTTTTATATAAATGATTTATTACCTAAAATATTTTTTATAGAAAATATTGACCAGCTTTCAATTAATGGTTTTTTAAAACATATAAATTTGAATGAATCAGCTTTGGTGGTAACATCAAAATCTGGTGAAACTATAGAAACCCTTGCTCAATTTTTTTTTATAAAGGAACAAATAAAAAATCAAAATTCAAATACAGAAATTTTTATCATAACTGAAAATAAGAAAAGTACTTTAAAAAAAATACAGGAGGAAGAAAGTTATTTTTTCATTGAACATAATAAAAGAATAGGTGGTCGTTTCTCAGTTTTTTCTGTTGTTGGTTTGCTTCCTGCTGTAATTGCTGGCCTGAAAATTGAGGAATTCGTAAAAGGTGCAGAGTTTTTTCTAGAGAGTATTATAGAAGATGAAAGTAAATTTGATGATTATTTTTTTGGATCTTTTTCTCAGGTTCTATTAATCGATAAAGGTTTTAATATTTCTGTTCTGATGCCCTATATTGACTGTTTTGATGATTTTTCAAAATGGTACAGACAATTGTGGGCGGAAAGTATTGGGAAAGATAATAAGGGTACAACACCAATTAATGCATTGGGGACTGTTGATCAACACAGTCAATTACAGCTATTTCTGGATGGTCCAAGGGATAAATTTTTTACTATAATAGGTAAAAAAAATTCAATAAATCAACAAATTATTGACTGTTCATATGGAGAAAATAATACCTTTCATATATTACATAACGAATCCCTAGAAAATCTAATGAATGCAGAAATTCAAGCTACTATTACAACGCTAAAAAAAAAGAAATTACCATTAAGATTTATAGAACTAGAAGATCTGAAAGAAAATTCTACTGGATCCTTAATGATGTTTTTTTTAATTGAAACTATATTTTGTTGTTATTTAATGGATGTTAATCCATTTGATCAACCAGCGGTGGAAGAGGGAAAAAAATTAACCCGGGATTTTTTAAAGAATGAGTTACATAAAAGTTTTACCAGATGATTTGATAAATAAGATTGCTGCAGGAGAAGTTCTTGAAAGACCATCATCAGCTGTAAAAGAATTGGTTGAAAATAGTATAGATGCAGGTGCTAAAAAAATTCAAATTTTTGTTAGAAACGGAGGTAAAACTGAGATAACAGTAATTGATGATGGCAATGGTATTAATTCTGATCAGCTAGAGCTTGCAATTAAAAGACACGCAACATCAAAGATAAACAAGGGTAATCTAGATCAGATAAATTCATTGGGTTTTAGAGGAGAGGCTTTACCTTCAATTGCATCAGTTTCTGAAATGATAATTAAGTCTAATGTAAATTCAGATCAAAATGGAACATTAATAAATATAGTCGCCGGAAATATTAAGAAAATTGGTCCAACCAATCAGACTAAAGGAACATTTGTTAGTGTTAAAAATTTATTTTTTTCAACACCTGCAAGATTAAAGTTTCTTAAAACAGAAAATTATGAATCACTTTTAATTAAGAGAATTATTCAAAAATTAGCTATATCAAATCATACAATTCAATTTAATTTATCAATTAATGATAAAAATATAATTAGAACAAATAATTCAAGAATAAGTGATGATCACGAATCACTAAAAAATAGAGTTTCAGAAATATTAGGTAAAGAATTTTTAAAAAACTCAATATCTTTAAATCAAAACATTGGAGCTTTTAGGTTCTCAGGACTTCTTGGGATCCCAACATTTAATCATTCTAATTCAAACAATCAATATATTTTCGTTAATGGAAGAATTGTGAGTGACAAATCAATTAGTATGGTATTTAAATTAGCATATAGAGATTTCATTTCATACGATAGATTCCCTCAATTAATTTTATTTGTCGAATGTCCATTAAGTGAAGTTGATGTAAATGTTCATCCTGCAAAGAGTGAAGTTAGATTCAAAGACACAAATTTATTAAGATCTAACATTATAAATCTCTTTAAGGAAACTATAGCAAAAGCTGGTCATAGATCTAGTACAGTAAATACTTCAAAAGCAATAAATAAGTTTTCTAGAGGTTATGTTTACCAAAACAGTTTAAAATTAAAAACTGAGGTATCAAAAGAGATTAACAAAACAAATCAAGAAAATATTCACGATAAAAATATTCAAGATTCTTATGTTGAAGAAGATAATGCGCCATTGGGATTTGCAAAAAGCCAATTTCATAAAACATATGTAATTTCTGAAACTGATAGCGGCATTATAATTGTTGATCAACATGCAGCTCATGAAAGAATTGTTTATGAAAAATTAAAAAAAGACTTTTATGAAAAAAAGATAAAAACACAAATTTTATTAATCCCAGTAATAATTGATTTAGACAAAACAACAATTGAGAATTTAAGAAGTTGTTATAAGATTGCTGAAAAATATGGGATGAAAATTGAGCAGTTTGGAAATGAATCAATAATTGTTAGGGAAGTACCTTTAATTTTAAGTGACTGTGACATAAAGAATTTAACATTAGATCTAATTAATGAATTAATTGAAGATAATGATGCAAAACCTCTAGAAACTAAGATTGATAATATTTGTTCCAAAATGTCTTGTCACGGATCTATTCGAGCTGGAAGAGTGCTTCAAGTGGATGAAATGAATGATCTTCTCAGAAAAATGGAAAAAACTCCTTATTCAGGTCAATGTAATCATGGAAGGCCTACTTATGTTGAGTTAAAACTTAATGATATTGAAAAGTTATTTGGTAGAAAATGATTATATTTTTTTTAAAAAAAGAAAATTTGAACTAGAAACTTTTTTTACCGTAATTTTTTTAAAACCCTCAGGGATAACAATTTCTTTTTTAAATGGCACTTCAATTATTCCAATGCTTTTTTCATTTATTGATCTATTTATTTTTAAAAGTCCCAGAACCTTTTCTATATCAACTTCATCATAGGGTGGGTCAAGAAAAAACAAGTCTGCATTTATCAAATCAATTTCAAAATTAGTTAAATCTAATTTTAAAAAATTTAAATTTTTATTTTCATCAAGTAAGGAACAATTTTTTTTTGTTAAGTCAATAGCTACTTCAGAAGAGTCAATAAAATATACATTTTCTGAACCTCTAGATATACATTCAATTCCAAGTGCACCTGATCCACAGAAACAGTCTAAAACCCTCATTTTAGAAAAGCTCTTTTCTTCAATAAAAAGAATTGAGGTTAAAGTATTAAATATAGTTTCTTTACCTCTATCACTTGTAGGCCTTATTAAGTTATTTTTTGGAGAAAATAATTTTAAACCCTTAAATTTACCAGAAATGATTCTCATCAACAAAACCTATTAGCTTTAAATATTTATCTAGTTTGTTATTTCTAACAATTTTTAATTCTCCGGGTTTTAATGAACCCAATTCAAATGGCCCAAAACTAATTCTTTTTAATTCTTGAACTTTTAATTTAAAATAATTCATTATTTTTCTAATTTCTCTATTTTTGCCCTCTCTAAGAGTTATTTCAAGCTGACTATGATTTTTGTATTCTTTTTTAATAATTAGTTCTAATCTTTTGTAGATTATCCCATCAATTATCAAAGATTTTTTTGATATCATCTCAAATTGTTTTGGTAATTTTCCTGTTACTTTTATTATATATTTCCTCTTAACTTCATTTGAGGGTTTCTCGAGAAATGATGATAAGCTTGGATTATTAGTCAATAATATTAGTCCTTCAGATTCAATGTCCAACCTTCCAACACTCACAACCCTCAAAATATTCTTTGGGATTAAATTAAAAAAACTTATCTGATTCTTTTGTTCTTTATTTGATGAAACATATCCCCTAGGTTTATAAAAACACCAGAGTTTTGTTATTTGTTTTCTGAGGATTCTTTTGTTTACTTCAACATTTTTTATTGAATTTTTTTCAATATAGAAATCTTTGAATATAGCACCATTAATTTTAACCTTTCCTTTTTTAATTAACTCCTCTGCATCTCTTCTTGAACAAATACCAGAGTGTGAGATTATTTTTGAAATTCTTACAAGTTTTTCTTTCAATTTTTTTTTCTTGAATTTTCTACCAATGCTCTAAAAATTTCAATATCTTTATTATCGATCAGAAATTCTGGATGCCATTGAATACCCAAACAAAAATTTAGGCTCTCATGTTCAAATCCCTCAATAATTCCATCCTCAGAATGAGAATTTATAATTAAACCTTCTCCTAACTTATCAACTGCTTGATGGTGTGCTGAATTAACAAACATAGAATCTGCTTTAGTTATTTCATGAAGTTTAGTCTCTTTTTTAATTATTACTTTGTGACTGGCTTCGTTTCTAGGGTTTTTTTGTTCGTGATTTATTGTTGTTTTAACTGTATCGGGAATATGTTGAATTAATGATCCACCCAATACAACATTTAATAATTGTTGTCCTCCGCAAATTCCTAATACTGGAAGATTTATTTTAATTGCTTTTTTTGTAATTTCATATTCAAAAACTGTTCTCTCATTTTTTAACTTAATCTCTGAGGAATTAATTTTTTGTCCGTAAAATTTGGGATCGATATCAAAATCACCACCGGTAATAATTAATGCATCAATTATTTCTAAATAATATGGAATTTTTTCAAGATTCTGAGGAAGAAAAATTGAGATTCCACCCACTTTATCAATTGATTCAGAATAATTTTTTCTGATGGCGTACCAAGGGAATTTTGAATATGTATCATTGGTACCCTCATCGATAGTTATACCTATAATTGGATTTTTCATAATTGTTTAAAAAAAAAGAGTTTATGTTAATTTATTATATGAAAAAAAAATGTAA
>MDTG01226075.1_pt1 | contig 16676 bp, 15 predicted proteins | sample 811421 | NCBI WGS metagenome assembly MDTG01 (sample SAMN05326645, study PRJNA326480) | marine metagenome | isolation source: seawater | place: Pacific Ocean: South East | collected 2011
AATTGAATAAAATTATTTAAAATTTTCATTTGATAGATTATTAACAGATAAATTATAAAGCTTAAATATTTATGCTGAAGTTTTTAAAGGATTCTTAATTAAAAAGGAATGTGGTATATTTTTTTCTTTTAGTTCAATAATTGAAAAATTCTCATTATCGCTTAATAATTCTCTTAAACCTTGATTTGTTACATTATGACCACCTTGACTTGATGTAATTTTTCCAACCATTCTATAACCAGCAAGATAAATATCACCTAAGCAATCTAAAATTTTATGGTTAACAAATTCTTTGGGGTTTCTTAATTTTTCAGAATTTAATATTTTATTACCTTTTAAAACGATAGCATTATCTAAACTTCCTCCTTTGGCTAATCCTATTTTTTTTAATTTTTCAACTTCTTCAAATAAACAAAAAGTTCTTGAATTATACATATCACTCAAATCGTCTATATAAATGTTTTTTTTATTTTTTTGATTTAAGATTGAGTTTTGTTTATATTTAATTTCAAAATTAATTTCTAAACTTATTTTACTAGGTTCAAAGGTAATAAATTTTTCACTATCAAAATAGGTAAATTTTTTATCTATCTTAATAATCCTTATTGGTAGGTCGCTAATTTTAAAACCTACGTCTTCTATAGTCTCTACAAAATTTTTTGCTGACCCATCCATAATTGGCAACTCTTCAGAATTTAAGTCAACTAAAAGGTTATCAACTCCTAATCCACATAACGCAGCCATAAGATGTTCAACTGTAGAGACGCTAGTACCGTGTTCATTTGTTAATTTAGTACAATAAGATGCGCTTGAAACATTGAACACATTCGGGTAAACAAAATTTTTACTTTTTAAATCTGATCTTTTAAATATTATTCCAGTGCTTGGTGGAGCTGGGAATAAAGTCATAAGGACTTTTTTTCCTGAATGAAGTCCGACACCACTAAATTTCACACTATTTTTTATAGTCTTTTGATTTAAAACGGACATAACAAGTTTATAAATGTTTGTAATAATTAAGAAAAAACAACTAATATTTCAAAAAAATACAGTTATTTAATCAAATAATCCAAAGACCTTATTAAAAATACCTTTTTTTTCGGGCATAGCTTCGATAAAATAAACCTCTGATTGATTTTCTCCATTCAAAACTTTTTTAGCAGAAATGCACATAGTATCGTCCCTATCGCTAATTAAGAACTTCTTAGCATAATCATAAGACACGATTTTGTTAATGTTGATTTTACATTCATTAAATAATTTTTTTACTTTTTCTATTAACTGTTTCTCTACGCAAATAAACTCTATTTCTAATATTATTTTTTTAAATCTTATTTCATTTGGTAAATACTTGTAAACTTTATCATCTATTACATATTTGTTGATTATAATATGAGTAATAAATAGATTTTTTTCGTTCTTTTCAAATTGTTGAATTGCACTCTGTATAAGATTAATGATAATTTTTTTATCAAGCATTTGTTCATCAAAGATATTTTTTACACTAAATAGTATTCTTTGATAAGATTCGGATTTGATAGATATATTTCCATCATTTAAAAAAAAACCTAATTTTTTTTCTAATTCACGGATATTTTTTTTAAGTAAATTTTGTATAATTTTAAAATTTAGATTATTGGTCAAACTATCGGGAATCTTAAATTCAACAACATCTGAATAATTGTTTTTTCCTGTTTCGAAAAAACAAATATAAATTTTATTATCCGAAATTCCAAAATAAAAATCCCCTTTTTTAAAATTAGTCATATTTTATTATTCTATTTTTAATTCTTAAATCAATAATCTTAGAATCGATAAATTTTTTATTACTTAATAAATTGCTACTATAATCAATAATTTCTTCATTATAATCTATTGGAAATTTAATCATAACACCATTGTTTAAATCAATATCAAATCTTCCACTTTTTAAAAAAATAATATTTTTTATTTTTTTATACTCAAATTTAGATGACTTTAATAAATTAAGTACATGAAATATTTCAATAAAATTATCTGAACCAAAAACAGTTGGTATATTATTACTTTCTATTTTTATATCTAGCTTTTTACCATTATCTCCCAGTACAATCTTGTTATCTTTAATTTGTATAATACATAAAGGTTTTGCTGGGGTAAAATCTAATATTAATATATTTGGGTAATTTTTTTTAATAATCAAATATTTTGTATCGTTTCTATCAAATAATTTTTTAAAATAATTTTTTTCTAAAAAAAAAATATTTTTTTCTGCAATGTCCTCAATTTGATCAGTGATTGACTTATTTTTTTCATTTGAGAATCCGCTGACATGTATATGTTTTATACTAAATAAGTTTACATTGATTAAATTATAATTGTTTGTAGAAGTTAAAAATACTATAAGTAGGATATAAAAAATAAAATTGTATTTTTTACCTTTTAATAGAAGCATCTTCTATCATCCAATTTATTAAAGAATTAAAATTTATGCCTTTGTATGCTGCTATTTCTGGAACTAATGATAAATTTGTCATTCCAGGTTGTGTATTAAGTTCTAGTAAATAAAATTTATTTTTATAAAATTTAAAATCTGATCTTGTTATTCCCTTGCAACCTAATAACTTGTGGGCTTTTAAAGCAATTTCGTTAACCTTATCATAATTTTTTTTACTTAGATCAACAGGAATTATGTGTTTTGTTTTCGCATTTGTGTAATATTTTGCTTTGTAATCATAAAACTTTCTTTTTGGCCTAAGTTCTATAGCACCCAATTTTTTGTTTCCCATTATTGCAACTTGGATTTCTCTACCTGGTATAAATTTTTCAACAAGAATCTCGCGATAATTTTTCATTTTTTTAAGATTTGAAGATAAAGATAATTTATTATTGCATACAAATACATCTAAACTCGATCCTTCATTTATTGGCTTAATAACAACCGGGTAACTTAGATAATATTTGATTTTTGTAAAATTTATATTTTTAGAGTTGTTTTTAATTTTTAAGTAAGAAGGAGTTAATATTCTATTTTTTGAAAAAATTTTTTTGGATATCTCTTTATCCATTGATAACATCGAAGAAATAACGCCCGAGTGTGTATATTTCATTCCTAAATTTTCTAAAATTGATTGGATGTAACCATCTTCTCCAAATCTACCGTGCAAAGCATTGAATATTACATCTGGTTTGAAAGTTTTGATTGTATTCAAAAAATTATGGCAAGGATCGCAAAACCTGACTTTATGATTTTTTTTGATTGATTTTATCACAGCTTTAGCTGATTTAAGACTTATTATACGTTCTTTTGAATATCCGCCTCCTAAAACTAAAATTTTTTTTTTCATTTCAATTGACTATCTCCAATTCTAATTCAAGAGATATTCCAGTTTTTTCTTTTACTTTATCTTTCACAAAATTAATTAAGTTAAACATGTTTTCAAAAGAAGCATTTTTAGAATTTATAAAAAAATTACTATGCTTATCTGAAATTCTTGCATCTCCAAAACTTATTTTGTTATCTACGCTCTCTCTAATTAACTCCCACACCTTTTTTTCTGATTGATCTTTCGGATTTTTAAATGTACTACCTCCGGTTTTTACTCTTAAAGGTTGTGAACTTTCTTTTTGTTGCTTAAATCTATGGATTGTTTTCTCTATCTCTTGTCTATCTTTTTTATATGTTTTAAATGATGCGCTTAAAAAAATTAAATTTTTTGGAAGATTTGTTTTTCTATAATCGAATTTGATATTTTTTGAGTCAATTGTATACACTCTACCATTAAAGTCCATTACCTGAACTGAAAGCAAAACATCTTTGAACTCTTTGTTAAAGCATCCTGAGTTCATTCTGATACCACCCCCTACTGAACCAGGTATGCACGATAGAAATTCCAAACCACCTAAATGGTTTTTGCAGGCAAAATCTGAGACATTTTTATCTGAAATTGAGCAACCAGCAATAATAATGTTGTCTTTCATTAAAGATAGTTTATTAAAATTTTTGCCTAATTTGATAAAAATTCGATCTTGAATATTTTCTGATATCAATAGGTTTGAACCTGCGCCTAAAAGAAAAAAATTATTATCGCTTTTTTTCAAATATATCAGAAATTCTCTTAACTCAGCTAATGTTTCTGGAACAAAAAAAATTTTTGCATTTCCGCCAATATTAAGCCAGGTATGATTCTTTAAATTATAATCTAATCTTATTTTACCTTTAATATTTTTTCTAAAACTATCTAGATCTTTCAAAATCATATTTTCATTAAGTTAGGTAATTGTTTAATCCAGCTTGATATGGATCCAGCTCCCATGCCGATTACTATTTTCTCAAAATCTAAATATTGTTTTAGAAATTTTGCTAATTCGTATTGGTTGTTTACTAAAAATACTTGAACTTTAGATTTATTGGCAATTTGTTCTGCGAATTTATGATAATTTAAATCAAGTTTTAAATTTTCTCCTGCTTTATAAACAGGACATAAAATTACAGTATCTGCTTTTTTGAAAGACGAACAAAACTCTTTTTTTAAATCATTCAATCTGGAAATTCTATGTGGCTGAAAAATACATATTATTTTTTTTTCTTTATAACTATTACATACTCCATTTAGTACTTCACTAATTTCTGTTGGATGATGAGCGTAATCATCATAAATATCTGAACCATTATAATTTAATATTTTAGTAAATCTTCTTTCAACACCTTTAAAATTTTTTAAGCTATCTTTAAGAATATTGGGAGAAATACCTAAAAAATGTGAAACAGCAATTGCAGCTGTTGCATTTCTTATATTATGTATGCCAATTAAAGGGATTTCAAATTTTTTAAGAATGGTTTTTTTTTTATTTGGTAGTTGCATTTCGATATCAAAGAAAGATTTATTTTTATAAAATGAAATATTCTTAATTTTGAAATTTGAATTTTTGTTAAATCCATACGTTAGAATATTTTTGATTTTACTTTTTTTGCAAATATCTCTATTATTTTTATCATCTATACAAACGAATGTTCTTCCGAAAGATGGTACTTTAAGCATGAATTTTATAAAATGTTTTTTCAAGTCATCTAGGGATTGGTAATAATCCATATGTTCTCTATCAATATTGGTTATTACTGCATAAGTTGATGGTACTTTCACAAAGCTACCATCAGATTCATCTGATTCTAAAATACTCCATTCACTTTTTCCTAGTTTAGCTGAGTTTTCCAAAGAGTTAATCACACCACCATTAATAATAGTTGGATCTAATTTAGCTCTTGCAAAAATAGAGGCAATCAATGAAGTAGTAGTAGTTTTTCCATGAGATCCTGAAACTACTATATTTTTTTTTAGCGAACTTATGTGTGCTAACATATCTCCTCTTTTATATATTGGTAAATTTTTTTTTTTTGCTTCTCTAATCTCTTCATTGTTATATTTAATTGCGGAAGAAACTACTAAAATTGTAGCTTTTCGTATATTTGACTTATCGTGCCCTAAATAAATTTTGATATTATTTTTTTTTAATCTTTCTATATTTTTATTGATAGACTTGTCGCTTCCTTGAATTTTAAAACCAAGACCTCTCATTATCAAAGCTAATCCGCTCATGCCTATGCCACCTATTCCCACAAAATGTATTAGTTCTGATTTAGCTAAATTGATATTCATTTTTAAATTAAATTTTCTAAATTTTTAAAGTTTTTATACCAACTAAAGTCCTTATGGAATCTGCTCATATTTTTTTTTTTTTTTATTAACAATCTTTTATTTTTAATCAAATTCCTAATAAATTTATATAAAAAATTCTTTTTAATTTTATTTTCTCTAATTAACCATCCAAAATTTTTTTTAACATAATATTTTGCATTAAAATACTGATGATCATCCTTTGAAAAAGGAAATGGTATAGCTAAAAAAGGTCTCTCTAAAAAAATTAGCTCATTTATTGTAGACGCTCCTGATCTTGTTATAACAAAATCACATTTATTTATAATCTTGTATAAGTTATTAGTATATGAGAAAACTTGGTTGTTTATTTTTTTGGATATGTAAAAATTTCTTAGTATTTTTATATTTTTATTACTTGTTTGATGAAATATTTCTATTTTAAATTTTTCGGATAATTTGGTTAAATCTTTAGAGAATAGACTATCAAAACTTTTAGCTCCCTGGCTACCACCTATTATCAAAATAGTAAATTTTTTTTTGTTTTTTACAAACCTATTTTTTGATAAAAAAATTTTCTTTTTAATTAACGGTTTTATTACAATAATTTTATGATACATATGATTAGGAAAATTTTTTATCTTTTTATCGTATGTAAATATTTTACTACAATAATTTAATAAAAACATATTAGCTCTACCCAAAACTATGTTGGGCTCAAATAAAAATATTTTCAAATTTAAAATTTTAGCAGCTATGCAAATAGGCACGGACATATACCCACCCGTAGAAATTAATATTTCAATTTTATTTTTTCTTAAATATAGATAAGATTTTACAATAGATAATGTAAAAGACACTAAAAAGGGAATAAAACCAATAATATTTTTATAAATTTTTGGAACATGTATTTGTTTACATTTATATTTTTTTTTATTGATATAATTAATTCCTCTACTATCGCTTGTGATGATAACTTTATTTTTATTTATTAAAAATTCATACAATACTTGAGCAGGTATAACGTGCCCTCCTGTTCCGCCTGTACTAATTATTATTCTTTTCATAAATTTAAATATTTCTTTTTGTAAAATTTAAAATTAGTCCTGCAAGGATAGAGGTACTCAAAATAGAGGATCCACCATAGCTGAGAAAAGGTAATGTCATTCCTGTTGTGGGTAATAATCTTATATTTACTCCAATATGAATTATTACTTGAAATATAATCAATAATATTGAACCAATTAAGACAAGCTTGTTAATATTATTTTTTTCAAATGGTATTCTTTTAAATACCCTAAATAAAAGAACTAGAAAAATTAAGATTATTAATATGATAAAAAGAATGCCGAATTCTTCAGAAATTACTGAGATAACATAATCAGTATGTGCCTCAGGAACTCTTGTATTGAGTGTTCCCTCTCCTATTCCTTTTCCAAAAAGACCTCCATCAATAATAGCATCGGTGGCTTTTTGCGATTGATAATTACCTTTTGATGTTGAGTCAAAAAAAGCGATTATCCTATATTTAATGTAAGAGAATTTTGATAAATAAAAAAATAAATAGCTTAATATTGAAAGAATAAAAAATGTTAAAAAATTAAAGAAATATAAGTTTATACCTGATACTAATACAAGACTTAACCATACAGAAGAAATTAACAAAGTTTGACCTATATCAGGTTGTTGAGCTAACAATAATATAATTGGCAAAACTATTAATGTGCTAATTAAAAACTTAAGATGATTACTGGATGTAAACCTAGAACCTATTATTAATGATAAAAAAATTATTAAAAAAGGTTTCAAAAATTCTATTGGTTGAAACCTGGGTAGTACTCCAAAATCTAACCATCTCCTAGAGCCTTTAATTTCTATTCCAAAAATTGGAACTAATGATAAAAATATAAAAAATATAATAAATAAGATAATTGATATTTTATAGATATATTTTTCTCTAACTGCTGAAAAAAAAATAATTAAAATAAAGCCCAAAAATATATAAATAATATGCCTTAAAAAGAAATAATAATTATTTGTTCCCAATTTTGAAGATGCAATCAAAGACGTGGATACTAAGGAGAAAAATAATCCCAGGATAATTAAAGTTATAAACAAAAAAAAAATTATTTTATCTAAATTTTTCCACCAATCATAAATAAAACTATCATAAAAATTTTTATTTTGCATAAAAACCACTTTTTTTTATTAAGGAATTAAAATAATTTCCTCTATGTTCAAAATTTTTAAATTGGTCAAAAGAAGCGGCAGCTGGGCTGAATAAGATAATCTTATTTTCTGAATCTTTTTTTATGTCTTTTTTGATAGTTAGGATCGCTTTCCTTAAATTTTTTGAATATTCAAAGCTTATCTTATTTTTAAATTGATTAACAAAATAATTTTTATTTAAACCAATTATATATGCTTTTATATTTTTGTAATATTTTTTTTCTAAAACAAATTTATCTCCTTTTTTAAACATACCCCCAACGATCCAATAAATTTTTTTATGGTTAGACAAAAGGCTATTTGTTGACGAAAAACTTGTGGATTTTGAGTCATTAATTATTTCTAAATCTAATTTATTATAAATAGTTTGTTTTCTAAATTTTAAACCTTTAAAATAATTTAAAGATTTAAATATTTTATTATTAGATACTTTAAATATTTTTGATATCTCAAATACAAAATGAATATTATTTAGGTTATTTCTATCAAGTAAATAATTATTTTTTATTTTTTTTTTAAAAAAACCGATTTTATTATAGGCTATTTTAATTACTTTGGAGCTCACATTTTTATTTTTAATATACTTATTTATTAAAAAGCTATTTTTCTCTATTAAAGATATTTTATTTTTTTTTTGGTCTTTAATTAGTTTAACTTTAGCTTTTGCATATTTTTCAATATTGTTATGTCTCTCTAGATGATCTATGTTCAAGTTTAAGATAGCTGCGTAATCTGATTTGAAATATTTACTATAAGATATTTGATAAGAAGATGCCTCAACTATAAAAATAGTTTTTTTTTTTATTCCTGTCTCTTTTAAAGGTGGTTTTCCAATATTACCAACTAATCTAACATCTAATTTTTTTGATTTTAAGATATTGTATAACATTAGGCATGTAGAAGACTTTCCATTTGTTCCTGTAATTGTAATTTTTGTATTACTTGGATTAATCAAATAAAAGACATCGAGTTCAGTAATTATTTTTTTTCTATTTTTTAATAAATAGAATTTAAGTGTACATTTATTTATATCAATTCCTGGACTCAGTATAATGTAATCGAATTTTTCTTTTAAAATTTTATTTTTACTTAATAAATATTTTTTGTGTTTTGTTTTTTTTTGGGCACTATTATCATCAAATACTTTAACATTACTTTTTTTACTTAGATATTGTAAACATGAATTTCCTGATAAGCCTAAGCCGTAAATTAAAATTTTTTTGTTTAGTAAAAATTCTGCAAACATTATCTTAATTTTAATGTCGCAAGACCAATCATTGCTAAAATTAGAGAAATGATCCAAAATCTTATGACAACAGTTGACTCTGGCCACCCTTTTTTTTCAAAATGATGATGAATAGGAGCCATCATAAATATCCTTTTTCCTGTCAATTTGAAAGAAATGACCTGTACTATTACAGATACTGCTTCTAAAACGAATAGACCCCCCGTTATAGCTAAAACAATTTCATGTTTTGTAACTATCCCCACGGCTCCTAAAGAACCACCTAATGCAAGTGAGCCTGTGTCGCCCATAAATATTTTTGCAGGGGGAGCATTAAACCATAAAAAACCTATTGATGAACCAATGATTGCTCCACAAAAAACTGCTACCTCACCCACTCCGTCTATATAAGGTATCAATAAATATTCTGCAAAAATTATATTTCCAGATACATAGCTTATAAATGCAAAACATCCTGCAACTAAAATTACAGGAACAGTTGCAAGTCCATCAAGTCCATCTGTTAGATTAACTGCATTAGAGGATCCAACAATTACAAATAAATAAAATGGTATAAAAAACCAACCAAGATTTATGAATAAATTTTTAAAGAATGGAAAATAAAGATTGTTTGTTAAATCTGAGTCTATAAATTTATATAAAATAATTAAAGAAATAAGACTTAAGACAACCTGAATTAAAAATTTTAATTTTGATGAAATTCCTTTTGAATCTTTATTTTTAATTTTTTTGAAATCATCAAATGCTCCAAGTATTCCAAATGAAAAAGTAATAAAAAATAATAACCAATTATATGGGTTGTTTAAATCTGACCATAAAAACACTCCAAAAAACAATCCGATTAATATTAAAAGTCCGCCCATAGTTGGCGTGCCTATTTTTTTTATAAGATGGTCTTTTGGTCCATCTTCTCTTATTGGATTTGTTATTTTTTTTATTGAAAAATACTTTATAAAGCTTTCTCCAATTAAAAAAACTATTACCATAGATGTAATAACAGCTAATCCTGTTCTAACAGTTAAAAAGTTAAAAAAATTTAAAAAAGTATAAGTTTCTGAGTAGCTAACTAATATATTGTAAAGCATTATAAATTTTGAATTATCTTATTTAATCCAGTTGAATTTGATCCTTTTACCATCAGAACACTATTGTTTGGTAAATCTTTATTAATTAAATTGTAAATATCCATATGATTTTTTAATATTCTTCCTCTTATTTGTGGTTTTAATTTGTTAAATGTATGTTTGATATGGTTTCCAAAAACGTAAGTTTTATTTACTTTTGACTTATTAATATATTTGGCAATTTTTATGTGTAATTTTTTAGAATGTTTGCCAAGTTCTAGCATATTTCCAATTAAAAGGAATTTTTTATGTCTTTCCGCACTAAGTGAGTCAAATCTTTTTAAGGCAAATTTTACCGATAAAGGATTTGAGTTATAACTTTCATCTATAATAGTTAATTTTTTCGAATTTTTTTTGTGATTGATAAATGATCCTCTACTTTTTGGGATACCAAAATCTAAAAAAAGATTTCTTTTCAGTTTTTCAACATCAAAATAATTTACTATTATACTTAGACATGCAAGAATATTTTCTTCATAATTTGACAACTCATTTGGTATTATGAAAAACTTTATAATACCTTTTATTTTAATTTTAAATAAACTCATATTTTTATATTTTGATTGATTTAAAAGTGTAATGTCTGCATTATAATTATTTTTACTAAAAGTAAAATATTTGAGACCACGTTTTTTTGATTTATCTACAAAATATTTATAATACTTGTCGTCCATATTTACAATCATTGTTCCATGATAAATAATATTATTTATAATCTCACCTTTAGCTTTAGCAATTTGATTTAGATTCGCAAAATTTTTTATGTGAGCATATGAAATATTGGTGATCAATCCAAGATTCGGTTTGATTAATTTAGTCAAATAATTAATTTCTCCTTTCTTGTCCATGCCTACTTCTAAAACTAAAAATTTGCTTGTTTGGGGTGCATCGTTAATACTTAATGGAACTCCAAATTTATTGTTTAATGATTTTTTTGAAAAATAGGTTTTCTTTAATTTATTTAAACAAAAACCAGTCAATTCTTTAACTGAGGTTTTTCCAGCTGATCCTGTAATCGCTATAGTATTTGCGTTTAAAGTTTTTCTATATGTTGAGCTTATTTTTTTAAAAAATTTATAAGGGTTTTTATTAAATATAATTTTCGAATTTTTATTTTTTTTGTCGTTAGTAATAGCAAGAATTGCCCCATTATTAATTGCTTCTTCTGCAAACTTATTACCATCATATTTTTTTCCCTTTATGCCTATAAAAATTGAGTTTTTTTTAATTTCTTTTGAATTAATTGATACTGAAGAAACAAATTTATTTTTATTAATCACTTTATTCTCTAAAGATTCATTAAGTATATTTGTTTTAAGTGAATTTGATAATCTTTTATTTTTATGTGTAATACTCTTTAAAATTTCTAGTTTATCAGAGAAAAATTTTTTATTTTTATATTCTTGAAAGTTCTCATGCCCTTTGCCAGCTACAATTAGAATATCACCTGAATTTAAGTTATCTACAGCAAAAGAAATTGCTTTGGATCTCGATGGAATTTCAAAAAATTTTTTTTGCTTTAAGCCTTTTTTTATATGACTTCTAATTAATTTTGGGTCTTCACCTCTGGGATTGTCATCAGTTATATATATACTTTCACAATATTTTTTTGCGATTGCTCCCATTATGCCTCTCTTGGTTTTGTCTCTGTTGCCTCCACAACCAAATACAAGAGAAATTTTGCTTAGTGGAAATTCCTCTTTAATGTTTAATATTACAGTTTTGAGAGCTATAGGAGTATGTGCATAATCAAGTATAACAATTGAATTATTTTTTAAATTCCCAATCTTTTCAAATCTTCCTTTAATAGGTTTGATTTGATTAATTGAGTTTAAAATTTTACTTATTTTTAATTTAGATAAATAAGCAGCCACAACTGCAAACATTAAATTTTGAATTTGAATTTTTCCTATTAGTGAAGTTTTGAAAGAGTATTTTTTTTTTTTAATCACAAAATCAATTTTACTTTGAGCATTGATTTTTTGTATATTAGTTATTTTGATAAAAGATTTTAATGAACCAAATGTATATTTTTTAAGTTTTCTTTTATTTGAAATGAATTTTAATTGCTTTGATTGCTTAATTTTTTCATCAAATATTATGTTGCCATTTAAACTTAATAATCTGTTAAATAGGATTAGTTTTGAATCAAAATAATTCTTCATATTTTTGTGATAATCCAAATGATCTCTTGATAAATTTGTAAATAATGCTGTTTTAAATTTAATATTATTTAATCTATTTTGTTTAAGTCCATGACTTGAGGCCTCTAATATAACATTATTAATTTTTAATTTTTTAAGAGCTTGTAATATCTTATGTATGCGTAAAGGATCTATTGTTGTATTTTTTGTTTTTAAATTATATTTTTTTGATAAAACACCTAATGTACCAATTGAAGCTACTTTTTGATTGTTTAAATCTAATATTTGTTGATAAAAATTTGCTACAGAAGTTTTACCATTTGTTCCTGTAACAGCTATAATATTATTAGGTTTTAATTTATAAAATTTACTTGCAACATCTGATAATATTTTTCTAGGGTTTTTATTATGAATAAATAAAATATTTTCTTTATTATAACCCTCTAATTTTAGATTGGATACGATGATTTTTGCTCCATTATTTATAGCGTTATTGATATATTTTTTACCATCAAGATTATTTCCATTAATAGCAAAAAAAATATCATTCGGTTTACAATCTCGGCTATCAAATTTAATATTTTTAAATTTAATTTTTCTAAATTTTTTATTAATATTTTTTAAAACTTCACCAAGTAACATTTAATTAAATTCTTAGTACTTTGTGGCTAAAATTGGTCCTATTTTATCAATAATTTTTCCAGCTATTTCCACAGATGTCCATCCTGCGGTATTAAATGGAGTACCTTTGTAAGATCCAGGTTTATTGCGATATTTATATATGTAATCCTTTGAAAGTTTAGTATCTTCTAACAAAACTATTAGAACATACTTTGGATTAGAGACAGGAAATACAGAAGCAAAAGTATTAATTTTTTTTTTAGTGTATAAGCCATTTTCAACTATCTGAGCAGTTCCAGTTTTTCCACCTACTTCGTAACCCTCAACATCAGAAAGACCAGCGGTGCCTTGTTCGACAACTTTTCTAAATATAGAATTTATTTGTAAACTTACGTCTTGATTTAAAATTCTTTTTTTTTTGTTATTGTAAAATTCTTTTTTAATAAGCGTTGGTTTAATATCATAGCCCCCATTGGATAAGATTGCATAACCTTTTGCTAGTTGAATGGGAGTAGTAGTAATTCCATGGCCATACGATACAGTTTTAAGTTTACACTCCCCCCAATTGAAGGGAATAGGTTTACCAATCTCATGAATGTCAAAATTTATTTGACCTAAAATTCCAATTTTCTCTAAAAAGTTTTTTAATCTTTCTTGTCCTATAATTTGACCAATTTTTACTGATCCAATGTTACTTGAGTACACTAATATGTCCTCCACACTTAAATCATTTGATAAATTTTCATCATACTCAGAGATAGTTCTGCCTCCACATTTCATTTTTTTTTCAAGATTTAAAAACATATCTTTTGTAGAAATTAAACCATTATTTAGACCAGCAGCAATTGTAAAAGATTTAAAAACAGATCCTAGTTCATATACACCTTTTGTTGCACGATTAATGTAACTAGCATCTGAAATATCCTTTCTGTAATTTAAGTTAAAATCTGGCACTGATACTAAAGACAAAATTTCTCCATTATTTATATCCATTAATATTCCCGCCCCGCCAACATTACCAAAAATTTTTTGTGCATTCATTAATTCATTTCTTATTATAAATTGTAAATTTTTATCAAGAGTGAGTACTAACTTTTCTCTCCCTTTCTTAAGTCGTTTATCAAAAGATTTTTCGATGCCAGATATGCCATTATTTTCATCGTCAATTTGTCCTATTACATGTGAAAAAAGATTTTTATCTGGATATATTCTGGTAATTTTTTGCTCAAGCCTAATTGACTTTTCGCCTAAAATTTTTATTTTATGATATCTTTCGGGTGTAATTTTTTTTTTCAATATAAAAGAATTTTTTTCCATAAATTTTTTTTTTAATAATCTCTAAATCTTTATCTGGAAAAGTATATTGAAGCTTTAATAATAATTTTTTTTTATCTTTAATTAATTTTGGATCTACACCAACATTTGTTGTGAAAACAGATTTACTTATATAATCACCATGCCTATCTATAATATCGGCTCTATTTATTTGACTTATTTTATATGAATTATTTTGAACAGTTTTTGAGGATAAAAAAATAACTCTTGTTGAATATATAATAAATAAAAAAAATATGACTATAAAAATAAAAGTCACTCTATTGAGATTAATTCTAAATTTATTCTTATTAAAATTGTCTAAATCTGTATTTGATTTATTAATTATAATTCTATTATTTCTATTAATTTCCATCGTTCTGTAAAAAAATGAACTTTTCAAATTTTAGAGGAATCAAATTTTCCTCAAATAATGTTTTTTTAAATTCAAACAATCTTTCAGGTGAACTTAAATAATTATTCTCTAATAGAACTAAATCTTTTTTATCAGACAATGTTTTGATATCTTCCTCAAGAATATAAATTTGCGCTTCGAGCTCTCTAGTAGAAGATTTTATTAGTGAAGTGAATACAATTAAAATTAATACAAATAAAATAATAAAATAATTTTTCATATTTTAGATATCAACTTTTCAATTTCTAAAAGATAATTAAATTTATCAAATATAAAATTTGTTTTTATTACTTTATTACTTATCCTTTTAACAGCTCTTAATTTAGCTGATCTTGAAGGTGGATTTTTCTCAATTTCTTTTAATGTCGGTGTGATTGGCTTCATATTAATTAAATTAAAAGAAGTATCTTCGATAATATTAATTGGTAAATACCTGGAAACTTTTTCAATTTTTGAGATATTATTAAAAAAAAATTTACAAATTCTGTCTTCAATTGAGTGAAACGTTACTGTTGCAATTATACCGTTCTCTTCAATCAAATTACATGATTTAGACAATCCTAATATTAATTCACTTATTTCATTGTTAACTAAAATTCTAAGCGCTTGAAAAACTTTAGTTGATTTATTTTTTTTTGTAAAATTTTTTTTTGTTAAATTAATTAAATTAACAAGATCTTCTGTAAAAATTTCTTTATTTTTTCTTTGCCTAACTATTGTCCTTGATAAAATTTTTGAGTCTTTTTCCTCGCCAAAATATTTAAATATTTTATGCAAGTCATTCACAGGTAGATTTTTAATTATATCATGTGCTGAACATTTATTTTGACCCATTTTCATATTTAGTTTTCCTTTAAAATTAAATGATAGCCCTTTTGATGAATCTTTTATTTGATCATATGAAAACCCAAGGTCAAAAATTATACCACTTATTCTCCCTTTGTTTGGAATGGTATCTATTTCACTAAATTTTTTATTAAAGAATTCAAATCTATCTTGAAATTCTTTTTTAAATTTCTTTGCAATATTCGTTGATTTTATATCTCTATCTAAAGCAATAACTTTAGTGTTAGGAAATTCTAATATTTTTTTTGTATATCCACCTCGTCCAAATGTGCAATCAATAAAAGTGCCACCATTTTGAGGGGAAATAATACTTAATACTTCTTTAAGTAGTACCGGATAGTGCAAACTTTTTTCCGGTAGAATGGTGGCACTCATTTATTTTTTCAAAGACCATTAAGTTTTTTGTCTTCGTAAAAATGCTGGTATCTCTAATTCGTCTTCATCAGACTCTGTTTTGTGTATTTCCTGTTTAACCTCGTTTTCAATTTCAGTATCAGTATTAAATAGTTGCGGATTCTCTTCACCTAATTCAAAATTTTCAAGTCCGTTTGAAATTTCATGACTAGAGTTGCTTTGATTAATCTCAGTATTCTCTTCTAAGTTAAGTGGTATTTCTTCACTATTTATCAGTTTACTGCTCTCTACTTTCTCATTTAATTGCTCTAATTCTGAGTTATTTAAAACCATATTTTCCTCAACCATTGAATTTAATAAAGCATTTTCAGTTTCTTTTATTTCTTCATTATTAACTTGCAAAGCATTCGCTCCGTTCATACTTGGCATAAAATTTGGATGAATATTATTGTAATTGCTATTTTTTTGTACGAGTGAAGATTCATAATATCCGGGATTTCTATTTTGAATTCTATGAACCATGTTAATTACAGATTTAGACTCAGGTTGTTGTCCATCAAGAGCTGTTGCAACGATTGAAACTCTCATAATACCGTCAAGAGTAGGGTCGGTTATAGCCCCTATAATTAATTCTGCTTCTGGATCAACTTCCGCTCTTACTTTGTTAACAGCTTCATCCACCTCAAAAAGTTTAAGATCTTTTCCACCAGTAATATTCACTAATAAACCTTTTGCCCCTTTTAGAGTATA
>MDTG01076802.1_pt1 | contig 16675 bp, 19 predicted proteins | sample 811421 | NCBI WGS metagenome assembly MDTG01 (sample SAMN05326645, study PRJNA326480) | marine metagenome | isolation source: seawater | place: Pacific Ocean: South East | collected 2011
CCAACATTAATAATACAAAATAATATATTTTTTTCATTTCGATAAAATTATTTTGAGACCGTCGAAATCTCCAGAATTTACTTCATAATCGGCAATTATTTTTGATGCTTGTTGTTCGCTGTAGTGATTTTCTCCTTTTTGAGGCGATTCAGAATTCTGCGTACTTTTTATCCGAATTACTGTAAACTCAGCCCCGTTAATATTTTTCAGGGCGGCGTATTCGTTTTCAAAACGCAAATCGTCTATTACAACAAAGCTTTTTTGCCGCTGAGATTCGCAGTCATATTCGTACGCTTCAATATCACGAATAGTTTTTCGAGCAAAAACATCTTTATCAATTGACCTCATGGCATCGCCTAAATTTTGTAATAATAACCTGTCTTTATCTTTCATGTCGTAATATCCCCGTGCAATATCTTTTAGGCCAGTGGCAAAACTAAATATTTTGTAGTTAAAATTATCCGATAACCATTTTGCCGTAAAAGATTTACCAACGCCAAACTTTCCAACAAATGCCACCCTATTTACAAAAAGAGGTGGCATTTACTATTAAATAAATAAAAGCTGCGTTTTTAATATTTTTAATTTTTTGTTTTATCGTGTCCCTTTTAGTCTATCATCTATAGCCAAATTCGCCAATTGATCGGCTCTTTCGTTGCCTTCATTACCAGCATGCCCCTTGACCCAAATAAAAGACCAAGCAACATTCAATTCTCTCAATATATTTTGTGCTTTTTCCTTTAACTTGCGAATGTGTTCTTTATTGCATTTCCAAACCCCTGTTATCTGCTTTACAATCAAGTCGCTATCCGTATAAATCACTATTTTTTCGTTTTCAGTTACTCCTCTATTTTTTATATGTTCAAGTGCCAAAACAACCGCCGTGTATTCTGCCACGTTATTTGTTGTCTTACGACCCACAAATTCACTGATTTCGCTGGTATTTTCTGGATAATAAATCACAGCCCCAGCTCCTCCAGGTCCTGGATTACCTCGGCAAGCGCCGTCTGTATAAGCTTTAATAATGCTCATCTTTAATATAACAAAAGCTTATTTTTTAAATATTTTGCCGAACAAAGGAAATCCAACCTTCACGGTCTCTTTTTCCAGATGTTTGTACTATTTTCTCGCCTTTTTGATTGACCAAAACAACGGTGGGAAATCCCTTAACATTGAATTCTTTGGCAATTTGGGGAGCTTCGTCGATTTCGTAATTTCTAATAAGAACGTTACCCTTGGAAGTGGAAACGTATTTTTCGGTTTGAAAATTGTCCCAAGCCATGGGGGAATCGGTCTTTTCTTTTGCTTTTAATTTTGTGCAGTGAGGGCACCATTTTGCCCAGAAAAGATTAACCGATGGTTCATCGTTTTCGCTTAAGAAATGCTCTTTAACGCATTTATTTTTGAAGCCCTCGAGACCCAAGAAAAACCAACAAAATATTAGAAATGCGGCAATAATTCGCCGTATGTTACACAAAGAAAGTCCCATTATTAACTAATACAGATATTTAAATTCTCCGTTTTTTCTCATCCATTCGCCAACAGCACTTTCTTCTATAATTTTGTCAAGAGAATATTTACAACACATGTTATTATATTTCCACGGGTATTTGTCTGGGCAAATGTAATAATTGTGTAGAAGAAGTCTGGAATTTCTTAATAAAGATACTTTATTTTTACAGTGTGCTCTACTAACAATATTATCTAGAGCTTCCTCTTTAGTAACAGCAAAGAAACCTTTACAGACCCAAAGGAAAAGTAGAATGACCCTCATAAATATTTTTATTAAAAAATGTAGAGAATTGAATTTAAGTAATTTTATTATGGTTTTTTCTGTATTTTAGGTGGTTTATAATTCCACGTAAGTTTGGATCCAAATTTAGAGACAACGTCATTTTTATTATTGTCTTTTTTAGTCCAGGGAAATTTAATTTTACCGTCAGGCACATCATACTTATTTTTTTTAAGAATTTTGGCCTTCCCGTCATTAAAAACCTTCATACCAAAACCGCTATTTTGCCAACCCCTTTTGCGAACAATATCTTTATTATCCCAGCGTCCGCCTCTTTGCATATAAGGAACATCTTTAATCGGTATTTTACCCGACCGAACGTCTTCTGGGTTAACAGGCATGAGATGTTCCGCTTCGCCCTTTTCCAGCGCAAGTTGAAAAGATTCCAAACTTCTCGATTTGAAACCTCTGGGTCCGTTGTTGATATTTTTAAAGGAAACGTTTCTTTCTCTATTGATAAGCTCTTTGTATTGTTCAGGCGTCATTCCATCGGGTGCGTATCCATAGAGTCTTGGTTTGTATGATATCGGGGTCTTAATAAATACAAACAAGAGAAAAAGTGTAATAAACATTGGTTTATATTTAGACCAATGTAATATACACTAAAAAAGGAACGCACGCTGTTAAAAAACATCTTGGTACATTAATACAACACCCCAAACAATGAACTGCGAGGACGAATTAAACTACATTAAATGGTTAGCAATGGCGAAAATTAAAGACGGAACACCCCTTGAAAATGTTAAAGAACTTTTCATATACGAAGTAGAACAGAAAGGTATATACTCAAGTGACAGCATGTGGATTTATTTGGCAAAATCCACGCCCAGCTACAAGTTCTCGCCGGTATTTCTGGACGGGTTTAAGACTGAACAATGTAAGGAGTCACTTGAACATGTAGCTGTGATTCTAAATCCATAAAAAGTTTAAATGAAGGAAGAAATGTAATCGTACATTAGTTTGACTTTATCTTCGATAAACAAGCCGTCGTCTAATGCACAAACAATTTGGCTGTCGTATTTTTTAAGCCATTCAATATGGTAGTATTCGCAAGCTTCGACGTACTCTTCAGTTATTTCTTTTTCGCCGGTTCTATTTCTTTTTTTTATTCTGTTTAAACATTCCTGGCAATTTGTGTTTAGGAAAATAAATCGGTGTTTATTGAGATTTTTCTCAAAACTGTTGAACCAGAGCTTGTATATTTGAAATTCCGCTTCGTCAATAAGTCGCTGGTTGTACAACATTTGTGCGAAAACGTTGCAATCCGTGTAAACGCTTCTTTCGGATATAATAATGGCGTTTGGATTTTTCTCTATTATCTCGTTAATAAGATTAAGCCTAGTAATATAGGCCAACATTTGAAAAGAAAAGGCGTATTTATTTTTATTCTCATAAAATAGCTGAATAATGTCCTTACCACCCTTTTTAATTTCACACCAAATATCAACTGGCTCCTGCAAAAAAATCAACTCTCTACCCTTCATCGTTTTAGGCAACTTGTTCTTTAAATCCTCAACAAACGTTGATTTGCCAGAGCCGATATTACCTTCTATACTAAAAATCATTCTATAATTTTATGAAGGTCTGATTTTTTAAATAAACTTAAAAAAATGTAACTTATTGATAACAATATAAATCAGTATGAATACTCAAACAACACACGTTTCGAATGGCCTAGAGGCAAGTATCCCCGATATTCATGGGTTAGTTGCGCCAGGACCTACAATAATACAGCTAGAGCCTTCAGAAGTTAAAAGGTTTACTACGCCGCATATGTCGAGGAAAGAATTGGAGAAAATATTGGGGTTTCGACCGAAAAGTTTGGATATCTATCGTCAATCGTTTGTTCATAAATCGATATTGCGAATCGTTAAAATGCTGCCAGAACAAGATGTTCCCGCTTATATGTTTGAATCGAACGAACGATTGGAATTTGTAGGAGATGCTATTCTTTCTACCATAACTGCCGTTTATCTTTACAAAAAATTTCCAGATAAAGATGAAGGATTTTTAACTAAAACTAGATCAAAGCTAGTTGACACTAAAGCACTCAGCAATTATGCCAGAAAGAAGAATCTCGGACAATACATGCTCATGAGTCGTCATTTGATACAGATGAACGGGAAAGACAAGGATAAAATGCTGGAAAACGTCATGGAAGCCCTCATCGGTGCGATTTATCTAGATTTGGGTTTAGACCACGCCACTAAATTTGTGCACAATCTTTTTGATAATCTTACAGAGTGGGATATTGTGCTACAAGATTCGAATTTTAAAGACCAAATACTTCGATATTGTCAACTAAATGGTCTCGACCTCCCTGTTTATGAAATTATTAAAACCGAAGGACCGCCTCACGAGAGGACTTTCGAAATGAAAGTTCTCGTGGGGGGGCGCATTGTGGGTACGGGTTGCGGTAAAAAGAAAACGAACGCCGAACAACAAGCAGCCCAAAATGGAATGCTTTTTCTAAATAAATAATTTGTTAATTAATTTTTTAATTTTTAATTTTTAATTTTTTTTGAATATTTTAAATTTTTCTGAATTGTTTTTGCTGCTATATTTTTGGTTTTACTAACTCTTTTACCATACATACCTCTTCTTCTCGTGAAATCCATTGCTTCGGGCACACCTTTATTTGCTAAGAGGCGAGCTCTTTGTCTAGCGATAGCATTACCCAACTGTATTTGCTCAGGCGTTAAAACTGGCGGCGGAACTGGCTGCGGAACTGGCGGCCGAACTGGCGGCGGAACTGGCGGCCGAACTGGCGGCGGAACTGGCGGCCGAACTGGCGGCGGAACAGGCTGCGGAACTACTGCCGCCATTTCAATCCCACCGCCTTCTGGACTTGGAAGTGGTGAAAAAACATCATCCGAAGAAGTAACTATATCAGTAGCAGATAGTTTTCTTTCAGGTATTCGTGACGCTGGAGCAGGAGGAATATCGACAGGAACCGGAGCCTTAGGTCGCCGTTTGAACGGTCGTGTTGCTACGTTATATGCTCTCCGACCGAGTTGTCTTGCTCCGGTGTATGCTTGTCTTGCTCTGGTGTACGCTCGTCTACCACGGTCAGTTAAAGTGGTATTTGGTGCGGATGGTGCGGGAATTCGAGATAGCGGGGGGGATTTATCGATCCATCGGTCTGCTAAATTTTTAGCTTGAAATAGAACAATGATTACGGCACAGCCCCATAGTATATAAGACATGGTCGCCCAGTAGCTGTAATTTGGATTTTTGGTTACGTCACCGTTGTAAGCGGGTGCTTTTTCTGGTTTAAGTTTATCTATATATTCTTTAGTTCTTGTATCTGAACAACCTTCGGAATTGTAGGTATATTTATCGAAGTACGAATTGGCGAGAAGAGTGGAACTGGAAACCCACAATGTGCAAAATAAAATAAGCATGAATGGAAATGCCAATGTGGCAACACTTTGAAATGTAACTTTGTTATAATAGTTGGATGGAATATGTGGGTAACTTCCAAATAAACCTCTACTTTCACTTTTAATAAGTTTATTGGCCTGTTCAAAATACGGAGTATATATACCAAATGGCGGTGTTATACTGCGTGCCCATCGCTGAAGCTGTTCACGTCTAGATACAGGAGAACCAGGTGTAGGCTGTTGCGGTAAGGGGGTGCGTCTCTTAAAAATAGTGTTATCATCTAACATTTTGGGGCCACTCCAAGCAGATAGAGTTCCAACTCCCATGAAATATACACCAACGGCGACGATTGCCATTGATAATTGTGAAACGTCAAAATCGCTTACGGGATTCTTATTTTTATTAAAAATACCAAACCACCCGAGGTAAAAAAAAACGATACCTGCTATAAAACACATAAAATGGTTGAACATATTATTTCTGGGATTTTCTAATCTATTAATAGGCTGGCCTCCTTTCCAAAGTGTATCGCCGTCAGAGTTGGTAACTCCGCCTCTAATAATATAGTTTTTGATATCGGTTAAAAAATGAATGGCAGAACGTGTATCATCGGGTCTTAAATTTTTAGAGATTTCATTCCAGTTTTTCCACGGAATATTTCTGAAATTTTTTGTTAATCTATGGTGTTTAGAAGTTAATGCTCCTCCAATTCCGATGAGGCCGTTGCCCTCTAGAATTTTTCTCCAAGATAAACCTTCGGATAAATTTGATATGTCGGGGAGATAATTCTTTGACAACTTGTAGTATTCAATTCCGCCGTACATGGGATAGTAGACATAATTGGGAATACCAGGTCTCTCTGTTATTTTTTGCCTAACTAAATTAGCTATCATACAAATGCTGATAGTTGTCAATACGCACCACAATATGTGCGTTACGCTAAAAAATCCAGGTAGAGTATTTTTAACGTCAAAACCGTAGGACATGTTCCAAAGATTATCTTTATCTGTTGAATCTGTTGAATCTGTTGAATCTTTTAGATCTGTTTTTTCCTGGGTAAAAGGTTCGGTGATTTTATTTTCAGGAGTTTGTTTAATATAAGTATCCTTTAGTGTTTTTGTGATATTGTTATGGGACAGTATATTATCTTTTGCAAATCCAGATAAATCTTGTTTAGTTTTACCAATTTCCATTTTACTAAATAGGATATATTATTTTTTATTTAAAGAACCTTAGTTTCCTAACTACCTGAGTGGCTGTGACAACTGGCTATCTTGGAAATAAGGATATCTAGGTGGTTGTTGCGGGACGGGGTTGCTATATTGAATTTGTGGTATTGTTTTATTTGGTTTTATGTTTTCCCAGAAAAGTTCTTCGCAGAATATGATTGATAGATAAACAAACGGATAAAAAGCTGCTACTAAAACTCTTATTATTGATATGATAATTTGTGGAAAGCTAATGTAACCAAAACTGTCTAAATATGACATCTTCTTTAAAGCTCCTATAATTGCCGCTCCTATAAATATTCTGGCGATAATTTCGTCTTCTACATTTATAGCCGAAGTTATCGGCTTTAATATACCACCAAAATAACTTGTTTCACGTACATACTCACGTATACGCATTGTATTATCGACAACAGCATGATAAATTGTAGAAGCTATATCATTAAAACTTGAAGCTTCCTTTTCATTAGCTTTTTTGATGGCGTCTTTTTCGTTATTCTCGTCTTTTTCGTCTTCTTCACCGAATTTTTCAATAACAATATCTTCGTCTGTATCGGTGTTACGATTTGAGCTTGTAAATTCTTCTAATACTATGTCCTCTTCATTTGAGTATTCATGTTCAAACGTACCATTTGTAAATAATTCCTGCTCGGAAGATTCGGGTCTTTGCATTCTTACAAATAGATATTTAAAAAAAATAAAGATATTTATTATATATATTTAAATGTACGAAACGCCTTTCAACTTTTTTGCTGGTTTTATGGGAGGACTATCGTCTTCAATTTTGTTGAGTCCATTCGACGCATTAAGAATTCAGCATCAATTAAAACAAAAAACACTAATAGATAGGCGGGTTTTATCAAGAGCCGTAATAGGTTGTGTGTCGTCTCAGCCCGCATTTTGGAGTATTTTTTGGGGAACTCGAAAATATCTAAAAGGAAAAATAAATAAAAATCTTGAACCTTGGATTTCTTCTAATATAGCAAGCACATTGTGTAACCCTTTATTTTGCTTTAGAACACGAATTTGTAGCCAAGATAATTTAAAAAACAATGTTAAAACGGTTTGGAATGATACAATGGCGCTGAAAGATCGTTGGACACGAGGATTAGGTTCGACGTATTTTCATAATATGCAGTTTGCGTTTTTGGTGCCCTTGGTTGAAATGGTAAGAGTTCCAGACAAAGATACGGCAGGCACTACAATTTTAAAAACGGCGATTGCAAAAGTTATAGTGGGTACAATTTGGTATCCCATAGAAGTTTTTAGAACATTTGAAAGAATGGGAACTAATAAGACCCTTTATGAATTTGCTTTTTCTAAAGAAAAAGGTGTATTTTGGAGAGGATATCCCATATTTTTATTAAGAAGCGTGCCACAAACAGCGATTTCCTTGGGGACGGCTATGTGGCTAACAGGGTAATCTAGAAAAAATCTCTACAATCGGCGTTACAATAGAACCATTGAACTAAAAACAGCTTATTGTCAATCATGCCTAGTGAATTTTTACAAGTGTGACATTTAACGGTTCCGTGAAAATTATAGACAATATTTATTAATTCTACTGGTAAATTTGGCATTAAGAAAATACCACAAATAAAAACACTAAAAAAATACATACATACTCATTAAACAATGTTCGACAAAGTTATAAAACTCGCTTCAAATTACCCCAACACTTTCGTGTTCGGAGGTTACGTTAGAGACGTCATGTTAAGCGGGCTTGATGAAAGCAAAATAAAAGACTTAGACCTGTTTTTCCAAAAAGAAAAAGACGTCTGGAACTTTATAGAAACTATTTCTATATTCTGCCCTCTTATAGCCCACCAAATACATAGAGGCACTAAACGAAATGGATATCTTAACAACGAAAGTGATGTAATAAGTTGCGTATTTACAGATAATTCAAAAAACTACAACATAGACTGCGTATTTCCAAACACGTTCCACGGTTCGCACAACCGCCAAGACACCATAGAACCCGTCTCGTATGAAAACGGTGACATGGACGTCAACATGTTTTTCCTAAAACTTGACGGAAACAAAAGCCAACTACAAATTTGCTCTCCACCCGAAGAAGAACTAAGTATAAACCCAGACATTGGATCTAAGGCAGAGCTATTCTTTATTAAAACCTTAAGGGCCATACAACACAAAAAGTTCAGAATTTTGAATACACCAGAACAGCTCGCTAAATGGGAGCTAAGATTCAACTATTCCCACTTAAATACGACGAGAACCAAGGGGATAAAGTTACTGGCAAGGGCGGATAAGATGGTTAAAAGAGGGTGGACCCAAGAAAATGTAAAAAATAACAGAAGGCAGTGGCACGTGATTAAATTTGAGAATATTAAAAACTCATGCGATAAAGGGCCGTGGTCCGATGTGGCTCACATAGTTAAAACGGAGAATAAATGTTGTATCTGCCAAGGCGAATATGAAGCCCATCACAATGTCCTTATGGGTCCATGTGGGCACACGTGCCACGTGTTCTGTTCAGATTATTGCACGGAAAAGGATGACATTAGAGAAAACACGGGATTTGCGGGATGGATAAAAGCGGCGATTAAACGTTCAGCGGAAACGAGGCGAATGAATTTGCCAATCGTAGAGCGGCACATGTCGTGTTTGTTGTGTAACCACCCCATATTCTGAAAAAAAAGTGGAGCCCTTTTAAGGGCAGTAAAGGCGGTTTGTATTATGTATAACGAAAAAACGAATAAAAGAGAAAGTAAAAAGGCATCTGCTAAAAAAAGCAAAAATTATGCTGGTAAATATAGCAGTAAACATGTTAGGATCGTAGAAGAACAAAAAAATAAAAGCAAAACTAGTGATTATTACAATACTTGTCATCACACGGCGTCGAATAAATAGTTAGACCACAATAATGCTCAGACTGACCGTCTGCGCTATAATCCTGATACTCATAAATACCCAATTCAATTGCCTTTTTAAGTATCGTTCTAAAATTAGTCCAAAATTCAGTTCCGTGACCGTAATTTACGGAAGCCATATGGCCCAGTTCATGTAGTATAACGAACATGGCGGTATTGAGTTCTTCGTGTTGGCGAGTTTCTTTGTCGGTGAGGCAAACACGTAGTTCGTAGTCTTTATTGACGATATAAGCGATAGTGGTTTCGTTTGGATCTGTTTCACGGAGTCTTATTTTTTTCCATCTTTCTTTGAGTCGTTTGGCTTGGCCGTCTGGCGTTTCGCTGTCGACTACCCACTCGATATTGTGGGATTCTTGAACTAATTTATCGCATCGTCTTCCCATTTGTTCGAATAGTTTCATAATTTTGTCTTTATTTTTTTTGCTGGTTAAGCCGTATTCTTTTGCCCCGTAGCGTTCGAATTTGACACCATCGGGTAAATGTATTCCAAGATAGGGTGCGATGATGTAAGCAATAACAACCACTAGCGTGATATAAAGAGCTGTTAAAATAAAATCGTTTCTTTCATTAACTGTATTCCTAAAAAAAAGCATGTCTGTTAGTTTTTCGGATACTTTACAAGAAAACGGAGAAAAAAAAATGGTACCATTGGATGAAACTTCATCTGAAGAAGATACAACGGATTCGTCGTTGACAGAAGATAATAGCAGAGCGTTAGAGCTATTCGCATTAAATAACAAATATAAATTTGCTCACGAGGAAGAGAATTCGTTTGAATCAGTTTGGATGCGGAATCTTATAATGAGAAAAGATTTCCAAGAAATAATAGAAGTAAAAGAATACAATGATGATAAATGGTGGTTAGGTTGGAACGAAGAGGAAATATTGATAATAGAAAGATGGTTAAAAAGTCTAAAAGCTACGGGTATAGGTTGTCTCAGTTTTTGGGAAAAAGGCAATTTTTTGTTGTCAAGAGTTGCTGGTAAATTGGCTCTTTCGAATTTTTTATATGATAAGGGTTATATTGAGGCTAATGATCCGAAGTTTTTGAAAATGATTAAAAAAATCAGAATATTTATGAATAATACTTATAAAAATGAGATATTTATATCGCAATATTGCAAAGAGCCCTTCACTTCAAACGGATTCCATCAACAAATAAATAAATATATAGAAAGAGTGTTTGAAAAGTTCAATATTTGGCAAGATAAGTTGGTAGATGATGTAATAATACCAGAAATGAAATTAATCGGAGAATTTCAACAAAAAACACCAGAAAATACAGAAGAATTTTGGGAAAACATGCTTTCTTTGTACTCCAAAAAAGAAGAACTTTTCAAAAAATATTATATTGACACCAATGAACAAAACAACAAAAATTGTGCTAATACTGGTTCTTCTAGACAACTTTTTTCTTTTAATTGTAAGCCACCTGGCCCTGATAATGAAGTTCCAGTGTATTTTGATGACACAACAATTTTATGGGAAAAATACAAAGAAACATTAAAAGATACAACAAATTTAGAAGAACTTGTTAAAATACAATGGCAATTATTCAAAGTTTACGAAAACAGACTTCCCGATAAAAATCCCAATTACTTGATTAATGTCCAACTCCACGCTGAAATGCCAATTATAAATATAAAACATTACAACCCTAAAGACGGAGAAAATTGTTCGGTTCTATGCTATTGGATGGACTTCTTGGAAACATTATACGGTTTAATTATATTTCTATTGTTATCGTATTTACCAATTACCGATATTATCGAATTTGAAAAAGATAGAACAAATATCATCCTTTTAATTGAATTTTTTTTCAATATTATACCCCTTATCCAATTTATTTCTGGCAGCTATTATTACAACGGCCCCCACTTTAGGGGATTTCTTATGGATAGACTACGTGGCACAAAAAAACGCCACAACGAATTTAATAAAGCACCCTGCCATACCATGTGGATAACGATGGGTTTAACGGTATCTTTCACGGTGAGTTATGCGTTACTTTTAACATTATTCTATGAGTCAACTGTCATTGAAATATTGATGGGTACATTTTATTGTTTTTGGGCTGTACCGAGTATGGTATACAATGCGTCGCTTTTTTACATGGTATTTATAGAGCATTTATATGAGATAAAGTGGATATGTAAGAGAGTAGAAGAAGGGTATGGTTCTTTGACATTTTCAAAGAAAAACGATGATATGCGGAGATCTTCTAAAAATGTAAGATTTCAAAAAGCTTGCATTTTTGAGAATTTTCCCGAGGAAAAAGAACCAATCGACATAAATGAACTCGTGGTCAGAATAAGTGATTTTAAAACCGATCTTGAAACCTCAATCGATGCTTTTAATGGCATTTATTCTTATTCGTCTTTATTTGGTTTTGTCGGAACCGCTTTTATACTAGCCACTACTGTAAATAACCTTAAAAGCAGAACATTTGTATTTGAATTCCTCGACGAAGGCCACGTTGGAATTGTAGCGTTTTTGTGGTCTATTATTTTTTGCTATTTTACTTCTATCGCAAAGGAAATAGAAGATAATACAATGCACCTGAAAAAATTACTCGGAAAACCCTTTTATACGCAGCTATTTCTAAGACGACACAAAGATATAGGCGTCCACGCAAATATTATTAAAACGTCACAGTGTCAAAAAGGTAATCTTTTATCTAGAAAGCAGACAGATATAACTCTAGATTGGGCTATATTGAATGATGTTATTAATACAGATTGGTACAAATTTAATATATTCGGCTTTAAAATTATACCAAATATCAAAAAAGTAGCTGCCAGTTTCGGCCTTTCCGCATTCGTTGCTTTATTGACAATTATTTAAGACGCTTCAAAGGCGGCCTTTTATCTGAACTTGCGTGAACTAAAAAACATCTTTCAAAGTTCATATATTTATTAACAATCTTTTGTACCTGCGAGGCCTTTATTTTTCTAATACCCCGTATTATATCCTCTATAGGCGTGTATTTACCCCAAGTTACAAGCTCTTCACCATACAATTCTACTATATCTTTACTCGTCAAAACGCTATAACGAACCATATGCTCCAAATAAAGCTCCTTATGACCATTAAAATGTAACGGCTTGAAATTATTAATTACATTCTCTACGGCTTTTACGCATCGGCGAACTTTATCGGTGTCGCAGCTCCATTCGACCTCTATTAAAATACCATAAGGTTCTATAAGAGCTTCGCAACTCACGGAATACACCAAGCGCAATTTTCCTCGTAGAATTCTGTATAGAAGGGAGTCGAGTCCGCTTGCTAATATTCGAGTGGAGATGTGGATGGCGCCCTTGACTTTATTTTTAATATTTTGGTCGAGTGGTTTGTTGTAAAATACCAGTTTGCATTCTGATTTTTCAACTTCTGGTCTTTTAACGTGGATGATTCTTTTGTTATTTGGTAGAGGAGCGGTTAGCATTTGGGGTATTTTGAATTTAGTATGTACTTTTTGTGTTTTTTTGAAATTAGGAAGTTTGCTTGTTCCAGATATTACAATGAACATGTTATTTTTGTAATATTTTTCGTAATATTTTTTCAAATTTTTACTGGTAAATTTTGGAAGCACTTTAAGCATTTCATTTACATCATTGCCTCTTACATACGACGAATTTGGAAATAAAACCTTCATACTCGCCAATTCCGTGTGATATTCCGTGCTAGAAAGTAAAGTCAGCAATTCTTGCCGAACAGCATGCGATTTACGTTTAACATTTTTAAAAGTTGGATTTGTAGCTATTTTCATCAAATAATTTAAACAAAAATCCAAATGACGTGGCGGCGTTGAAAACCAATATCTCACAAATCCCCCGTGCGTTTCCGCATTTTGCTCAAGCCCCATTCTTGCGATGTCCATGTCTATATTATCGGCCGTAGATAAAACATGCTCAAGTAAGTGATTAACGCCTGGTTTATCTTTGGGTTCTTCGAATGTGCTATGTGCTACATATAAGCACACAGTAATGTATCCCTTTAATTTGGGGTTTGGTAGTTGAATTAAAGGTAATTCGTTCATTTATAATAAAAAACATATTTAAATGAACGAACGCTTTAAAACGTTGGTATTTTCTTCGGGTGGAGTGCACGGTGTGTTATTATTGGGTGCGGCGAAAGAAATGCTTAAACAGGATTTACTTTCTTCTGTTACGCATTATATAGGTTGTTCTGCGGGATCTATTATTTGTGGTATATTGGCTTGTAAAATAGATCCGCTTACCGTAATATCTGATTATTTATCGTTGGATATTTGCGATTGGAATACAAGAATTTCTCCAATGGAAGGATTAATTAAGTGCGCTAAATTTAGAAGATTTCTCAACAATTTATTTGGAGATAAATTACTGAAAGATATTCCATACCGACTCACATTTAGCACTCTTAATTTAACTAAAAAACGCTCATTTTACATAGATACTAATACACATCCCAATATTAAACTTGTTGATGCCATTATGATGTCATGCTCCATACCGTTTTTATTCCCCATTATGAAATACGAACACGATATTATCGTAGATGGTGGTATAGTTGACCCATTTCCCATCCACAAGACCGATTGCCCCAACGAAACACTGGGATTCAATATAGAAGCGCCTTTTTATGTAGAAGGCAACAACCCCAATTCGTGGCTTTCTATTTCTTATATGATATACGACGCAATAATGGCTCAATTTAGAAATTTGCAAGACATTTCTAAATACAATGTCGTGCACATTCCCAGTATCAAAGAGCTCAAGAATATACTGAGATGCTCTTCGGAAGAGAAGGTGTTTCTTTTTCACAAGGGTATGAATTATACAAAAACTTATTTAGAAACGTATAAAGAACGGCTAAACATGGAACGCAATGATATTAATTTTTATGAAAATCTGGAATCAGAAATCCAGTAATTTGTTTTACTATTGGATATTGAAAACACTTGTTCCATCCTTCTCAAAACAGACTGCTCATTCAAGTCTTGAATTTCATCATTTTCTACATACCACGGCCTTGATACGTAATTAATAGCATCACCTCGGCACACTTGTTTTATATTTTTGTCTGGATAGGCGTTTTCGTTTTTACCGCCTGACAAATAGTGTACCAGAACATCTGTTATATTTTCACGGTGAGTATCTATTATTTCCGTAATTTCTTCTATAGAAAGTTCATCATCGCCTTTAGAAAATAATAATACAACATTTATGAATTCTTTGGGGCCTTTCCACGTTTTATCAAGTTCCTCGTCTTCTATTTCTGGTGTTTTTACTTCGATTGTTTGTTTTTCTATGTCGATTTCTACTTCATTAACATCGATTTCTTCATCATTTATTTCTTGAGTTTCTTCAGTTTCTTTTTTGCTACTATTACTCTGAACATTTCGTGTAGGCATTAATTATCCGTTTTTTATTATAAAACGCCTTATCTTTATACTTAATTATTAAACTCTACACGAATGTAAACGCTCCTTACATTTGACGTTCCATCTACTGCGTCACTTTCTTCTTGCGCAGCGGCAGATCTCACCAATTCTGCTAAAGCTGTATTATCTAATAGTACATTACTAGCAGAAGCACCCTGCCTTACAACGTCTATTTGTAAATGGCAATTTACACCACTTGCCTGATTTACAATTCCAGGAGTTATTTCACCAAAAGTACCGTTAGCAACTAAACACTTATTTAAAGTAGTACTACTCGGCTGAGCAGTTCCAGTTGCAGAAGCACCTCCTTGAACAGTGTGTGTGTAGGTTCTTGTATGAGAGCTCATTGATTTTCTTAATAATAAGCGATAAAAATAAATATGTGGAAATATTTTTAGAAACTTTTTTAAGCATTTTCAAGAGCCGACACTCTGGTCAATAAGTCATTTATTATAGCTTGCTGTGAAGCAACTGTTCCTTGAAGAGTCGCTACTTTCACCTTTTCCGCTTGTAGTTGTCGGTCTACTTCTTGGAGTGCCGCAGTTGCCAAAGTAAAAATGCTTTCTTTTTTTAATAAGTGGAAATCTGGTACCTGACACCCTTCCACGTATATCTCGTTACCAGCAATAAATTCGTTATTTTCTTCGTCATACGCTCCGCAATGCTCTGATATATCCGTCTCTACTTCTATAGTGTGACTGTCTATTATAGAAATATAATTAATATCCAAACATTCAAACTCATTTTTCGCAGTAACCACCTTAATAACACCAGAAGTTGGAATTCCTGATGTATCGAAATTTGTAAATGTAATTGTTTTATTCGCACTCGAATACACTCCAACTTCCTGTATATTAGGTACATGTTCCTCTCCTAAAATACTTACACCTTGAGGAAATACACTCTTTACTTCTTGTGCTATAAACCCATAAACAGTTCCCCTTCCACCTGATTGTATTGCTCTATCGTCTCTGTATTTATATGTTTTTGGCTTTAGTTCTCGTAGTTTTTCAAGCGCAGAACTATCATTTATATCTTCAATATCGTATTTAATTCGTTCGTCACTTGCATTAAGAGTACCCCACCACGCTATTATTCTGCCTCCATTCCCGCCGTCTTGCGCACCGTCGTGTGACGCCATAATATGACCACCTTGAGCATAAATAATAGTTTCTTTTCTATTAACAAGGGCGAGGTTGTTGTTGTCACTCGCAAATCCGCCCGTCCCGCCATTCTGGGGCGAACCTATTATATAAAATTTTCCGCCGGCTAGGGAGCCCAACGCAGTATTGATGTTGTTCGCGGTATCATTGGTCGTGGTCCGATCACTGGTGTACCTCACGTGAAGATAAGCCACAGGTCTTGTTGTGTTGATGCCTACGTAGCCGCCTCTGGGACATAATGCCAAATTCACCCCGGTGTGTATCCCATTTACTATCCCTTGTATAAATCCTGTACCAAACCCCAGTCTATGATCTATACCAATCTTTAGTCTTGACACATGATTGTCTGAAGACGCATTTGAATATTTTGTATTAGAAACACAATGAAGTTGTCCATAACTATTGTCGGTGGGGTTCACGGTAGTAAAATCTACTGAATCGCCTTTTATCTCTAAAAGTCCTCCCGGACCGTTTGTCCCGATACCAACATTTCCCGTATTGTAATAAATGTTATTTCCGGACGTCGTCCAAGTGCTTGAACCAGAACCAGTATTGTCATCGACGTATTTCTTCGTGGCTGCGTCTTGGTTGTCGGTAGGATCAACCACATTTATAACTTTATTCGTTCCAGCATTCAGCGATGCAGTCATGGCATTTGATCCGTTTGTTTTTAAGAATCCTGGTAAATCAATATTAGCACTACCATCAAATGATACACCACCAATAGTTCTAGCAGTTGTTAGAGTTGCTGCACTCCCTGTGGTATTTTGATTACCTGTTGTATTTAC
>MDTG01399330.1_pt1 | contig 16674 bp, 17 predicted proteins | sample 811421 | NCBI WGS metagenome assembly MDTG01 (sample SAMN05326645, study PRJNA326480) | marine metagenome | isolation source: seawater | place: Pacific Ocean: South East | collected 2011
CCAATCAAAAATAGTTTTATTAGCCTGATACAACGTTCAGCCAAAGACAGATAACCCTTACGGCTCGGTTAGCCCCGAGCACGCAGAGCGGTAATTTGCCGCCCACATCGCGGTCCATCTGGATCGAATTTTCGCTGGACCCTCGAGTAGCAGGAGGCTGGACAAAAGACGGCGGAGGTTTGTCTTCGGCACGGCATCTCGGAAGACACTGGAGACCGAGAACTCGAAGCTAAAGAAGCTGCTGGCGAAGACCATGCTGGATAACGCTATGCGAAAGGACATTAATTTCAAGAGGTGGTTACGCCCGGCGTTCGGCCCCCGCGGAAGCTGCATCTCTCTAAATTTCAAAATTTAATCCTATCCCAAGGGATGGCTCCGCAAGGGGGGCGATCGGGTTTTGACTGGGTGAAATTAACGAGACCTGTCAGGGGAATTTTCGCTTAGGTTTCATCAGGAGCATAAGTTTCAGGGAGCGTTTTCATCTAACTAAAACCCGCTCCAGAAGCAATGTTCTAACGAGAGACAGGGGCAATCAATGGAAGTATGATGACTGACAACTAAAACTAGTCTTTTATCGCGCGATACTGAGTACTCTTAAAATGATTATATAAACCGTATGCATTACCGCCCGGAGATAGATGGCTTAAGAGCCGTTGCCGTAATGCCGGTGATTTTATTTCATACGGGGATTTCCCCCTTCGGCGGCGGTTTTATCGGTGTCGATGTTTTCTTTGTTATTAGTGGCTATTTAATCACTTCTCTTATTCGGGCTGATCTGGAACAAGGGACGTTTCAGCTGACCGAATTTTATGAGCGCCGCGCCCGTCGGATTCTACCAGCACTTTTTCTCGTTACGATCGTCTCTTCTGTCTGGGGCTCGTTGTGGCTCATCCCGACACATATGCAGGAATTTTCAGAGAGTTTGATTGCGGTTCTGACTTTTGTTTCCAACATCTTTTTTTGGTCTCAAAGCGGATACTTTGCCATTGATGCGGAGATGAAGCCTCTGCTCCATACGTGGAGCCTAGCAGTTGAGGAACAATATTATATTTTATTCCCAATTTTTCTCCTTTTTGTGTGGCGATATGGAAAACGTCATCTTCTGGGCTTGCTCGCCACCATCGGCTTGGCAAGCCTAGCTTTGGCGCATTGGGGGGCGGACAACATGCCTTCCGCTACCTTTTATTTGCTTCCGACCCGGGGGTGGGAAATCATACTGGGGGGGTTATGTTCATTTGTTATTGATTCCCGTGGAAAAAATGCACTTTCCGACGGTATGGGTCAAATTGTGGGCCTGGTGGGGATGGGGTTTATCATCCTTGCCATCATTTTTTTTAATAAAAATACGCCCACACCAAGTCTTTGGACCTTACTGCCGACCATCGGCGCCGCATTTCTGGTCCTGAACACAAACGATAAATCCTTGAGCAGTCGTTTTTTGTCGCATCCTCTTTTGGTCGGTATAGGGCGGATCAGCTACAGCGCATACTTATGGCATTTTCCATTGTTTGTTTTTGCGCGTCACATGGGGGCTTCAAGCCCAACGCCTTTTTTATACGGCTCGTTGATTGTGGTGACATTCGGACTTTCTATTTTGACATGGAAATTCATTGAAACCCCCTTTCGAGACCGGCAGTGGCTTACTCGGGGAACCATTTTTTCCAGTTCCGCGATGCTTGCTTTGTTTCTTATACTGATCGGATGGAGTGGGCATGTCACAAAAGGGTTTCCGAGCAGAATTCATTTTGAAGAGGGGAAATATGCAGGTGATATGGGCCATGAAGCTTTTTTCAACCACCTCATGGGCAACTATTATGCCTGTCAAAATCAGAAAATCGCCAATGATGCCCCGACTTGGCAAGCAAGCAAGCGTTGTTGGCAATCCAAAAACCAGGAAGAAGTCGATGTTGCCATTATTGGTGATTCTCACGCCGAACATTTGTTCATAGGCATGGCAGAAGAGTTAAACAGTCAAAACGTTGCCTACTATATCCAAGTGGCTCCTGCCTTTCGAAATACACCAAAATTTAAGAATATTTTTGACGTCGTTACCAATAACCCCCACCTCCAAACGGTCGTATTGGCTATGGCGTGGGATAATCGTATGCCGGAAATTTCAAATGGAACGACCTTTGAAAAGGAACTTTTTGATACAATAGATTTTCTCGTTAAAAGTGGAAAAAAAATCGTTCTTGTTGGCGAAGTTCCTCGGTTTCGGTTTGAACCCAGCCGCTGCTTTATTACGCTACCTTTTAAACAGAGCCATTCCTGTAAGTTAGACTCTGAATATCTCGACGACAGGGAAGTTGGGTATTTACCAGCTTTAGAAAAAGCGTCCCAAGTCTTTTCTGGTGTCAAATTCATCAGCTTGCGGGAGCTGTTCTGTGCATATGACAGCTGCAATATGATCCGCGAAGGAAAAATCCTATTTCGAGACAGCAACCACTTGAACATTCTTGGGTCTCGATACGCAGGCTCACATCTAACCCGAAGCGCAATGGAATTTTTCTCAGACTAGACATAACACAACAGAGGCAAGTTTTAACGCCACATTATTTGAAATTTATGTTGCGACGCTGGTCTGTCGGCCCCTTTCTTCATGGGGCATCTCCATGATAAAACCGTTGTGGCAGAGGAGGTTCCTTATGTCGCGGGTGTAGTTCAATGGTAGAATGAAAGCTTCCCAAGCTTTAGACGGGGGTTCGATTCCCCTCACCCGCTCCAAGCGCAGTCCTTGCCGCACCACCCAAAAAGAGGCCGCCGTGATCGCAAATTTAACAGCCTTGAAACTGGACTTTCCCAATTTGGTTACGAAGACGCTATGCCATTACACGGTCGTCATGGATACCCGACCGTCGGCGTGCCCCCGACAGCCCGTGTGGGCAGATCACAGTTTTATAGGCCTCGTAGCCCCGCGCTATGATCCGGTCCCCGGCGAATTGGTCGATACGACAGCCCAAGGCCACGCGCATCTATCCATGTACAATCAAGCGGTGCCTGGTATAGCATCCGATCCAACTCTTGGTGACGGCGCTCAAGCGCGCTACGTAAAATGCGAAGTAGCTGGGTCATGAAAATCACCATCCTCGACGACTACTTCGACACCGTCCATACACTGGAGTGTTTCAGCAAATTGGACGGCCATGATATCTCCATCTGGAACGACCACGTCCAAGACCTCGACGCCCTCGCGGAACGTCTTAAAGATACGGAAGCGCTGGTCCTGATCCGCGAGCGTACACACATCCGGGCGCCGTTGCTCGAACGCCTTCCTAACCTTCGTCTCATTTCGCAACGGAGCGTCTATCCACACATCGATGTTGAGGACTGCACCCGCCTCGGCGTCATGTTGTGCTCTGGTCAGAGCCCGGGCTCCCCCAACTTCGCAACAGCTGAACTGACCTGGGGGCTAGTCCTGGCCGCCATGCGTGACATCCCAGGCCAAATGGCTTCGCTTCGGGCCGGCAACTGGCAACGCGGCATTGGCCGAACACTAAGAGGCCAAACGCTGGGCGTTCTTGGATATGGCCGCATTGGAAAAGCAGTTTTGGATTATGCGCGTGCATTCGCCCTCAAAGTCCAGGTTTGGGGCAGCGACGAATCCCGTGCACATGCTCGCGCTGACGGCTTCCATGTTCCAGCTAGCCGCGAGGAATTCTTCGCCATCTCCGATATAGTCTCGTTGCACTTGCGCCTATACCCGACCACAACCGGCATTGTCACCGCCGCTGATCTTGCACAAATGAAATCGACAGCTCTGCTTGTGAACACCAGCCGCGCGCCACTTATCGAACCTGGCGCCTTGGTCTCGGCACTACAGGCTGGACGACCGGGAATGGCCGCCATCGATGTATATGAAGACGAACCATTACACGATAAGGATTATCCGCTGCTGAACATGGAGAATGTAGTCTGCACGCCACACATTGGCTATGTTACGGTAGATGAATGGGAACTTCAGTTTACGGACATCTTTGATCAAATTCTGGCCTTTGAAACAGGCTATCCAATCAATATCATCAATCCCCAGGTGAAACAGACCTAAGCATTCTCTGGTTCACTCCGTGGGCTCTGGTTCACTCCGTGGGTCCACCTCGATAAGCGATCGGGAAGGTTCGCGGTACGATCTGAAAATCGCCCTGTTCTTCCGCGGCCAATGCCGGACGCTGACGCATCCGCACCAAAATCAATCCACCCATGAATAAAATTGCAGGTCTGCCCTGCTATTTTCGCGGCTCAGAAAACTTTACTTGTCGGATCGCCGCGCCAGTTCCTCGGCGATCTTCTTCGCGGTGGCTTGAAGGGGTTTGAGCAGGGTGCGCACAGCCTGCTCGGGCGTCAGCGCCTTTTTTAGATATAGCACATTGATGGATGCAAAAACTTGTCCGTCGACCATTATTGGCACGCCCACACTGGTCATAGTGTGGCGATATTCGATCCGCGAGTAGTCCGGGTGCATGATGGCATACCCGCGTTTGCGGATGTCATCGAAAAACTTCTGGGCGGTGGCCGGATCACGGGCGATATCGTTCCAGGGATCAGGGTTTTCAGCCTCCCGTGCCAACACGGCCTGGCGCTCCTCGGAAGAACCAAAGGCCAGAAAGACCTGGCCGAGGCTGGTAGCAAGGATGGGTGCGCGGTAACCAGGGTGTCGGTTCAACATCATCGGCCCAGCCTGCCGCGACGTCTCCACCAAGAGCATGGCGTCAGTGTCAAAGATTGCCACATCCGAAGGCCATCCTATTTCGTCTTGGAATTCCTCCATGATCGGCGTAACGATGGCGCTGACGGCGCGATGGCGATCATACCCTACGCTAAGCAGCAATGCCTTCCCGGTTACCTCGTAGGTCCGCGTTTCCTCGTTACGCACGGTCAAACCTGCGTGGGCAAGGGTCTCCAACATGCGGACAATGGTGGCTTTGTCGAGGCCCGTATGGCGGTGGATTTCGCCCACCGTAGCGCGCCCTTTCAGGCGATTGGTGGCCAATAATACGTCCAGGCCCCGAAGGACCGCGTTGACCGGTCTATATGATGTCATGGTACCCGTGTTCGTCGTTGGCCCCACAGAACGGACCGCTTCATTATCTGAAATAATGTTTCATTTAAAATACTCCCAGCAAGGGGCATATTGCAACGCCCTTTGCCTATGGCCTGGATCTACGGCATTGGACCCCATAAGATATCTATTAGAGGATTGATATGATGGATTTTTCCCTCACCGAAGAACAGCGCACCTTGCAGGAAATCGTGCGCCGGTTCGCGGAAAGAGAACTAATCGACGTTGCTCGCGAATGTGAGGAGAAAGATGAATCGCCGCCGCCGAACATCCTCAAGAAATTCGCTGACATGGGCCTTTTGGGGGTCAACATTCCCGAAGATCTGGGCGGCGTCGGAATGTCCCACATAGACGCTGTTCTGGTTCTGGAAGAGGTTGGGCGCATCTCCGCCGCCGTGGCCTTTCCGATTTTTGAGAGCTGTTTCGGACCAATTCTCGCCATCGCCCATTTTGCGCCCGATGAGTTGCGTCGACGCATCGTCCCGAAGGTTTGCTCGGGCGACATGATTATCGCTGTAGCCATGTCCGAACCAAACGCCGGCACCGCGTTAACCGATCTAGTCACAAAAGCCGAAGTGAGGGGTGATAAGATTGTGATCAACGGCCAGAAACGCTGGTGTTCGGGCGCCGGCCATTCAGACGGTTATGTGGTTTATTGCCGCCTCTCTGACGAACCCGGGGCAAATGGCATCGGCGCGGTGTTAGTGGAAAAAGGCGCCGACGGCTTCAGCTTTGGCAAGCGCGAAAATCACATGGGGTTTCGGGGCATTCATCACGCGGACATGTACTTCGACAATGTCGAGCTGCCCGTCGAGAACCTCATCGTTCCCGCCGGGGGCTTCAGGAAACTCATGGAAGCTTTCGATTTGGAGCGTTGCGGCAACACCACCATGAGCCTTGCCATTGCCCAATCGGCCTTCGATTACGTTCTCGACTACGTCCAGGAGCGCCAGCAGTTCGGCAAACCCATTGTCGATTTCCAGGCGGTACAACTGCATTTGGCAGAAATGAAGATGAAGCTGGATGCTTCGCGCCTTATGCTATACCGCGCCGTTATCAACGCCGAAGCTGGCTTGCCTTCGGTGGGAGAGAGTTCCATCGCCAAATGTTTTGCCAACGAGATGGTAAGAGAGGTCACAGGCAAGTGCATGCAACTCATGGGCGGGTATGGCTACTCCAAGGAATACCCCATCGAACAAAAAATGCGTGACGGTTGGGCCTGGGGGATCGCCGGCGGCGCCATCGATATCCAAAAGACCAACATTGCCGCTGCCTTGATCGGCCGCCGCTTCTCACAGCGGAGCTGAGCCGATGCCTTCGACACATAATCTGCCCCTCGACGGCATTCGCATCATCGACATGACGACGACGCTGGCAGGTCCGTACGGCAGCCAGATCCTCGGCGACTTTGGGGCCGACGTTATTAAGATTGAGGCGCCTGACGGCGATGCCATTCGTAACGCTGGCCCTCAGCGCAATCAGGGCATGGCCGCCACGTTCATGGGCTGCAATCGCAATAAACGTAGCGCCATTCTCGATCTGAAGACAGCAGCTGGTAAAGATGCCCTTTGGAAGCTTCTGGACACCGCGCAGGTTTTTCTGCACGCCATCCGCCCACAGAAAATCGCAGCGCTCGGTTTTGGCGCGGCCTCCGTAATGCAACATCGTCCGGACATCGTCTACGCTGCGTTGCACGGCTATCACGAACATGGTCCCTACGGTGGTCGACCCGCCTACGACGACGTGATCCAAGGCGAGGCCGCTATCACTGACACCTTCACACTCCGTGATGGCAATCCAGCCATGGTACCGTCCTCCTTCGTGGACAAGAATACGGGACTGATCACTGCGAATGGCGTGCTGGCTGCCATCATCCAAAACTTGCGCACGCAGGAAGGCGTCTATCTCGAGATCGGCATGTTTGAGGGTATCGTCGCCTACAACCTCGTCGAACATTTGTATGGCCGTATGTTCGTGCCGGCGGAAGGAGCGGCGGGCTATGCTAGAGTGGTCTCTGAACACCGCCGCCCGCATGCGACCAGCGATGGCCACCTCTGCATTCTCCCCTACACAGACCCGCAGTGGCGAAAGTTCTGGACCATAGCCGGACGGCCGGAACTCGCGGACGATCCGCGTTTTGTCACCATGCAGGCTCGGTCCAAAAATATCGACGCTCTCTACGGGACCGCCGCCGATTGCCTGAAATCAAGAGGCTCGGCAGAGTGGTTGGCGCTCCTGGCGGAGGCGGAGATTCCCGCTGGGCCAGCGAACCGCCTGGATGACCTTTTCACGGACCCGCACCTACAAGCCATTGGTTTCTTTCGCGAGCACCATCACCCCAGCGAGGGCGCGCTGATCGCGCCGGACACGCCCTATCGGTTGAATGGGGAGTCACTCCCCTTGCGGCAGCCGGTTCCGCGCCTCGGTGAGCATACCCGTGAGATACTAGCCGAAGCCGGGTATGATGACGACGAGATCAATACGATGACGGAGCAGAAATCATGAAAATAATGCAGATTCAGGACGAATGGGGCCCAGAGCATATCAAGCTAGCCACCCGCCCTGACCCGGAACCCGGTCCGGGCGAGATCGTGATCGACATGAAGGCCACCGCCATCAACCCGCGCGATTTAATCCTGACAAAGCGAGGATATGGCCGTCATTCGGGTGAGTTGCCGCTGATCCCCTTGGCCGATGGCGCCGGATATGTGTCTGCCGCGGGAGAAGGCGCAACCAAGTTTCAGATCGGTGATATGGTCTGCCCAATCTACAACCGGAACTGGTTGACAGGGACGTCGGACGCGGCGCACGCCGGCGGGTCCCACGGCGGCCCCATTGACGGCACTCAATGCGAAAAGATGCTAATTCCAGAGAGCGCCGTCGTTCGCGCGCCGTCCTACATGACGCCGAAGCAGGCGGCGACGTTGACCGTTGCCGCTCTAACGTCATGGAATGCCGTGGTCGAACAGGGCCAGGCGAAAGCCGGAAACGTAATCCTTTTGCAGGGTACCGGCGGCGTATCATTGTTCGCGCTCCAGTTCGCAAAGATGGTAGGCGCCGAGGTGATTCTGACGTCTTCCAGTAACGAGAAACTCGCCCGCGCAAGAGAACTTGGCGCCGACCACTTGATCAATTACCACGACAACCCCGATTGGCACCGCACCGCTATCGAGATCACGAACGGGCGTGGCGTCGATCAGATCGTCGAAATTGGCGGCACGGGAACGCTTGACCGATCTATAAAGGCTGTCCGTCCATCGGGAACCTTGAGCCTGATCGGCGTCCTAGCGGGCGTCGCCGGCGAGATCAATCTGGGCCGCATCGTTACGCAGAATATCCGCTTGCAGGGCGTCACCGTCGGCAGTCGTGAGATGTTCGAGAACATGATCCAAGCGCTGGAGATCAACCCCATCAACCCAGTCATCGATGAGACCGCAACCTTCGCCTTTGAGGATGTGGGACAGGCACTGGCAGCGTTACCGGACGGCAAGCACTTCGGCAAAGTCGTGTGTGAATTCTGAGTTCAGGATCAGTCGCCGCGCCCGCTTCTTTTCGTACAACTGCAATCCTCTAAACTGCCGACCTATCTAATTATCGGGACGCGTTCACTGAACGGAGACCAAAATGATCATTGCCGTGGCGCAAATTCCCCAGGAAAGACCGGAACGGGAGTTGGCGACGATCCTGGACCAAGAGCTGGAAACAGCCAAGGCCTCCCAAGACCATAAGGGATCGTATCACAAACACTACATCAATGGCGGATCAGGCGATGGCGACATCAATGTTTTTGACACCCGCGATAATGCTGACGCTTGGTTCCATGACGGCTGGGCCAGCTGGATGGAAGGACGTTTCGGGACCCGACCGAAACTTAACATCTATGACAAGCACCTGATCCTTAACAACGACGCCGAAGAAGCGCACGCAAACGGTGCGGCGATGACGCCACCGTGGCTCACCGACGCGGCGAAATAGACGAGCGCGAATATGTACGTGCCGATCCACATCGCCGCCGTCATCGTTGGCCTGCTAGCGTTATCTGGCTGTTCGACGTTTAAAATAGCTTATTCATTTGCCGACAACATGGTGGAAGACCGAGCCGAAACCTATCTCGATCTGAGTGCCGAACAGAGAGAGCGGCTTACCCAACAAGCAACGGCGTTGATCGCCTGGCACCGCGCCGAAATGTTACCGAAATATGCATCTTTTTTCTCGGCCCAGGCTGACCTCGCCACGGCGGGAGGATGGACGCGGGCGCAACTGGCAACGGCGATCGGCCGGTTTCGAACCTTGATCGAGCACACGGTGAAAGGCGCTTCGCCCCTCATCGCCGAAGTTTTGGCGGAACATACGAACCCTCAAAAGCTTGCGCACCTTGAAGCCCGGATGGCTAAGAACCTTGCCGAACGAAGAGCCGAGGAAGCAGCCAAGACGCGGCAGGCATCAATCGACCAAGGGGTCAAACGCCGGGTCGACTGGGTTTACCGGTTTACCGGACCTCTCACAGACGCACAGATTGACATCATTCGGGGTTATACGGAAAGCGGTTCCGGCACCGCGATGCGTTGGTTCGAGAACCGCGAACACCGGCAAAATGCCCTGGTGGCCTTTCTCCGCACCCGTCCAAAAAAGACCGAGATCGCCGAATTCGTGTCACGGATTATTCTTCGGGCTCATGAGGTGGTCGACCCAGACTACCACGCGATTTTGGCCGCGCGGTGGGCGGTGCGCGAGGCCATGTATTATGACATCCTCGCTACAATCAACGATGAGCAGCGCAGGAAACTGATTACGAACCTGCGTGGCTATGCCGCTGACATGATTGAACTCTCGAGAACCAAATCGCCCGCCCTCTGACACTCCTCTCAACGGCACATTTTTTTGGCTCCCGCGCCATCCCGCAAAAGTCTGATGGTTGATATGCGCCGCTCATCATTGGCTATTGCCGGATGCTGAACCATCAGGTCAAATTCACACTTTGGTGCTGCTCGGTGATGGGCAACCGCAATATGGACAAGGAGCACATGGCCCATGACGACCGATGTCACGACAGACGTCTTGGTGGTCGGGTCCGGCGCGGCCGGGATGTATGCAGCCGTGTCGGCCGCACGCAACGGTGCCGACACGGTCCTGGTGGACAAAAGCCTGATCGGCCGGGGCGGCGCAACCATCATGGCACAGATGACCGTGGCCGCCGCCGTCGGCGAACAAGAACCTGATCACTGGACTCATCACCTGCAGGACACCTTGGAATCAGGCCGCGGTCTGTGTAATGAGGAATTGGCGGCCATCCTCTGTGAAGAGGCACCCATTCGGATTCGCGAACTTGACGATTGGAAAATTGGCTGGGCTCGCGAAGACGATCACATGAAACAGGTGATGGCACCTGGCCACGGCCGAGAACGCTGTGTTTATGTAGACTTTCTCAATACAGGTCCAGCCGTTGCCAGGACGCTACGCACGCAGATTGGTCGGGCCGGTAATCTGCGGCGGGCCGGTGAACTCTCGATCACCAATATCGTCGTGAACGACGGCCAGGTAGTCGGCGCCGTCGGGTTGAACATGGAAACGGGCACCCCCGTGACCATTCAGGCCAAGGCCGTGGTCCTGGCGGCGGGCGGATTGACACGGCTCTATCGGCGAAATAGCGCCTCCGTCAACATGGGCGGCGACTCCTGCGCGCTGGCATTACAAGCAGGCGCTGAACTCATCGATATGGAATTCGTCCAGTTTTTTCCCATAGGTCATCTGGCACCTCGCCTGGTCGGCATGGACCCGATAATGTGGGATCCATTCCGCTACAAGCTGGGGGGCCGGCTCCTGAACAGCGAAGGTGATGAATTCGTCCAGAACTACGGCCATGTGGAAACCAGCGATAAATACACAGCCCCCCGCGACATAACCTCCTTCGCGATCTTGCAGGAAGTGGCGGCGGGCCGTGGCTCGCCAGCAGGCGGCGCCTATCTCAGTTTCGAACACATCCCAGAAGCCTCCCTGCGCGCGGCATTTGGACCGGTCATCGACCGATTGGCGGCGAACGACATCGACCTAAGCAAGCGCGGTATCGAAGTTTCTCCTATCGCGCACTATCACATGGGCGGCGTGCGCGTGGACGGCCACATGGAAACGGGCGTGCCGGGTCTATTCGCAGCCGGCGAAGCCGTTGGCGGCGCGAACGGTGCCAACCGTTTGTCGGGGAATGCCTTGTCAGAGGCCTTCGTGTTCGGTGAGCGAGCCGGCCGCTTCGCCGCGGCAATCATCGACAAACGGGTTACCTTATGGTCGAATGAAGCAGCCCGCTCAGCCGTTGACGAAATTATGGCCGGACGCCATTCAGCTATACGCCAATCGGGGCCCGGCCTGGCCGGAATGCTGGTCACGTTGCAGGAACTCATGTGGAGAGACGTGGGTCTTTTGCGCACGGAGAACAAGTTGGCTAAAGCGCTCACACTAGTTCAGGACATGCGCCGGGACATCGGTGATCATCCGGGCGCCAGTGACCATCGGTTCGCGATTTCCATGCAGGATTGGTTCGACATGAGAAATTCACTGATCACCGCGGAGGCGATTATCGCTGGCGCCCAGACCCGGAAGGAAAGCCGCGGCGCCCACCAACGCGATGACTTTCCGCGGATCGATCCGGAGCAGACATATAATCTGATTACCCGCCTCGACGGCGAAGATCTCAGTGTGACGAAAGCGCCGCTAGTATCAAAACCTTTCGACCTGATACCCTTGGAGGCCGCCGAATGACCGAACGATCGGCCCACCTTCGGATCCAACGCGGGGGCCCCGGCGACGCCCCCGCCCATGATGATTTCGAAGTCCCATATCGCAACGGCATGTCCGTTCTGGACGCGCTCATTTGGATCCGGGCGAACAAAGATTCGTCCCTTGCTTTCCGCTACAGCTGCACCAACGCCAACACCTGCAAGGAATGCATGATCCGCGTGGATGACAAGACCGTCTATGCCTGCACAAAGCGGCTCGACACGACACCCGTCTCGGTCGGGCCGCTGACCAACAAACGGCTCTTGCGCGATTTGGTGACCGACATTGTCCCTCCAAGGGAAAAACTATCTCTACTGCTTGGCGAACCAGTTAGCGAAGAGTAGGCCGACGGCCACGATCCCGAGAGTCCACCGGCGCGGAATTGACGCCATAGCTCTGACAACTGTTATGCGCACAAATAGATTTTTGAAATTTGACCATCAACCCACTTGCAGGAGTTCACCGCATGTCTCAAATCATCCCCCTCATCCCCCGCCAGCCGGTACCTGAACTGAGCGTCAGAACCGTCGGCGGCAGCACCTGGAACATGTCTGAACAGTCACCCAAGAATTTCACCCTGGTGGTGTTCTTTCGCGGCCTGCACTGCCCTATCTGCGCAAACTACCTGTGCGACTTGCAGCGTAAGTTGAGCGATTTCACCAAGCAAGGGGTGAACGTCATTGCCATAAGCTCAGACTCGAAGGAGCGGGCCGAGAAGACGGCCGAAGATTGGGGCCTTGACGAACTCACGCTGGGCTACGGCCTTGATTTTGTCACGGCTAGAAGATGGGGCCTCTTCGTCTCCACGGGCCGCGGTCCAACGTCCTCGGGTATCAAGGAAACCCGCCTATTTAGCGAGCCAGGCCTCTACCTAATCCGCCCAGATGGCACGCTCTACTTCGGTTCAGTTCAGACCATGCCGTTCTCGCGCCCGAGTTTCGCAGAAATTTTGAATGGAGTGAAGTTCGTGCTTGAAAAAGATTACCCTGCCCGCGGTCAGGTTGTTGACCACGAAAACCCTGAAGGCTCCGCGTCCGACTGGCCGAACGCCAATTACGACCCTCAGTAGTTGCGTATACGATACGTCGATCAAAGGCGGGGCGTACGGCCGCGATTTTTCATTGTGGACGATATAATCAAGAAAACTCATAAGCAGTTGCGCTGCCATTAACGCCGTCGACCCCGCCTGATCGTAATCGGGCCCAGCCTCTACTAGGTTCATGCCAACCACCTTCCGCCTTGCCATCAAACCCAGGAGGATTTCTAGTACCTCCTAATAGAGGAAGCCACCGTGGCTCGGCGACCCCGTTCCGAGTGCGATGCAGAGATCAAGCGGCGGTCCAGTGCAACTCTCTAAGTTTGAACTTGAATTCGTCCGTATCCACTTAACACCTCTGTATATGACAGGTTCAAATCTGGGAATGAATTTCCGTCGATAGATGCAAGATGGCACGAACGATCTCTCGATCTTTCTGGAATTGCCGCGCCGTGGAACGAGGAATTATTCGTTTCAAAGGCCGAGGCTGGGTATTGATCCCTCCCGCGAAGTTCGCTTGCATGAGAGCCGGATAGATTAAGGATCCCTTCTCCCATGATCGATAAAACTGTCGCTTCCGTCGCGCACGCCGTCGCCAATATCGAAGACGGCGCCACAGTCGCCGTCGCCGGGTTTGGCGCCGCCGGCAGCCCCGTGGAACTCTTGCACGCCCTAATCGATCAGGGTGCCAAAAAACTGACCGTGATTAACAACAATGCCGGCAATGGTGAAGTTGGGCTAGCCTCGCTGATCGCTTCTGGCCAGGTGACGAAGATGATCTGCTCCTTCCCGCGCTCTGCCGGTTCCGTTGTATTCCCAGATCTCTATCGAGCCGGAAAGATTGATTTGGAGGTCGTCCCCCAAGGCACACTGGCAGAAAGATTGCGCGCTGCAGGTTCGGGAATCCCCGCCTTTTACACGCCAACTTCAGTAGGCACATCCTTGGCGGACGGAAAAGATACTCGGGACTTTGACGGCAGGACCTACGTTATGGAACGGTGGCTGCCCGCCGACATTGCGCTCATCAAAGCGGATGTTGCCGACACCCATGGCAACCTCACCTACAACATGACGGCCCGCAATTTCGCCCCCGTTATGTGCATGGCTGCGACAACAACCATCGTCCAAGCGCGCAAAATCGTTGATCCCGGCGGCATCAATCCGGAGATGGTGGTGACACCAGGAATTTTCGTCGACCGGGTGATCCACATACCGAACCCGGAACACGAAGACGATCTTCTAAGAGCAGGAAGGAGCCATCCATGAGCTGGACCCCAGATGAAATGGCGGCTCGCGCTGCCTTGGACATCCCGAACGGTGCCTACGTGAACCTGGGGATTGGCATGCCCGAGCGGGTTGCCGATTTCGTGCCCGAAGGGCGCACCTTCGTCTACCACTCAGAGAACGGCCTGTTAGGTATGGGGCCCGCACCCGCGGAGAACGAACGCGACCCGGATCTGATCAACGCTGGAAAGAAACCAGTATCCCTAAACCCAGGCGCCAGCTTTTTTCATCACGCCGATAGCTTCGCCATGATTCGGGGCGGGCATATAGACTATTGCGTGTTGGGCGCCATGCAGGTGGCCAAAAACGGTGATCTCGCCAACTGGTCAACGGGTGCCGAAGACGCAATTCCCGCCGTTGGTGGCGCCATGGATTTGGTCGCCGGCGCAAAGACAATCTATGTCATCACCCGGCACACTACCAAAGACGGGATACCGAAATTGGTAGAAACCTGCACCTATCCGTTGACCGGTCTTGGCGTGGTAAAACGCATTTACACGGATCTGGCCGTAGTCGCAGTATCGGAGATCGGTTTCGAACTAGTGGAAATGGCACCTGGCATTGGCGCCGATGAAGTGCGAACAAAAACCGCCGCGCCCCTGACCTGAACCCGCCTCATACGCGGCCCTATGCCCACATCAGCTTCTGACTATCCTTGGCCATGGGATCCAATCCGTAGGATGTTCGCATCTGTTCGATAAATGAATTAGCCGATATCCTCTATCAGAGGCAGTCCCACAAGAAAACGTCTGCGGACCGGGCCCAGAGATGTCTTACTGGGAATTAGTCTGCATCACCGCCTGTTGCTTGCGGCGCAGGGACCGAAGCCAAAGCGCAGAGAACAAAATGACGAGGATGGCCGGCAGCATAGCGTAGTTCACCCAGGCCCAGCCCAAATAGTGGTAAACGCTGCCCGCCATCAGCGACGAAATGGCGAGACCAGTGAACAATAGGAAATCATTGGTGCCCTGAACCTTGGCCCGTTCCGCCGGGGAGTGCACTTCCGTGACCAGCAAGGTTCCACCAGTGAACGTGAAATTCCATCCAACCCCCAAGAGGATAAGCGAGATCAGGAAATGGATGAAGGTCAGACCGTGCAAGGCGACCAGCACCGATGCCAACAGAATTGCGGCGCCCGTCGCAATAATCCGGACCACCCCGAATTTCTTGATCAAGTGACCTGTCACAAACCCCGGCAGGAACATTCCGACCACATGCCACTGTATCACCAACTTGATATTCTCATGGGTGAACACAACGGTCTTCAGCGTCTCCATAGTCAACGGCGTGACCACCATCAAAAAATTCATGACCACGTAACCAAACAACGCCGCAATCACGGCGATGATGAAGGTCGGTGACTTCATGATCTCGCGAAGAGGCCTCCCCGAATCTTCGATCTCATCTTCGGTAAGCTTTGGGATCCGCACAAACTGGATAATGACAGCCGACAAGGCGTAGAAACCAGCTAGGACATAGAAAGTTCCTTGGAACGCCGTACCGGCTATCCAGTCTTTGGCCATCAACGCCGTCTCGGGTCCGACAAAGGCGCCCAATACGCTCATCGCAATGACGATGGAGACGTTTTTCTCTTTCAAATGAGCCGGCGCGACTTCGGCGGCGGCAAACCGGTATTGCTGGGCAAAACCACCATAAAGGCCCGACAAAAAAATTCCGAAGTTAAAGAGCCCGAAATTATCCATGGCCACGGCCTGGGCCGCGATCAAGGCGCCGCTGAACCCGATGACCGATCCGAGGGCAAACCCCCATCGTCGGCCCCAAGCTCGCATCAAAAACGATGCCGGCAAGGTGGCAACCGAAGTGCCAACCAGCATGGCTGTCACCGGTGCCGTCGCGAAAATTAGATTGTCGCCCAGCATGGCGATGGCAACCAAGGCCGCAGCGAAGAATGTGAGCGTGCGCCCGCTGAAGAACAGCGCCTGGCACAGCGATAGAATGATGAGGTTTTTTAAGTGGTAGGACGCGCTTTCGGATTGGCTCATGCGAGAGCCTTAAGGGAACGCGACCACGGATACAAGGCATGGCATTTTTGTCTAACGCCCCAAACCCGGCGATTAATGCGGATCAATTTCATTTTCCTTTAAGTATGATGTCATTCGCGTTATCGAAGAAATACCAGCGAAACGCCCGTTCCGCGCTTTGTTCTAACCGCCTCGTGACCATCCAGAGAAGCTCTTCCTCAACAGGGTCCGTGATCGGGCGCACCGCTCGGTGTTTGCTGATCCAGCCTTGGATCGGCTAAGGTCCGCGATCATTAAAACCGAAAGCAAGGTAGATCCGGATCATGGGCATAAATGTTGCACAATTTCTATGGGAAGCCCGTCTAAACAATGACGTCGCCCCCCGAGATTTCAACGGATACCCGACCACTGAAGCGGGCGCCTACGCCATTCAAACGGACATGATAGCTTGTGCCGGTGAGACGCTGGTCGGGTGGAAATTGGGAGCCACGGTCGCGGCCTCGCTTCCAGTGATCGGGATTGAGCAGCCTTTCATCGGCCCCTTA